>Ga0265296_1000171_pt1 | contig 124229 bp, 108 predicted proteins | sample MunlanPumphouse1_FD_189073 | JGI IMG/M metagenome (GOLD analysis project Ga0265296, IMG submission 189073) | Groundwater microbial communities from a municipal landfill in Southern Ontario, Canada - Pumphouse #1 | ecosystem: Environmental > Aquatic > Deep subsurface > Groundwater | place...
ATCAGACCTGGCATTGAAAATTGACCCGGACTCTGCCGAAGCATGGGCCACGAAGGGAAGTATCCTCAACGATCAGGGAAAGTATTCCGAGGCCATCGCAGCCTGTGACCAGGCATTGAAAATTGACACGGACAATGCCAATGCATGGGCCACGAAGGGAAGTGTCCTCAACAATCAGGGAAAGTATTCCGAGGCCATCGCAGCCTGTGACCAGGCATTGAAAATCGATCCAACGAATGACGATGCCAAAAAGGAACGAGACAGAGCGCAATCAAAACTCAAATCCTGATTTTTTTGCCACGATCCATACCACCGGCTCCGGATGATCCCGGAGATCGGACTATTTTTCGGAACCGGCCCGATTGTTGAACTGTTCAGAAAACACCGGGGAATTTCATATCCCAAAAACCCCTCTTTGGGCCGGAACAGAAAGCCAGCCCAACCCGGAATAGCGAGATAAAATACGGGTCGCAGTGCGATATCTGAGAAGGCCAACTGCCTGCTCATACCTGATAAATTCGCATGCAACAGTGAATGTGACCTCATGGACGGTCAGGGGATGCAGCCCGGTCGTGATGCATTGGAGATGTGAGATGTCCGGGGGAACCGGGTTATGAATCAGGTCGCTTTTTTTCCAAAAGGGCGTTTACTTCGCGGGTGAGCACAGGTAAATTGGTTTCAAGAACACCCCATACAACATTGTCTGCAACCGAGGCATACCCGTGAATGAGCCGGTTACGGAATGAGATTATTCGTGAGGTGTTGCTGATCAATTCTGCAACAGTGGGATCGTGCCGGATTGCCTGGCTGAGGGCCTCACCGATTATTTCAAACTGGCGCTCAACACCCGATCGAAGGAGCGGATCGTTCTGGTAATCTGTCAACGTTTTACCGGCAGTAAACTGCGCAATAAGATCGCAGGATGCCGCGATATCAAAAAAATATTTACGGGTCTCATGCGGCAGCATAAATTTCAACCTGCGTTTCTTCCAGGGACTTGCGGAAATACGGATTGCGAACAGCCCCCGGTTCGATAAGATCAACCGGACGGCTGAACAAGCGTTCGAGATCTTCAGCAAGCCCGAAGAACTGGTCTGCGTGCTCGGCAGGCTGCATCTCTTCAAATTCAACGAGCAGATCGAGATCGCTTCTGTCCGCGTCGAACCGGTCATCCGTTACGGAACCGAATACGGCGAGACGGCGGACCCGGTGGTGAGCACTTATCCTGATAATCTCGTTCATGTTCTGCTTGATGATGCTGTGCATGAGAGGATCCGGCCTCCGGATGGTATTGTTCTTAGTAATGTGGTGATCGTTCTCACAGATAGTGCTTGCGATGCCCCGATGGATTCCTTGATCGGAGGAAGTAATTCTTCCATGTTTGTGCCATAAGGATCCGGGTGGTGGGGCCGGTCTTTTTCAGGAGGAGCACCGGGGAGCCCGTATTCTCGGGATCACCCCCGGGGTGTCGGCTCATTCCAGGCGATTTCTCCGATTTTTGCTATTCCGGTCAAAATATATGCCCACCATATCCGCGTTCTACTGGCATTTCCGGGTGCCGGTTGGGGGAAATATGGGGCAAAAACCGGGCCGACGGGAACACCATTACGGGCCATTCTACGAGGTCGATTCCAGCCGATTTTCAACAAACGGAGCGATTATAGGGCTTATTTTCCACAGGAACCGAAAAAGAGCGATTTACGGGGTTTACCGGGATCGGCCGGAATTAAAAAAACGGAATCGGAGCCCGATAAGGGCGTATTTTGGCATGGGGGAATGGGGAGGGATCCTGAAATGCCATCGTGAGGGAATTAACAGGAGTATATTCACTACCCCCGATCCGGGCCCTCTACGACCCCCGATTGCCCACCTTCCCAGATCCAGAGGTCATATTACTCTAAAAAGAGGGAGAGTTTCACCCATTTCCGGCCAGTTTCACGTCGGAGAATAAGAGGTCATATGTAGCCATATTACAGCGGCCGTTTATCCGGAAACCAGAGTGGGGTAGCGGAAAATGAAAGGAAGGCCTGTTTTGGGATCGATCCTACGTCGGAGAAGGGTTTTCTCTGTCGGAGACATGTGTGCCAAGATCTCCCAACGTGACCTGCCCTTTCCCGACCCGCACTCTCCGACGGAGACACCCCACCAGGATCCCCCGATGCACCACCCAACCGACACTATTTCCCGGAAAACCGACACAGTTTCCCTCATTTTTCCTCATTTTCACGTCGGAGATTCATGGCAGCATTTAGCACCATTTGGTGGGGCGTTCGCCCGGAAAACAGGGGGTGGTTGCGGAAAATGGAAGGAAGGCCGGTTTTGGGATCGGCCCTACATCGGAGACGGGATTTTCTCCGTCAGAGAGAACAGGGTTTCCAGGGCACACTCTCTGGGGGAGGGCGGTATTGTCGGAGCGGGCATCAGGGACAATCGGGATTTATGCAGGGGAGCAGTTCAACGAAGAGTATGACGGGTGCAGGGAGGGTGTGAGGGAATCACCGGATGGGGATTATCCACACCCAGAATGGTACGCAACTATGGATGATATTGGATCAATGTCGCGAGTAAATAGCGCAAGCGCAGCAACAAAAACGCGCAAGACCAGGATTACTCATGGAAATTCATATTCGCCGGATGAGATTCGTTTCCGGGTAATGTTTTTTCAGCCGGATCATCTCCGCATATTTCCAGAAAGAAACCCGATCGTTCGGATCCCGGCACAGAGATCGTATATATGAGTATTAGAAATCGTTCAGTGGGAATAACCGGGGTTTGTCCCAAAAGAAGAGGACGGGTTCACCAAGCGACGAACTTTGTGTTGAACCCGGTCCCGCCCGTAGGCATGAGAAGAGTATCTTCTGATCGTATGAAGGTTTTCTCTGTGCCTTGCGAGCGTAGCGTATCGAAAAAATGGAGGTATGAAACAAATGAATCTTTTCAAATGGAGCGTTGTACTGCTGGCACTATTGCTGGCAGCGATGGCGATAGTACCGATGGTGAGTGCGGAGGAAAAAGATCCGGCTCGTCTTACCAGTGAAGAAAAAGTTCGGGACCTTTTTAAACCGATTGATGCAGATATCAATAAAATGGTTGACGAAAAAATTCTCTATTCCAGTCAGGCTGGAACAGATAGATTTTCAGAACCTACAAAGGAAGTTCTCAAAAAATACGAAAAGAACCTTGATGAAATTGTCGCTCGTCTGGATACGCTGACTGGGGTTCATCTTGATGAAACGAACAGAACCATCCTGAAAGAGATCATTGTCACCGAGCATTTCAAAAAAGTATCCAATGACATGGAACTGGAAAAACGCGGTCTTAAATTAGAAGACGCAAAAGTCATCACGCCAAAAGTTCTCGGTGTCGTTACCATGACGGATGAGATCAACAAGCCCGAAACGGATTCCATAGTATCTGCTCCTCTTATGAATCTGTACCAGACGTATCCCGATGTTTATGGGGGATATGGTTTTGATGATGCTGGGTTACCGTACAATGTCGCTGGAGGTAATACGCTGTATAAGGTATTGACCTGGGGGAATTCCTACCCGTATACATACCGTCTCTATTATTATGATGAAGACCACCCAAACCCGACACTGGATGTAACGTACGATTACTACAGGTATTTAGAAATCGGGACCTATGAGGATTCTGCTCAATTCACCGTGTGGGATGCTTCCAATATCCAATATTCCCTGAGCTGGAGCAGCACTCGTACCTATGGGTACCCAGCTGGAAACCATGGCAGTATTACCAGGGAATATCATCCGTGGATTTATGTTTCCAATATCTGGAACCATGATATCGATACTTCGGACTCGAATCCGACAATGTCCATGCTCAAGATGTCGATCCCATATTACCCCCAATAATTATTTTTATCCAACAGAGATGATTTCATGGAAATTTCAGTATTTTTTCCCGCCAAAGACAAAATGTTTCATGGATCTATTCCGGTACGGGAAGCACCTGTACCGGACTGGGATGATACAAGGACAGACACAACAGGGCACCATTCGGGGAAACCTGAATCTGGCGATGTGAAAATTAAAGGCGTATATACTTATGAAACTTATATGGAGTGAAGTATCTTGCAGCCGGAAAACCGTAACAGATTGGAATTCATAAAGGATTTATCCCGGTATTCTCTCATTGGTTTATTATTGATCAACATCCTGTCGGTATTCGTCATCCTGTTTATCAATCCTGAAGCATTTTTCCTTGGATATAAGATCGCCGGAGCTCCCGCCGTGTTGTATGCCATGGGACTCATCTTCATCACGGTCATTGTGATGGTCTTTCTTTATTACAAAATAAAAGGGCATGCGATCATCGCGCTTGTATACGGGATGCTCTTTTTTATTAATGGTTACCTTACCGTCCTCTATTATAATAACAAGGTTCCCCCGGCAATTTATTGGCTCGTTCTGTTGCTGTCCGTGACGTTATTTTGCACAACGCTCCTGATCAAATCCGGAAAACCTGCCGAACCAAACGTGAAGAGCGTCGACACGATTTTTATGGGAAAACCGTGGGCCGGGTTGCTGGTGTCTGCCGGTGTTCTTCTATGTTTTTTGCTTATTACGTCAATTGGTTTCATCAGTTACCAGAAAGAGTACAATACCTGCCTCTACCAGATTGAAATCTATCCTGATACCCCGGTACATAATGTCACGCTCATGATGCCACTCCCATCCGGGAATTTCCGGAAAAACATGAGCAAAGATCTCATTGGGAACTCGCTTTCGTATTTCACGAACTATTCTCAATCCCTGGTGGAAACAGAAAACGGAACCATGTTAAAAATTACTGCTGACTCCATTGAAAAGCCCGGTGACGGACTCCCGCAGGAGCCGCTGCGGTTGTACCAAAGTTTCATGGTCGAGGGACCACGCGATCCTTCATCCCCTCCGGATAACCAACCGGTTTTATCGCCAGAATGGACGTTGCTGCCAGATTCCTGCAGCAATACACAATTCCAGGGGATATTATCCGGAAAAAGACCTTCGGATTGTTCGCACTATGAATCCGGTGTGTATGCAACATTCGAGACAGATCCTGCTTCGCAGACAATTATCACCGTATCCTTTGACAGGACGCGTATTATCTCATCATCGCAGTCCCTGAACCGGGACGCATTCCAGGAACGCATCACTGCCACGATCTTCGGGAATGCGGAGGGCTGGTTCAATGCAACGGGCTCTTTTCTTGCCGGATGAGGGCCGCGTCCCCAGGTCACGTTTTAAGTGGATTTTCCAGTCTACGTTCTGCCCAAGGATGCGGTGCATGAGAGGGATCCGGCCACCCTGAGCGATATTACCCCACTTCCTCAGCTCGAAATAACACCAGGCACAGGCTTCCACGTCGGCACCGGCATTGTGGCTGTCCGTAAATTCTTCTTCGAACAGCTGCAGGTGCAACTCGGTAAGAATGGGCCATTTGTAGCCCCGGCCGGACTTCGAAGGGAATTTGCACCCGGAGATTATCTCCGGTGCTTTCATGGTGCAGAAGGTTTATTTCCGGGAGGAGACGGGTGTCAAGCCCGCACCGCAAAAATCCCATTGTGGCCGAAGACAGATCGAAGTCAAGATTGTGGGCAATGACCGGCGCTGATCGCTCGATATCGGCGTTGAACTGCGGGAGCATGTTGTAGAGCGACACGCCCTCTGCTTTCGCCCGCTCGGTTGTGATGCCGTGAATATTTGCGGAGTTTCGGGGAATCGTGAAATCCGCCCGAGTAAATGATTGTCTTTACCATTTACACGTCCCGACAATTTTTTCTCATTGTGGTTTTTTACTGAGCAAAAAGTTATTTTATCGGGGTAGCGGTTAGTGTCACATTCAGTTTGCATCCTTCGCCACGGAAGAGTGCCCATTCCTCGCACTCAGTATTATTTGGGAAAGCACACATACCATATTCGCTGCCATCAACGTTTTTCACCGTATTGGGGGTGCCACCAATCTGCCCGCAATAGACCGCGGCTGAGTTGAGTCTATCAATCTTTGTATCATTGGTTTGAGTGCCTGCAGGTGTCTGTAAGGGTGCCGTCAGCTGGGTGCAACCGGCAACAAGAAGAGCGGCAACAAGGCAGACGCCCATAATGATCAGGAGTGTGTATTTTGATGTCATGACCGGTATTGTTTTTCCCTAACAGGATAAAAAGATGGTTTTAAGAATTTTTTGATCGGTTAAAATCGTGATCCAGAACACATTGTACCGACAACTAAAAGATCTATGGTACGATGTCTTCTTACTATGATGAGCGCTAAAAACGCAAAGGAGACAATAAAAAGATCCGCAAGCTGGAATCGCAGATTTATCCGGGCGATGTCTTCTTACTTGTTGTGAGGGAAGAGGGAGATAATCTGGTTTTACAGTACGAGCGGGTTTACTCGACGAAGCAATCCAACTGGAAAACTACAACCGTGCAATAAGTTGGACCGAGAGTGGTAATGTGAAGTACTCAGTGATGTGGCGGGGTGCCCTAGCGGATCCGAATTATTTCTCATCACCAAACTATCACGGAGATGCCCTTCATGATAACGCGAGAAGATTAAGCGAAACAAAGGATACGGTTGCCGGCTATCGATAACCCACTCATCATTTTTTATCAGGAAATAAAAACAAATTATGAATCACTTTGAATGTATGGGTATTTTACAATACCTCGAAACCACTGAAAAGGATCCCCAGTTATTTCAATAGCTGAAAAAAGACGAAGAATATTGATTGAATGTACCATTAAAGGTGTGAGTGGAGATGAAGTTCGGAAATCATAGCGTTATTCTGTTTTTTTTGCTGTTAATAGCTTGTCTGGTGCCGGCAACGAATGCAGCGACCGGCGAACAAACCATGATCACCTCACAACATCCTGATATTCGTGAACCACCGATTCTCATTTTCGACAACATCTCTGATATCAGAAATGGTGATAAAAATAGTTATCCGCAGGTTGCCGGGGTAACCGAGTACGATGTCATCAGCATTGACGCAAAAAAATTAAAACAACGACTGATGTCCAGAGAGAAAATTCCCATCCATCTCGATGGTATTCCCTATGTAATTATTCCCTATACCCCGGATTTGAACAGGGGCAACTCATTTGTAGGACGACTCGAAAACAGTTCGGGCAGCGTGGTAAAAAATTGCATTGTTCAACTTACTATCGACTATACCGGAGTTCACGGGGTAATTCATGATTCTGTAACTGATTCCCATTATTATATAAACGATCTCGGTTCCAAGCAATCTGACGAGAACATTTGTATGGTCTATTCGTCCAGACCGGGTCATATTCAGGGATTCAATACCGGTGAAGACAGCATTGTAGTCGTACAATCCGGTGAAAGCAAAACATTTTCCCAGTTAACGCCGGAAGATATCGAATGGCTCATATCGCAGCAGATGAAAAACGAGAATCAATCCGGTGTTTATTCGTATCCAACGACAGCGCAGCCTGCGCCGCTCCCGGTGACAATTGCGATTGCTTCGTTTGGGATATATGCCGGAGTGGCAGGGTACATCCATAGAAAATGATGCGGGATATCGGTTTTCACCTCATTCTTATCCAATTTTAAAGTCTGGTGAAAAATTTTTCATCACGGTTTGATGATGAAAAGGTAAGTACCGGTACACTAACGCACACGAATCGTTCACGACTGATGCACGAACGCAGGCACGGTTTTTCAATCAGGGTGCGGTTGAAATTTTTTCACCAGGGTCTGCTGAAACATTTTTCATCAGGGTTTGAATGAAAAATAAAATTCAAGGTTTAAGTGATCCGGATCATATTTCTGATCAGGATCGTGATCGCGATGAAAAAATTCCCGGTCCTGCGGTGCTTTCATGGTACAGAACATTTGTTTCCGGGAGGAGATTCGTCTCAAGCCCGCACCGCAAAAATCCCGTAGTGGCCGAAGGCAGATCGAAGTCAAGATTGTGGGCAATGACCGGCGCTGATCGCTCCACATCGGCGTTGAACTGCGGGAGCACCTTATGGAGCGACACGCCTTCTGCGTTCGCCCGCCCGGTCGTGATGCCGTGGATATTTGCGGAGTCCTAGGGAATCGTGAAGTCCACCCGGGTAAATGATGAAACTGTTGAGGCATTTGCTATTGTATAAGGCACAGGCCCGCTGGACCCACGGGGCCACATTTCTGATCCTGATTTCCCGCAATCAACATGAATGAGCTGCGCTGGATATGCCAGAGTGAAACAGTTCACATTAATTTCCTGAAAATTAAAAAAAAATGGATGAAACTAACTCAGGTCGCTCAGGACATTGGAGATAGGAGAGAACGTTGAATAACTACCCTGTCCCCAATATAACCCGACCAACTGAATATTCCCATTTGAATCCTTGAAGTAGACGGGGGAACCACTGTCACCACTTGCAGAAGAGAAATCTGCGTACCACTGGTTGTCAATTGTTTTACTAAAGAAACGGTTATAGAGTGAGGTTTCCTGAATAATCGTGCCGGTACTTATACCGGATGTGATGCCGGACATCGTGACTCCCAGGCCAACAGAGGGGCTGGAGGTCCCGTATATCGAAGGCTGGCTGCCAGAACTTTCGAAGATCTGTCCTGCCACGTTGTTGTACTGGATCCAGGCTGAATCCGAAGACGTACCTCCCGATGAAACCGTAACACTCCCAATAGGAGCAGAGAGATCCGGCTGGTAGACCGTGCTGCCAACGCTGCCGATATGCCCTGCGGTTATGAAACCATTCTCCCCGCCCCGTGTCGCAGCAAAACCCGAGGTCAAAGCCCCAATTGAACTACCTACCTGCACGCCACCTATGACAGGTCTCCACGTATCAGCCCTGCCCAGGTCAAGGCGCGCTGTGGGCTCCTTATAGAAGATTACCGGGACGTCATCGATCCCCTGCTTTTTTGCTTCGGCCGCGATGACCGAATACATTGCATCCATGGTCTTTTCATCGATGGTCCCTTTATCATAAATCCCTACGGCAACAGATCCCAGGGCATTGTAGCCGTAGGAAAGTACCGGCCCATTCGGGTATGCGTACTGTTTGTTCACCGGTACTTTCGTTGCTTCATAGAGGTTATGCAGTTTTTGATACAGCGCATCGCGTTCGACAAAACCCCTGAAGTCTGACATTATTCCGCGTGAGATCACCCGGTTATCCTTATCGTAGACCGGGACAGGACCATACGATTTGATGAGGTTGCTTGTATAGCACGGCGCAAGCGACGTGTAGGTTTTGTCATCGACAACAACGCCCGATACGCTCAACGTTTCCGCTGATACGTTTCCAATAAGGAGAAGCAGGCAGAGGAGCCCGGAAAAGATTATCCAGTTTTTCATTGTTTTCACACTTCCATGTTCTCAAAGACCTGCGATCTTCATGGGTAATTTGAAACGACCTGATGATTACGCATGGGAAAATGGAAGATTTTCATCTAACAATCCTGCAAACCGGGTTTGCATTTTTCCTGATTCGGGCGACATCAAGAGAATTGATATAATATTTTTTCCCATTACTCTTTCATCATGGAAGATCCGGCAGAGTATACGCTCGATAAAACCACCATCGACAGTTTGTCCTCTGATACACGGATCCTTATTCTCTCCTCCCTTCGTGCCCGCCAGAAGACAAACGCAGAATTGTCCAAGGAGCTGTCGTTAAAACCACCGACCATCCACCACCATCTCGAACTGCTTAAGGAGTCAGGGCTGGTGGAATCGCGTGAAGACGGCCACAAATGGGTGTATTTCCATCTTACTCCGTTCGGGGAGGCCCTGTTCAATCCCGATAAAAAGATGAAACTCTCAATTATCCTGTCAGCAGGTTTGACTTTTATCACAGGGTTTGTCGCGGTCGTTACGTTTTTTGCGGTTCCAAGGCTGAATATCCGGATATTTCCAGGTCTGGACGATCCGTTTTTTCCAATGATTGTTGTTGCGGTCACAGCGGTGGTCCTCCAGGTCCTGGTCCTCGTCTACGTGATGCGCGGGAAATAATGCAGGGTCGCATCCCATGAGAAGGATTGACGCGAGGGGGAATGAGAGATGCAAACCGCCGGCCCTACAATCTATCTTTCCTTCCCGTACACTTCCGGCAAAAATTCGTGCAGCCCCCGGTGGTTCCACCCGGAGAAGAGGCCCGGCTTTGTGAACTGTTCCCGGATGAACAGGGCCGCATCTTCCCGGGACGTGATCTGGCAGATGCCCGGGCCGGTGTCACTCCAGCGCCAGTGCCGGAAGTAGAGAACAGGTATCCCATCTGCCTCGTGCACAGCGAACAGATCCACGCCGTATTCCTGTCGCTTTCCATCGCTGAGATTATGGCGAAGCGAGCGGTAGAGGATGGTATCGGTTGCGGGATCGGGGGAGGGGGATGGATACGACCTGCCAACAGAGGATCCTGTCAGGGGAGACGATCCGGGAGGAACATCCGGCCGGGTTTCATTTCCCGTCACCGGAGTGTCCGGGCTGCGTTCTGCCGGATCGCCCTCGCACGCGTTTCTCCTCCCGAACCATCGCGGGAAATATTCCCGGATACAGTTTTGCTCCGGTGCCGGGATCCCTGTGAGCTCAAATCCTGCCAGCCCGATGATGAATGCAGCTGCATCGTCCGGGTCGAGCGGGCAGATCACCGGCTGGCCGGCGAATTCATCCAGGTACCGGAGGTAAAATATGGTTGTGCTGCTGTGGACCGGGTGGGCGAAGAGGCAGGTGTCATCTTCCTTTGAAATGCCAGGAGGATATGGGAGACGAGGAACACGGCAGAGAAGGATATCGGTCGCGGGGTCGGGCGCTCGTAAATTAATCCTGGGGTTTTCGGGCATTGGTCAGCTCCGGTGTCACATCCATTCTGCTTCAGTAGCGGCCGACATTGCCGCGCCTGATCTATATTCTTCTGGGGGATAATTAATGTAACTCATATTAGTTGCTGTAGTGAAACTTACGGTGATAATGTTGTACCACCAGTGTTATACTAATGAGCCGCAAAATATCCACTGAAAAATCCAGGACTTCAACGGGTTATCGGATTCCACCGGATGTTGAAAAAAAGATGAATCAACTTATTGAGAGTGGCGAATTTGATACCCGTGCGGATATTATTACAACGGCTCTCCGGTTTTACTTTGATTCCCAGGGAAAAAATCTCACGGATGAAATAAAACAATATCTCACATCAGAAGAAGGACGCAGGTTCTTATCAGATCTTGTCGGGCAGACGGATCAAAAAAGAAAAGGATGAGATATGTCTCTGACCACGATCAAGATCCAGACGGAAACGCGGGACAAGTTAGCCGATCTTGGCAAAAAATCAGAGAGCTATGATACCATTCTCAACCGGCTGATCGAGTTTTACCGGGAACATTCGAAAGAGAAGTGAACCTTTTTTCCTCAATCCATGTCTCTGTTGGAGAACTCCTCTCCCGGAGACCTTAACCCGGATCACCCAATCCTGGCCCAAAATGACCCCGGATCACCCATTTCAGCGGACCGTACGACATAGTATCGTGAAAAAATGACATCGTAGTTTCCGGATACGTCAAAATGCTTCCCGATTATCATATTTCGGCTCAAACCATGCCCCAAAAAGCAGCCTGACAGCACTAATACAATGGCCGATCTCTGAACCGGCAGAGAGGGGTAGCGGAAAATAAAAGGAAAGCCTGTTTTGGGATAGACCCTACGTCGGAGAAGGGTTTTCTCCGTCGGTGACAGATGAGCCATGATCTCCCAACGTGACCTGCCCTTTCCCGACCCCCACTCCCTTCCCGGGGTAAATCCGGTTACACTAAGGGCCCGGATTCCTCTATTATCCAAATCCAGCATCCACTTATCGTAAAAATGCAGCACAATTACCATCCAGAGAACCCCTGTTTTCCGGAGGGGTCTCCGAAGTGGTGCGGGTTTCTCCTTCGGATGACGTGTGCATGTCGCGAGGCATATCCTTCGCTGGAGAATTCCCCTCATGTCATAACCGCTCATCCGGACCCCCCAACTGAATCTTTTAGGAATTTTAGGCCAAACAGGGGTCGCGGATCCCAATACGGGAGCGCATGGGGCTCCGTTCCGGAAAAGTGGTTTAATGGAACTTGTTGCGTTGCCGGATTGGGGGGTCGGTATGGGAAAATCGGGGAGGTTCTGGAAGAGGAATTGTACGTAGTGAAATCTTCATTTGATTGGAAGTAATCTGTTGATGATAGACCGGCAATGGGATTGCGCATATGGTGGCTTATATTTTTAATCTCATCATACATACAATATCTTAATATATTATTAGCAATTTGAAACCCTCAAAAATGAGACTTATAAACTATAAGTGCAGAGGTACGAATAATGAAAAAAATAAAAGATTTGATTCAAATAGCTGGAGTGAGTGATAGAAATGAAGCGAATTTGTTAATGGCATGCGGTGTTGAATATTTAGGTTTTCCTTTACGCCTTCCTATTAATAAAGAAGATATTTCTGATGCTGATGCTGCTGAAATAATTCAATCATTAAAAAAACCCTATAAAGGAATTCTTATAACATATCTTGAAACCGCCGAAGAAATTTTTAATTTATGCAAATATTTAGGAACTACTTATGTTCAGATACATGGTAAGATTTCGATTGATGAAATGCACATGCTTAAACAAATGTATCCCGAAATTCAGATTTTTAAAAGTTTAATTATTCGCAAGGGCAATGTCAACTCATTAAAAAATGACATAGAAATCTTTAGTCCGATAGTAAATGCATTTATCACTGACACATATGATCCAATTTCTGGAGCTTGTGGTGCGACGGGGAAAACACATGATTGGAAAATCAGTCGATATTTAGTAGAGATATCACCAATTCCTGTAATTCTTGCCGGAGGATTGAATCCAAAAAATGTCCGTCAAGCAATTCTTCAAGTGAGACCTGCAGGAGTAGATGTTCACACTGGTGTCGAGAATAAATGGGGTCGAAAAGATAAAAATTTAGTCATGTCTTTTATTTTTGAGGCGAAAAAGGGGTTTGAATCAATATCAAAAAAGGATTAATTTTTTTGGTGATTAGGAATTAAAAAAGCCACGACAACCATTAATGAGAGATAAAAATGATCCGACATAACCTATGAATTTAATCCATTCCTTTTCAAATACTTTTTGAAATAATGTATGAGAATAGCGGAAAACCGACACTGTTTCACACATTTTCCCTCATTTCCACGTCAGAGATTTATGACAGTATTTAGCAGTATTTGGAGGGCCAATCGTCCGGAAACCAGGCAGGTGTAGCGGAAAATAAAAGGAAAGCCGGTTTTGGGATCGACCCTACGTCGGAAAAGGGTTTTCTCCGTCGGAGTCATGTGTGTCGTGATCTCCCAAAGTGACCTGCCCTTTCCCGACCCGCACTCTCCGACGGAGACCCTCCACCAGGAACCCCCCCGGCACCACCCAACCGACACTATTTCCCGGAAAACCGACACTGTTTCCCTCATTTTTCCTCATTTTCATGTCGGAGATTCATGACAGCATTTAGCACCATTTGGAGGGGCGTTCGTCCGGAAAACAGAGGGGGGTTGCGGAAAAGGGAGGGACGGTCGGTTTTGGGGATCGGGTTCACGCCGGAGAGGGGGGGTCCTCCGTCGGAGAATATGTGCGTTTTGGGGCACCTCCATGGCGATGAGGTGGATGCCAGGGCAGGGCTGAGTAGAGTTTGTGAGTTTGTAAAAAATTTCCCGTGGATCATGCTGAAAAAATTTTGAAAACGGGTCGCTTGAAAAATTTTGATCACGATCAGTTGATCGATTTGGTTTTTGTCAGAGTGGTTGGTGGAGGCCGGACGGGGATCGGGGGCTTGCTTTTGTGAGTTTTGTGATACCGGGGCTGGTGTGATGAGACGGTGCTGGGCTTATGCATAGTACTAGACGGATTTAATAGCATACCAGCTCCGAGATGGATAGCAAAAAAAAGGAAATTTATTTCACAAATAACGCAATAATGAAATTTATCTTTTCAACAATTTCCTTACGGATTTGAATTACCTCCTCCCAGGTCTTAACTTTGCCATGTGCTATTTCATTTCGGTACTCTGCAATTATATTACAAGCATAGCCCATTTTCTCAAAGTCGGATTTATCAATTTTATTTTCGACAATCTGAATAAAATCCTTAACGATTGGATTAGAAGCAGCGTCATAAATTTCAGTTTTTAAATTCAGCCAACTACCTAATGCCATCGTTTTATTTTTTTTTGCTCTTGAACTTAAAACGCTTTTAAGTGGATACGGTAAAGGACTGATATACAATTTCCGTAAATTTCCACCATCCCAGTAACCATCCTTTATTCCGCCACAACGGTTAAAAATATATTTTCGTGATTTGATTTTCAATTTGAATGGTTCGGTGATGTGTGTGTCAAGTAAAATTTCGATTGCTTTTGCATAGGGAATGATTGCAACCGAAAAATCAAATTGTTCCGGTTTTTCAATTTTTTTGAATTGCTTTAATACTAATTGTTCGGCCGAAAATAATGTCTTGAATACATCCGGATCCTTTTTGATCTTCGAGAAATCAATCGTGGTTACTGCTAATTCCTGATATTGTGTTTTGCTTCTTCTCAAGTTGGAGATAATATCAGTTTCAGTTTCAGGATTGCAAAGAGAAATTGCTCTGTCCAAATTGGTAACTGCCGATCGATATTCAAGATTGTTTGCCTGAGCATCTGCAAGGTCTGCAAAATAGAAAAAAGCGGACGGTTCGAATTCCGTCGATTTTTGGAAATACCGGATCCCTTCTTCAATTAAATCCTGATTAAGAAGATTATGTCCAATTTTGTTGCAGACCCTTGCGGAGAAATCGTCAAATTGAGATCCTTCTAGCGCTTTTTTATAACAAACTAATCCTTCTTCGAGGAAACCTAAATCTGAAAAATCTTCACCGAGCAGGGCCCAATATACCAAGGGCTCAATTTTGATAGTTGTGTCTTGAGAGATATCAGAAAGAATTTCCAATAATTGAGTATTGTTTTTCGCAATGAGAACTTCTTTGACGAAAACGCGAACAATCGATTGAATTGCAACATATGGATTCTCTTTTTTGTCGTGTTGATTATATTCCAGCAGGAGATCGTAAAACGGATAGGTGATGACATTGGTACTCGCACAATTAATCGCACGACCGAAATTCTCTGTAGATGTTTTGAAATCACCGGAATAATAATTTACTACAGCCAGGGTCTTAAATGCAAATGCATCTTCTGAATCGGATAATAAGATCTGTTCGCAAAGTTCTTTCACGCGAGGGAAGTTATTTCGATAGAATGCAATATGTGCGAGTCTTCTGAGAACCTCATTGTTTGGTTGTATTTCATAACCCCGGTTTAACCAATATTCGGCAAGATCGTATTGAAATATTAAAAGAAATTTCATACCCATGATGAAACATAATTCATATTCTTGGGATTTTTCCCGAGCAACTATTTCTTCTGATTTAAATGTCCCAATTTTCTTTGGGTTTCTAAATTGGTCTAAATATTTTCTTTGCCCTTCAAATTTTTGAAATTCGTTGTGATCAACTTTTAAGAAGAAATCTGACCACTGTTTAATTAACTGGTATTCTTTTTCATATTGTTTTGTAAAATGGAAGTGCTTTATTAATTCTTTATTCAAAAGCACACGGTCCAATAAACTTGTATCCTGCATATTTTGAAAAAATTTTAAATAGAACTTTTCGGAGGTCTCTTTATCCCCTAGCAAAGAAGTAGCAGTGCATATTCTGATATAACAATACCCTTTATCGAAAAGTTCTGCATCATCTACACGGACACGATTAGCCTTCTCAAGAATTTCATATGCATCAAAATAAAAATCCCGGGAACGAGCCCATTCATTTTTTTTATCTTCAATGGAACCAAGAAGCATCAGGGATCTAAAACACGCTTCATAATCCTCTTTTTTACGGGATAATTCTAAAACATGTGAAAGGTATTTTGATGAGAGATCGTAGTAACCATCTTTAATGAGTTTCTTAATATCGGAAAAAAAATTTTCAATTTCAAAAAGATCTGTGTTACTCTCAATAACTGCCGGATTTATTTTCAGGGGATAAATATCATTCAGAATACCTAATTTTTTTTCTTCATTTAGATCTTTAAACCAAATAATAAAGGCGATTTTTTTGATATCTTCCGCAAGGTACGCACTATCAACATTTGCTTTTTTAAGATCATTATCAAATCCCAATTCCTCCATCATTGGAATTATCGTTTGAGTGAGAAACGTAAAATCGATAAATCCAAGTGAAAACCCGTCATCTGGATGGGGAGTGAATTTAAAGTAATCGTATCTCAATAAATTCGCAAATAAATAACGCAATGAAAAAAATTTCCGTCGATTTGATGAAGAAGTTTCAAAATAAAATTCTTCGTCGTCAAATACGGTCCAAAATGAACAATTCTTGGTCCTAATCTCTTCAACGATCGATTTTATTGTCTGTATTTCCACTCGATCTTCGTTTATTATGGCGTGATCATAACGCTTATGTAAAAAATGCATTTGTTGTTGTAAATCAGGAGATATTTTTTTATAATTTAAAACCGGAAATCCTGATCTTGGGTTATTTCCTGCATTTTCAATATTTTTTCGTGGGGGTAAATCTGGGCATATTTGAAAAAGATTTTTGTTTATATCATCATTCATTGAATAATACAACTGTTGCACACACTTTTTTGTAAGCCAGATTGTTTTTTTATCCTGTGAAATCTTTTGACATAGATATGAATAAAAACCAGGATCACGTTGAGATCTTAAAATAAATTGATTGAGAAGTCCCCCATGTTTCAAAAAACTTTCAATTTTTTCTTCGGATAATCCCCCTTTTTCTTCAATAAACTTTTTTCTTGATTCGAGTAAATATGCAGTTAAAAAACAATAAGCATGTGATTTCCAAAAATTTTCCAAAATTTCACCTCTTATTTGAAATTTGATATCGGATATCTTCCAACAGGATTTTAGAGAAGAATTTCATGGATATAGTTTCGCCCACTCGTATATACCGCCCCGGTTTTGATATTTTACCGGACTCACAACGTGTTCCACACCGAGAGAGATAACGTCATCCAGAGAAAATTTTGTGATTATATTCCCTGTATCAATTTTCACATTACCCGAAGGTGTGATCATGAAATATGAATTCTCGATTTCATCACTTGATTCGAATACCGGTGATTCTCCCCAATCCAGATGCATATGAAGATGATTCCCAACAAATTGATTGAATTGGTCAGAAGTTATTGCCAAATCCTCAACTGCATCATCGTTTTCTCCGTGAATATGCAACATCTGGAGAACTTTCCAGCGATCCGGCTTTATTGTCTGAACGAGAGGAATCATATTCTCCCGATACGTTGAGGCCGTGACAGTTGTATTCATCTTCAGCCGTATTCCGGCATTTCGAATCAGACCAGCTATTCCAATGCAATGTCTTACATGAAACCCATATCCCCGCCCGAGCTGAGCTTCGATCTCGTCGCTGCCTGAATCAATTGAAAGCGCAATCCAGTCTATAACCCCTCTCATTTTTCCGATTAAGTCCTCATTGAGAAGTGAGCCATTTGTTGTAATAGAGACCGTCATTCCCTGATCTTTGGCTACCCTGCAATAATCCAGAAGACGCGGGTGGAGCAGGGGCTCGCCACCGGCAAAATTAATTTTGTCCATACCCAGATCAACAAGTTTCTGAATAATTTCTACTCCCTTGTCGAAAGAGACCGGAGTTTCTCCAAGATTCCGGGCGAAACAAAATCTGCAGCGGTAGTTGCAAGTGGAGAGCAGATGCCAGTTGACGGATTTAATGATACCAGCTGAGGACATGCTGATGATATTTTTTTGATGATGGATATGAATGAAATTTGCAATCGTTTCCCAAGATAGCAACAAAATTTAAGTGAAAACCTTCAGATGATGATCATGGACGATAAGGAACGTATTCACATTATTGCTTCCGGGGCAAATATCGGGAAGACCGTTCACTTGGCGATCAAAGAGGAGGGGCACGTTTCCCGGATATATGTTGTCGTCGAAAAAGATATCTGTACAATCTCAAAAACTGATAACGAAGTGAGGAAAAATATCAAACTTAATATTCAGGATGCAATCCGTGAAGTGAAAGAAACATCCAGACGGATGAAAATTATTTTTGAAACGGTTTGGATGGACTCCATATCGATCGAATCCGTCCGGGATGCAGTTCTCCAGATTTACGATAAATTTCCCGATGCGGAATATTCATTCAATATTTCCGGTGGAACAAAACCCCTCTCGAATGGATTATTTCTGATGTCAATCTGGGTTGGGGGAAAAGTGTATCACACACCCACAGATGATACGATCCAGCGGTTGTTTATTCCAAAAATGCATCCTCGGGATATTTCCCGGAATGAGAATCTTGGACGAATTTTAGATTGTTTTTTTTCGCCAATAATTGAAAAAGAAAAAGATGGTGGGATAGCTGGAAGGAATCTTTTTCAGGAAATGAAAAAACGATATCAGCCCGTCAGGGATACTGGAGACAAAACAACCAAACGGATCTATTCGAGAGGAACCCTGACGAAAAATCTGGCAGAACTCATTGAGGATGGGCTCATAACTGAAGCGAACCATCCCGCAAGCAAAAAAGAAAAAACTTATTTTATTACCGAAGATGGAAAGTTTGCCCTGAAATTTTTTCAGATGCAAAAACGAAAGCAGCCGGAAAAATGAATACTTGACAACCTGGGAAACTATTTCGAATCTGACAGATATCCACCCTCACACCCATCTTCATTCACAACCACAAAGGAGGTGACACACCAATGGGAAAAGGAGGCCACGGCCACAGCTCAAACGATGACCGGTCCAACTCGATGAATCCGAACAACGACGCACATGATGCGGCGATGGACAATCATGCGGACCAGTTGAACCCCAACAACGACAAGTTCGAGGGGGACGACGAGGACTAACTCATATTCCGGGGGGTCTGCATCCCTAAATCGCATCCACCAAAATTGCATCTCCCCCCATCCGGGGTCAAAATGACCCCTGATCTCCCATTTCAGCTGACCGTACGACATAGTATCGTCAAAAAATGACATAGTAGTTTTCGTATACGCTCAAAATGATTCCCGTTTGCCATATTCCGGCTCAAACCATGCCCCAAAAAACAGGCTGAGAACACTATTACAATGGCAGTTTCCTGAACCGGCTTGGGGGGTTTAGCGGAAAATGAAAGGAAAGCCGGTTTTGGGATCGACCCCACGTCAGAGAAGGCGTTTCTTCGTCGGAGACATGTGTGTCGAGATCTCCCAACGTGACCTGCCCTTTCCCGACCCGCACTCTCCGACGGTGGCCCTCGACCAGGAACCCCCCCGGCACCACCCAACCGACACTATTTCCCGGAAAACCGACACTGTTTCACCCATTTTCTCTCATTTTCACGTCGGAGATTCATGACAGCATTTAGCACCATTTGGAGGGGCGTTCGTCCGGAAAACGGAAGGGAGGTTGCGGAAAATGGAAGGGCGGGCGGTTTTGGGGATCGGGGTTACGCCGGAGAGGGGGAGTTCTCCGTCGGAGAAATGATGGAACGGTTGAGGCATTCGCGGTTGCCTTCGTTATCACATAAGGCCCAGGCCAGCTGGACCCCCCGGGACCATTTTTCTGTGGAGGTCGGTGCGGAATATTTTGGGAGGCCCGACGGTTTTTGGTGCCGGGGAAGAGGAGCACCAGATATTATTTTGGAGGGGATTTGGGTTTGTCTATCGATTTGATGAGGTTATTCTCAAGAAATAATGGTTCTGGTTTTGTCAAAGAAATTTAAACGGTTTGAGATTGGCGTACGCTAGGGCCAATTCTTTTGCACTCGTCTCTACAGTGGACTGTAAATCTCCCCGTGTTTTAAAAATTTTCTGTTGAGTCTGATTTAATGTCTCAATTCCGGTTTGAAGTTCGCGTTCAAGGGGTCGCATACGGGGTTGATATTTTAGTTTTAATAATTGAATATCGGTCTTTTCAACCCCTTTTAAGGGATTGAATGTGAAATTACGTTCCATGCGCTGACGCCATCCAAGTAATTCAACAGTTAATGCATCGCCGAACCCCGGAATTCCCCGTATTTTTCCAAACGAGATATCCGCAGCGGTTTCAACACCAAAGGATCTCAATGTGGCTTTTCTATTCGGTCCCACACGAGGAATACTGGCCCCATCGATAAAACAAGTTTCAAGATATTTCCTTAACTGCCTCTCTTTTACAGTATTATGTAACGCAACCTGGGCCTGATTATACTCTTTTTCAATCGATTCGTAATTTCGTTTTAGGAGAATCAGTTGGTTCAATTGTTCTTTAAATTCAGCATCGCCGGCTTCAGATTTCCATCTGATATTGATGGAACGCCAGTTATTCCGACAGATTTCAAATAATTTCTGTCTTCTTTTCCGTTCAGCCTGTTCTTTGCCCGGATAAAAGAAGAAAATAGCCCCGAGGATAATTGCCGGGATAATTAATCCAAGGTTAAGCACCAGCGCCAAAATAATTATGAGAACTCCGCCAATTCTCCGGATCTTGGTATTCCGTACAGCATTTTGCAGCGGAACCGAGAGAGGATCCGGTTGGAAATTATATGCTTTCGGACTGATGATCGGAACGGAACCCGGCTGTTTGATGGAAACGATCTTTTGCCAGATACTCTTGAGATCGAATTTGACCGCTGTTTCGAGCTCTAAAAATAATAAAATACCGGATGTAGTTTCAAGGTTACACCAGGGACACGACGATAAACCTGAATAATAAACATGCATTGGCTCCAGATGACATTGTTTCAGCCGGTTTTCAAGGTCATTGAGTAATTCCCACCATTTTTTTGCACTGGGGCGGTAAGGACGCTGGACACCCACTTCGGTAAATGCCTGCTCGAATGCAGATCCCAATTCTTCCGGGACTATTGACAAATCAACAGAATTGGGAGGAGGGGAGATATTTTTGAGATGGGCCGTTTTACTAAATGCGAACCGGTATTCAATGATAGCCTTCTCAATAGGCATATCACCGCTTCCATGAAAAACACCGGAATAGGGATGTCGGCCCATGAACAATAATTGGAATATGAGGATAGCGAGGCCAAAATTGTCATGATTCGGTATCCTTTCAATTTTAAAATCCTTCAGGGTTTGAAGTTCCGGCGGAGTGAACTGTGCAACACCAACCTCACAGAAGAATTTTTTATCATCGTGTCCTCTCACCTGAAAAGAGTCACAATCGATCAACCGGATACAGGCATGATGATTCACCAGGATATTTCCTTCATTCACATCTCCGACAACATAACCAAACTGGTGAATAACAGAAAACGCTGAAGCAAGATTCTTTGCGGCTCTTACCAGAAACTGCCAGTTGGCATCAGGAAATAATTGTTTCCGGTGTGACGGGCCGTAGACCATATGAACCGGCTTATATTCAGAAACTTTCAGCATTGTGAAGCCGCAGATCGGACCTCTGTGTCCGGAAAATATCAAATCGGTTGGCCAGGCAGAAATTGCTTTCAGCTCATCATTACAGCACTTGACCATTAATCTGAGTTTTTCCTGTTTTTGGGAATCGATTGGCTTATGATAAATTTTTGCAACAAGATTCTGACTGGATGAGGTGATTTCAAAGACATCCCCCTCACCACCACTGCCGATTTTCTTCCCGAGATTAATCCGGTTGCCTTTGCTGTCGGATAAGATGGTGGAGTTTGTGTAGGTCATTTCGGATCATCAAATGCGGAGCGCAGGATAGTGTTCACTATCATCATTCGGGTGAGTATCTTAATTGAGTGTTTCGAAATGGGTGTGTGATTAGGTTTTTTTACGAACATATCTTCTGAAATTTAAATTTCAATTAAACTCTAGCGAGAGAAAAGGGCCATATTGTTTACCAGATATTTTTCAAATAAATTTTATAGGTTCGATACTAACGGAGAGATCAATATGGCTGGATTTTTCGATTCGATCTGCAATCTTCTCGGGCGAAAGAACGATCCTGAACTCTCTCATGAAAACGTAAAAACCCACGAAATATTAAAGGATAATTCGGTCATTCAAAATTATCCCAATAAAATTCAAAAAACCCAACAAGTTTCTGGAACCCAAAGAAATACCGAATTGGATCAGTCCGATGATGAATATCGCTCAATAAATGTTCACGGACATTCGGTCTATGATCCACCAATAATTAACGCAAAAAATGCAACGTCCGGCATGACATGGGTCGGAATGGGCCAGCTGATAACGGTTCATGGTTTTAAAATTCGCGATCCTTTAACGTACTGGTCAAATTCAAATTATCCAGAGGCCTCCTGTATCTTCACAGGATTAAAAACCGAAAAACATGAAACTACAATTCTTCCACCATTGCCGTATTGGCCGCAATACTCCGGGCTTACACCCGCACAGAGAGGGAGGTACCTTTCGTGGCTGTCAAGGGGACGAAATGACGAGCTGAATGAAATCGGGTACGCGTTCATCTTTTTTTATGGTCTTGAGAGAAGAGCCATTTTCGACAATACAGATCATGAAGTAATTCTGGATGAAGTCCGCCGTCTGTTGTCACGTTATTCCTCATCGGGGTCCTTCAATTCGTACCTTAATCATTTCATGGCATACGTTGTCGGCTCACGGCTTACCGGTATGAAAGATACCAATATCAGAAAATTTTTCCCGGAGTTTGACAATCTTGAGGAGAATCAAACAAAAGTTGTCCTGTCATGGCACTGGTCGAACAGATTACCCCTCCGGTGGGATCTCTGCTATTCTCTTGCAAAAAATTCTGATGGGTTCGCAAGAACAAACATAACGAGAAAGGCACCCGCTTTATTGAAGCAACTCTTTAAGAAAAAATTTTCCGAACAGTTCCCGCAGGGGATTCCTATCTCATCTGAATCGGATCAGTTCCAACTGAGTTACCGACCCGCCAGTCCGTCGCTGCTGCAATATGTTGGCTACCCGGGAAGACCCGGCCTCATCAAACCGTTGTCATTTCCCATTCCCCGACTCGGCTCTCTGCCTTTTGAAACCCTCAGGAAAATCTGGGTCGATTGTATCGACGAGATCAAACCTGCGTGCAACAAGCTGGCAAAGGCTGAGGGAAAGATCACGCGGGACGTCTATAATGCTCTTCCTGAAGCACTTAAAGGAGAAATTCCTCATCCTGAACTGGAAGCGTGGCGCAATTTTATTTCAGCCAAACCTCTTGTCGATGGATCCCTGGTCCTTCAGGTTTCCGATGTTGCCCTCCGGATCGGGATAGAGAAACGTGATGCGCTTACGTCAAGCCAGAGCGGGATGGTAACATCAACGGTCAGGGATTTTGGATGGGTTCTCGTGCCGGATCAAACAACAACCGGTACTTCGTATAAATGGAGCGATAATGTCGCGATTGTCCCCATTCACGGTGCAGCGGAACGGCTATCAGAAAATTTTCAGAGTGCAGCATTAATCTTTGAGTTGGCGTACGGGATTGCAGCATCCGATGAAAATGTTTCCGATATCGAGAAAGAATACCTTCACACGTTTATTTCAGAACAATTCTCGTTGAATTCCTTAGAAATTCAATGTCTCAAAGGACTACAAAGAGTACTTGAAATCCAGCCCCCGTCCTTATCCAGAATTGGCAAACGATTGAGCAAACATCTGGTTCCGGAACAAAAGACTACACTTGCCAATTTCCTTGGAGAGATCGTCCTTCTCGATGACAAATTCGTTAAAGAAGAACAGAAGGCACTCAAAACCGTTTTCAAAGCGCTGGAGATAGACCCGGCTGTATCCGATGAACTGATCAAAAAACTCCTTGTCGGGCATATTCCGGATGAGCCGGTAACCGTCCAGAAACCCGGAAAAGCCCGGAAGGGCGAGGCAATACCCCCACCCGTAGTCAAACCGGCATTTGTGATAGACAAGGAAAAATTAAGACAAACGATGGATGACACCCGGGCAGTTCAGATCATTCTCGCCTCAGTATTTGAACAAGAGCAGGAAGAGATTGTGGTTGATATTGAACCGGAAGTGAACGTTCCGGAAGTCTCAATCAAAGCAGATTCACCGCAAAATGATATCGATCTTCCCTTCCCTCCTGAAACCATCCCGTTGCTGGACGTAAAATATCTCCTGATGTTGCATGACATCATGAAGTCGGCGGAGTTAAGCCAGGATGAGTTCACCGGTCTTGCGAAAAAACACAACCTGATGCCGAGGGCAGCTTTTGATGATATCAATACCTGGGCCGATGAAGAACTGGGTGATTTCCTGCTGGAAGAAAACGAAAGCCGTATCGTGATCAATTACCAGAAATGAATTTCAGTATGTGGTGCGGGTTATGGGAAAACTGAAACAAAGAGAACGGGACGCAATTATTCAGTCCCTGAGTGCCGGGGTTGTTCCAAGGATTGGACTTGAGCACATCCAGGTTGGTAGAATAAATGAAGTAAGTGCAATTTTATCTGATCTGGAAAAAATTCAGAACGACGGGGCTGCGGTCCGGTTTATTATTGGACGTTATGGTTCCGGGAAGAGTTTTTTCTTAAACCTTTGCCGAATTGTTGCTCTTGAGAAGAAATTTGTTGTGGCCCAGGCCGATATCAATCTTGAACGACGATTATATTCAAAAGAAAATCAGGCCCGGGCACTCTATACGGAACTTGTACATAATTTTGCTGTCCGGGCAAAACCTGAAGGCGGTGCACTGTCCGGCCTTATCGAGCGATGGATCTCCGATCTTGATTGCCGTCTTCGTAAGGATGGCAAAACTACTGAAGAGATCCTGCAGCAGATCCCTCAGGAACTAAAATGCCTCCAGGACTTTGTCAGCGGATATGATTTTGCCACCGTCATTGGAAAATATTTTGAAGGCTATCAGAAAGGCGATGATGCGCTTCGAACTTCGGCAATCCGCTGGCTCTCCGGAGAATATTCCACCAAGACCGAAGCCCGGCAGGACCTCGGGGTCAGGACAATCATTGAAGACGACAATATCTACGACTACCTGAAGTTGTGGGGCCGCTTTGTTAAATTGGCCGGGTATTCCGGGCTTCTTGTCAACCTTGATGAGCTGGGAGTGCTGTCTCACCGGCTAAATAATGCGCAGGCACGCAATTCGAATTATGAGACAATCCTGCATATCGTGAATGATTGTCTTCAGGGAAACGTATCCGGAACAGGATTTATTTTTGCCGGGACCGATGAATGCCTCAAGGATCAACGGAGAGGTCTCGTAAGTTATGGGGCCCTTGCCCGGCGTTTGGCCGTGAGAGATGATTTCAATATCGCGGGACTGAAAGATTTCAGTGGACCCGTCATCGAACTGGAGAATCTCTCAAAGGAAGATACCTACGTCCTTCTCCACAATATCAGGAGTGTTTTTGCTTACGAGGATCCTGCAAAATATCTCATACCGGATAAAGGCATCGAAGGATTCCTCCAGCACTGCCAGAATACCCTTGGTGCAGAATTTTTCCTGACACCGGGAGATATCGTCAAGAGCTATGTCCGGATGCTCTCAATTCTTGAACAAAATCCCGGGACCTCGTGGGAAGTCCTGCTGAACAAAACGACCGTTCAGAAAACGCCGGATCCAATCGCTGTCAATGAAAACCCGGAAGAGAATATCCCGGAAAAACCTGCTGCCCCAAAACCCATGGATGATCTGGTATCTTTCAAACTGTAATTTTTCAGGAAGACCCATGGAAAAAACCGCATTTTCATACCTGCATCCAACCATTCAGGAAAAACTCTACAAGATGTGCTGGACAGAGTTGCGACCGATCCAGGAGGACGCCATCCGGGCACTGTATACGTCAGATAAAAACCTGATAATCTCTGCAAAAACGGCATCAGGAAAAACGGAAGCTGCATTCCTTCCGATCCTGTCGCAGATTGTTGAGAATAAAGGTACCGGGATTTCCGCGATTTATGTCGGCCCCCTTAAGGCACTCATCAATGACCAGTTCCAGCGCCTGGAAAAACTCTGTGAACTCTCTGAAATCCCGGTATTCAAATGGCATGGGGATGTCGGCAGCAGCGGGAAAGCAAAATTCTTAAAAAATCCCTCCGGTGTCCTCCTCATCACTCCCGAATCAATTGAGTCCCTGTTCATCAATCACCCTGACACATTCTCCCGGCTTTTTGGTTCGCTCTCCTTCATCGTCATTGACGAGATGCACTCATTCATCGGATCTGAACGGGGAGCACATCTGAAGAGCCTGCTTTCACGAGTAATGCAAAGGAGCCCGGAAGGGGTCCGGCTCATCGGGCTCTCTGCGACTTTTGGTGATCCGGAACTGGCAAAAGTGTGGCTCATTCCCCGTAACCCGGATTCGATTTCGATCATTTCCGATCCGAGCGAACAAAAAGAAGTGAAATACCTCGTACGGGGTTACAATCTCAAAGAAAACCCCGAAAAAAAACCGGTGGGTGAAGAAGAGGCACCCTCACCGGTCATCGAAGATATTGTCACCTATTTCTATGGAAAAACTGCCCTGATTTTTGTGAACAGCCGGGGACTTCTGGAATTCTTCACAGACGGCACAAGAAGATATCTGGAACGAAAGGACTTACCGGATTATTTCCGGATTCATCACGGGTCATTATCCAAAAGTGAGCGGGAAGACACAGAAGATGCCCTGAAATCAAACCGGCCCACCGCAACCTTCTGTTCAAGTACCCTTGAGATGGGAATCGATGTCGGGAATGTCTCATGCATAGGACAGATCGGCGCCCCATGGTCTGTGAATTCGCTCACCCAGCGCCTGGGCAGGAGCGGGCGCAAAGAGGGAGAGCCCTCCATCCTTATCATGTTCATCATCGAGAAGGAATTGAAGGAAGACTCCATAGTCGAACGATTACACCCCGAACTTCTCCGGGCCGTTGCAATGTCGGAGCTGATGATCGAAAAATGGAGTGAGCCACCCCAGATTGGCTATTACCATTTCTCAACCCTGATCCAGCAGATCCTCAGTGTCATCAAAGAACACGGCGGATCTACAGCGAAAGATCTGTTCGATACCCTTGTAAAAGATGGGGCTTTCCAGAATGTCCAGCAAGGGGATTTCGTCCAGATTTTACGAAGCATGGGTGACGCTGACCTGATCGAGCAGGATGAACGAGGTGTCCTGATCCTTGGGATTGAGGGAGAAATAATTGTCAACAATTTCGAGTTCTACTCGGCATTTTCCACACCCAAGGAGTTCAGCGTCATCCACAAGGGAGGAAAGATCGGCAGCATCCAGTCGGCCCCTGACCTTGAAACCCGTGAGTTCCTGATTCTCGCGGGGCGTCGCTGGGAGATCCTGGAGATTGATTTTAAGCGATGCGAGATCCTTGTCGAGCCATCGAAAGGAGGAAAAGTCCCGATATTTTCCGGAATCGGTGAGCCAGAGATCCATCCAAAGATTAGAGAGAAGATGCGTGAGATCGTTACCTCTGACTACGCTCCCGCATATCTCAATCCTTCGGCACAGACAATGCTCAGGGAGGCACAGCATGCAGCCCGGGAAGCAGGGCTTGCGGAGAATCCGTTTGTTGTCGAGGGTGTTCATACGTACTGGTTTACGTGGACCGGCTCGGCAAAACACCGGACGCTTTTGACGTTAGGCAAGGAGTTTACCGGACTTCATGTTGAAGATGAGGAGATTGCTTTGAAATTCAAGGGTGCCTCGCCAGTTCAGATCATTGAGACGTACAAAGAGATGCTGGAATCGTGCCCGTCACCGGTAGAGATTGCAGGGAAGTTCAAGGGACGGACACGCGAGAAGTATGATCAGTTTGTGCCGGAAAATTTGCAGATTGCGGAGTATGCGAAGAGGTATATTGATACGGATATTTCACTTCCGGATCGACACTAGACAGGGAAATTCCAATCACCAAGGGGAGTATCGGCTCATTCCAGGCGATTCCTCCGGTTTTTACTATTCCGGTCAAAATATATGACCTCGTTATCCCGCGTTCTTTTTGCGGTTCCGGGTGCCGGTTGGGGGAAATAAGGGGGCAAAAACCGGGTCGGTCAGACCACCATTAAGGGCCATTCTACGAGGTCGTTTCCAGCCGAATTTCGGCAAACAGGGCAGTTTTAGGGCATATTTTCCACAGGAACTGAAATAGAGCATTTTACGGGGTTTACCGGAATTGGCCGGGATCGGAAAATAGGAATCGGAGCCCCATACGGGGTTATTTCCCCCCGGGGGAGGGGGTCTTCCCTACCATGGTCTCCCTACCCGATAATTCCCCTCTTCCGTAGCTCGAAATAACACCGGGCACAGGCTTCCACGTCGGCACCGGCATTGTGGCTGTCAGTAAATTCTTCTTCGAATAGCTGCAGGTGCAGCTCCATGAGCGTGGGCCATTTGTAGCCCCGGCCGGATTTTGAAGGGAATTTGCACCAGGTGATTATCTCCGGTGCTTTCATGGTACAGAAGGTTTGTTTCTGGAGGAGATTCGTTTCAAGCTTGCACCGCAAAAATTCGGTATGGACCGAAGGCAGATCGAAGTCGAGGTTATGGGCAATGACCGTTGTTGATCGCTCCATATCGGAGTTGAACTGCGGAAGCACATTATAGAGCGACACGCCTTCTGCTTTCGCCCGCTCGGTCGTGATGCCATGGATGTTCGCGGAGTCCATGGGGATGGAAAAGTCAGTCGGGTAAATGATGAAACTCCTAAGGCATTCGCGGTTGCCTTCGTTATCATAGAGGGCCCAGGCCAGCTGAACTACCCTAGGCCATTTTTCTGTGGCGGTTGGGGCGGAGTAGTTCGGGAGGCCGATGGTTTCGGTATCGAAGAAGAAGAACATCGTTGTCATTTTGGTATATGTACACTAAAGTTTTACCGAACATTTCTGTTAAGATAATAATTTCATCCTAGTTTTTGAACAAAGAAAGTCATCGCATTCTTGGTTTAGAATGATTAAATCCCGGGGGGGTTGGTTTGAAACGATCATCCGTTTCCGAATAATCCAAACTTTGGAAATCACGTAGATTTTCAATATCAAGATCTGTCGTTAATATTGTACTATTTTCACCACCAGTAACTCTAATAATATTCATTCGCCGACTTTCCGTGGGTTGAACAATGCGTGAATCTCCATATTCGGAGCAGTTTACTTGAACTACAAAACAATGCAGGTCTTTAACAACGGATTCAACAATAGAGGAGAAATATGCAATATCTCGATTTAACACACAAGCGACTAAGAAATCAAGATCTGACTTAAAGATAGAACGATGTGTAATATCTGCCAACTCATAACAATTGTATATAGAAAATTGACTGTTCCTCCACTTTATTAAGTAATAAATATAGGGATTTATTATTGGGATTAAACGTCCTGCGCGAGTCAAATCAATTATTTCACCGGGAGCATAATGATTTTTGCATCGAATAATCGGACAGCAAGTTCTGTATTTTTTGTCATTAATTATGGGCAGAGCAGCAACAACATTATTATATGCAATTTCATTTTCTTTATCAATCAAGTATTCCATCCCAAATATTAGCCCAAGTTGGTGTCTACGGGCAAAATCAACCATTAAAGAGAGCCATTGTGGGGGTACAGCTAATTCGGGTAAAACTAACAAATCACACTTTTCGATTATTGCTAAATTTAAAATCTTGTTAAGCTCCTCTCTTCTTTTAAGAGACACATTTTGTTTTCTGCGAGGAAGATAACTGGATTCAACATCCTCTTTTTTGATTTTAATATTAGCAATGCCAATCCGTAAAGTAGTCTTCTCATTATTTATTGTCGAAATATTTCTAGGTATATGAATATGGTACGCAGAAATTTTTTGATTCTTATCATTACATTCTTTTTCTTTTCCGGGTAATTCAGGTATACACAATATTTTTTCTATAGTGATTGGAAGTTGGAACTCCCCAATAGTTGATAAATTCAAGTAATGAGGGATAATATCTGAAATTTTCGAAGAATTTTTTCCATAGATATTTTGAATAAACCAGAAAAGGTAAAATTCATCAAAATGAATAAACCTCGGTGAAAATTTTATTTTATTGTCTTTCTTTGAAAGTAAAATTTGTTCTTTTGAGAGGTATTTAATAATTTCTTCTATATCAATCAAAGAATTCTCATAATCAGTATAATTGACTAGAGGATACGCGACATTATAATGACGAATTAAATTGGATTTTCGTAATGTAAAGGAGATACTTGTGATATTGAAGACATCCTGGTTAAGGGATCTTGGGGATTTACAATTATGCGTACCTTCTTCGATATGTTTTTTGAAATATAACTCAATACTGGATCCCAGTAATGAGACAGACATGGATATCGATATATCCAAATATTTTTGTAAATCCGCTTTTTGTCTTTTAAGAAGAGCTTTTGAAGCATCAGGATTATATCCGATATCAGGTTTAAAATCAGATATCCTCTTTATGGCATCTTGTATTTTAAAATAAAATTTTGCACAATCTTGGTGTCGTCGGGATAGTACAGTGAAAGTAAAATATTTCTCCCACGTTCGGCAAAAATTAATAAAATTCGATCCTTTATAAAATTTAAAAATCTGATCCGATATTTCCTCAAGTGTTTCTTGTTTTACCTCACTTTGCATTAAAACGTGGTTTATCTTTGATAATTTAATGGATAACTCAGTTATATTTTCTGTAATTCCGGTAATACTACGAAATTTGTTTGTTGATCCTTCAAAATGTAAACTATATGCAGAATTATTAATATAAAATTCCATTTCTTTTTCAGGTAGTAAATAAAAAGCACTAGAGTTTTCCGTAAGCTTTTCCTTAAAGGCATCTAACATGGCTAAAGAGTCATTTGCAGAATAGAAATGTAAAAATAATTTATCGCTCTGAATGCAAAGGTTTGGATCTACAGTTAAACAATAATATTTTTTCCGTTCTTGAGTTCTCTCAAAAAAAATACCCCGCGTTACAAAGTATTTTTCAATGAAATTTTTAACAAATTCCTTATTACATATGTTTTCACTTTTAACATTATACGGATTACTAATTACAATTAGAATATCGTCAGCATATCGTCCATAATACGCGGGATTTAATTCATTAGTTATTTGCTCATCGAACCGACTCAGATGCCAATTACATATAATTCCAGATGATACCAGTCCAATAGGTACAACATATTTTTCTGATTCAAATTTAATATGGCCATGAGTATAACAAAAGTGATCTTTCTCTATTTCTTCTTGATACGCTTTATGTATTTTTTCAATAATTTTTGTGAGTGTAATTGCAAATATTTTATCGTTTTCAGTTAGGTTTTTTTCATCCAAGAACTTCTTAAGTGCTGAAAAATCGGGATGAATGCAATAAAAACAATGTTTAAGATCTAAACTCAAAATGGCAATGTCTTTTTTTTCTTTTTTTAATATATCCTCGGCTTTTTTGATCGCGTTATTTCGCCATTCACTATACTGATTATTATAAAATTTAAAGATATGACTGCTTTTTTCATTGGGTTTTTTGAGTCTCTCATTAAGCCTAAACCAATAACAACAATCTGATAATTTAGAATCTATATGTATTCCAGCTTTCATAACCCAAATTACACTAATAAGTTGCAATTCCACAGGTACATCAATAAAATAGTTTATTCCATCGAGACGATATTTTTCAGCAGATCTTGTATTTGTTATAAAATGAACCGATTTCTCATCAAAATCGTTTGAATTTCGTTTTTTATTACAAGGAATTGGACCAATTGATTTTGGAATTAAATTATAACCAACAAGATTTAGAAAATTATTGAGTTGCTCTATATTATCCGATCCTTCTTTTATTAGATCAACAATTTTAGCAAGATCATCTAATTTGTTGTCAAATCGAGTATCACATTCAAAATCTGCGATTTTTTTTCTTTGAAAAAGATCGAGTTGCTCATAGTAGACATATTGTTTATATTTTTTATATGCGACCTCAACAAGCTGACGTGAGTTCATGCCTTCTCAAAAGTTTATATGAGATATTATTATATCAATGCTTTTTTTAAACTTCTCCGATTTGTCACCTTCATTTACAACGAAAAACTCTCCAACTCCTGTAATATACAACCACCCATTCACCAAATTTTCCCGGTCAACTCCTCGCCGCCTCGCAATAGATCCTCCATCAACTTCCGGTATTCCTCCACCAACGCCGCATACCCAACCGCCTCGCTCTTGTAATCGATCACAGCACACAACTCGTTGTCAAGTTCCAAGAGACGGTCTATCGTGCCGGTCACGCGCTGTCCCTCCCGCATGATTATGAACGGCACCTCGCAATACAACCGTTTCACCCGCTTCATCAAATCCGAAGAGAAAAACGCAGAACAGATCTCCCCGAGCTGCCGGACATGCTCCTCCGAATATTCCCCGGACTCCTTCAGAACAGTAACAGCATCCCGTCCCGGTTCTCCGTCGTCATTGCCCGCCCGATTCCCCAGACATGACAGGATATAACCCATCACAATTGCCAGAACCTGTCGGGTTATAACCCATCACAACCAAACATTTATGGAGGGGTATAACCCTACACATTAGTATGCCAACGCTCTTCGAACTGCTTGCAGACCAGAATCCGTGGTGGAGCGGCCAGCCATTCGATAGCGGCCGGGAGCGGCAGAAATACCTTGCAACGATTAAGCGGTATCTCAAAACCGGTGAGATCATCGTGCTCAGCGGGGTCCGGCGCTCGGGAAAGACCACCCTGCTGTACCAGACCATCCGGCTGCTCATCACAACCAACAAGGTGCCGGCCAAAAATATCCTCTTTGTCAACTGCGATGAGCCGGAAGTAGCAGACCGGAAGAACGCACTGCTCGAAACGGTTGATACGTACCGCCGGGAAGTCGCGGCAAAAGGCACCATCTGGCTTGTCTTTGATGAGATACAGGCTGTGGAAAACTGGGAGCGGGAGATAAAAACCCTCTACGACCGCAAACAGTGCAGGATCATTCTCTCAGGCTCGTCTTCGTACCTGCTGGACTCACAGGTCGGAACGCTCCTCTCGGGCCGGTACTTTTCTATTCCCGTCTACCCGCTGGATTTTTCAGAATACCTCAGGTTCCATGGCATTGTCCCCCCCAAAGATGCCACCACACGGGCAGCACAAAAGTACGACATCACCACCCGCCTCCGGCAATACCTCCATGAAGGTGGTTTTCCCATTGTCGTGCTCCAGCAGGACGAACGAACAAAACAGGATTACCTCAGAGCGTATTACGACAGCATCGTGTACCGGGACATCATCCGTACAAACGTGGTCCGGAACCAGAAAGCCCTGGCAGGTCTCCTCCATTATCTCTTCACCAGCATCTCCTCCCCGTACTCATACCGTCGCTTAAAAGAGATGCTCGGGATCGATGTCGAAACAGTCCGGGATTATATCCACTTTGCCGGCATGGCTAAGATCCTCTTTGAGGTACAGGCTTTTTCATATTCGCTGCCGGCGCAGGCACGGCAGAACAAGAAGATCTATTGCATCGATAACGGCCTCAGAAACGTACTCTCGTCCCGGTTCTCACACGACGAGGGAAAACTTGCCGAGAACCTTGTCTTTGTGGAACTGATGCGGTCCGGCCTGACCCCGTATTACTGGAAGGGAGAACGGGAAGTGGATTTTGTCATCAGATCCCCCGACAATACCTTAACGGCTATCAATGTCTGCTACAGTGATGCGATTCCCGAGCGGGAATATGAAGGCCTGCGGGAATTTGCCGGGGAATTTGACGGGAAGGTGAGCGGGCTTTTGATCCTTACCAAAGATTACGAGTCACAGGAAGAAAAGATTCGCTGCATTCCGCTCTGGAAATGGCTGCTTGAAAATGAAAGCCGGTGAATTCACAAGAGGGAAATTCATAGTAGGGGAGACCGCAAGAATCGACCCCGCATGAGTGAGAACAAAACGATTTCAGAATCTTTCAGGTTCCCCCTGCACCCCCGGTTCCCGGACCATCACCGGTCCCTTCCCGGAATTCTCAAGATCAGAGACCGATTGGACCCGGACCCGCGCCGGCCCAACCGCATACTCCCGGGGAGTCCACGTCCCGCTCATCCCCGCACATTCCTCCGGCACAACCAGAAGGGCCGGTGAGACCCGGATGGGAGCCCTCCGTTCACGGGATTTAAAAATGTACCCGGCCCGTTTTTCAGATTCGTTCCAGGTCCGTGCTGTCAAAAACAAGGTACCCCTCTTCCTGCAGCCGATCCTTGCCTTCAATGGTCCCGGCAGAGAACAGCGCGTACTTCCGGTGGCGGTACTGGTCGGCACGCACGATCTTCGACTTGGTTTTTAAGAGAGCGAGGAGACTTTTTGCCTGCCGGTATGCGATATCGCCCCACTTGCATTCGCCAAAAACAATGGCAGATGATGTATCGTCAAGGGCCACGAGATCGATCTCGTCTTCCTTGTACCACCAGTGGCCGGTACGGTACCCCGGCAGCACGATTCCGGCAAACTCGTCCCGCACAAACGATTCGAACTGCCGGCCAAAAAACGGGTTCATATCCAGGACAAGGGTATCGTTGTGCCCGGTCTCGATCTCCTGCCGGCGCGGAAAAACATGGCAGTACCAGAAATCAAAGACCCGGTCCCGGATCCGGTAGATTCCCTGCCGGGGATTCCCGAGAACCGGCACCTCTTTTTCTACAAGCCCCAGCCGGATCATGGAGTCGAGGTACGGGTACACGTGGCGGGTGTCGAGACCGCAGAACTGGGCGATGGATGTCGGGGATGTATTCCCGAGTGCAATCGCGTGGAGGATCGACTGGTATACCTTGAGCTCCCGGAACTCCTGCGAGAGGATAAAATATGGTTCGTGGTAAAAATACCCGTACCGGTTGAAAAATTCAGATTTGAAAAAATTATCGCTGTCATCGTATGCGCCGGCCTTGAGTAAATATTCCGGCACGCCGCCAATCGACAGGTATGCCTTGAGGGCATCGTGAAATGAGAAATGAAAGAACCGCCGTGCATCGGAGAACCGGAGCGGCGGGAGCAGCATGTCCCGGGTCCTCCGGCCATAGAGCGGCGACGTGGACGAGAGGGCGAGATCGCTCATGAGCGAGAGGATCGAGCCGGAGAGGAGAAGGCACCAGTCGGAACCACTGATACTCCGGTCCCAGGCTTTCTGGAGCGCAGAAAGGATGGAAGGATCGTTTTTTACCAGGTACGTGAATTCATCGATGACAAGGTACGTTCTTTTACCGGGCTGCTTTTGTGCGAGATAGGTAAAGAGCTGGTCCCAGGATTTTATATCCAGCTCTGATAAGAGGGAGTCGTCGAAATATTCTGCGCACCGGGTCTTGAGCTGGCCGATCTGGATATGCGGGGAAGCATCCTCTGCAATATAGAGTATACCGGGCTTGTCCCGGATGAATTCATCGATCAGCCGGGTCTTCCCAATCCTCCTGCGGCCGTAGAGGATGATGAGCCTTCCTCCGGCGCTCTGCCACTCGCGTTCGAGCAACGCCCGCTCCTCCTCGCGGTCGATGAACTCCCTAATCATGATTAGTACTAATCACGATTAGGATGATTAATGTTTTGACGATTGAGGGGTTCTTTCCGGGGGCTAATCCTGTGAGGGTATGAAGGTGCAGGCCGGCACCCGGCCATCCATCAACCCGGAACGCCCCGGTCCCGGCATCCGGGTGGATATTCCGGCCGTACCATGAGATAGCATGTCCGACTTCAATAACGATGGAATTACCCCCCTCGAAAAACGTACAAAGATCAATCTTTTGTGTTCGTTCCACCTGGACACTTATCTGGACAAAATGTCCACATGGAGGCAGGACTCTTCTTTTCACGGACGTTTGTACCGAAATCTATCATCCAACCTGATTGTCCGGATTCACACGATTCTTTTCATCTCCAATGGTATCTGGACAATTATCCGGTCAGTACACGGATGGGGGCACCTGGTACCAGGATAGCCCAGGGGGGATCGGCTCATTCCAGGAGTTCTCCGATTTTTACTATTCCGGTCAAAATATATGACCTTCATATTCGCGTTCTGCTGGCATTTCCGGGTGCCGGTTGGGGAATGTAGGGGGTAAAAACCGCGCCGGTGGGAACACCAGCAAGGGCCATTCTACGAGGTCGTTTCCACCCGCATTTCGGTAAACGGGGTGATATTAGGGCTTATTTTCCACAGGAACTGAAACGGTGCGTTTTACGGGGTTTACCGGGATCGGCCGGGATCGGAAATATGGAATCGGAGCCCGATACGGGGGTATTTCCCTCGGGGGGAGGGGGTCTTTCGTACCAGGGTATCCCACCCGTATCAGGCCCCGGCCGGCGGGACCACCCGGGACTACGGTTCTGTGGTGGCGGGGGCTGAGGAGTGCGGGAGGCGGCCGGGGGTTTTTGGTGCCGTGACCTCAATTCGGGGGATGCATTCTCCCGACCCGCACTCTCCGACGGAGGCCCTCCACCAGGAACCCCCTCTGCGCCACCCAACCGACACTATTTCCCGGAAAACCGACACTGTTTCACACATTTTTCCTCATTTTCACGTCGGAGATTCATGACAGCATTTAGCACTATTTGGAGGGGCGTTCGTCCGGAAAACGGAAGGGAGGTTGCGGGAAATGGAAGGAACGCCTTTTTCCGGGATCGGGTTTACGTACGTGAGGGCGTTTACTCCGTCAGTGGGGGCAGGGTTTCCTGAGCACTCCCTCGACGTGGGAGGGATCCCGGGAACCCATGGGGAGCAGTTCAACGAAAAGGATGACGGGTGCAAGGATGGTGTGAGAAGATCACCGGACGGGAATTATCCTCAACCGGAAGGGTACGCATCTATCGAAAACAGTGGATCCGCGGCACGAACAAAAAAACACAAATTCCGCCATAAAAACGCGCAAGACCAGGATTACTCAGGGAAATTCCAATTCGCCGGATGAGATTCGTTTCAGGGTTCTGTTTTTTCAGCCGGATCATCTCCGCATATTTCCAAAACGATACCCGATCGTTCGGATCCCGGCACAGAGATCGTATATATGAGTATTATAAATCGTTCAGTGGGAATAACCGGAGGTTGTCCCAAAAGAAGAGGACGGGTTCACCAAGCGACGAACTTTGTGTTGAACCCGGTCCCGCCCGTAGGCATGAGATTGTTATCTTCTGATCCTATGAAGGTTTTCTCTGTGCCTTGCGAGCGGAGCGTATCTAAAAAAACGAACGGAGTTGAAAAAAAATGAAACTACGCAAACTGAGCCTCGTCCTGCTGGCACTATTGCTGGCAGCGATGGCGATGGTACCGATGGTGAGTGCAGGGGAACTACAAAAGAATAATCTGAATGAGACAATGGATCCCAATGCAGATCCTGAAATCATCTCAATTTTGCAGATTGCATCCGTTGAAGAACACATTCCATTGAATGAACAAACCGTCACAACCATTCAACAGGCAAAAGTGGATAAGAGGTCGTATCTTGAAAACTATGTCAGCCCGTCCAAGAAAATCATTACTCTAATGGAGAAAAAGGGTACAAGGATTCTCAAATCACCGATCTGTTACAGAAAAACGGATACGGGTGGGATCCCCGGACAGGAGCCAGCTGGAAAGGCACACCTCCAACCGCTGAGGAACAAAAAAATATTGATCTGATTCGCGGACCTGGATATTCCCCCGATTGGACTACTGACGTGAATGCAAGGAATAAGACCAATCTGTTAAGAAATACACTGGTACATAACACAGCCGGTGCATTGATGATGATCAATGATCAGAACACCTATACGGGTATCAATACTGATATGAGCCCTGGACCACTCCCCGTAAGTTCAACCGGGACATTTCAGCATGTTGTTACAACACATGTTGGTAAACCTGCAGCTTCCGGGGAAGACTGGACAGAGGCTGGTGCGACTATGTCTGTAAACGATCCGAGTCCACGGTACTTCACGTATGATAATGATGAAGGAGGATGGCAATTCCATGGCAGTGCAGATTCCTCACAGAAAAATTACCAGATCTTTGTATCAAATACATTGGAATCATATACCCACAATGGCGGAACCGTGTCGGGATATGTTTACAATATCTGGATTAATAATAACTGGGTAAGGAACGGTCATTTATTATCCCGTCAGACAGGGATAAACTGTGCCAATGAAAACTGGGATCAGGGGAACAACGTGTTTTCCCCGGAAAATTCGCATCCAACATTCCAGTATGGGTATCTCTTCAAGGACTCAGGTTATCAATTGTGGGGAGCCTACAGCGGACTTCAATCGAATTTCAATACATGGGGCTCGGGACAATATACAAATGCTATGAGCGGAGGATCCTATTCATTCGTTTCGTGGGTATCATGAAGAAATCATTATTCACTATTTTTTTCCTTGCCTGCATCATGACAGGGGTTATTTCCGCAGGATGCCTTCATGAAACCAGAGTACCATCCTCTGTGATATCGGAACAGAATACAACGCTGACAACCATCACGACCACCATCAAGGAACAGGACTTCAACGCAACAGCAGTAAAAATAGCACTGCAGAACGAGACGGTGAGATTATACATTTCACAAGGGTTTACCGTGACGAATGTTGGCCCTGCAACTACCGGAATAAACGACAGGACCCTGAAAGTCACTGCGGTTCTGATCGACACTCCCCAGGATATGATCGGGGTAAATGTTGATGTTTCTGACGGGAGCATTGTTTCAATCTGGACCCTGCCAAAAAGGAGTCCGGAGCCCTCAAAAACAGAAATGTGAATCGGTGGAGCCGGGCAGAACTGACCGGCATCCATTCTGTGGAGATTATCACAGTTCCCACCCCCGGAAAATCCGGCCCTCATATCTGCGTTCTGCGGGCATTTCCGGGTGCCGGTTGGGGGAAATAAGGGGCAAAAACCGGGTCGACCGGGCCACCATTAAGGGCCATTCTACGAGGTCTATTCCAGCCGCATTCCGGCAAACGGGGCGATTATAGGGCTTATTTTCCACAGGAACTGAAAAGGAGCGTTATATGGGGGGTTACCGGAATCGGCCCGTTTCGGAAAAAAGGAATCAGAGCCCGATACGGGCTTATTTTGGCATAGGGGAATGGGGATAGATCCTGAAATGCCATCGTGAGGGCATTGACAGGAGTATATTCACTACCCCCGATCCGGGCCATCTACGGCCCCCGATTGCCCATCTTCCCAGATCCAGAGGTCATATTACTCTAAAATGAGGGTGAGTTTCACCCATTTCCGGCCAGTTTCACGTCGGAGATGTAGAGGTCATATGTAGCCATATTACAGCGGCCGTTTGTCCGGAAACCAGGGTGGGGTAGCGGAAAATGAAAGGAAAGCCGGTTTTGGGATCGATCCTACGTCGGAGAAGGGATTTCTCCGTCGGAGACATGTGTGTCAAGATCTCCCAACGTGACCTGCCATTTCCCGGCCCGCACTCTCCGACGGAGGCCCCCCACCAGGAGCTCCCTCTGCACCACCCAACCGACACTATTTCCCGGAAAACCGACACTGTTTCACCCATTTTTCCTCATTTTCACGTCGGCAATTCATGACAGCATTTAGCACCATTTGGAGGGGCGTTCGTCCGGAAAACAGGAGGAGGTTGCGGAAAATGGAAGGACGGGCGGTTTTGGGGATCGGGTTTACGTCGGAGAGGAGGGTCTCTCCGTCGGAAAAGAAAGGGTTTCCGGGGCTCCATCTCGACAAAGGGAGAGTTGCACCGGGAGAACTGGCATCAGGGGTACATAGGATTTCAGCGGGGAACACGGAGACCGTGCCGGAAAAATTTCCCGGCACCATCCGCTGAATCTTTTTTCAATCAAAGTCTGGTTGAAAAATAAAAATTCAAGGTCCGGTTGATCCGGATCCGGTTTTCAATCGAGATCATGATCGCAATGATTTTTTTGAAATCAAACCTTGAATGAAAATAAAAATTCAAAATCTGCCATAAAAAAACTAATCCATATTGCCGACACCCACCTCGCCCACCTAATCAATGCACCCCGGCCTCACTCAGCCGGAACTCTATAGCGGCCCCTCATCCTTCAGGAATATCGTCTGCCACGAAACCCGTCCTTCCTCGACCGCCCGCTTGATCAGCGTTTCTTCCCGCGTAAGTCTTCCTTTCCCTTTCTTCACTTCCACGAGAACGATATTGATCACATCGCCTTTGTCGTCCTTTACCGAAGTATACCCGTCAAAGACCACAAAGTCGATCGGGTTGCCGATGAACCGGGCGTCAGCGGAAGAAAACGGAAACTCCGGTAGGAACGGGGCCATCTGTTCGGAGATCCTTCCCTTCAGCGTTGAGCGGGAGCGGTTGACCGAATCCTTCCGGATATCAGTGGTGCATTCTATTTTCCAGCGTTCGAGATCGTTTCGTGCCCGCCCTTCGATTGCGCTGATCTGTTGACGGAAGAAGAGATATGCGACGACGATGCCCAGGATAAATGCGATAGCGGGGAGGAGGAGATCGGTAAATGTCATGAAAATCCTGATCAGGGATTGACCATGCGGTTGATATAGGTGCGGAGCATGGAGTGAAAATTAAAATGGGTCTGGGTAATCAACAACAAGGGGTTTGAGGGGGACTTGGCAGAGGGGGCTTAGGCTTATGCATAGTACTTGACTGGGCATACCCTCATCCAAAATAAGCCCTTAAACTGCCCGGTTTTCCAATTGGACGAAGATTTTTTAAGGTAGGGAAATTGTGTTCACCCCAAAGAGGTCGTTACAACAATCAGAAAGATGCCAAAAAAATCTGAACACTTAAAATCTGAAGCCAGAAGACATATGCTGAATCATTTGAAATAATTGAGAAGTCTTGGATTATCAGTAGAGACCCAATTTCAATAAAATATAAAATGCTAATAAACAATCAAAGCGCTTTATTCATTGCAATGTTTTTGTAAGAAATCGGAATAAATCCTAGTAAATTCTACCTCTGTGATGAAGCAATAGTGTTTTTTTATACGATTTTCATTCATAGCCGTATAAATACGATCCCTTAATGCGTTATCAATATCTGTCATGGTAACCGTTGTAACAATATTAATCCCACTTTTATGGATAGAATCATGAAATTGGCGGAAATAGCCATCTCGTTCAGACCCTGATTCTAAATCTGGCTTAATAATGAAGCAAATATTACAGCCGTTTTTTTCGGATATTTTATCAACAATTCCTATATCACAAATCTCATGTCCATGGTGAGTACCCCCAGTTTTTCGTAAATACTGACCCAAAATATATTTTATACAGGTTTTATATTCGTCTTTATCGCGTTTAAGCAAACAAGAATTACAATCGTCTTTAGTAGGGTGAGAAATACATTTTTCTTTTAATCCAGCTATCTGTTCCCTGAGTTCTAGCATAGATTTTGTTGAGATCTCTGGAATGTCTGAAAACGAATGAATCAGATCAAATGGAATAATACCATTAGCGAATGAATTTCTTTTTAAGGTTTTGATGTTTAATTCAGTTTCAATTATTTTTTGATTTTGAGTTGTATATTCATCCCAATCGATAGAAAAAAATTGGTCTTTAAATTTTTTCCCTAAACCCGGTTCAATATTGATAACATGTGAAATTTTTCCGAGAATTCGCTCTCGAAATAGTGGATCATTATCTCGATTTTCAAAAATTGGACCATTTTTTAATAAATTATGCAGTATTGCCCTTAAATTTCTTTTATACTCTCTTCCAACACTAGGTTTTTCGTTAACAACAATTCCTGCAACTCTCTGACAGGAACCTCGACAAAGAACTCGTGTTTTTTCTACATTAATTTTGAATCCGGCTCTTTCAATTTTTTTCCGGATTAGGTTTTTATATTTAGGGAGGATCCGACCACCGGAGATTGCGATGTCATCTGCATATCTCGTATAGGATAAACGTCTCAGTTTACAAAAGGAAGCGATTTTTTGATCCATAGAATATGCAATCAAATTTGATAACATCGGACTTGTAGGGGCACCCTGAGATAATCGAAAGTTAAATGTGCAAAGTTCAGCGAGAACCAATGAAATTCTATCATTATATCCAATAATTTTGAAGTAATTTCTTACTTTTTTCAAATTAATACTTGGAAAAAAGTCTTTGATATCTATACACATCACGATTTGCTTTCTCACATGTTTTTTAGCATTTGTGAAAATCGATCGCGTCGGAATGAAGCCATGCGCATATTTTCCAGGATTTAATTTATACAAAATATGATCTAAAATCCATCGTTGCACATTTTTCAGAGGTTTTGAGGGGGCATCAATTCTTCGATATCCTTTTACTTTTTTGGGAATTTCAAATGAGGAATATGCTCTTTCTTTGTTCAAAATGAAAACTTCTAACTGTTCAGCTGAAGCATTAGTCATTTCAGCCAGATGCTTGAGATCATAAATATAGGGCAGGTTTTTGTAAGTAAGTCGATTGAAAAAATCTTTTTCTTCATCGAATTGCTTATCAAAATTTGCAAGCCCACGCGAATGTAAATATTCACTAAGTTCACATTCATTTCTTACAAAAAATTCCATGGTATCAAAAAAGGAGCCATTCTTGCTAAGGTGAGCCGTGTTACGAGGATGAAGTCGCGCCAGCGACTTTATCCTTGGAATATGGGTCACATGTTCTACATTTGCCTACTATTCCATTTGCATGGCGTAACGCCATACATGCTATCTATGTGATGTTCAATAGCATTTAATCCAAGAATGACTCCTTGGATTTATATATTTAATATTACAAGAAATAATTTGCCTTTTAATTTTCTTCATTAAACATTATTTTTATTTCTTTAATGCCCAGATTTTCTGAACAATTGCTTCGAGAGTGATACACGATTTTCCTTGCTCTTTTGCCGCTTTGATTATATTCATGATAACAACAGGATTTTTTTGAGCATTTTTCTTTTCTGATATTGAAAATTCATCTTGATATCTACGAATTAATGCCTCGTATAAATCATTACCAATCTCCCTCTTTAATGTACTTTCTAAATCTTTTTCTAAACAAGCTGCATTTTCTTCAATAAAACACGGCCAATCTTCAATCTTATTTGAACCAATTAGTCGTAATAACCGACGATTTTCTAAGGGATTTATCTTTTTATCAAGAGGCCGTCGACATGTAATACAACTTCCTTCGGTCACTCCTTTTCCAGAATCGTTATCCCAAATGATGTAAACGGGTATTCCCAATTCGGAAAAAATGAGGTATGGGCGATCAATGTTTGTTTTTCCCATGCATGGAATAACCGCGAATCCCATTGCTTCTAGATCTTGATTATTCACATGAGCCATGCCAAGTATTGCCGCACGATCATCTTCACCTTCAACGAGAATAACAACATCTGCAAAAAAACCCTCATTCATCCATGGAGTCATAATCGTTTTTAGTCGAGGAATAATATTTTGACCGGTAAAATGGCCCGGGGGTTCTGGATACACGGTGCACATTATCTCCGCAATGCGATCAAGAGTGGTACTAACAACGATCGTTTTCTTAGGGTTCTTCGGACCGTTATTTACCTTTTTTAATAGGCGGATTTCATTAATTCTGTCGATACCAACAAAAAGCGGAGAATGGGTACAATAGATAATCTGAGTTTTTTCAGCAACACCGGGAAGGCTGCCTTGTGCTAGTTGAGATAAAACTTTTGCAAAATGTCGTTGACGATTTGGATGTTGATATAATTCGGGTTCTTCGATAGCCAATATTAAATTGGGTAGTTCGTTTTTACCTGCTACAGAAGTATGTCCGGCTCCAGGAGACATCTCTGTGATTTCTTGCTTCGCTAGACTAAGTTTTGATTGAATTATCGCGAGATGTTGTAAAATCGTTAATATGAATGCTCGTTGAATTCCATGCCCTGTCCGATCAACGGTTGAAGAATAACCATCTTCTGATAATTTCAACTCAGCAGTTGGGGGAGGGATATTTATTTGACCGAGAGGTACCCATTTCAGATCTATTTTCGAATCGGGTATATAGTCATTCAGAGTTTTTGTCAATTGAGACGAAAGGGTCTTAAGTTCCGGGATCTTTTTGGGATCCATTAATTCTTCATAACGTTTTTGAGTGTCGTTTCTAAGTTTTTTGATTTCTTCCTTTTCTGCAATGACACTTCGAACAACCAAATCCATCAATTTTGTTAAAATTGAATTTTTTGATTCATACGCCTCTTCACTAGCATCTTTGATCGCGGGAATAAACAATAGTCGGGAGAATCTTCCTAAATTCCCTTGACTTCCCTCATTGAAATCAAAAAATTGACCATTGTCACGTATTCGGACACAATCTTGAGGATGATCAGATTCCCACTTTCCCAAGTTTTCTTTATTTTGACGGAGTGTTTTAACCCACCCGGGTAGTGATGAATATTTGAGATTTTTCTTTAATTCGTCATAGACAATCTTTGCGGTCTTTCCACTATCTTTAATCTCAAATGCATTTTTTATTCCTTCAAATTCCAGATTTTGTAATGTTGATCCATGATACGCGGATATAATTTTTCCAGTATCACTGAGTTTAAAAATTCGCTCAACAGTGAGTATATTATTTTGTAAATATTCTGAGAATTGCTTTTCGGCCTCAGTAGAGAGGTCTTTGAAAGTTATGGATATGCATATTTCATCTAAACCATTTTGATTATAAAAATCATCAAGGCTAATCGTGGGCGATCCTGAATAAAAATCTCTCAATGCATACAGAAATGAGGATTTACCTGATCCATTTGCTCCCACTAATGCTGTAAGTCGCTCACAAGAAACCCTTTCATCATAGATTGAACGAAAATTTTTTACATGAATTGATTCGATTATCATGGCATTGTGGTTTTCAAGCCACTTTTTTTGTGGGGAAACGATCTTTTATGTATTGGGCAAAGAATTTCCCCTTGGACGGGGCATTCATTAAATTATTGTACATTTCTCTAGGAACATTGCTATATTGATAAATTCCACTACTAATAAATTCGATCTCTAAAATTTCTTGGTGTTCGTCATAACCTACAGATTTTAGGTTGCTCGATTGAACCGGTTGTCGTAACATGGTACACCTAGATTAACAATAAAGTGGAATGATAATAAAAGTTGTTAAATGGATTTATTGCTGATAAAAATTTATTAATATGTTCAATAGGTCTCATTCATTCAATAAAAAAAAGGATTTTCTCAAAATGTATCGTCATCGCTATGAAAATTTGTATCTAGATGCATTTTCTTTATAATCCACTCATCCCACTTCCATTTTCCCCCCATCCCCCACCCCCTTATATCCCATAAAATTCCATACAAAAGTATACGATGAAACTCATCCACATCGCCGACACCCACCTGGGTCTCGCTGCGTTCAACCGGCTCGATCCCGAATCCGGCATGAACCTCCGGGAGAAGCAGGTTTACGACAACTTCCTCCAAGCGATAGATGGGATTATCCGCCAGAAGCCGGACGTACTCGTCCATGCCGGCGACCTCTTCGATACGGTAAAACCAAAAACCAAAGCCTACACAACCGTCCTGGAAGCACTCGAAAGACTCAGTGAAGCTGGCATCCCGCTCGTCATCATTGCCGGCAACCACAGCATGGTAAAGACCCGGTACACGACCTCGCCGTTCGAAGTCCTCACGTACCACAAGTCGCAAATCACCGCGGCCTACAGGTTCCGGTACGAGAAGGTGGAGATCGGCGACACGATATTCCACCTCATCCCGAATATGCTCCGCGTGGAAGACTACCGGGCAGCCTATGATCAGGTAGAGCTCGCACCCGGCCACACGAACGTGCTCGTGACCCACGGGCTCGCAACCGCGATCAAGGACAAGAGGCTCGCAACCGTTGCCGAGCACGAGCTGGACGGCACGATCCTTTCGGATAGATTCGATTACATTGCGCTCGGCCACTACCACCGCCAGTGCCAGATCACGGACAATGCCTGGTACTCGGGCTCGACCGAGTTTCTCACGTATGGGGAGATTCGGGACGAGAAGGGCGGGCTTCTCGTGGACCCGGGCCGGCATGAGGTTACGCACCTCGAACTCCCGAAGACCCCGATGGCGGACTGTGGGACAATCAAGTGCCAGGGCGTCCACCCCGGGGATATCACGGAAGAGATCATCGCCCGGGTGACAAAGAAGAACCTGCCAAAATACGCGATGGCTCAGGTGACGCTCGATGGTCTCTCGCGGGAGCATGGCAAGGGCATCGACATGCGGGATCTTGCAAGTGTCCGCGAACAGCTCCTGGACCTGAAAATCCGGGTGAAGTCGGAGGAAGATGATTCACCCGTCCCGCTCCAGCAGGACATCCGGATGATCGATTACCTGCAGGAGTTTGAGGGCTTTGTAGGAAATCAGCAGATCTCCGCAAAGCAGAAGGAGTTCGCGCTCGCACGCGGGAAAGAAGTCCTGCAGTCCGTGATGGACGAGCACCGGGGGACGGCAGAATGATCCTCGACCGGCTCGTGCTCGACAACTTCAAGCGGTTCCGGCACGCCGAGATCAACTTCAAAGATGGTATCACCGGCGTGCTCGGGAACAACGGTACGGGCAAGTCGAGCCTCGTCCAAGCAATATTCTTTGCGCTGTACGGCGTGCAGGCAACCGGGATCACAGCCGACTACATTGTTTCCAGTTTTGCTGGCCAGAAAGAGAAGTGCCAGGTCCGGCTCGAATTCACGATAGGTAGTGACAGGTACGCAGTCATCCGCATCTTCAAGAAGGCAAAGAGCGTCACGCACGAAGCAGAATTCTACAAGAACACAAAAATGATGGCAACGGGCGTGAGCCAGGTCGAGACCGAAGTCAGGAGGACGCTCGGCATGGGGCCGGTAGATTTCAAAAACACGATCTACGCCGGCCAGAAAGATCTCTTAACGCTCCTTGAAAACACGCCGGGCAAGCGGAAGGAGTGGTTTCTCCGGGCGCTCGGGATCGATTTTCTGAACACCGAGAGCCAGAAGATCCTAAAAGAGCAGATCGATACAAAAGCCGGGGAGCTCCAGCGGAAGGAAGGCGAGCTTGCGGCAATGGCCGGCCGGCAGAGCGAAGAGGAACTCGCCACACTTCAGGCATCGGTTACAAGGTTCACGGCAGCAATTGCTGAGCACATCACCACCCGCGACATTTTTAAGAAGAAGCGGGCTGAAATCGACGGGCAGCAGAAAGTCCTTGCCGAGAAGAAACTGGCATACAGCCGGCTTCGCGAGCAGCAGCAGGCACTCCGGCAGGAACTCGCGGACGAGACAATCCGGGCAAAGAAACTCGAATCAGCCCTCGCCCTGGTCGCGGATGAGGAGGCCGAGTACCACCGGATCGAGAAGACCGCCGGTTCGTACGCGGAAGTACGGGAACGGCTCGATCTCCTCCAGAAAAAGAAGGCCGAACATGTCCGGCTCACCGGGGAGATCGCTTTTCTGAAGCGCGAGATTGCCGATCTTGCCACACGGGAAGAGAAGCAGAAGTCACTCCTCGCGGGCCTCGACAAGGATGAGGCTGAACATACCCGGCTCTGCACCGCCATCCGGGCCGGCATCGGAGCCGGCCAGGAGCTCGCGGACGACCGGCTCGACAGTGCGCTCAGTTACCGGTTGAACGAGATCATGAAGAGGGCAGGCACGCTTTCCGCACAGCAGGAGCGATACCGCGAGGAACGGGAGAAGATAACCACCGACCTTGAAACCCTGCGAAAAGCCGGGTCCGATGGCATCTGCCCGCTCTGTCGGCAGAAACTCGGGGAGCACCTCGGGTGCCTTGATGCGGAATTCTCGGTAAAACTGCGGGAACTCGAAGAGCGGGCAGTAACCGACCTCGAAAAACAAGAGCGGCTCGAAAAAGAAAAAACTGCGATCAGTGCCCTCGTTCCATCCCTTGAGACGCTCCGTACCATTGCCGGCAGGCTGAAACTTCGGGTCGGGTACGAGGCCGAGCTTGTGGAACTCAGACAGAAGCATGCAAAAAAGACCGGGGAGCAGCAGGTCCTTGCCGAAACAATGGCAGCGCTCGCCTACGACGATACAGCCTGCAAGATCTGCGAGGCCGAGGCCACAAATGTCCAGAAGGCGCAGGCCCGCTTCATCGAGCTCGGAAAGAAGATCGGGCAGGCTGTCACCACAAAGCAACAACTGGCCGAACTTACTACCCGCATTGCGGAACGGAACGCAGGGCTTGCGATTCTAGAGAAAGAGATCGCTGCCTCCGCGTTCGATCCGGCAGAGACAACAAGAATCGAGAACTCCCTCGCAGAGACCGATGTGGCCCTCCGGAATGAGGAGGTTATCATCGCGAATGCGACCAAGGACCTCCGCTTCGCCGAAGAGAAAATCGTGGATTATAAAAAAGCCGCAGAGCAGATCGCCGGCTTAAAGCAACAGGCAGCCGCCCTCAAAGACGAGATAGAACTCCTCAAACTCACCCGGGCCCTCATAGCGGAGTATGTGGTGTACCTCATGCAGGTCGTGCGGAGCCGGCTCGAAGGCGAAGTGAGCCGGATAATCAGCGAGATCACCGGCGGACGGTACGAGCAGGTGCTTCTCGATGATGACTTCAACCTTCTCGTTCGTGACGTTGACAACGATTACGCCATCGACCGCTTTAGTGGCGGGGAGCAGGACGACATCGCGGTCGCACTCCGGATCGCCCTCTCACGGTACCTTGCGGAACTCCACCAGGTGCACGAGAGCACGTTCCTGATCTTTGACGAGATCTTCGGGAGCCAGGACGAGGAGCGGCGAAACAACCTCCTCACCGCACTCCGCACGCAAGAGTCCCGCTTCCCCCAGATCCTCCTCATCTCGCACATCGCCGAGATGCAGGGCGAGTTTGCAAACACGCTCGTCATCGAGATGGGAACAGATGGCGCAAGCCGGGTAAAGGTGGTGGAGTGATGACCCTAAAAAAATCCTATGATGAATCAATCACCCTTATTCTCGAACGAATCTCACATCAGATGCCCTATGATCTGGTTGAAAAGTTTTCTGAGTTCAGCCATCTCACCGACCAGGATATCCATCCCATCCAAAGAAAATCTGCCGGTATTGTCTGTGCAATTGACGGGAGTAATGCTATCATTGCTGAATCGGGTAGTTTTGCGCTCGCTGCAATTCGCGCAGTCCAGACAACCTTTTCCAAAGGAGAACGTCATTCACGGGCAATAACACCCCTCTCCGTAATTTCTGTCGGCCCGGAAGAAGAGAACGAGGATTTCAAGATCCTCATGAGTGATTGTTTTGGCATATTTCCTGAAACAAATCTGAAAAACAATGATGCAGAAAAAGTATCGGAAATTCTCCGTGACACCCTTGAATACTGGATTGCATTACAACAGACCAAGCAGCTTCCCAAAGGATCCCTTCTTCTCCTTGATGGGGCATTACGCGTAACGGACCAGAATCATGATCCCATATTGCAGAAAATTATCCAGACCGCACAGGACCGTGGCGTACTCCTTGCAGCAATCACGAAACGGACTCATGCGACATGGGGGGGTGGGCATCCCCTATTACCTACAGTTGGGGGCATGGCCCGTAAATTTGGCATGTCAGGGCCTTGGTGGGTTCGGATTAATGAACATCTGCTTGATAGCGCGGTTTACAAACGGGGAAGACAGGGAGATCTGTATGTGGCTTCCGTACATCCATCTAAGAATTTCCCCCTCAAAATGGAACTGCCAAAAGGAACGGATGAAAAAACGGTTGAACTGATTATGAACTCAATAGTTGCATGTTCCGATGATGGGCGAATACCTGGATACCCTTATCCCCTACTGGATGCTCACAGGACCGTTGTAATCGACAAAACGGTGATGGAACAAATCCGACAGGATCTCATGAAGGGTTTTTCATCGCACGGATTGAACAAGGAAATTTTTGACTTACTTTTTGGTGATATTCATGATGACTTTAAACGATATTGAAAATTCAGACAAGACAAAATTCCGATTGATCGGGAAGAGCGTGCTGTCATATCGGTTTATTGTACCTCACGATGCGAACCTGTTTGTTGGGGATATTGTTAAAATTCAGGATGCAAGAAAGAAGTATACTTTTTTTGCAAAGGTAATCGATCTATTCCATGAGAGTAATTTCGCCGATCAAAACTGGGATACCCGTCCATTCAGCGAACAATTCTACGGTCTTGGTGAAGATGTTTTTCTCGGAATTGAAGCGGTCCCTCTCGGATTTATTGATGAGACAGGAAAATTCAGGAAACCCCGTACAGTCCCAATAAAATTTTCCGAAGTCACAATTCCGAAAGCCGAAGATTTTGCATTTTTAACAAAACTGATGGGAGATATCGAAATAGGGGTGATGCGAACTGGCCAGAATGACCTCAAAGAGGTCCCGGTAAAAATCCCCAGCGAAGTATTGCCTCAACATATGGGAGTATTTGCAACAACGGGTATGGGAAAGAGCAATTTCATGCGGGTATTCTGTGCATCGTGCATGAAAGTTCATAATTTTGGTCTTCTCATTGTGGATCCACATGGGGAATATTTAACAGGTGGACCCTCGAGCACGGGAAAAACAACATTCGGTTTACCAGCATATACCGAAGGAAAAGACCATCTAGCAATTTTCACAATTGATGAAACCCATAGAAAAAACTATTCCGCCAATAGACTCATGCTTGAATACGATGATTTCCGAATGAGCGATCTCGGCCTCCTTTTTGAGTTATCTCCGCCACAATGGGAAGTAATCGAATCTCTAGATGATTTCGATTGTAGTAAAACGATTCCCTTTTTCCTTAACACCGATATAGATACCCTGCCAAATGCAACTAATCAAAATGTATATCAGGGGGATTATCCGGAAATTGCCAACAAATTACGCAGTTTCTATCCTTCAACACTAAAATCGATCAAACGAAAAATCGATATTATCGTTCAGGGTAATAAAAAATTCTTCCGAGAAAAGACATCGGTATTTAACGAAATATTAACTGCCTTACACAATCAGAAAGTCGTTCTCATTGACATTCCCCGGATGAGTGAGAGGAGCGAACTTTTTATTTTATCAATAATTACACGAAAAATTCTCGCCAAACATCGAGAAACGACAGAGAATTTTGGTGTTGATGATGACACTCCTGCTAAAAAACAAGTATTAATCGCAATCGATGAGGCGCAGAGAGTATTATCCAGTGGTGGAGCATCGACTCAGATATTCCGTGAATGCGCCATGGAAGGACGAAAATTTGGGGTTGGTCTTTGTGTTATTACACAACAACCAAAAAATGTTGATCCGAAAGTACTAGCCCAAATTAACACATTTGTTGTCATGGGACTCGGTGATCGTGGAGATCGTGATATCGTAATGGGAAGTGCCAAACAGGATTTATCAAAGATGGAAGTAGAGATCCAGACATTAGATACGGGAGAAGCAATTATTAGTACTTTAAAAATTCCGTTCCCGGTAAGTACACGAATCCACTGGTTTGATGACTACGTGAAGGAACTTAACAAACAGAAAGCACGAAACATCCGGGACGGGCTTCCACCTGGGTTCGGATAATCTTTTTTCCCCGAGTGTTCGGGGCCGGGGGTTCATCCACCCAGATCTTCCACGAATGTGCGATGGAGGAACGCAGACAACCCCGGACAGGACTGACAGCGTGATGAGCGGACTGCAAAACAATGAGGCCCGGATAACTATCCTTATCTTTTTGGTATCCCCATCTTGTGGTACATAAAACCGGTTGCTTCTCACGCGTGAATACCCGGTTTCCTTAAAGGCAACGGTGATATCCATCAACAAAAAAACGCTCGGGCTCATCGCTCTCATCATGGTAATCCTTCTGGCCGCAGCCTGGGCCGGGTATATGGTAATCCACGCAAATACCCCGGTCCGTATCGGCGTCCTCCTCCCGATAACCGGCGATGTGGAATTCAAAGAGCCGCTCGAATGGGCCAAAGACACCATCAACAGCCAGGGGGGGATCGCAGGAAGGCCGGTTGAGCTCGTGTACAGGGACACGGGCTCTGGAAATACAACAGAGCTGGGCCGGGTGCTCCTGAACGACGATTCCATCCATATCGTGATAGGACCGGAAAAAAGTGATGAGGTGTACGCGCTCGCTCCCGCATTCATTGCAAAAAAGAAAGTCCTCATCAGCCCGTCCGCGACATCCGGGGATATTCTCAGGGCATTTGGAAAGAACGGGTATGTCTGGCGGACTGTGCAGGGCGACGCAGCCCAAGTCAAGGTCATCCTCACGATCTTAAAAGGCAAGGGGGCAACAAAAGTAGCCCTGCTCGCGGACAGCAGCACCTATGGCGACACGTTCTATGACTGGACCGGATTCTTTGCAACCGAATACGGCATCGATGTCCCCTTCATCCGCCAGTTCAACGAAGGATCACCTGCGCTTGAAGCCGATGTTGCCGATGCTCTGGCGACAGACCCGGATTACCTTATTGCCGTTGCTTATCCGGAAGATGCTGCAAGGATCAAGCGGGCGGTTGACCGGTCCGGAAGCCGGACAAAACTCTTCTTTACCGATTCCGCAGCCACACCGGTCCTGGTAAGTTCACTTGGTGCTGCTGCCGAAGGGCTCGAGGGCACGAACCCCACGGCAGATCCTTCAACCGGATTTACTGAAGCATACGAGAAGAAATTCGGGCAGCGCCCGGCAGATTATGCAGCGCCTGCCTATGATGCCCTCCTGGTTGCTGCGTTTACCGAGGCCCGGCAGGAAAAAGAGCCCTTCGAGTCGCTTCCGGACTCGGTCCGGCGGGTCGTGTATGGCGAGGGAACGGTCACCGGCTGGGATGCGCAGGGCGTCCGCACAGCGCTTGAGAAGATCAAGAGCGGACCCATGCCCTGGATCACCGGCGCAAGTGGCGGCCTCGAGTACGATGAAGTGCTGGGGGTAGATCCGATCTCCTCGTACTACTCCCACTGGCAGGTGAGCAACGGCACGTTCCGGACCCTCCGCGTCCTCGATTCAGTGAACAGCACGGTTCCGGACAAAACCGGCGGTGAATCGGCCGGGGGATCCCATGCCTCGGTCGGACTCATGTCCTCTTCCGGAGCCCTTCTCGGAACCTATAGTGCTCCGGTAAACAGAACAAACTTTCAGGCCGTGATTGTCGGGCCTTCGAGAGGGTGGACCAATTACCGGCACCAGTCCGATGCTCTCACGGTCTATACCCTGCTCCGCCAGAACGGTGTCAGCGACGAAGACATCATCCTCATGATATACGACGATGTTCCCACCGTTCCGGAAAATCCCCTCAGGGGAGATGTCCATAATACCCCGAAAGGACCCAATATCAGGTCAGCGGCGGATGTGGATTACTATGGTGCAAATGTGAGCGCATCAACGTTCGAAAACATCATGACCGGCAACAAGAGCGAATCCACGCCGGTAGTCATCGAGGGCAATACCAGCACGGATGTATTTGTGTACATTGCGAGTCATGGTTCACCGGGAGAGATTGTATTCGGGACCGGTAATTCAGTCCTGACTGCAAAGGAGTTTGCCGCGCTTACGGATTCGATGGGGCAGAACCACCAGTACCGGCAGATGGCCTTTTTCGTGGATACCTGTTTTGGGGAGAGCATGGTAACCAATGTTACGGCCCCGGGTATCCTTTACCTGACCGGGGCAGCTAAAAGCGAGCCCTCGCTCGGGGCAACCTATGATCCGGACATCAACCAGTGGCTCTCGGACGAGTTCACTTCAAGCGTTCTCAGCTCAATCCGGGCAGACGGCAATATCACCTTCCGTAACCTCTATCCCGCTACGTACAGGAAGGTGACCGGCTCGCATGTCCGCATGGTAAGCACGGGAAATTTCAACCTCGATATGCCGGTCCGGGAGTACGTGAAATCATGAACCGGAACCATTGCATCATGGGGCCTTTGAGAGAGCAACATGATTACAAGGGTTTGCAGGAAATTTTTACCGTGAACGGAATGCGGACCCTGTTTTCCACCTGTTGTTGCAGGATGCACAGAAAACGGCCGATCGTTCCGGTACAGGTTTGAAGAACCATGCCAGTATGTCCTTTCTGTGGCAGCGACCGGGTCTATCCTCTCCTCGAGACCCTGCGCTGCAAGCGGTGCAAGTATATCTGGAAAACCGGTGCGGAAAACCTGGGCAGGTCCACCACCTGCGGCCCTGACAACACATCACAAAAAACCGGGAAACGATCCGATCCCATAAAAACAAGGCTGGAGAAGAAACTGGATCACTATCTCAAACGGTCCAAAGGAAAATTCTGTCTCGCCACCATGACCTGGCAGGCCGGGGATATTTCCCAAGAGCTGTTCAGGAGATATGTAAAGCAGTGCGTGAAAGACCGGACCCTGGAAGAAGAGAAAGATGGCAACGGGAGGATGTGGTACTTCCGGCCCTGACCGGTTCCTCTCCCCCCGGGCCACCGGTTGCAAAGGGGCCGGATACTATAGCCCCCGGGATAATCCCGCGACATGCCCGTTTTACTTAAGCCCGGCTTTTACAAACGTTGCGGAATACTGCCGGTCGGTATCCATGATATGCGTTGTAACCCATTCCTTGAGGAAATTCATGAGTTCCAGGGAGAGACCGAGGCGGCCGGCCTCGAAATCTTTCTGGAAATCGGAGACCTTTTTGACAAAGGCATCGTGCTTGAGCTTGTGCGCATGATACCCGGGGTAACTGAACTTCTGCATGTACTTCTCTTCAGCCTGGAAGTGGTAGACGGTATAGGATGCAAGTTCCTGGAGGGTGGATTCCATCACCTGTTTTCCCTGTCCGCCTTTCATGGCATCGTGAAGGCAGTTGATAAGTCCGATGAGTTTCTTGTGCTGGTCGTCAATCTCCTTGACCTTAACACTCAGTTCATCATTCCATGTCATGAGTGGCATGCGTTCATGTCTGCCAACCGGTGTATTTAACGATTTTCACAGCAGCGGAAAAGGGGAGGATTCTCACTGTTTTAGTCCCAACCGGTTCCGGATTTTACCCGTACAGGAAAACCCGGGCATACAGAAAACTCCGTGGGCTTTTGTCCGGCCGTCGCGCCAGGAACCCCCGGGGATAAAACACCCATGGGGATCGCCCGCTTGAGGCGTAACCGGTTTTAAGAGATAAGGACAACAATTAACAACATGCGGATAACATAAGTCCGTAAGACAATTTTTTAGGGAGCAGGATGACAACAGCGGGTTCAGGGAGTATGCTGGGACCGTATCTCACCCTTTTTGCCTCAGCTGAAATCTTTATCTTTGTTTTTATCGAGATCGTCACAAAACTGGAACCGATCGAGCGGGTCATAACGAAAACAGCGCAGTTCCGGGATTATATCATCCTTGTCGTCCTGTTTGGCCTGTTCTCGATTTTCGGGACATATGTCGGCATGCAGACCGAGTACGACTCCATCATGAATATCCGGGACATCGGTCCTATCGTTGCCGGCCTGATAGCCGGCCCGTATGCCGGTCTTGCAGTAGGGCTCATCGGTGGCATTCAGCGCCTGTCCCTGGGCGGGGCATCTGCTGTTGCCTGTTCGCTTGGCACGATCCTTGCCGGGCTCCTTGCCGGAGCACTGTACCATTTCAGCAAAGGGAAATTACCCGGGATTGTTCTCGCAATGATCTTTGGCGCTCTCATGGAACTGATGCACGGCATCCTGATCCTTGTCCTGGTCAACCCGTTCAGTGTTGCCAGTACAATCTTCATGGAAAACATCCCCCAGATGATTATTGCAAATTCCCTGGGAGTAGGGATCTGCATTATTGTCATCCACAGCAGGATCGAGATGCTCAGGATCATTCACTCGAAATAATGGGGCAGTACATAGCAGGATCAATCTGGATCCGGTCAGAGGGCTGGATTATTGAAGGGGATTGTATCCGGGCATTCTCTCGAATGTGTCACAAAACGCCGTAAATGAGCGGCCATTTTGCCGGAAATCCGGCAGTCAGAGATCAAGCACCATCAGAGAGAGCCCTCCGCTGAGCCCGGCAAAGCAGGGCGCACCGTTGATCTGGAAGGTGTCGTATGCTAAAAAGCCGGCCTGGCAGAACCCGGATGCCAGTAATGCCTTGTGCGAAGCCGGGTTCGTGCATTCGGCAACGATCTGCCGGTATCCCCGCTCGCGGGCCCGGGTTACCAGCCGTTCCATCATGGCCTTGAGCAGGCCACACCGGCGGTAATCCCTGCTGACGCCACCCTGCAGGGCATGCAGGACTGCGCCGGGAGGAATACTGCGCCGGTCGAGAAAACGCTCTTCCAGTTCATCGATCATGGCGATCGCCTCCCGGAAATTGTCAAGGTAGGCTGCATACCGCATGGGATCTTCGCAAAAATCATCCGTGATGTCAAAACTGAACAGGAACCCGACCGGCTCGCCGGTATGAGGGGCCCGGGCAACGAAGCTGAATCCCCGCCGGGCAAGGAGGCCCACGTACCAGTGGGCAAGGGGGAGGAGCCGGGCCGGATCGGGCGCTATGCGCACGGACGTGGGTTCATCGGCAAGAAAGATGTCGGCATAGAGCTGCGTTACCGGTCCTGCGTCCGCTTCTGACAGGAACGAGATGACCGGGGTACCCGGATTATTGCCTGCAGAAGGAATTTCAGGAGAGCGGTTCTCTCGTAGCATGACACTCTTCTGTAATGCACGCAACCAGATTAATTATTCCCCGCGGTCAGGCAGCAAACCCGCCGCATAAGGGAGTTAACGGCACCCGGTTTTCGGGAAATGATTATGCGATACCGTGACGGGCCGGATAGCTGGGCCGGATACACAAGAAAACATCTCCGGAAGATGTGCTCCGGTCAGCCCGCATCAGGTTTTTTCCATTCGTTTTCTTCAAATTATATGACATCCCACTAATCATCAACAGGAGAGCAGCAGAAGGAGCGGATTTTTGACCAGGCTGGATGATCTGTTAGACCCGTTGAGTCAGGGTATATGGGAAGTCGAGATACCGAAGGCATCGGTAACCGAACCCCTTGATGCCGGATGGATCCGGTCCCGGATCAATGTCCCCTCCCCGGGCACCATTGCTAGCTTTCGGAAAGGCCGGTTCCATGTGCACGAGACAAGGACCGGATGGCGGGTGCACCTGGACCGGTATGATCCGAAAAGAAATCCCCTGCTCCACCTCATCGATGACGCACCGCTGGTTCTCATGATCAGCGACACATTCATGACCCTGATCATGGATACACGGAGGGTTGACAACGAGAGTATGGCAGAGACCCTTGCAACCCAGCGGTTCATCTGGCAGGAGCAGGTTGTGTACGGGCTGCTCCTCTTAATCGTGGGGCTCTTTATCCTCAATAACCCGGTCCGGATCTTCAAAAACATCTTCGAGCTGCTCCTCCCGCTTGCAATCCTCTGCATTGCAGGCATGATCTTTATCCGGACCATCCGGGCCGGGCTGCCCCGGATGTACAAGGCCCGGGATCTCCTCTCGGGAATCATCATATTCTGTGCAGGAATCCTCGCGTTTCTCCTGCCCATGGACTACTGGATGACCGGCATCCTCGCCGTCCTCACGGTCTGGATGCTCGCAAGTGCCAGCATGCTCCTCTTCCGGGTGACAAAAGGTAAAAGTGCCGTACCCGAGGGATTTTACAGCCGCCTGGCAACGGGTATCATCTCGCTTATCCTCACCATTCTCCTCCACATCAGTCCTGCGGGTGTCTTTGTGCTGCTGATGGAGGTTCTTGGCGCGATCACGATCCTTCTCGGGGTAACCCTGTGCGTTAACGGGATGCGCCTCCGCACCTGGATACGGCAGACCCCGTCCCAGTAAACCGGTACCCGGATCCAGTTTCCCGTCAGGGGAAACGGTAAACACGGAGCCTTGGAAATAAAAAAAACAGGATTGTTACGAAAGATTCAGCGGAATCATACCATTCTTCACCTGTAAAAACACGGTGACGTTATTCCGCGGAAATCCGGAATACCCCTTTTGGCACCCGTATCTCGAAACGGGCTCCCCGGCTCGGATCCCCGGTCTCCGATATCGTGATCCCCGTCAGGGTGAGAATCTCGCGGGAGAGGAAGAGGCCAAGGCCGGTGTTCTTCCCAAAACCCCGTTCGAAGATCTTCTCCTTCTCGTCAGCAGCAATGCCAACCCCGTTGTCCTCCCACACAACAATCATATCCCCACCGGAGGGGTGGACCGAGATCCGGATCGCAGTCACCTGTTGCCCGTGCCGGATCGAGTTGTCCAGGAGGTTGAAAAAGACTTTTTCAAACATGGGGTCTGATAAAATCTGTAAACCCTTCACATCGGCAAAAAGGCCAATCGTTGCCGGGAGATGCAGGCGGGACAGGATCGTGCTCAGGTCAATCCATTGCGGCTCATGGGTACCGAGGTCCTCGTACACCCGGGTGAACTCGATCTGCGACTGGACCGCCGTGGTTGCGGCATGGATCTTTTCCAGGTACCCGCTTATGACCGGATCGGTGGATTTCATCTCGGCAAAGGAAAGAAAACCGAGGATGACCGAGACCTTGTTGAGGATATCATGCCGGGTGATGCCGGTGAGCAGGGTGAGCTGGCGGTTCGCGGACCGGATGGCGTCTTCAGATCGCCTGCGCCCGGTAATATCCCGGCAGATGCCGAGGAACGATACAACCGATCCCGCGTCATCGCGGAGAGGGGACGCCGTTGTCGTATGCCACTGCCAGGTGCCATCCTTATGCCGGATGCGGTACTCGATACCACCCTTCTTCTCCCCGGTGTCGAGAACCTGCCGCACAAATGCATGGCATGCGGGAAGATCATCGGGATGGAGAAAGAGGTCAATCGGTTTTCCAAGGACGTCCCGGGCATCGTGACCCAGCACTTCCGTCCACCGCGGCGAGACGTACGTAAAAATACCTTCGGGCGTTAAGGAGTAGATGATATCATTGGCGTTCTCCACATAGGACCGGAATTTCTCCTCGCTCTGCCTGAGCGCCTCTTCCAGCCGCCTGCGCTCGGTGATGTCCTGGTTTGCGCCATGGGTCCTGATCAGCCTTCCTTCTGCATCCAGAACAACCCCGATACGGGCGATAATGTACCGGATTTCTCCATCCCGGCGGATAATCCGGTGTTCCACTTCTGCCCGGTAACCGGGATCGGTTGTCTTTAGGAGTTTTTCAATTTCCCGGAACAGGAGATGCTGATCGTCGGGGTGGACAAATTCCTGCGCATAGGTCTGCGGAGACATCTGCATGCCGCCTTCCCGCTCAGCAGTAGTGCCATAGAGATTATAGAAACGGTCATCGAAGGTGAAAAGCCGGGCAGTGGCATCGTATTCCCAGTTTACCAGGGAGGCGATATCCATTGCTTCAGAGAGCTGCTGCTGGCTCTTCCGGAGTGTCTCCTCGGTTCTCTTGCGCCCGGTGATATCATGACAGATGCCGTGAATTGCAGCAACCGTACCACCGGCATCATAGACCGGGGAGATATTCTGGGTATGCCACTGCCAGGTACCATCCTTGTGCTGTATCCGGTATTCTATCCCGGACGCCTTTTTCCTGGTTGCAACGGACTGCCGGATAAACTCGCGGACACGGGGTAAATCATCGGGATGGATGTGTCTCACCGGTTTTCCGATAATTTCTGCAGTATCATGTCCCAGGATCTCCGTCCAGTTCGGGGAGACATAAGACGTAATACCATCGGGAGTCAGAGAAAAAACGATGTCATTTGCATTCTCAACAAAGGACCGGAATTTCTCCTCGCTCTCCCGGAGCGCATCTTCAGCCCGTTTTTGCTCGGTAACATCAGTCAGCACCGTCAGGACTGCAGGAGAGCCGTTGAATTCTATGACGGATCCGCGGATGAGAACGACCCGGTGGCCCTTCACGGGAGATTCTACCTCGATCTCGTACGGCTCATGCGGGCCATTCTCCTTACGCTCACGGATGGCCGCAGTAATACGTGCATGGAACCGGGCAGGGATGTAATCGAGAATAGGCGTGTTCAGGACTTCCTCCGGGGATACACCCATGTTCTCGATCATGGGAGGATTGACATAGAGGATGATCCCGTCCCGGTGCACGAGAACGAGATCCGGTAAATTATCAAGGACCGTGCGAAGCTTCGCATGGCTCTCCCGCAAGGATTGTTCCATCAGCCGTCTCTGGGAAATATCCCGGATAATGCCAACAGCTCCGTCCGGTGTCCTGTCTTTGTCAAAGATGGGGGTAATGGCCATTTCGGTCCAGACCGTTGATCCGTCCTTGCACCGGAACTCCAGCTCCATGACAATGTTGCGGGGAACAGACCCGCCGCTCCTCCACGCGGCCAGTCCCTGCTCGCGGCTCTCCCTCAGTGCCCGGTAGGAGTTTGGCGTCAGTGCATCCTGCCACATCTCTGCCATGGCTTCTTCAGGAGTCAGACCCCGGAGTGCCATGACCGAGGGAGAGAAATACGTAAAATGCAAATCACGGCCGGTAGTCCAGATGACATCGTGGACATGATCTGCCAGCAGGTGGTACTTCCGGTCGGTCTCCCGGAGCAATGCTTCGGCCTGTTTGCGCTCCGTGATATCCCTAACATAGGCAAAACTGAATTCCCGGTCGCCCTGATTGACATAGATGGCCAGGATATCGACATCGATGAACCTGCCATCTTTGCACTGGTGCCGGGAGGTGATGAACTGGGTCTTTTTCTCCCGAAGATCAGCCACGGATGCTTCCCAGGCCCCGGGGGACATCCCGGGGTCCAGTCCGGCTATCTTCATGGCGCAGAGCTCTTCACGGGAATACCCGGTGATCCGGCAGGCGGCATCGTTGACATAGAGAACATTGCCCGCAAAATCAAGCCAGAAGACTTCATCGGATGACTGATCAACCGATATTTTCAGGAGCGGTAATTCGTCTTCAAGCGAGGGGACGGGGGGCATGGGATTTTTCCGTGGATTACTGATTATTTAACAATGATAAATAGATTCTTGTGGGGGATCATAGGTCCGACATCACATCATACGTGAAAGAATACTGACAGTTAATATCGTGAAACTCGGTAATCGGGATCTGTTCGATCTTCTTCTCCCCGGGATGCAGGGCCGTAATCTCAATGGTTTTTGTGGCCGGGTGACAGTAGGTCAGCAGCGGGGATACATCGATCCTGACGACGATATTGGTATAGGTCTGGTTGGAGGGATTCATTATCCGGAACCGGGGGGTGTACATGTCAACCGAGCCGATGCTAACCGGGTCCGGGTTTTCGATATCCGGACTGGTGACCACGATCTCCCGGTTGGGAGAGGGGGAGACGCATCCCGTACTAAGGGAAATGGCTAGGAGTACCAGCAGGAGCAGACAGGCTTTTTTCATAGCATCAGGATCCGTGCATCAGAGTATTTCCGCCCGGATATTTGTTCCTGCCGGGTGAGAAGTCAGAAGGGAAAAAGGGCCGGAGGCTACAGGAGAGGTACGCACCAGATCGTGCGGCAGCCCGGGGTTTCGGATTTCTGCCCGAGGGGTGTCCGGGTTTCCTGGCGGGCCGGGTCACCCGTTGGATGACATAAAGCGGATTGGAGAGGGGTAAAGTGCCAATCCAGCCCCTAACATCTATCATTTACAATAGTCCGCCCCCCCTTTGCGCCAGCCCTGCCCCCATTGGGGGCGGGGGCGCATGCGATTCCTCGGTATTACCAAAAATCCCGATCCTGGTAATACAGCACTATCGCAAATGGGGTGCCATGGCGGCGGGGCGAAGCCCCTGGAGCGTCAGTATTTCCGCTCCAAAACGAATTTCCTTTTTTGCATTAAATTTTAGGCAGATTTTTTTTACCTTTTTTCAATCTGTAAATCCGTTATGGATTCAGGGGCTAGAATAGTACATTACCCTGGAGAGAAACCCGAACACCGAAATGATTCTACGGATAACCAAAACCGGTGCGGGCTTTTTTGATCGTGTGCATTCCGGCAGATGAGATATGCGATGAGCCGCCGGAGGATCCTGATGCAGTTCATCCAGACAAAACTGGTCCGGAACCCGTCCCCTTCCCAGTACGAGAGGATGACCTCATAGACCTCATAGACCTTTATCCGGTTCCCGTTTCATCGGGCAGACCCCGGCGCCAACTATCTCGCCCATTGCCCAGGAGTATCGCTCCCGGATCGAGAGGGGCAGTTCCTCTTCAGGAATGGAAACAAACCCGAACGATGCATAGAAATCAACGAGGTGCCGCACCGCATACATGTAGAGGACGTGGCTGCCGCACTCCTGCATCATGAGGTCGAGGGCCTTTCTGGAGTACCCGTTTCCCCGGAACTCCTCCCACGTGAAGATCCCGTCCACCTCGTACCCGTCATCGTGCCGCTTGCACCGGGCAACGCTGACCAGCGTGTCTTCAATAAAAACGGCAAAGATCCGGTCGTGATCATGATCCGATTTCGTCTGGTGGTAATCAAACCAGATCTTCTCGGCCAGGTAGAATTCGGACGCGGTGAGCTCTCGGGTGTTGATCTCCAGCTGGATAGCAGTGAACATGACCAGCACGGGCTTTTTTACCAGGGCGGTAACCCTCGATGTCGTCATGCCAAGGGGAACTTTCCTTATGTAATCCGCCTTCCCGAAGCGGGACATCATGACGAGCGAGACCACCTCTTCGTCTGCCACAATCTCGATCTGCCGGGTCGGGTCGCCGTACCGGACCATCATTCTCACCCGTATGTCCGGGGGGTCCGCCTTGATCGCCTCCCGGGCATCTGCCAGGCGTTTCTCGACTTCCCGTACAATGTAATTCATCCGCTCCTCGGTTTCGATCTTCCGGATGACATGGAGGAGAATGATCTCCGAGACCCCTTCGAGTTCACCAACATATTTCAGTGCATCGTTTGCGGGCCGGGAAAAATCGAGAGGGAAGAGGATCCGATAGAAGAGCGAAGCCTCCATCATCCGGGGATGGTATGAAAAGAAACCCTGCGTGGGAAACCGCATGATAAGGACATGGGTCCTGCTGTGGGCGAGGACCTCAATATCGTCATGGCCCAGGAGGATTTTACTAAGGCGCCCTTTCCTGGCCCCCATGAGGATAAGGGAGGGGCGCTCGGCCTCGGCGGTTTTGAGGATTGCAGCAGGAATATCATCACCGGAATCTTCCTGGATGAGACATCTCACCGCAATATCCGGGTTCGTGATGAGGGCCTGCTGGTGCTCCACAGCTTCACGTTCCCGTACCAGTGACTGCCCGTTACGGACGATATGGAGCAGGATTACCTCTTTGACGTTCCGGATGTCGGCTACGCATGCGATGAGTTTTCCTGACATCTCTGACAGATCGGTAGGGAGGAGGACCTTTTCGAACATCGGGCAGCCTTGCTCTTCAGGATACTATGATCCGGCCCTTTTTTATGCATAGTGATCTGAATCGGATCCCGGTGAATGCACCCTTAGGAAAAAAGAGCGGCAGACCTTGGTTAAGATCGTATCATTCCCTATGAACGCGATGTAGATAGGAGGTATTTTAAAACAATTCCTGATTTTTCCCTTTCGAGATCTCCAGCAAAGGTATCCGTACAGTGCAGATTTACCTTCGGATTCGACCCCCACATGAGAAGAGCGTATTGTGCATGCGGCTGATTGTATGTGAAACGGTATTGCCCACAGCCAATATATCGGAGCCTTCTGATAATGAATACCGAAAATGAATCTCCGGGTCAGACGTATTATTCCCCGGCAATGATCCGGGCGGGGATTACAGCCGCCATCATCGGAAATTTTCTCTCACCGGTTCTCATGGCCTCACTCGCTATCTCAACACCGGTCATCGGGAATGACCTGGGCCTTGAGATCGTCAATCTCTGAGGGAGTGTATCCTCTTTCCTGCGGGCATCCTCCACGTTCATGCTGAAAGCGGGGCTGCTTGCGGGTTGAATCCACATCCAGTCCTGCCGGCTCTGCTGAAGAGGAGCAGGGAAATCACCGGGAAAAAAGGTTCCTGCCAGCGCGGAATCGTTTCTCATCAAGCCTTTTTTATAGCGATACGCCATAACGTGAAGTATCATCAAAAAGGTGACAGATATGGATTTTGGAAACATGATTGGAGAATCCTTTGAATATGCAAAGGAAGGTCTCGTAGGAAAATGGATGAAGTGGATCCTGCTTCTCATTGCAACGATCCTGCTCACGCTGCCCCTCATGGGCTACACGCTTCGGATTCTCCGCGGCGAGAAACCCTCACCCGAAGTCGAGAACTGGGGAACCCTGTTCATTGACGGTATCAAGTACCTCATCATAGGCATAATCTATGCAATCCCGCTCTTCATCATTGCGTTCCTCACGCTTGCCCCGCTGGTCATGGAAGCTGTAGCGGCCGGTGGCAACCCCGCAGCAGTGAACTCAATTGCAATGGGTGCAGTCGGGACATTCCTTCTCGGACTTGTCATCTTCATCATCGCTGCCATCATCATCGGATTATTTGCAAATATCGGTATTGTCCGTTTTGCCAGGACCGGCAGCATGGGTGAGGCCTTCAACTTTGGTGCCATTCTCACCACCATTGCAAAGATTGGCTGGGTCAACTACATCATTGCCCTGATCATCATGGGAATCATCTTTGGGGTTGTTGAAATGATCTGCGCGCTCATTCCCATGGTTGGGACACTCATTCTCTTCATCATCATCCCGTTCCTCACGATGTTCCAGGCCCGCTACCTCTGTCGGATCTACGATTCTGCCGGACCTGCATAATCTCTTTTTCTTTCCTTTTTTTTACCAGGTTCCTGCTGATACGGGGCTTACTATCCGGAACAGGATAGTGTATCTTACAAAAAAGATCAAAACTGCGTGCGTCTTTACCGGATTCTGGATGAGATCAAAACCCGGACAACATTGAGGGTATTACGGGTCAGGCATACAGAATTCCCCCGGAAACGGATCGGCATAGCTGCAATGAAAAACGTAAAAATCCGACATATCCGGTTTTACGCTAAGGCATCCCAGGATCGGAAATGTAGCAGGATAAAAAAAGAGGGATTAGTGCTTTTTGGAAAGCGGGTTGAACACGTTTTCGTAGATCATATCGCTGCCGGTGTTGTGGAGCCGTGATCGCTCCTCTTTCTCCTCGGCATAGGCCATGAGCGGAAGTTCCATGTCAACGCCGGGCACGTGGCCGAACATCTTCTCGAGTTCAACCTGCTGGGCGTGCATGAAAAGTGCATTCGGGATTTCTGCTGCACAGATTTCCTCACACTGGCCGCAGTTCACACAGGAATCTGCAATGTGCGAGTACCGGATCAGGTGGAACATGAAGTTGACCGGCAGTTCGCCGGGTGGAACATACGCCGGGTTCTTGGTCGTGCAGTCCACACAGTAGCAGATCGGGCAGACATCAATGCACTGGTAACACTTGATGCAGCGGGAGGTCTCGCTCATAATCTTCTTCAAGCGATCCTTGCCTTCGCCAAGTGCCTCGAAGTCGTGCTTGCGCCACTTGTCGCCGAGCTTGAGCATTGCGCCTTCGACTTTGCCCCGGATCTCGAGACCCTTGGGGTTGGCAGCCTCGGTTGCGAGGACACCCTTCTTGACAGCACCGTCTAGGAGAGCTGCACCCTTCTCGGAGCAGACCTCAACAAAGGTTGCCTTTCCGGCCTTGGGGCCGATGACTCCCCAGTTTCCGCAGGCAAGGTCTGCCTGGCGGGGGATCTTCATCTTGCAGCGGCGGCAGTTGGACCTGCGGCCATAGCCTGCCTCTTCGAGCTCGTCAACGGAGATACCCTTGTGGCCTCCCTCGTACTCGATGATGAACTGGCCCTTGTCGATCTCTTCCTTGTGGACGGTCTCGAGGTCGACACCGTACTTCTCCTTGATCATCTTGCGGGCAACGATCGGGCTGACCGAACCTCCGCAGTTGACACCGATCATGACGATGTTGTCAAGGTTGATCTGCTTCCTCTTGGCCAGTTCGTAGAATGCCATTGCATCGCAACCCTTGACGGTGACACCGATCTTCATGTCGTTTGCACCGTCAAGGAACTTCTTGACGAGCTTGGCCATGAGGAGCGTACCGCAGTGGAGTGATCCGGCAGTCTTCGGGAGGTCCCTGGGGTCCCTTATAAGGACAGGGACCGCATCGTAGAGGTCTACACCTTTGGTGACCGCGAAGATCGCGTCAACGGCCTTGCTCTCGAGTGCATACTTCCAGATTGCGGTGACTGCGCCACCGAGTTCAGCTTTCTTCTGGATCTCAGCATCGTTGGTCCAGGCATAGAGCATATCGCCTTTCTTGGTCATGTTCAGGCCTCCTTGATCTTCTCAACCTTGACAGCACAGTGCTTGAGCTCCGGCATCTTGGAGAGGGGGTCGAGTGCCGTGTTGGTAAGGTTGTTTGCACCGTTAGCGAAGTGCATTGGCATGTACAGCACTTTTGGTCCCACATCATCGGTAACGCGTGCAATAGCAATGGATTCTCCACGGCGGCTTGTCACTTTGACCTTCTCGTACGGCTTGATGCCGAGTTCCTTTGCATCCAGCGTGTTCATCTGCATGTAGTTTTCAGGCACATCGTTATGCAGGGTCGGGCTCCGGTCGGTCTGGGTTCTGGTGTGGTAGTGGAAGATGATACGACCGGTCATGAGCGTGAACGGGTACTCGGCATCGGCCACTTCTGCGGGCGGGCGGTACTCAAGGCCGAACATCGTGCCCTTGCCATCCGCTGCGGAGAATTTTCCGATGTGGAGGATTGGTGTTCCCGGGTGCTCGATGGTCGGGCAGGGCCAGTGGACTGACTCGGGCTTCTCCATCTTCTCGTAGGTTACTCCGAACTGGCCGGGGGTAACTGAACGCATGTCGTCCCAGACGTCCTTTGCGGTCTCCCAGTCAAAGCCCTTGAGGCCCATCTTCTTGGCAAGCATGCCGATGATCTCCCAGTCGTACTTAGCTTCGCCGGGACCGTCAACGGCCTTACGGACACGATTGACACGGCGCTCGCCGCTTGTGAACGTACCGTCCTTCTCGGCAAAGCAGGTGCCGGGCAGGACAACGTCCGCGTACTCGCAGCTCTCGTTCCAGTAGATATCCTGGATGACAAGGAAGTCGAGTTTGTCAAGGGATCTCCTGACATGATTCGAGTCGGGGTAGGATACTACCGGGTTCAGGCCGAGGATGTACAGCGCCTTGATCGGGTCGCCGCACTGGGTGATCTGTTCGGTCAAGGTGACACCATACCAGTCGGGCAGGGAGCCTTCCTTCATACCCCATGCCTTCTCCATCTTGGCACGGTTCTCGGGGATGGCAACGGCCTGGTAACCTGAGAATACGTTCGGGTATGCACCCATGTCGCAGGCGCCCTGCACGTTGTTCTGTCCACGGAGCGGGTTGACACCGACACCGGGGCGGCCGACATTGCCGGTTAAGAGAGCAAGGTTACCCATGGACCGGACATTATCGGTACCGGTGGTGAGTTCGGTGATGCCGAGGCAGTAGATGATGACTGCGTTCTTTGCATTTGCATACTGGCGGGCGAACTCCTGGACGATCTCCTGCGGAACACCATGGATCTTCGTGGCATCGGCATAGTTCTCGACCGTCTTCTTGAGGTCCTCGAAGCCTTTCGTGCGTTCCTTGATGTACTCTTTGTCCTCAAGGCCTTCCTTGATGATGTAGTACATCATGTTGTTGGCAAGGGCGATGTGGGTCGACGGGTTGAACCGGATATACTTGTCGGCAAGCCGTGCAGTCGGGCTGAAACGCGGGTCAACGACAACAACCGGGATTCCCTTCTTCCTGGCCTGCATAACGCGGCGGGCGGCAAGCGGGTGGGCCTCAACGGCGTTGGATCCCCACATGACGATGAGGTCGGAGTTCAGGACATCTTCGAACGGGTTTGTTGCTGCACCGGAACCAAACGAGAGCGAGAGGCCGGCAACGGAGGGTCCGTGGCAGATACGGGCACAGTTGTCAACGTTGTTGGTCTGGAACGCAACGCGGGCCCACTTCTGCAGGGCATAACAGTCCTCGTTGACTGTACGGCACGAGGTGTGGAAACCAAGAGCCCTGGGGCCGTTCTTGTCGGAGATCTCCTTGAACTTTTTCGTAATCAGGTCAATAGCTTCGTCCCAGGAGGCTTCCTCGAACTTGTCGCCCTTCTTGATTAAGGGCTTTGTCAGCCGGCCCGGCTTCTGGACGGTTTCCCAGCAGGTTGCACCCTTCGGGCAGAGCTTGCCCTCGTTGATCGGTGTCCGCTTGTACGGCTCGACACCAACGAGCTTATTCCCCTTGGATACGAGGTTAAGGCCGCAGCCAACCCCGCAGTAGGGACAGGTCGTTGCTGTATATTTCAGTTCTGATTTTATGTCTTCCATGAATGATCACCAGATTTGTTCATCTGTTTTTTATAACAACAATTGACTTAGTGGATTTGTTCATAGAATTTTGATTGAACACAAATTGTCTACCCTTGGATTATTTAACCGTTCTGAAATTTTCACAAAAACTGGTGAACAGAAGTGGGTTTATCATCTCATCTCAGTAATTGTAGGTATGCTCCATGCTTGAAATATTCATGCGGGTAACTGCAAAAAGATAAAGATATCGTAAAAAAGGACAGGGATGATTATCATGAAAAAAAACCGGATACCGCCAATGCTCCCGGATCTCATCCTGGCAGCGCTTACATCCTGTGACAATATCCGGTTTGAATCCTGCGAAGCATGTCCCAGATGCGGGGGGGAACCTGCCGGATATGATGTGAAAAAAAAACAGTTTGCCGTTTTGATGGATGGGGAACAAAAGAAGATCATCCATGTACTGGTGAAACGGTTCCGTTGTCGCCGCTGCAGGCAGATCTGTCTTGCCGATCAGCCCGTTTACCCGGATACCCGCATCGGGGCTCCGGTGGTGGATCTCTGTGTGACACTCGGGGAGACCATGCATTTCCCCCGCGTGTCTTCCACCCTTGCGGATATGGGAATTATTGTCGACCGCTGGAGCGTTCGCAATTATATTCAAAACAACCGCTTTCCGGTTCCCGCAGTGGACATGTTCGGCATCAGGGTCCCGGTATCGGTTGTTTCTCTCTCATCCCTTTCCATGGGGATACGTGAAGACAAGGCCATCGATGCAGGGAGAGTTCTTGCAGCCTGCGGGTATCCCTCAAAGAAAAATCACCCTGCAGAGATATCATTACAGGATCAGGTTCACGATCCACCGGAGCGGTGAAGGAACCAGAACGGGTTATTTCCATTGGGAGAGCATTACTCCGGGTCCGAACCGGGTTAGGGGAAAATTCCGGGATCTGCGGGTCCATTTTAAAACGGCATAACACACGTTACAGTGGTGTGACGAAAAACCGGATCTTTCACGGGATTGTTGATGAGATACGGGGGAGATCGCCTGCAAGATCTCCCCCTGGAGCACAGGTCCCCGTGAGTATCCCTAGAGATGGATATGGAATAAGAAACCAAACAACGGTTTACAGCATTCACCAAAAAAATTAGTTGGTGTAAGCTGATTTCCCCAGCTTGGGTTCGAACAGCTTGTCTGCCTCCGTGCGGATTGCATGGCTGAAGAGCGCCAGCGGGATCTCCGAAGGACAGCATTCTTCGCACTGCCCGCAGTTGATGCAGGAGTCTGAGATATGCGCAAGCCGGCGCAGGTGGAACATCGGGTCGGCCGGGATTACCCCGTGGCGAACCATCATGTCGGGCTGCTGGAACTTGTCAGCACGGGTAACACAGACCGGGCAGTGGTCGATGCATGCGTAGCACTTCATGCAGCGGCCGGTCTCCTTTGCAATGGTCTCCCAGAGAACGGGTGCAAGGGCTTCGAAGTCATGCTTCCGCCACTTGTCGCCAAGCTTGTGCATTGCACTCTCGACTTTTCCGCGGATCTCGATACCCTTGGGATTTGCTGCCTCGGTAGAGAGTTTCTTGGCATCGACAGCGCCTTTGATGAGTTTTGCACCCTTCTCGGAGCAGACCTCAACAAAGGTTGCCTTGCCAGCCTTCTCGCCAATAACTCCCCAGTTCCCGCAGGCAAGGTCTGCCTGGCGCGGGATCTTTACTTTGCAACGGCGGCAGTTCGATCTGCGGCCAAAGCCTGCCTCTTCGAGCTCGTCAACGGAGATACCCTTGTGACCTCCTTCGTACTCGATGATGAACTGGCCCTTGTCAATCTCTTCCTTGGTGACCTTGTTCGGGTCCACACCGTACACTTCCTTGATCATCCGGCGGGCAAGGGTCGGGTTGACCGATCCACCGCAATTGACACCGATCATAACGATGTTGTCAAGGTTGAGGATGTTCCGCTTGGCAAGCTCAAGGACGCCCATCATGTCGCAGCCCTTGACAACCATGCCAATCTTCTTGCCGGAAAGCTTGGGTGCGTATTCTACAACCAGCTTGGAGAGGAGGATCGTTCCGCAGTGGAGCGAGCCGGCGCACGCGTCAAGATCCTTGGGGTCGGTGACGATAGCCGGGATCGCATCATAGAGGTCAACGCCGCGCCTGACTGCAAGCACTGCATCAACGGTCTTGCTCTCGAGAGCATACTTGAGAAGCTCGGTTACCGCACCACCGCATTCTGCCTTCTTTGCAAGACCGGCATCATTGGTCCAGGCATAGAGCATATCGCCTTTCTTTGCCATGTTACTTCGCCCCCGCGATCTTTTCAACACTGACAGCACAGTGCTTGAGCTCAGGCATCTTTGAGAGCGGGTCGAGCGCGGTGTTGGTGAGGTTGTTGACACCATCAGCAAAATGCATGGCCATATAGAGCACCTTCGGGGCAACATCGGTGCCAACCCGGGCGATGGTAATTGTCTCGCCACGGCGGCTCTTGATCTTGACCTTCTCACCGTTCTTGACACCAAGTTCCTTTGCATCCTTGATGTTCATCTGGACATAGGACTCGGGGACTTCGTAGTGCAGGACTGCACACTGGTCTGTCTGGGTCCTGGTGTGGTAGTGGAAGATGACACGGCCGGTCATCATGGTATACGGGTACTCTGCATCGGCAACTTCTGCCGGCGGCTTGTATTCGAGACCAAACATGGTGCCCTTGCCATCCGCTGCGGAGAATTTCCCGATATGAAGGATCGGCGTTCCCGCGTGTTCCTCGGTCGGGCAGGGCCAGTGGATCGATTCGGGCTTCTCCATCTTCTCGTAGGTTACACCAAACAGGTTCGGGGTGCATGCCCGCATATCGTCCCAGACATCCTTTGCGGTCTTCCAGTCAAAGCCCTTGAGGCCCATCTTCTTGGCAAGCATGCCGATGATCTCCCAGTCGTACTTAGCTTCGCCGGGACCGTCAACGGCCTTACGGACACGATTGACACGGCGCTCACCGCTTGTGAACGTGCCGTCCTTCTCGGCAAAGCAGGTGCCGGGCAGGACAACGTCCGCGTACTCGCAGCTCTCGTTCCAGTAGATATCCTGGATGACAAGGAAGTCGAGTTTGTCAAGGGATCTCTTGACATGGTTTGAATCAGGGTAGGAAACTACCGGGTTCAGGCCGAGGATATACATCGCCTTGATGGGGTCGCCGCACTGGGTGATCTGTTCGGTTAAGGTGACACCATACCAGTCGGGCAGGGAGCCTTCCTTCATGAACCAGAGTTTCTCCATCTTGGCACGGTTATCGGCAACGGCAACAGCCTGGTAGCCTGAGAAGACGTTAGGGTATGCACCCATGTCGCAGGCGCCCTGCACGTTGTTCTGGCCACGGAGCGGGTTGACACCGACACCGGGGCGGCCGACATTCCCGGTTAAGAGAGCGAGGTTGCCCATGGATCGGACATTGTCGGTTCCGGTCGTCAGCTCGGTGATGCCCAGGCAGTAGATGATAACTGCATTCTTTGCAGATGCATACTGGCGGGCAAATGCCCTGACAATATCCGTCGGGACACCGGTGATATCCTCAACATTGGCGTATTTCTCGACGGTCTTCTTGAGATCGTCAAAGCCCTTGGTCCGGTCCGCGATGAACGCCTTGTCCTGGAGATCGTCATGGATGATCCAGTACATCATGGAGTTGGCAAGCGCAATGTGGGTCGACGGGTTGAACTGGATCCACTGGTCAGCAAGCCGGGCAGTGGCACTGTACCGCGGGTCAACAACAATGATGGGGATACCTGCCTTCTTGGCCTGCATGATACGCCGGCCGGCAAGCGGGTGGGCCTCGACTGCATTGGAACCCCAGAGAACGATAAGCTTGGAGTTCAGGACATCTTCAAACGGGTTCGTTGCTGCACCGGAACCAAACGAGAGCGAGAGACCGGCAACGGAGGGTCCATGGCAGATGCGCGCGCAGTTGTCAACGTTGTTTGTCTGGAAAGCAACCCGTGCCCACTTCTGCAGGGCGTAGCAGTCCTCGTTGACGGTACGGCACGAGGTATGGAAACCGAGGGACCGGGGGCCGAACTTATCGGAGGTCTCCTTGAACTTTTTCGTAATCAGCTCAATGGCTTCGTCCCAGGAAGCGTCCACGAACTTGCCGTTCTTCTTGATCTTCGGCTTTGTAAGCCGTCCGGGCTTCTGGACAGATTCCCAGCAGGATGCGCCTTTCGGGCAGAGTTTTCCCTCATTGATGGGGCTGCGCTTATACGGTTCAACACCAACAAGCTTGCCATCGTTCACCACAAGGTTCAGGCCGCAGCCCACCCCGCAGTACGGACAAGTTGTCGGTACATACTTAAGAGTACTCGAACTATTGACCATTATATCACCAAACACTCACAGAAGCCCCGGCCTAAAGCAGCCGGAACAACCATGCACACACACCTCTGACAGTGTTTTTTGCAAAATTGGTTAAACAACTTTGCTTGATTACTGATCTCGGTAAACACCATATTTATACATTCTGAAAAATACCTCATAATTGGTGATTATCTGGGGGTTATTGGCATTCTCCGCTTATGGGGGCAGGGTATACACGAATATATGATCTTCCTGAAGTCTGCCCCTCGAAGAATGAACGGCGATGATACGGGGCGATTGCAGTGAAGCTGCGCCCGGTACCTCCCATACTCGGAGGTATTGTGCATGCCGCGCTCCGGGTATGTAACGAAACCGGATATGTGACAGCAGGTCCCTGTAAAATCTGTGGCGGCACCCTTTCCGGCTATGATATGCGGAGAAAGCGATTTGCGATCCTCCATGAGGACGACGGGGATCACATAATCGAAGTGATCATCCACCGGGCATACTGTCGATCCTGCGGGAAGATTGTGGTACCCGAAGAACCGTTCTATCCCGGGACGCGGATTGGATCCCCGGTAGTGGATCTCTGCCGGGCATTCGCGGATACGATGTCGTACAGCCGGGTGGCCACACGACTCGGCCAGATGGGAATCGTGGTCGACCGCTGGAGCGTGCGTGCGTATTGCCGAACACCATTTATCCCCCCGGCAACAATCAAGGCATTCGGCCTGAAGATCCCGGTCTCGATAATCTCACTATCAGCCCTTGCCGGATCGCTTATGGAAAGCGGTCACGCCAGCGGTGAGGATGTACTCGCAGCCTGCTTATTTCCCTCCCGCAACAGGCTGTAGCACGAGGGGAAAGAGAGAACGAAACGTAAGTATAAATGTCTGGATACGTTGCTCAATAATTCTAGATGCCCGATCGATTGGATCCCACATAAGATGATGCTGAAAAGGACCTGATGCAGGATCTGGCATCACATTTTTAGTGCACGTTTCCAGGTACTTTTTCATATCAGACCCTGCTAAAAAAATTTCAATCGCGATCATGGGGTGTTAGTTGATGAGGCTACAATCGGATAATTATCCTACAATCGGCATGTACATGCTACAAAATTTTTGATTCTCCGGTGAGACCCACCAAAAAATGCAACCAGGGTGCGGTTGAAAAATTCCGGGCAGGGGGTGAGGGGGTGATTGAAATTTTTTTGCCGGATATTGATCGCGGGTTTTTTTATGCAAAACCGGATGGGGATTTTTGTGCTGGAATTTATCAGAAATGATCCAAATGGATCCATAATAAGATGACCAGAATCAGTGAGCCGGCGGACAGAACCCTTGAGTTCTCCAGATCAGGTCTCTCCATGGGAACGGCGGGTAAAATGTTCGTTTTTCACAGATAATTGAAAAGTCGTTGTGGCATTCCCCATACGGGGGGCATCAGTTTCCACAAGTGATAATAGAGATGGATTCTTATCACGCGTTCATTTTTGTTAAGAGCTAAAACTCTGCAATTGACTGCAGTCCTTACAAATTTACAGGTCAGCCACCACGAGTTTCGCCCGTCCCGGGATGTCCGGTACACCTACCCATATTCATTCAATAAAATACGTTGTTTTTCATAACATGTTTATCAGATAATGTGCTTACGTATTGGTATGAAATCAGGTCACCAGGAAGAATCTCCGGAAGCGCTGAAAGCCAGTCTGAAAGCCTGCGGGGTCAGCCCCCACCTCACGCAGGAGATCCTCCGGGTGTCTGAATTCCACACCTACCCGGCCCCCGGGGTCCTGATCGGAGCATTCATGGTGGATTATGCCCTGGAACTGCTCGGGGTTACACCGGATAAAAAACTCTACGGGGTCTGCGAGACGCCCAAGTGCCTTCCGGATGCCCTGCAGGTGATAGCTCACTGCACGACCGGCAACAACCGGCTCAAAGTCGTGCCCATAGGAAAATTCGCCATAACGCTCAACGCCCCGTCAGAATCTGATACAGCTGATGCAGTCAGGGTGTACGTGGACCTGGATAAACTCAAAAAATTCCCCACCATTGACACCTGGTATGCCAACAGTCCGGCCTACGACAAACACACCATGAAAGGCCTCCTGCAGGAAGAGATTTTCCGGGCCGGACGACAGATCCTCTCCTCAGAGCAGGTCCGGGTTACTGTACACAAAAAGAAGAAATGGATTTCGGTCTCCTGCAAATGTTGCGGCGAGACAGTCCCGGATTACCTCATCGAGGGGGAGCAGTGCGGTGCCTGCGGCTCCATGAAATATTATGAGCGGTTGTCCTGAACAACAATAATGGGAAAGAATTTCCCAAAAATAGACGGGAGCGCGGACGCGGGAAACCGGATCCGTCTCAACAGTTGTATTCACGCCCGCAGGCGGTTCCACCGGGAGAACGCATATCCATCTCAAGTCGCAGGACCGGCCGACTTTATCCTTGACAACACACCGGTGCCCAGATCGTAGTAGAGTCCGTGAACTTCCACCCTTTTCTCATCCACCGCTTTTTTCAGGAGCGGGTACGTGAACAGGTGTTCGATCTGGAGCCGGACATTCTCCTGCTCGATGAGCTTGTAGCGTTCATCCTTCTCAAGCACGGTCTGCGGCGGTGGGATCTTTGCATCCACCCGGGTTTTGGCCTCGCGGGCATTGTTGAGCCAGAGCGGAATGTAGGAGTCCGTGCTCTCCTTGTCAAGTGCCCGTATCGCCCCGCAGTTCGAGTGGCCGCAGATGACCACGTCATTAACTTTCAGGTGAACGACCGCGTATTCCAGAACCGTTGCAAAATTCCAGTCGTGGATCGGGACAATATTACCGATATTGCGCTGGATAAAGAGTTCCCCTGCGCGTGCCTGCGTTATGTGCCCGGACTGGAGCCGTGAGTCCGAACAGGCTATCCAGAGCGTTGTCGGGTGCTGGCTTCCGGCCAGTTCCTTGTAATAGTCAATGTTCGGGGTGAAATCAGTCTCCCGAAACCTCAGGTTCCCTAGTAAGAGTTTGTCTATCATGCCATACACACCTCTGACAGTGTTATTACATACGCTGGCAGGAACCGGCGTATGCGTATACTGATACTGGTAAGGAGGATCAAAATACTTTTCGTTATGAGTCTGTGGGCACGGGTATGAATGTCAGCCGGTGTCCGGGTACCGGAATATTTCTCTGTGAAAAACCAGTTCCCCACTATGGCAGGGTTGTGATCCGGAATAGATCGGAATTGTCGCGTACGACAAAGATAAAAATGATCGGGGCAGGCTGGCAGGTTTTATCTGGTTGGAACGATAACGGCTATAGAATATCAGAGACCGTTGTTCTCCCGTGATGATCACAATGCGAGAAAAAAACCGCTCTTTTCTGAGTGCACCCCAAAAAGCAGAGGAGGTATCCCATGCCAACCATCTCCGCACCTGCTGAGGTTGAAGAATATAATGAGGACAAGACGCTCCTCACCCTTTATGCTCTTGCCGGCGAGGAGAGCGGGGGCTTTGTTACGTTCCGGCCGGGTTTTATCGGCAGGATCGGCAGGGCCATTTTCTCGGAGAGTACCACAGCTGCACCTGCGCGCATCTATGAGGCCGTCGAGGTCCGGGAACTCACGCCTTCCGAGATGGCGCGGGCCGAACGGGAACTGTGGATCCACTATCACCAGCAGAAAGCTGACCGGGAGCACGACCGGCTCTTTGCGGTGTTTGTCGGAACGCGTATCATTGGTGTTGCCCGCTGTGCGCGGCACGAAGACGGTCTTGAGGTGGATGCTGTTTACGTGCTCGACGAATACCGGCTCCGGGGTTTTGCCCGCTCGGTCATGTCCCTCTTAATTGAGGAGTGCGGCAGGAACGAGACCCTGTACATGCATTCCAAACTGGAACTGATGGACTTCTATGGCAGTTTCGGATTTTACTCAATTCCGGAGATCGAGCTTCCCAAATCGATTCGGGACCGGTTCGACTTCTGCATGGGAAATCTTAAGGGAATCGATGTCTGCCCTATGCGCCGGGAACCGGGTTCCCACGGGCAGGTCCAGCGGGAAACCAGCCAGAAAAAAGTGATCGCATAACTCTCCCTTGTTACAAAAAACCGGTTTTCCCATGTTCAGATCTTTTTCGTTTTGAATAACCGGTTGGCTTCGTTAAGGAACTGGTTTTAATGATATCACTCCGAGACAATGAACCCCCGGTTTTTCTTGTCGGTTACATCCTCGACCGTCTCCATTGCGCCGGTCAGGTTTCCGGCCGGGTCCCGAATCGGCATAGCGGTGATATGCAGCCACTTTCCTCCAGCACCAAGGGAACTGAAAAATCCCGTATATTCATATTGTTCATCGGCATTCGGCAAACGGGATCCGGCATACAGCGCGGCGATTCTCGCATGGTTCCCGTCAATCACCAGATCCGCAAGGCAGGGCCGCTCTGCCGGATAAAACATTTTCCAGTGATTGTGAGTGCCAACCATCTCTTCGGCTTTTATGCCGGTCATGATCTCGAGCGCCCGGTCCCAGTACACGACCTTGTGATTCCGGTCAATGTAAAACTGGGGAGTGGTTGGAATATGGAAGATCGTATGGAGAAGCCGGTCACGTTCGAGAGTTGCCCGCTCAGCCCGCATCCGTTCCGTGATATCCTCAAGAATCACGGTGACGCCGGACCCCCCGTTCTCGAACAGTGCGGGAATGAACCGGCCGTTGAAGAAGACCTCATCCCCGTTCCGGACTGCCCGTATCTCTTTTTTTAGGGAGGGGCCGCCACGCAGGAGCGCCTGGAGTTCCAGTTCATCCCGTTCCGACAGAAGCGGAACCGTGAGGGAACTTAAGTGGAAGCCAAGTATCTTCGGCCGGGGGACCCCGGCAAACAGGCAGAACGAGTCGCTTGCCTGAACGATCCGCAGGTCATTGTCAAGGACGATGATGAGTTCGCCCGCATGGTTGAGGAGGTTCCCGATCGGAATCCTGCGGGACAGGGTATACAGCTTGGCATTTCCTATGTGGCGGAGTTCCAGCTGACCCGAAACCGTGAGTACCTCGAGATACTTCGCAGCGGAGTTCCGGCTCATGGAAACCGCAGCCGAGATCTCCTTGATACTCATACCCAGCGGATGCTCTTTGAGGATCTTCAGGATACGTGTTGTCTCGTCTTCACCCACATTTCCAGCCATTGAACCGCCACCTCAGTAAAGTCCGCATCACAGGTTGTTGTGTGCTGTGCTCACTGCATCTGCACTGCATTATTGATGCCAATGCTTAATTATGGGTGTGCAATAATATGTATTGTGCATAGTGTTTGTGCACTAGTGCACTGCATACTGCCCAATGGGAAAGATCCTGCTCACCCTATGTTGGTATACACACCTCTGAACCATATCACCATATCCAGGACTCTCCCAATACCTTTCTTATCAACCGTTGTGTAACCCGCTGATGACGTTGTCAGACATTTCACATTCGTTTCAACCCACAAGCGCCGGGTAATCCGTCAATAAAAATCTGCCTGCGGTTCCTGCAGGTTCCGGTTCTTCAGTGTTTCCCTTACCGTTCGCGCACGACCATGTGCCCGGTATAACCGGGTGTTCCAGCCCCCGGGGCGCAATTCCCCCAATACCGGATTGCTGGATAGGGGGGGTTCCGGGACGTCAATACCCAAAACCACGTGAGAAGAAAGCCGGCTTCACGGATCGTTTACTGGCAGCAGTTCACCCGAAAAAAAACAGATACCGTAGTGGAGCCTGTGATTAAAGGGTGCAGAGCTTTACGGCAAAACTCTGCCCGGTAAGGAGGAGCGGGTGCTCCTTTTCGGATCCATTCCATGCAGCTGCAAAGAGGAGGAGCAGGGCATTCTCGAGCATTACCTCAAACCGCTCACGGGATTTATCCTTGGGAGGCAGAGGTTTTACAAGGAGACTAATGTCAGTTTCAGAGAATTCAATGAAATGTTCCGGTTGATCCGCAGACGCATCAAGCAACAGAGCCTGTTCGCGCATAATGGCAAACGCGGTTGAAATGGCGGGGTGATACTCTGCATCCACGATCTCTGCGATTGCCACATCTGCCACAGTGACCACATCCCGGTAATCTCCCTGGGCGAACCGGATAAACCCGGCCGCTGCATAATGTACTATTGCCGGGTTCAGGCCGGATACCTGTGCGTTCACAGAATCACAGTATCCGTTTAAGGAATCTTCGAGAACATTTCTTTTATGAGCATCTGACAGATGGACTGCACCAAACCGGTGTTTCAGCCGCACGAGCAGGATAGTAAGGCTTGTTGCGTAAAGCAGTTCAAGGACAAGGTTGACCGCAATATCCGAAGGTGCGACAAAGAAGATAATGGAATAGATCGGCGTTGACAGTGCGACAATATCTTTCCGCGGCCGGATCCATGCGAGATAGGCCAGTACGAATGAGCTGATAACGCATCCCATGGCAAAGTACCGAATATCCAGGGTACTGCCGATACCGGAAAAAAACAGGGCCAGAAAGGCCCCGCCAAAGGAGAGTGCAGGTACTGCCAGCTCCAGGTACAGGATCGTTGAGCCGGGGGAATTCTGATTTTGTGGCGTCTGTTGATCAGGCATCTGTATCACCATTTTATGAGAAAAATCTGTTCTGCAGGGAAGATTAAAATCCGGGTTGGTTCAACTCCGGGATATGGAGATGAGGGACCACCTTAGTTTTTTCTGATCTTCCGTATGGATACGCAGTTGATCACCGGATCACCGGTTACGATATACCGGCGGATTACCTGTCCCAGCACCTCGACGATATCATTGACCTTTATATCTTCATCGGGACTGGTGAACATCTTGACCGAGATTGCGCCGGACCGGTCTGCAACCATAAACTGCGGCCGGTTCAGGAACTGGAAATGAACCCGTTCCACCACACCTTCAATCCGCACGGGTTTGCCGACCATACTCTCATTGATCAGCCTGACCCGTACGGTTTTTGCTTCAACCTCGTATTGGGGAGTGAGATCCGCATATTCGCTGCGGCTCATATAGTTGAGCGCAACAGGGATGACGAGAAGCAGGAACAGGCACGGGATCATCCAGATCAGGTTCGACCGTACTTCAGGACTGAACAGGGAGGCGATGATAAGAATCAGGGTGAAGAACACAAATACCGCGATTGAGACAATTGAGACCTTCACGTCAACATTTCCAATCTTCATCAAAATGAATGTTTGGCGTTAACCTACTTCAGTGCTACGATTATGTTTCCGCATTCCCGGGATACGCGCTGCACCAAAAGAGATTGAGAGAGGATCTCATCTTCCGATCCGGAGGCTGACCGGACGTACTGCATCGGCAATACCTGCGGAATAACTGATGAAAAAAGGCCCCGCGATTATCCGGATGAGATGAATCCGGGCCGCGGGACACAGACATGAGGCGGCAATATGCGGGACCGAAAAGAGATTACTCCCGCTATTGCGAGTAGGAAAATTTGGATTTTGGTATGCCTGATATTCATAAAAATATATGAATGTGGTGAAAAATTACTTCAGGGCAGCAATCTCTTTCCGGAATGCAACCCAGTAAATTATACCCACAAACAGGAGTCCACCGACGATGTTACCGATTGTTACCGGTATGATGTTAGCGGTCCACATGGTAACCCAGTTGATGCTGGCGTTGATCTTCGTTGGGTCTGTAATGAATCCCTGGGTGAATATTCCCGCAGGTATGAAGTACATGTTTGCAACGCAGTGTTCGAATCCGCTGGAAACGAAGGCCATGATCGGGAACCAGATACCAAAGAACTTGCCGACCGCGTCATCCGCACAGATACCGAGCAGGATAGCGAGGTTGACAAGCCAGTTGCAGGCGATACCCTTGAGGAATGCAGACCACATGCCCATCATTCCGACATAGCTGACTTTGGCTCCGGCTATAGCAATTGCCCGTGTACCGAAAGCGGAAACCGTTCCGACACCTGCGGCATCGAAGGAGACAAACGGACCATATGCCATGATGTAGGCAAATACGATCGATCCGATGAGGTTACCGATATACACGAAGATCCACAGGTTGATAACCTGCATCCAGGTGACCTTGTGAATGAACGCTGCCATCGGGGCGAGCATTGCATCACCAGTGAAGAGCTCAGCACCCGTAAGAACGGTGATGATAAGCCCAACCGGGAACACACATCCCAGAATCAACTGGGAAAACCCGGCACTCGCAGTACCGTAGCGGAGAGCAACATCAGTTGCCATTATACCTGTTGAACAGACTGTCGCAAGAGCTGCACCCATGGCGATATATGCGCCCGACATGAATCCACGGAGGACCATGTTCCAGGCCGGTAAGCCGACTTTGTACTTACCGGCATCTCCTGCCTTTGCAGTAATTGCTACCGGCGGATGAAAAACCATTTTTTAACACACCTCTGAATCATTCACCTATACCAGTGACTATTGATACGAATCTCGTATAGGCCAATGAAAACTTTTGTACCGAGTTATTAATAATTTTCGAATTGCTCGCCGGCAGGGCCCGCTTTCAGCCGGGATGGTAAAAAAGCGCATAACTCCGACGAATCAGTTGTTATTTACTTTATATATTTTTTTATGAAAACCGGTTACCTGCGGATCACCCCCAAAGGTCTTTAAAGCCTTTCCGGTGACCGGTTTAGTTCCCCGAAACACCCAACGCGCATGGCAAAAACACACCGGACACCGAGGTGGAAGACAGATCAGCCACGTCGGAAAAAAAACGGAAACCCTGGAAAACACGAGCCGGTTCGGAGGATATTACCGGGTATGCGTGTGCTCTATGCAAATTTCACAACGTTCATAATCTGTAAAAAACGGATATGTAGTATCGGATTACCAGGGACCACCATCCAATGAACGTTTCTGCAATTTCGGGCCCGATTTTTAAAAATCATGACTGCAAAGGTCATGCAGAGTGCCACGACCGGCTCCTGTCTGTACTGGAAAGCATGCCCGCGGATATCACCATCCACGAGCCGGTGCAGGCAACCCGTTCCCAGCTGGAAAGGGTCCATGTCCCGGGATACCTGACATGGCTTGAACGACAGTGTGTTAAGCACGTTGACTTCTGCAGTCTCGATGAATACGCGTATTCCGGGGGATACTTCGAGAACAACCAGCTGGTCCCGGGGTATATTGATCCGAATACCTACATCAACCCCTGCTCGTACGAAGTTGCCACGTACGCGGCCGGGTCTGCGGCAGCGGCGGTCGAATACGCCCTTTCCGGAGAGCGCTGCTTTGCCCTTGTCCGGCCCCCGGGCCATCATGCCGAAGCGGACCGGGCCATGGGATTCTGCCTCCTGAATAATACCGCCGTTGCTGCGGCAGATGCCCTCAAGTCCGTTGACCGGGTAGCGATCATTGACTGGGATGCCCATCACGGCAATGGCACCCAGAATATTTTTTATGAGGAGGATCGCGTACTGTACTGTTCCGTCCACCAGAAGGATTTCTTCCCCCACACGGGCCTCATCGAAGAGATCGGCACCGGCGCGGGAAAAGGGTTTACCATCAACGCGCCCCTTGAGCGCAATTCCGCAATCGCCGATTACCTGCTCACGTTCAGAGATATATTTATCCCGGCATTCCGGAGATTCCGTCCGGGTCTCGTAATTATATCCGCAGGACAGGATATCCTGGAAGACGATCCCCTGGGTTCCATGAAACTCGGGCCGGCCGATATCGGCCTCCTCACCCATCTCGTTCTGAAAGCCGCAGACTGCCCGCTCGCTCTCATCCTTGAGGGGGGATATGGCCCTTCCCATGGGGCTGCCGTGAGATCTGTCTTTGACGTACTCAAAGGAAAGGTACCGGAAGAAAACACTGCCGGAAAACCGGGACAGAAAACCATTGAAACAATCAGTCTCCTCAAAAAAATCCACAACCTGCAGGGATAACCCAAACGATAGTTCCTCGCAGTCGGATCCTTAAGACCAATCTCCACCTCTCAAAACCCGGTGATCAAACCGTTAAACACAAAAACTGGAGCGCACAAAGGACACTATGGACCAAAAGACACGAATCCTGATCGTTGCAGGACTCATCATTACCGGGGTTGTTTTCTTTATCAATATCTATGCAGCCGGTATTGTCTTTGTTATCCTGGCTGCCCTTGTCATGACACTCCTCATCATGCAGGACAGCGCATCCCTGCCGGATATCGTGGCTGAACTCAACCCGGATGCAAAAGGGATCACCATCCGTAATTCGGGAAATGCAGTTGCACAGAAAATCCATGTTGCACTGGTTCCAGAAAATATCGAGTTCGATCTTGATTCGCTGCAAGCGGATGCAATTTCTGTCCGTCAACTGGAGAAGATGGTTGCTGAGGTAAAGGTTGTCATCACCTTTGAGAACGAAAAAAACGATACATTCTCCCGCACCTGGCAGTTATCGTCAAGTGGTGAGAGTTATGATCCCCTCAAGCCGATGATCCCGATCTTCCGGTGGAAATAAAACCGGATTCTGCGAATCATGGGTGTCCCGACAGGAAACCCTCCCAATTTTAAGATTTGATTCACCATACTTCTTTTTTTTTTTCACCGCGGGTTACAGGCCGGCGTTCCGGCGCATGGGCTGAACTTCGGCCCCTTCGAGATTTCCGGCTGCCCAGGTATACCGCTCCCGTATCACATCGGGAAGATCCTTTTCCGAGATCAGCTGGAACCCGAAGCCGGTATAAAACCCGACAAGATGCCGGACTGCATACATGAAGAGATTGTCATTATGGCAGGCTTCAACAAGCGCACCCACCGCAATCCGGGAATATCCTCTGCCGCGATACGTCTCCGGAGTGAAGATACCATCCACTTCCACCCCGTCAGGATGACGCCGGCACCGTGCAACGGAGACGGGAGTTGAGCCGGAGAATACTGCAAAAATCCGGTCATGGGACGGATCCCCTTTCGTTTCGTGGTAATCCATCCAGATCTCGTCCGCAAGATGGAACTCGTCTGCCCGTAGTTCCCGAACAGTACATGGTCCGGAGAATGTTGAACGGACATTTTGTTGAAATTCCTTTGACGCCATGGATGAGGGTGGCTGAGGGGGATCCATACTCTTCACGCTCCCATGCCAATAATCCGGTAGCCTTCCGGAGGTATGATGATCTCGAACCGTGCACCTTTCATATATATCCCGGTCTCACGGATTTTCATGCCGGTTAAGGACAGGATCTCGTGGGACAGGGACAGCCCGCGCCCGAAACTGTCTTCCCTCTGGAGGAACAGCTGCTCCTTTTCAGCATCCGCGATGCCGGTCCCGTTGTCCTCAATAACGATAGCGCATCCGTTGTCGCGGATATGGTAGGTGATGATCACGTTTGTCACACCCGTGGATTCCTTGAGTGCATTGTGGAGGAGATGGTAAAAAACCCCGGACAGGTGCGGGTCCGAAAAAACTTCGAGACGCTCGGTCCAGGCCCTCATTTCCGTCTTTCCGAAATCCAGCTGGCCTGCCGCTTCAGTAATTGCCTGCTGCACGGGAATCCATGAGGGAGGCGTAGTACCGATATCCCGGAATTCCCGGGATATGTCGATCTGGTGTTTGAGACTGTTTGCGGATTCCTTGATCTCGGAGATGAAGGCGATAATACCCGGATCCCGGAATTTCATCACCCCGAGCCGGAGCTGGCCGTAGAGAACAGCAAGTATCCTGGACATGTCGTGGCGGAGGATCCCTGATATTGTATTGAGCCGGTTTCCGGTATTCTTGAGAGCCGACTCAGTCATCACCTGGTCGGAGATATCCCGGACAGATTCGATAGCACCGGTGACATTTCCCCGGGCATCCAGGAGAGCAGTGGCCGAGAACCGCAGGTACACCCCCCGTTCACCATGAAAATGCGGGAGATATGATTCCGCGACAAACCGACGGGATTCGCGGCGGACGGACGGGTACTTTTTTAGGATACCCTCCTCATTTTTCAGGATCAGGCCTGCGAGCATAGGGCGCCGTTCGCTGTAGAATGCAAGGGAATATTCATCATTCATCCGGCCCAGCACTGCAGCTTTGGGTTTTCCGGTCATCTCTTCAACGGCCCGGTTCCACGCAATTACTTTTCCTTCGTGATCGATGGCAAAGACAGGATCGGGCAGGAATTCTATGATATCCTGGAGTTTTTGTTCGGATTCGGCAAGATTCAAAGAGAGAAAGGCCACAACGCTGCCAACAAGCACAAGGATTGCCATGCGCGTGAAGGTTTCAATACCAATCAGTGTATTGACAGGAACTGACAGGAAAACGAGGAGTGCGTAGCCAGCAGCAATGCCTACCGAGAAACTGAGCCCGCGTCGGGGATACCAGTAAGAGGCCAGGATGACCGGGAAATAGAGCAGGTGGGAAAGAACGGCAGTGAGGCCGGCGGTCATGCCAAAGAGGTTTACCCCGAGAGTGATAGCGGTCAGTGCAATCAGCACCAGGATGCGTCGGCTGTGAACGGGATCGCCGTTATGAGAAAAAGCGGGGATATGCATGATGAAAAATCCTGCGTATGTTTTTTTCGCTGTCAACGTGCAAAAAGATTGCCGCAGATACAACAGGTCCGGACGAGAATGAACGGAATATCCCTTTTTAACTGCGCAGCTGCCCGGATCAGATCTCGCGATCTGTGCCCTTCATTTGAAAGTCCGTTCTATCGCATCCTGATGAGTTAGGATTCCACCCGGCCCGCAGTGCGGATTGTCCCTGCAGGACACCGGAGCTCAAACCGTGCCCCGGAACCGGTAACCCCGGTTTCGCGGATGGTAATTGAGGTTATTGCCAGGATCTCGCGGGAGAGGAAGAGACCAAGACCGGTGTTCATCCCGTATTCGTAACTGAAAATCCGCTCTTTTTTACCGGACGGGATTCCGGCCCCGTCATCCTGGCAGAGGATGATCGTGTCCGTTCCTTCCACCGCCGTACTGAACCGGACGAGAGAAACGTTTCCCCCGTATTTTACCGCATTTTCAATCAGGTTGGAGAACACTTTTCCGATAAGGGGATCGGCATAGATCCCGGTCCCCGGAGCAATCTCGTTGATGATTGAGATCCGGTCGTGTGCCTGATTCTTTCCCGCAGTATCGACAAGTGTTGAGAGATCCTGCCACTGGGGGGACTTGATCCCGACTTTCTGGTAATCTTCCGTGAACCGGACCGAGTTTAAGGTCTGGGTCGTGATCTGGGATGCGGCCGCTACATGTTCCCATGCCTTGACCGGATCCCGGGTGCTTAAGGAAAGGGCAGATTCGAGCGACTCGTGCTGGCTGTTGAGCTGGTTGATCACATCGTGGCGCGTGATGCTTGCCATGAGGTTGAGTTTTTTATTTGCCTCATCAAGAGCTTTTTCAACTCTCCGTCGTTCAAGATTCTCCTCTTCGAGCCGGGTGTTGGATCGTTTGAGATCGGCAATTGCCTGCTGGATCTGCTCATTCACCGCGTTGAGCCGTTCCCGGGCCTCTTCCAGTTCAACATTTTTTCGTACCGCCACTTCGTACGTTGAGAGGAGGATGCTTAAGATCTGGACCCTGCTTGCGGGAATGATGTGGGTTTTGCTGAAGAGGGTTATTTTGAGAGGCTGGGCTGGACCATCCGGGTCAGGCTGTTTCATGGTTTTGAGGATACTGCAGATCCGTAACTGGACATATTCCGGGTCAAAAGGTTTGATAATAAAATCATCCGCCCCGGACTCAAGGCCCTTAATCACGTCAACCGGATCGAAGAGCTGGGTGACAAGGATAACCGGAATTGAGGCGGTCTCTTTGTTCTGCTTGACCCGGGAACAGAGCTCATAGCCATCCATCTCGGGCATAACGATATCGGAGAGGATGATGGACGGCCGGTCCTTTGCAAGCTGTAAGAGTGCATCAGAACCGTTGTCAGCAAGGGTGACGCGGTATCCTTCATTCTCAAGAATATGGCGTAAGTATTCTGCCTGGGTCCGGCTGTCCTCGACAAGCAGGATTGTTATCATTCGGTTGTTTGGGTTTTCCATTCAGATTCTCCCCCGGGTTACCGCCCGGACTGACGGGCGGTTCTTAACAGGTCCTTAACAATAGTTTGCAGGTCATTCTTTTCAAACCCGCTCTTTACCACGTAGGCGTCTGCCCCGATCGCGAGCCCGTGCTTCTCGTCCTCCACAGAATCAAGGGAGGTAACGAGGATGACCGGTATCGATGCGAGCCGGCTGTCGGCACGGATCTTCTCGGTCAAGGTAAAGCCGCTCATCCGGGGCATATCAACATCGGAAACCACCATATCAAACATCTCTTTTTTGAGCAGGGCGAAAGCCTGCATCCCGTCTATTGCCGTCTGGACATGGTAACCTTCCCGTTCAAGAACCATCTGGAGAAACGTCCGGGACGTAACAGAATCTTCAACAACCAGGATCCGCTGCGCATCCGGATCTGCATACACCAGCGGGGCCGGTGTGACCGTTGATTTCAGGGCTTCCTGGATCAGGTCGGGCGTATCGAGGACAAGGGCGATCGTCCCGTCCCCGAGGATTGCAGCTCCGGCTATCCGTCTCACCCGGCGGAGCTGGCTTCCGAGAGGCCGGACCACAATCTCCTGGACCCGGATGATCTCGTCCACGATACATGCTACCTGCCCGGCTCCGTACGCGATGATGACAACCGAGAGCGGCACATCCCCTCCGCGCACAATTCCCGTATGAGGTGTCGAAAGGATCGCCGAGAGATGGACAACATCGATCATCTCGTTCTGGAATGAGAGTACGGGCCGGTTTCCCTGGAGCACGATAGCATCCGGCCGTGCGCGGAGGACCTGCCGGACCTGCTGCATGGGAAGGACGTAGACCCGGTTTCCCGAGCGGACCACGACCCCCCGGAACGTCACCAGCCTCACGGGAACGCGCATCACGATGCTGGTTCCTTTCCCATCCCCGGACGAGATCGTGACATCCCCTCCCAGTCGGGTTACGGTGTCTTCGACAATAGCCAGGCCAAGACCACGGCCGGAGATCTCAGATACGTTCCGGCTGGTCGAAAGCCCGGAGCGGAAGATCAACCAGATCGCTTCGGCATTGGTGAGCCGGGCTTCCTCGCGGGCAGTGATAAGGCCGGTCCGGACGGCAGTTTTCCGGATAACATCGGCATCGATACCCGCCCCGTCATCGCTCACTTCGATACCAACCCTGCCACCGGAAAGGGGAAACACCGTGATCTGAACCCTGCCGCGAACGGGTTTGTTCCGGGCGGACCGTATATCGGGCCACTCGATCCCGTGGTCGATGCCGTTGTAGATCAGGTGCATGAGCGGATCCTTGAGGGCATCAAGGATACGCCGGTCAACTTCAATCTCCACACCCTCGGTCACCAGTTCAACCTGCTTTCCGGTAGTCCTGGAATATTCCCGGACCAGCCCGGGAAACGGTGTGAGTATGCTCGAGACCGGCAGCAGTACCGCATCATGGATCAGGTCCGAGATCTCCGATGTGCTGGTCTCGAGGGCCGACCGGTCGCGTTCAGTGGCCCGGATATGTGCGTCCAGGTCGTGCTGGAGATGCGTCACGAACTCACGGTCATAGTCCATGAATTCGATCAGCCGCTGGAGGGGCGGCAGGAGATCGGGCGGGATGCTGGTCTTCCGGATCCCGGATGCGGTCTCGCGGATCAGGTACAGGTCGGATGAGACAAGCGTGTGGTTCCATCGCCAGAGCGCAAAACGGCCCATCATCTCTTCGAGTTCCCGCATCCGCTGCGTGATGAAGAGGCGGGTTGTGAGAAGATCATCCGATCCGGCAATGAGCCGGTCGAGCTTGTGGGTGGCGATGCGGACCGTTCCGCTGTCAACCCCGGACCGGATAGGGATCCCGGCTGCGGCGGGGTTGAAAAGATCCTGGCTGTTCGTATCCTGTCGTGCAGTCTCTTCCGGGGACTGAGGCTGTCGTTCCGATAACGGCATGATGACTTTTTTGGGGGGCTGGCGCGGTTCACCGGAAACCGAACGGGGACCGGAAGCCGTGGATCCAGAAACGGGAACCGGTTCCGGAGCCGTGCTCCCGCTCCCTGTGCCCTCTTTTCCGGTAAGGGCACGGAGCGCCGACACGATGCCCACCGGGGATACATCGGGACGTTTCTCCCCAAGGAGAAGACATTGTACAACTTTTATTGCCTGGAAAAAGATGTCGAAGGCTTCCGCATCCGGAATAAATGTCCCCTTTTTCATCCGGGAAAAGACCGTCTCAAGGTTCTGGCAGACAGATTCGATCTCCTTCTGGCTGACTGCCCGGGCTGCGCCTTTCAGGCTGTGGGTTGTCCGATAGATGCGCTCAATAAGCCCGGGGTCCGCCCCGGAGCCTGCGCTCTCCAGCTCCAGGAGCAGGGTCCCCATTACGCCAAGATGTTCTTCGGCTTCTTCACGGAATGTGGCAAGAAGCCGTTTCTGGAACTCAGCATCCGGGGAGGTCATGGGAGGCCAGGTTACACATGGTACTGCACCGTGAGTTTCTTTAACCGGAGGCCCAGTTCGTGCAGGTCTTCTGCGGTCTTCTCAGCCTGTCGCGTGATCTGGAGGTTTTTCTGCGCAGCATCGCGGATCTTTTCCATGGCAAGCGAGATCTGGTCCATGCCGGCAGCCTGTTCGTGAATGGACGACGCGATCTCAATTGCCTGCCTGGAGGATTCCGCGGTTGAGCGGGTGAGAACTTCAATTGCTTCCCGGGCATCACTCGTCAGCCTCACCGCGTCTGCCACAGAACTTGTTCCGCGCTCGGTCGAGATCACCGTAGAGGACACACCCCGCTGGATATCGGTAAGGATTGTCCGGATATTCGCCGTTGCCTGCTTTGACTGCTCGGCAAGGTTGTGGATCTCATGGGCAACCACGGCAAAGCCTTTCCCGAACTCGCCGGCTTTTGCCGCTTCAATAGAGGCATTCACGGCAAGCAGGTTGGACTGTTCGGAGATATCAGTGACCGTTGCGATGATCTCCCCGATTGCCTGGCTCTGTTCGGAGAGCTTGATGACGTTCATGCCAATCATATCCATCTGCCGCTGGATATGGTTCATACCGTCAAGGATCTCCTGCACGGATTTCTGGCCGTCAACGGAATCGTTGAGGGCGTTGACTGCTTTTTCGGAAACCTCTTTGGTTTTCTGGTTGATGAGATCGGTCTTTGTCCGGACGCTCTCGACCGTGTCGGAGGATTCATTGACCGTTGTCGCGGTCTGGGAACTGGCCGTGGATAACTGGGTGGTGATTGTCAGGATCTCGCTCGACGCTGATGAGAGAACCGAGATTCCTTCATACAGTTCCTCGTTGATCAGCTTCATCATCCGCTGGAGCTCGATACCGATCGTGTTGAGGGCATCGCGGTATGCAACAAATTCGCCGGCAACCGGGATCTTCTCATCAAACCGGGCGGTAAGGTCACCGGACGCATAGAACCGCGCAAGCCGCATGGCTTCGTTCACCGGCTCCGTGATCGTCTCAAGCGTCTTGTTGAACCCGGCAATGATCATCTTGTACCCGCCACGGAACGCTTTCTCGTCGCCCCGCACGGACAAGTCGCCGGCCCGGGCCGCATCGGTGAGCTTGATGGTCTCCCGGTGGAGATGGTCCAGTGAATCAACCATCATCTTGAGCGCCGGCCGTATCTCGTCCTGGTCGTCAACGGGTTCCGAGAAACGCTCGATATATTCACCGTTTGCGATCTTCTTGATGCCCCCCACCACGTTAGTCTGGAGATCGTCAGCAAACTCATCCATAGTCGCGGACATGGTACCTATCTCATCCTTGCGCCGGATATTCAGCCGGGCGGATAAGTGGCCGTTCCTGAGCTCCTTGATCATCACGACCACCTGCTGGAGTGGCCCGGATATCGAACGGCCGAAGAGGACCGCAACGACAATACCGATCGTCATCGACCCGAGAACGAGAGCAAATATCGTATTGCGTATGGTATCTATCGGGCCGCTGAAATCGGGCAGTTCCGCACGCGAAACTATGTACCAGTCGAGCGGCTCGTAATAGGTGTACGCGTCAAGAACCCGGGTCCCGTTCACCTCATGGGGAACTGCACCCTCCTTGTTCCGGAACATCTCCCTGACATAATCTTTGTCGGCCCAGTTCTGTCCTTCAAGACTCGGGTGGACGAGCACGTTTCCCTCGCTGTCGAGCACGTACATGTACCCGTGCGTGCCCACGACCGTCTCCCGTATACTCTTTTTCACGACATCAAGGGTCTGTCCTTCCTCGGTTCCGACAAAGAGAACCCCGATAACCATTCCCTGGGAATTCCGGATCGGTTCGTATGCGGTCACATAGTTCTTACCAAACAGGTCGCGGCGCCCGTAGTAGGTCTCCCCTTTATCGACCGCCACTTCATAGACATTGTCCGTGAGGTGGGTACCGACGGCCCTGTGTCCATTCGAGTCAAGGACATTGGTGGAGATGCGGGCCGCGTAGGTATTGTTGTAAACCTGGAAGACCGTGGCCGCACCCCCGACAAGCGACTGGACTTTATCAACAATCTCAAAATTGTCGTTCACAACATATTCGTTGCCTTTACTGTCGACAAGGGTCATCTTGTCCTTGATGATCTGGGGGGTTCCCTTGCCATAAAAATTCTGTTTTGCAACGTTCAGATCACTGTTGACCTTATTCCGCGTGAGCTTGTACACATCGTTGGTCCAGCCTTTCATGTCCTGGACCTGGGTTTCGAGAAGAGTCTGGATCTGCTCGTTGATCACTGTGCTTGAACTGGAATATGCCACAAGGCCGAGCAACAGTGTCGGGATGATGGCGAGAAACAGGCAGATTACCAGAATCTTGGTCCCGACTTTCAGGTTGGAGAAAAACTCGAACATTTCCTGACTCCTTAAACACCGGATGATTCTGCTGATTGAATAAACTGACGCCATGTCGGATAAACATAATGATCCTGTTCTCTGCCGGAACCGGCAGGAGATCTCGGATACTGTACTCACGGGCCCGGACGCGTCAACGGAATTCTCTCAATTGCATTCAAGAGCGTTTCGTTGTCGGGCAAACGATATTCTTCGGGAGGATTGCACGCGGTTCACGGATGGTGAAAGGTTGTTTACGATTTTTAAAAAAATGTGTGCAGAGGGGAATTATTTTGTAGTGTTTTTGTAGTGCCAAACCTTTTTTCTTGTTTACGTTTTTTTATTGTTTGATTTCTGAAAAAACCAGGTATCATCCTGCGGAAATCCGGTTACCCGTAATTTCCCGCAACAGCCGGTATGAGTATGAGGGGAAACCTCCTCTTTTTCCAGACAGAGTGGCAACCTCGGGATCCAAGATACCCGACACATCGGATATGGGTCGGGACCGGGGGGGTTACGCGGGGGGATGAAGATACACTATTCCGGGCTCAATTCTGAGTCGGATTGCCAAAAACCGGATCACCATTCCGGATTTTTGGGGATCTCATGTCCACCTCACAAAAAAATCAGATGATTTTCGGTTATTTTGCCAAAATACCCGATTTTGAGAGGATTTAAACCTGCATTTTAGCGGGCTTTTACGGGCGTTTCGTTCTGCTGCATAGATTATGAGGTGGCGAGGGCTCGGATGCCCGTACACGCGTTCTATGGCCCGATAGCGATTTCACCTCGGAGAAGCCGGTTTTAACGTCATTCCTGCCCTCTTTTCCGGGATTCCGGAGTGGGGAAATCATCCCGGTTTTTCACAGGGGAAGTCTTCGGTTTTTTCCGGAAATGTTTTTGGAATTTTTTTTCACGAGAAAAAGTCATGAAACGAACTCCGTACCGGAAAAACACCGGCCATTGTTGCTTCACGATTGATCTCCTTAAAAAAGCCGGTTTTTGTATCACACCGGTTTTAAAAAGAAAACTCACCGTGATCCATCAGATGGAAAAAATGGGGAGAGACAACCGGAACACTTCGTTGAAATGAATCCGAAGCACGGTGCGATAGCGCAAGTCCGCTGCAATGCCGGGGAGATCCTCAGGGATCCTCGATAACCATTTTGGGATCCGCAAAGAGTGCCTCAGCATCAATGACGGTCAGGAACCCGCCGGCAACTCCCTTGACATAGGTATTCCGCACCGGCACCGCACCCGGATCCGGTTGGGAGATGCTGTTGAGTCCGAGTATCCCAATCCCCGTAATGTGGTCGGCAAGGATACCGAACGACAGCGTCTTGTTTGTCACTACGATCACGCGGTTCAGGTCGGTCAACCCTTTTTCCGGGATACCAAGCAGGACGCGGAGATCCACAAGCGAGATGATCTCCCCCCGCACAACGCATATGCCCGATATATAATCCGGCGTACCGGGAACCGGCGTTATCTCGCCCGTTAAGATGACTTCCCGGATATACTGCATCTCCAGGGCATATTCCCGGTATGCCAGCCGGAATTTGAGGACCTCGACAATGGCCGTGTCGGACAACTCGTGTTCAGGCTCGGCAAGTTTTTTAGCCCGCTCCACAAGGAGGGCATTGACCGGGGAAAGACCGGTTCCGGATTCTTCCTCAACGGGTTGCAAAGGCAGACTGGTTTCACACGGGACCATTGAGCTACTGGCGAGAAGGAGGGAGAGATCCTGGACCAGTACCAATCCTTCCGGGGTTCTCAAAAGACCGGGTATACCGGATTCTGCCGGATCTGTGATCTCCTGAAGGTCAGGGGAAAGCACACTTCCCTCAATACCCGAGGTGGCATCCACCCAGAGTGCAACATCGCCATCCCCTGCATGGGCAATGATCAGCATATCAGTAAGCCGGGGCGACAGGACCTCCAGTCCGAAGACAGATCGCATCGATAGAACCGGTATGATCGTGCCATGAAGGTTTATCTGCCCGGCTTCCCACGGAGTCTTTCCGGGGTTTGCTCCCGGCCAAACCATCCTGATCACATGTGATGTTCCGGCAAGAGGGATAGCGCACGGGATCTCCCCAACTGAGAATAAAAGTTGCTGGACCATGAGTTCTCCCCGTTGATCCTGCATTAGTGCTGCTGGAATAAAAATGGTAAGGAGTTGCCTGCGACAAAATAACCAGCGGCCCGGCAAATAGTCCGGAGTATAGTATCCAAGAATTCACAGCCGCAAAAAAGGTCATGTCCCTTGAGGGGGAAAACGTTCCTGTAGATCATAGTGCTGCGGGTGTTTTTAAGAGCGGGGATGCACGGGTCATAGAATCAACAGACCTCCCGGTAGACCGTTCCCTTGGAGGATTGGACATGACAGGACCAAATCGTAGATCACGACCAACAACAGGTTCAGGCTTCAGTTCCCCAGTCAGGCCGTATCCATGCCACTGTTGCGGTCCATCTCCGCAAGAGGTGGTGCATCGAAAGGGCAGAAGCGCTCGCTGCCGGTGGTTTCCCGTCCGCAGACCGGGCAGCGCCGCACCGCGGTGTGCCGGAGAAACGGGATGATCGGGATGACGAGGCAGAGAAAGAAGAGGGGCAGGCCAATCATCCAGAGCACAACAGTCAGCACAACCGATCCCGCAACCAGGACAATACTCAGCTTCTACGAATCCACAGGTACCCTATTCAGCCGTCGTTCATCCCGGAGCATGCCAGCTCGCGGGCAGCAAAGGCCGGTAACGCATCTGCGACCGGCCCAAGTTCCTGCAGGAGATCGATACCACCGAGTTCTTTTGCAAACAGGGGAGCACCTATCCCGGCAACGATGATCTGACCGGCCCCGCACTCTGCGGCAATCTTCCGTACCTGCCCGCAGATCAAATCTTTCTGGTAATCCCAGAACCGTGCGGCAATCCGGAGCGCCCCGTTTTCACCGATCTCTTCGAGATCTGCACAGACCACCCGGGCAAGCCGGCGGAGGGACGCATCCCGCGTCCGCTCTTTCCGGTCCGGGGTGTCGCACGTATAAAGGGATGGCGTGATATGCCCCAGTACCAGATGGGCGTCAGCACTCGTGGCAAAGTACTCAGTGCTTATCGGAGTGTGGATACCATCGAGGTCAACCGTCCGAAGAAGGGTGGCGACATTGGTCCGGAGCATACCGGTATAGATGAGGTACCCGGCCTGGAGTCTCAAAAGGTCGGTGAGCCCCGCCAGCCGTAAGAACCGGCCCAGCGGAATAATGTCCGCAGTAGTGCTCCCGATATCGAGCAGGACTGCATCCGGGTATTTTTTCCGGAGATAATCAGCCGATGCCAGCCAGTTGGCAGCAGCCAGCTGGGGGACCGCATAGTCGTGAAACCGGGCATCCGTGCCGTAAAACCTGGCCGCAGGAAATGCTTTCCGGACCGCATCCACAATGAAGGCTATGCCCTGCAGCTTGTTATCAAAACAATCGGCCAGTTCCCCGCTCATCACGACCGCGGCCGGATCGTCCATGTGCCGCACGTACGGTTCGAGCAGGCGGGTGATGGGGGCATTCTCCCAGAGCGGGCAGTAGTGGATGTGGACGCCCTCCTCATCCACCACTTTTAAGTTAGCTCCGCCGACATCGATCCCGATCATACCCGGGTTACCGTCCCATGAGTGTCAAACCGTACCTGGCCCTCCAGGTGAACGGTTGCCGGGCCTTCCCCTTTGGAGGCTGCAACAAGGAGATCGGCAATCTCCTCCTTCATGCAGGCTGCAATACCGACAAGGCTCGTTGTAATCCGCGGGTTGACATCCACAACATAAACCTTGTCGGCAACCACGACATCCACGCCGCAATAACCCTGGCAGCCGAGAACTTCAACAACCTTCCTCGCAGTGCTGACGATCTCTTCTTTGCGGGCCGTTTGAACCGGGGTTTCGCCGCCCAGGTAGCGGATCAGTCCGTCCGGATCTATTTCGATATTCTGGCGGTTCACCGCAAGTACAGCCGGGGGATTGCCCTTGAAAAACAGGCAGGCATCCCCGATGACCCGGTTCGGGATGATACTCACGGAGAAGTGTTCGCCCTCGATGAACCGTTCGGCAAATTCTCCTTCACCGGCATTTCCTTCGGATATCCTGACACCCTGCGACCCGCAGCCTTTCACCGGCTTGATCACCCGTTTTCCGGCTCCCGCGTCCCCGGGGATCGGAATGCCGTGCCCGGCAAGGATCCGTGCTGTCTGCACTTTGTTTGCACAGATCGCGATCGTCATGAAACCGCAACCGAGGTTGTGTATGTGCTGTTCTAGGATCATCGTGAACCGGGAGAGAAGGTGGTCGGGCGCAATAACGAGACCCATGTCGCAGGCCGGCGCGAGCCGTTCGATCTCGGCAGCAAAATCACCCGGGCCACAGAGAACGGTCTCGTACCCGCAGCGCTCAAAACTGGTTTTCAGCACGGCAAGCATCGCATTACCCTCATCGGCAAGGGAAGGATCGTGTGCGGACGTGTATTCGGCGAGCAGGACTTTCATTGATCCTTAGTATGCGGTCTGGTAAAATTACCCTATCCGATCGGTGAACTATTTGTGGGGCGGGAGCAAAAGAAGATGAACATGAGACCATCGATCCTGTTGACCAATGATGACGGCGTAAGCTCTATCGGGCTCTGGGCCGCGTACGAAGCCCTGAAACCCATTGCGGATGTTACGGTAGTTGCCCCGGCAACCCAGCAGAGCGCGGTCGGCAGGTCCATCTCGATCTTTGAGCCCCTGCGGGCCAGCAGGATCGTGATCAATGGCGAGAAAGCCTGGTCGGTTGCCGGTAAACCTACCGATTCGGTGATTATCGGTCTCTACGCGCTCAAACTCAACCCGACGCTGATCGTCAGCGGGATCAATATCGGGGAAAATCTTTCAACAGAGTCTATCATGACCTCCGGCACGGTCGGGGCTGCGCTCGAAGGTTCAAACCAGGGGGTCAAGGGAATCGCATTCTCGCTCCAGGTGGAGGACCAGGGTGAGAAGTTCGATGATCCCAGCACGAATGCCGGGAGTTTTGATGCCGCAAAAGGGATTGTGCGCGATGTTGTCCAGCGGGTACTTTCAAAAGGATTCTGCCCGCATGCGGATGTGATTAACGTGAACATCCCATCGACCGTCAGGGGCGGGTACGAAGTGACCCGGCTCGCCCACAAGTTGTTCCATACCGGCGTTGAGAAGCGGCTCGATCCAAGGGGACGGCCCTACTTCTGGATCAATGGGCCGCTCATTGAGGATGCGGAGGAGGGTACAGATGTCCACGCGGTCCGGATAGGCAACATCTCCGTCACCCCCATAACCCTTGACTGCACGGCATATGCCGCCTGCGATGAGATCAAGGATATTTTCACCAATTAAATCCCAGGGGGTACTATTCCGCATCCATATCACCACTTTTAATTATCCGTGCATTGATTAGTATCACTTTGATGGATGAAAAGGCACAAAAACTCGCGTCGGCCAAACAGGAGGCCGGTTATGCGGCAGCCGACATGGTTGAAGACGGCATGGTGGTCGGCCTTGGCACAGGCTCAACCGTGTATTACATGATCGAACGGTTAGCCGTACGGATCCGGGAGGGGATCCGGGTATCCGGCATACCTACCTCATACCAGACGGCCATGCGTGCACGCGAATACGGCATCCCGTTAACAACGCTCGACGATCACCCGGTCATCGAGATGGCAATTGACGGGGCGGATGAAGTGGATCCAAAACTTCACCTGATCAAGGGGCGGGGAGCTGCTCATACCCGCGAAAAGTGCGTGGCGGCAGCCGCGCTCCAGTTCGTGGTCGTTGTTGACGAACAGAAAGTCGTGAACCGGTTCAGTGCCCCGGTCCCGGTTGAAGTCCTCCCCTTTGCCACACGATCGGTCATGAACCAGCTTCGTGCCCTCGGGTGCGTCCCGATTATACGTGAGGCGGTCAGGAAGGATGGCCCGGTCATCTCCGATAACGGGAATTTTATTGTTGACTGCAAATTCTATGAGATTCCGGACCCAAGAGCACTTGAGCTGGCAATTGCCGATATCCCGGGGGTAGTCGAGAGCGGTCTCTTCTGTAATTTTATGGATAAGACAACCGTGATTGTCGGTGGTGAAAAAAAGTGCAGGGTGATTACATCAGCGGATGTGAATACCCCGTAATGATTCGTTGATGATTTTTTTTGAATAAAACATTTTAAAAAAATGATACCCGCTGAATAAACGTATCAGCGGATGTAATCCCGTAATTTCTGGACAAGGGCGAGCTGGTTGGTCGCCTCTTTCTTCTTCTCTTTTTCTATGCTGTCCATGATCTCGTGGATCGGTTTTGCCAGTTCGTAGATCTTGACCGGGCGGCCTTTGCTCTCAGCTTTGCTCTCCCGGCTGGTGATCCAGTTCTGCTCTAAGAGGTAGCGCATCGCGATACTGACTTCCGGCTGGCGGAGGTCAGTGCCACGTTCGATGGCGCGTGAGGTTGCCTCAGGGGTGTTTGCCAGGAAGACAAGCACTTTTGCCACATTGCGTTTCGTACCGATCTCGATAAGGAGGTTTGCAAACTCCTCCTCTTTCTCGGTAAAATACATCACGTTTTCAGTTCTCATGCATCACATCCACTATATTTCGTTTGAACCTTACACATATATTTATTAGACCAATGATATATAGGCACTCTTATTGGCAAGCAATACCCGCCCATTTTATATACCCAAATTCTGCGGATGATGAAAGACATAACATCATCACATTGGCTTACGTCAGAATCCGGGCATGGGGAAAAAGAAATCAGATAAGTCCGATACTCCGGAGATCGGCCATGATCTTGACAACCGCTTTCTTGGCATCTTCCGGTTCCTTGCCGCCTGTAATGATCAGTTTGCCCGATCCAAAGAGGAGCACGACAACTTTCGGCACATCGAGCCGGTAAACGAGACCGGGGAACTGTTCGGGTTCGTATTCAATCCGGTCAAGGTTAAACCCTACAGCGATCTTGTTGAGATTGATGGGAGTGGCAAGATCCGCAGAAGTCACGATATTCTGGACCTTGTAGTCCAGTTTTTTCGGGATCTCAATGCCCTGTTTCCGCAGGAGCCCGCCAAGAATGTTGAGCCCCTTGCTCAGGCTGTCGATACTTTTAGCCCCGGTCAGTACCACTTTTCCGGAACCAAAAACAAGGGCCGCAATTTTGGGATCCTGCATGCGGAGAACGACACCGGGAAACCGCTTCTTGTTGTATTCGGCACCCTCGATCTGGGATGCGAGCGCGGGTAGATCCAGATAATCCGTAACCTTTGCGGAGGCCACGATGTTTTCAATCTTGAGAGAGTCTTCTGGTCTGACCTTCATATTTATTACCACCTGTATGGTTACGTTGATTTTCGGGCATTTTAAAAACCTCACGGAAAATATTCCCGTCACGGTTTTTCCAACTGCCCTTTATCAAGTATATAAGGAAAGGGAGGGGGGCATATAAAAAGGCATCGTTTATAAACGGTGCGCAATCATCATTTTCAATTCAACCGGTAGTGCCAAAACAATACTAAAGAGTTTCCCTGGGTGCGTTAAGCCCCTTTTATTCGATTCATACGATATCTGCCGGTAATTTTGATGTTTACCAGGAGAAGAAATACTCTTTCAGGATCAAAAATCCGGAACACTAATTTAAAAAAAAGACGTACGGTTCATACACAGCAATCTCGTGAGCGAAGAACGAGATCAAAATGGTATTCAGATTAACCGGCGTTCCAAAATTATATGGGCAGATACTATTCGTAACATTTACCCGCAGCGAATCATGGCAGGGTAGTCCTGCAGGATTTCAGGATTCACGGCCGGATGAGAGGGCATTATGGCTGGAAATGCATCGGGCAGTCAGATTCATTGTGCCACCGTTGATTATCCTGAACCACATCTAACCGGCTCGTTATTCCGTGACATGTTTTTTTGGGATACTGATTACCCAGTTAAAACCAAAGGAGCGCAAATGTCATAAAAAAATCAAAAAAGATGAAGTATAATCCCGGGAAGGATCACTCATCGAGAGTCGAGATATCGCCCGGGTCCACGCCCATCTCCCTTGCCTTGAGAACTCTTCGGACAATCTTGCCGCTCCGGGTCTTGGGGAGATTATCCACGAATTCGATCTCGGACGGCATTGCGATAGGTCCAAGGGTGATCCGGACGTGGTAAGTAAGTTCGTTTTTCAGCCGGTCGCTGGGCGTATGGCCAACCCGCAGGGTGACAAAGGCCTTGATGATGTTTCCCTTCAGGGGATCGGGCTTCCCGATAACCGCGGCTTCAGCCACGGCCTTGTGGGACACGAGCGCACTCTCCACTTCGGCTGTACCGATATTGTGGCCGGCAACTACAATCAGGTCATCGGAACGGCCGATCACCATGATGTTCCCGTCCGGGGCCTTGATGGCCAGATCGCCCACCGTGTAACAGCCGGGGATGGTCTCCCAGTATTTCCGGTACCGGGCATCATCATTGTACACGGTCCGCATCATGGAAGGCCAGGGCTCTTTTATCACGAGCAGGCCGCTTTTCCCGGGCTCGACACTCTTCCCGTCCTTGTCCACCACATCGGCAACAACGCCGGGTATGGATTTTCCGGCAAAACCCGGGCGCATCGGTTCGCCAAGAACGGTTGTGATCATGTGCATGCCGGTCTCGGTCTGCCACCAGGTATCGACAATGGGGCACTTGCTTTTCCCAATGACATCGTAGAACCACTCGAAGGCTTCGGGATTCAGCGGCTCCCCGACCGATCCCAGGATACGCAGGGAGCTGAGATTGTACTTGTCGGGCCATTCCCGCCCCAGCTTCATAAACATCCGGATGGCAGTCGGGGCCGTGTAGAGGATGCTCACACCGTACTCCTCGACCATCTTCCACCAGATGCCGGGATCCGGGTAATCGGGCGTGTTCTCCGAGATGAGGATCGTTCCCCCGACCGAAAGGGGACCGTAGACAACATATGAGTGGCCGGTGATCCAGCCGGGATCTGCGGTACACCAGTACACGTCGCTCTCTTTTAAGTCGAAGATATATTTCGTGGTATAATAGACCCCGACCATGTACCCCCCGCAGGTATGGACGATCCCTTTGGGTGCTCCGGTTGTCCCGCTCGTGTACAGGATGAACATGGGGTCTTCGGAGTCCATGACTTCCGCCGGGCAATCGGGAGAAGCGTCCCTGACCACTTCATAGAAGTCCATCTCCATCTCGCTGTGGATCTCGACAGGGCGCCCGAGCTCCCGACGCAGGACGATGAGGTGTTCGACCGTTGGTGCATGGATGATCGCTTCTTCAATTACATGTTTGAGCGGAATGGACTTGCCGCGGCGCACCGCCATATCGGCAGTGATGACTACCTTGGCCCCGGCCCCGACAATCCGCTGGTTGAGAGCGGCGGCACCGTATCCACCGAACACGACACTGTGTACGGCACCTATCCGGGCACACCCGAGCATTGCGATGACCTGTTCCGGGATCATCGGCATGTAGATACAGACCCGGTCGCCCTTGACAACACCCAGGGTCTTGAGCCCGTTCGCAAACCGGTTCACTTCCCGGAGGAGCTGGCGGTACGTATAGACCCGTTCTTCCTCATCGGTCTCGCCTTTCCAGATGAGCGCAACCTTGTTCCGGTTTTTCCCGAGAACATGGCGGTCAAGGCAGTTGTAGGTTATGTTGGTCTTGCCGTTGACAAACCATCTCGCATAGGGATAGTTCCACTCCCGCACTTTGTCCCACTCGGAAAACCAGTGGAGTTTCTTTGCAATCTTTGCCCAGAACGCCTCGGGGTCTTTGATGAATTCATTATAAGCCCAGCTGTAATCCCCCATCCAGCTGTTCGTCCTGTAGGAGGGATCAGGCGTATAGTACTTCACTTCGTGTTTCAAATCCGCGCTCTCTTGCATGGAGTGCTCCCAATCTACATTATCAATAATGATAATTTAACTTAATCTTTTAGTCTGAATGCCAAAATCCGCCCGTTTCAGCCTGCATTCGATGCCGAAGCAGAATTCGACAATTGCAGAATGTTTAAATCGTGCCATATCAAATTTTTTAAAAAAATGTAGTGCGGGTATTGGTCCTGTCCGGATCGGATCCCTTCTGCACGCATTTTCTTTTAACACATTCGCGAGTTTCCAAAAGGGAACAAACAGATCAGAACCGAGGTGAAAAAGTGACCCAGAAAATGTTGAGTGAAGCAGAAGGATATGATATTCTCAGGAAATACGATCTTCCGGTACCCGAGTACCAGATCGTAAAGAGCGGGGAAGACGCGGCACATGCGGCTGAACGCATGGGCTGCCCGGTTGTCATGAAGATCATCTCGCCCCAGATTGTCCACAAGAGCGATGCCGGCGGCGTGATTGTCGGTATCGGGAGCAGGAAAGCCGCCCTCGGTGCGTTCACCAAGATTATCGACGGCGCGAAGGCCTACAATCCCGATGCCCATATCGAGGGCGTCATTGTCGAGCAGCAGGCCGAGCCGGGCCTCGAACTGATCATCGGCGGCAGGACCGACCCGGCCTTTGGCAAGGTTATCACGTTTGGTATGGGCGGGACCATGGTCGAGCTCATGAAGGATGTGACGCTCCGCATTCTGCCGATAACGGAAGATGAGATCCGCCAGATGATCAAGGAGATCAACGCATACCCGCTCATTGCCGGGTACCGCGGCTCCAAGCCACGGGACGAGGAAGAGCTCGTCCGTATCATCGGGAACGTTGCCCGCTTCTTCGAAGAGAACGAACGAGTCGTGGAATTCGATATCAACCCGATCAGGCTCTACGAGAAAGGCGCCTGTGCCGTTGATGCACGTGTCATCGTTAACGATGAAATAGCAGTTGTTGAGAAGGTAGCACGAATACCGGTCCCGATGGAATATTTCAACCCCCGTTCAATTGCCGTTGTCGGGGCATCGCAGGATTCATCGAAGATGGGGTACGCCGTCATGCACAACCTGCTCCACTTCCCCGGCCAGCTCTACCCGGTCAACAACAAGAGGAGTGAGATCCAGGGGCTCAAGGCCTATCCGTCCATCACCGCCATCCCGGCACCGGTCGACCTTGCCGTTATCACGGTGCCTGCCATCCATGTCCCGGCAGTCATCGCAGAGTGCGGGGCAAAAGGCGTGCCGATGGCAGTTATCATCACTGCCGGTTTCAAGGAAATGGGCGAGGGCGGAAAAGCGCTGGAAGATCGGGTTCTTGAGATCGCAAAGAGAAACGGGACCCGCATCATCGGACCGAACTGTCTTGGTGTCATCATTCCCCCGCGGGGCATCGATACAACTTACGTCCACCAGTCGCCAAAGCCCGGCAACATCGCGTTCATCTCCCAGAGCGGCGCCATCATCAACACCGTCGTTGACTGGAGTCTTGCAAAGAACATCGGGTTCTCGAACGTCATCTCCGTGGGCAACCAGTCCGATCTCGATTTCCTCGATTACCTGCGCTATGTCGGAAAGGACGAGAAGACCAAGGCAATCATTATGTACATCGAGCAGATCACGGATGGCAAGGGATTCATGGAAGTCGTCTCCGAAGTGGCAAAGATAAAACCGGTCATTGCGATCAAAGCCGGTTCATCCCGCAGGGGCCAGGCTGCCGCATCTTCGCACACGGGGTCGCTCTCCGGGTCCTACGATGTGTACATGGAAGCGTTCCGTAAATCCGGTGTCATCGCCGTCCACACCCTCACCGGTGCATTCCTCGCGGCCCAGATGCTCGCCCACCCGAAACGGTACCCGAAAGGCAAGCGGGCCGTTATCATAACAAACGCCGGCGGGTACGCCGTGCTCTCCTCCGATTACGCAGAGCGGTACGGTGTCGAGATCGTTGACCTGCCAAAGGAGGTCATTGATGAGCTGAACGAGTTCCTCCCCGAATTCTGGAACAAAGGCAACCCTATCGACCTGCTCGGCGATGCAACCGAGAAACGGTTCGAGAAGACGTTCTCCGTTCTCGCAAAGCATGAGGATCTCTGGGATATCGCATTCATCATCACGTTCCCGAACCTCGTCCTTACTTCAGAGCAGATGGCCAAACAGATCCTCAAGTTCTCGGGCATGACCCCGAACCGTCTCGTTGCAACCCTGCTGGGCGGGGACTCGATGAACACGGGCCGGGAGATATTGAAAGAGCACGATATTCCCAGCTTCGAAGAACTGGACTATACCTACCGGGTCGTGGGACGCGTACTCTGGCAGAAGTTCCGGGTCAAGGCACCGGGCCTGCTCTAATTTTTTTTGGGTAATGTACTATTCCAGCACCTTAAATCCAGGAAGGATTTACGGAGTGAAAGAGGTAAAAAATACATGCCTAAAATTTTAATGCAAAAAAGTAAATTCGTTTTGGAGCGGAAATACTGACGCTCCAGGAGCTTCGCCCCGCCGCTATGGCGCCACGGTTGCGATAGTGCTGTATTACCTGAATCGGGATTTTTGGTAATACCGAGGAATCGCATGCGCCCCCGCCCCCAATGGGGGCAGGGCTGGCGCAAAGGGGGGCGGACTATTGTAAAAGATAGATGTTAGGGGCTGGATTGGCACTTTACCCTTTTTTTCAACATCCAGAAATGGCTTCATCCGGAAATTTTCCAACGGAATAATTATGCGGAAAGCCGCCCGGAAAAATCCGGCAAGACGGCAAAACCCGATTCTACACGATCCTGCACGTAACCCGGTTTCACCGGATCAAATTCAAAAAGAGGGTATAAAAAAAATCAGTCGTATTGCCGCCAGGTGTGGTCGCATTTGGTACAGCGGAAGAAACGGACCTCACTCTCGTCAGCCGCCCGCAGTTGCCGGAGCCACCAGATGGCGAGATTGTGCTCGCACTTGGGACACCGGATCTGGATGGTAGGCATGGTTTTTATGCTCTCTCCATCTTCCTCAACAATCGTAATCTCGTTTTCCCTGCGCTCAACTTTCTTCTTCATCTGGTCAGTGCCCTCAATCTTGCGGGTATACCCGCACTTCCGGCACTTGAGCTGACCAGCTGAAGACATGAGCAGACTCTTACATTCAGGACAGAACATCGGTATACTATGCGTGATGATAGAAGATTAAGCCTTGTACCGTTACCGGCCGGAAATTTGGTTCCAAAGACCGGATACGGTTCCGCATTTTCCTGACAACCCCCATTGAGAAAAAATTGCTCTTCAGAATCCTTTTTTTGGTATCGGGTGGATAATCCTATAATGATCGAGTACCTGATCCTGATTTCCTGTGTTGGATTTCTGGCATTCCTCGTACCCGGTCGTCATCGGAAATATGCAGCCATCATCGGCTGGATCTTTATTGTCTTAACCCTCTTTGCCGAGCTGCCAACGTATTTTGCCGAGAATAACTTCATGTACCCGATTGTCGCGTTACTCTCGGTTCCGTTCCTATTCATTACGATAAAATATCTCCTCAGGGAGGATATGCGGGCGATCAGCCTCTCCCGGGCAGCGGCGGTCGCCTTCCTCATCTATGCTCCCTTCGGGTTCGACCAGGTGCCCGCGTTTGCAATGCTGGGGAACGCCCTCATCGATCTTGTTGTAGGCCAGGTGGTCTGGATCCTCGGCCTCTTACAGTACCCGGTAACCCTGGATGCATGGAATATCATCATGCACAACTACTTCCGGGTTGAGATCATCCTCGGATGCACCGGCATCCAGAGCATCGCCATCCTTCTTGGGGTTGCGGCTGCCGTGCCGACAACACTGCGCCAGAAGATCCTCGCATTCCTCCTCATAGCCCCGACAATCTATTTCTTGAACCTGCTCCGGAACGTCTACGTCATCATGGCTTACACGGACCAGTGGTATCCCTATTACCCGGAAATAGCCGGCAACGGGGAGATCGGGTACGAGAGCTTCTTCTGGGCCCACAACGTTGTTGCCGAAATCACCGCCCTTTTTGTTCTCATCTTTATCGCCTACGGCCTCTTCCGGCTGATCCCCAGCCTCGGCCAATTCGCTGACGAGGTGTACCGGTTATATTACGGGGAGATCCGGCAGGCATTTGAAAAGAAGCCATAATACCGGGCAGGGTTTCGCAGTAACAAAAATGACCATTTCCCGGCATGCCCGTAATCGTGTATTGTTCATGCAAAATCCTGAAAACGGGATGCTCCTTTTTTGCAGCGGCGTTTTTTTTTGCAACGGCAATTGTTGCCGTTCCCTCATACCACGGGCAGGAAAAAATGTGACGGGATAGTTGTTGCAACACAGGATCAGGCAAGCGTCCGGTACAGGTAAACGATCCGCTGGATTGCAGAGAGGTTCGTGCAGACCGCGATGATGATGACCGATGCCCAGATAAAACCGGAGATGCCGCCAAGGATCAGGACAAGGAATGTCTCGGGCCTGCCAAAAAAACCAACGCCTTCGAGCGGGTCATCGATCTTTCCTTCCACTTTCTCCTTGTACCCGATCTCGGCGTAAACCACCGGCTTGATGAACGTGTTCATCAGGGATCCGATGATAGCAAAGGCAACCACGGCAAAATCCGCAACGGGCGGCACAGCAAAAAACTGGCTGATGATGGGGATGCCGGCAAGACCGATGCCCAGCAATGCGAGGGCGTCTACGTACTTATCGACAATCCAGTCAAAGACCGCCCCGAAATTGGTGTGGGCACCGGTCTTCCGTGCAACGCTCCCGTCCACAAGGTCAAAAATGGCGGAAAGGAACAGCATGAGAGCCCCGAGCGCAAACTGGCGCTGGAAGAACAGGTACGCACAGGCAATACCGGCAAGCAGGGCGAGGAGCGAGATCTGGTTGGGAGTTATCCTCAACCGGACAAAGAGATCTGCTACCGGCTCAAGATATTTCATGAACCTTGGCCGGAGGGCAGTAATGTTCATAACGTATTTCATGGGTACGCGAACCATTAATAGTTGCTCTTCAGGTCGCAACGGCGCGGTTAATACCTTTACTTCCACTATCATCACTTTATTTATACCTGGCACCAAATGTAACCGGAGAGTGAAGTGGCAATGACTACTAAAACAAACCGTCCTCACGTGCTGATGATGTCAGAGATCACTGCCGACGGCAAACTTACCTTAAAAAAAGGTGCCTCTTCCAAGATCCTGATGAAATATATGGCGCACGAGACCGAGCTTCTGCTCCACAACACCCGTGCGGAATACGATGCCATCATGGTCGGCGCCAACACGATCCGGATCGACAACTCGTTTCTCACCGTCCGTTACGTGCAGGGCAAGAGCCCGCTCCGGGTGATCCCGTGCAGCCTGGCGGATATCCCCCTTGATTCAAATGTGCTCGGGCCCGACGCCCCGACCGCAATCGCCGTCTCGGAAGCAGCTCCGAAGGACCGCATCGAGGCTATCAAAGCAAAAGGAGCCCACGTTATCGTGGCCGGGAAAACAAGGGTAGAACTCCCGCTCCTCCTTACAATCCTCAAGGAAAAATTCGGCGTGAACAAGCTGATGATCGAGGGCGGCCCGACCCTCAACTGGCACATGCTGCACGACCGGCTCGTAGACGAGATCCGGCTCATCCACCTGCCGTTCATCGTGGGAGGGTCCGACACCCCCTCGCTCGTTGGCGGCATGCACATCAATTCCGAGGATGAGATGATCCGGCTCAACCTGAAAAAATATTACCTGTGCGGCAGCAACCTCGTCTCCGAGTTCGACGTGCTGTATGGTGAGGCACCTTAATGGATGAACAGGATCGCGTGCAGTGGCCGGTCATCGGCCAGCAGCCGCAGGGCTCGCCGAAATCCCCCTCCGGGCTCAAATGGTATCTCGTGCTGATTGCCGGGCTGTTCCTCATCGCCTGCTTTGTCTTTTCAACGTACTATCTCACCCACGATGACACGCGGGGCGTAACAGTTGTCCGCCTGGAGGGAGCTATGGTGACCGGTGAGGTCTCTGACGGGGATTCAATAGGCAGCGAAGTGGTTGGCCGCGAGCTGCGCGCTGCAGCGGATGACCCGATGGTGGAAGCGATTGTGCTCCGGGTGGACAGCCCCGGAGGAACTCCGGCAGCCGCCCAGGAGATCATCGGCGACTTGGAATACGCGAAAACCAAGAAGCCGGTTGTTGTCTCCATGGGGGACATGGGGACCTCGGCTGCGTACTACGTGAGCGCCCATGCCGACAGGATTTACGCAAACCCGGACACATTCACCGCAGGGGTAGGGGTCATCTGGAAGTTCTCCGATATCAGCCGCTGGATGAGCAACGAGGGATACAATGTCAGCGTCATCAAGTCCGGCAGCAAAAAGGACATGGGAAGCACGTCCCGCCCGTTGAGTTCCGATGAGGAACTGTATGCCCAGAAGATCGTCAGCGACAGCTTCGAGACCTTCATCAGCGATGTCACGAGCCAGCGCAAGATCGACCGGTCCAGTATCGATGACGGCAGGGTCATCCGGGGCGCAGATGCAATAAAGATCAATGTGATAGATGAGCTCGGGAACCTGCATGACGCCATTGAAGGCGCAAAAAAGATGGCGAAGTCCCGATCCTAGATCATTTTTACCGGGTCAGCCTTCATGAACTCCCGGCAGACCGTTGTGGCATAATGGCCGGGGGGCAGCGTGAACTTCAGCCGCACGTCCTTATCGTTGTTTTCAAGGGATGAGACAATCTCGGTCCGAAGGGCAATGGGACGGTAAGCCCCCTCGAATTTTGTCCGGACAAACTTTGCTGCCCGCTCGAAATCAGAGGGCGTTATGTGATGCTCTTCAAGCAGCGAGAGCGTTGTGGCATCGGGAACCTGGCCGGCTGCCATCTCTTTTCCCGGCATGAAAAGAGCAATACCGCACCGCCCGCGTTTTATGTGCATCGAGACGGCCGTGAGGTTCGTGGCCGTGGCGGTGTCGGTCCTCCCGTTTGCGAAGATCAGCATGTCGCCAGGCAGCGGGTCGTGCATGGTGTGCCCGTCATCGAACCGCTGGCTCAGCGCACAGTTGAAGAGGTACGACTGGAACGCAGAGACGAACATGGAAAGGAGTTTGGGCGGGAGTTCCAAAAGTGCCCCGGCATAATCGTCCGGGTGCGACCGGAGGTAATGGAGCATGGAGCGCTCGAACGAGAGCTGGACCGGGAAGCGGTGGAGTGCGGTCTCGATGTCGCGGCTTTCAAGAAACTCCGAGCGGACAACCCGTGCGGAATCCGATTCGCCGGGAAATACCATGCCGACATAGGTCAGGACAGCCTGTTCGTAGTTCCCCTTGAGGATCCACTCCCCGACCCGGTGCGTGACCGGCCGGAGCGCCCCGAAGCGCTGGAGGCCGAAGTAGTTCGGGATTCCCTCGCTCGCCGTCTTTGTTATGCTCTCCACCGTATGCGCAAGATCGGTTGAGTCCGTGTCGCGGATCAGGATATCGAAACGGTTCCCCTGAAGATCACCGAGGAGCAGGCTCTCGTTCGAGATCCCGATGGGTTCGAGCACGATGTCCTTGAGCCGGACTTCAGAAACCCGCTCTGCGGTCACATTGAAGATGGAGATCCGCTGCCTGGTGATAGCGTTTCTGTCCTTGGTGCCGGCCCAGCCGATCCTCCGGTGGCTGATGGCGAGCCGGTTTGCGATCTCTTTTACCGCGTGCTGGAGTTCCCAGTTGGTCTTTGTGAGGTTGCAGATCAGGTACGGCCCGGTTGTCCCGCCTTTTGGTTCGGGCGGGATCTCCTCGACAATGAAATCCTCCGCAACGGACCGGAGCTTCCCGCCAGTACCGGCGGCATCGCTTGCGTAATACCGCATGCCGAGATCGCGTTCAAGGGGATAAGTGCTCTGCATCATAGGAGCGAGAGCGACCCGGTGATCTTGTCGAGTTCCTCGGACTTTGCCGGGCCGAGGCCAAGGGCGGTGATGGTGCCGGGCGGGATCTCGGTCATGCCGGCGTCCTGGATCAGGGACGTGGAGATGCCGGCGCGTTCGGCTATCACCTTGATCTCAAAGAGGGTCCGCTCGTCGTTTGCCTTGAGCACGACTTTCTTCTGACCCTCTGCCGTCCAGGATTTTACCAGGGATTTGTCTGCACCATTGTAGGCGCCTATGGAGGCGTGTGCTGCCTGCGCACACCGCTTGCCGCAGCTCATCTTGACATCATTCCTGATGATGAGGCACTGCTTGTACCGGAACTCGGGCTCGATTGCCATTGTGGTAGTTTCTTGGTTGCCGCACGTCAAATAAGTATAGCAGGCAGTGATGCGTGATATGACGGAGGATCCCCCGAACGGAACACAATCCCACTATGACCGGTTTCTTGCTGAGCAGTACCTCTGGATGAGCGGGGGATTTGATCATAATCTCCGGAAGAACCGGCATTTTTTTGCCTCGCATCACCTGGTCCCGCAGAGCACGCATACCGCAATCGACCTTGGCGCCGGCTGCGGGTTCCAGGCAATCCCGCTTGCGGAGGCCGGGTTTTCTGTTATCGCGGTGGATTTCTGCCGGCCGCTGCTGGCTGAACTCCGGGCCCGGGCCGGCACGCTTCCCATCAATTGCATTGCAGCAGATATTTTTGATTTTATGGCCTGGACTTCCCGCCATCCGGAACTGATCGTCTGCATGGGGGATACGCTCACCCACCTGCCGGACCTGGACGCGGTGCGCCATCTTATCCGGCAGTGTCACGATGAGCTGGGACCGGGCGGGAAGCTTGTCCTCACGCTCCGTAATTATTCCATGGAACCGGAGGGATCGGTTGTGGTGATTCCGGTACGCCGGGATGCGGACCGGATCTTTCTCTGCCGGCTGGAATACGACAAAAGAACGATCAGCGTGACGGACATTCTCGTTTCCCGCAAAACCGGACAATGGGAGAGAACGGCAAGTGATTACACGAAGCTCCGTGTCGCACCGGACGATCTGGTCCTGATGGTGGCCGATGCCGGGTTCGGCATTGTTTTTTTTGAATCGGAAGATGGTCTCATTACGATCATTGCAGAACGGGCGTAAAGGTCTGCCGGGAATTTTCGCACGTTTTTCCCGGGAGCCCGCGGGAGATCCAGCATATGGCCGTATATTTCGCTGTTTCTCCGACGTGAAAATGAAAACGGGTGCTGATGCATGCCGGTTGGCGTTTGTATCCCGGCACAGGATAAAACAGGGTGCCGGAAAGAAGGCCCGCCAAAGCCCGCTATTTTGCAGGTTGAAACTCGCCGGTTTGGGATTATTTTTGAAAAATAACGTAAATCCTGGCACTTTTCCAGCCGCGTGGACGTCACTTCCCCTGGAAACATGAAGTGCGATCCCATAATGAGGAAACCGGGGCCTGTACATGCCCGGAATCGTGCCTCCAAAAACACGGAACACCAGGGGTTGGTTCCCGCCGTCTTCGCCACCTTTTTCCCATGACCCGGCCTACAATCCGGTGATAATCATGACCGGTGAGATTCGGGATTTCAATACTGTTGCAAAAACCTGGGACGAGAACCCGGACCGCGTGAAGCTTGCCGCAGATGTTGCAGCAGCAATTACGGATACCATTCCTCTTGCACCCACTATGGACGTGCTGGATTTCGGCTGCGGCACCGGGCTCTTAACGCTCCATATCCAGCCCCATGTCCGCTCCATCACCGGCATCGACAGCTCGGAAGGAATGCTCGCCATCCTCAACGAGAAGATAGATTACAACAAGCTGCAAAACGTGAAGAGCCGCCACATCGATCTCGACCGGGGTGACCACATTCCCGGCCGTTATCACCTGATTGTCAGCAGCATGACCCTTCATCACGTAAAGGATATCCCGCAACTCCTTGCGCATTTTTTTGAAGCACTCCTCCCGGGGGGCCTGATTGCGATTGCGGATCTCGACCCGGACGGGGGGAAGTTCCATGACGATAATACCGGGATCTTCCACTTCGGGTTCGAGCGCGAAGCCCAGAAAAAGGCATTCCTTAATGCCGGGTTTGTCCTGGTACAGGACCGGACCGCTGCCATCCGGACAAAACCGGTGCCGGGCGGGAAAGCGCATACCTTTACAATAGCGCTCATCTCCGGGAAAAAACCGGCATAGACTTCACGGGAACTTATTGGAAAAGCGGAAGAGCTCGTAATCGGCATGGGCCTGCGAAAGCTCCCGGGCACTCTTCTCGGTCATGGGTAAAAACCGCGCCCGGTTTTTCAGGATTGCCTGCTGGATCCGGTACAGCGCCTCCGGGCCCAGGTGCAGTTCCCGCTCCAAGGGTTTGAGTTTCGGCTGGAACTTATGGATCAGCGGCTGGATATCCGACTTGTCCATCCCGTGCGCCGGATCGAACCGGAACTTGTTCTCCATCTGCTGGCGCCAGGTGAGCAGCTCATCCTTGTGGATCTCTTCAAGTTCGGTTATCCGCATGAGGGACGCCCGCGTGATATCGGCAGCAGTCTCGATCCCGAATGACCGGAGTGTGGCTTTCCTGTTTACCCCGATCCGGAGAAAGTTGTAGCTGTCAATGAAACAACTCTCAAGGAACGTGATCTGCTGCCGTTCGCGGGCCGTGTGCTGCATGGACGCAAGAACCGTCTTGTACTCCCGCTCAATACTTTCATAACTCCGCCGGATGGCTTTGAGTTTTCCCAGCAGGGCATTGAACTCCGCGTCGCCGGCATCCTTCTTCCATTTCCGGTCAACGAGCCCCCAGTTGTAGCGGGCGTTCTCGTATGCGGCCTTCCTCCGCTCCCGCTCCCCGGCTTCCCGACCGGGTACGAGGACCAGCACGGCTCCAAAGACAAGGACAAGGATAACCCCCCAGTAATCCCCGGCAAGGTCCAGGAGGACAAAGGCAATGCACGCGATCATCATGACCGCGCCGGTCACCTGGCGGAATCTCGTGAACGCAAGGGCATTTGCAATGCCCGGGGCAAGCGGTGTGGCCCGGGCCGGGTAATTGCGGGGCTGGATCTCAGGTGCCGGGCCGGGCGGTTTGATGGCGGCAATCTTCTGCCACTCTGACGGGAGATCGAATTTCGAGACCGCGTCCCGGCTCAGGAAGAGAAAAACGCCGGACTGGAGTTCGAGCCGGCACCACGGGCAGGTACCAAGCCCGGCATAATACTTGTGGGAAGAATCGGCCGGGCAGATCTTTAAGTGTTTTTCAAGGGAATTGAGGACATTCCACCACTTGTTGGCAGTGGGCCGTCCCCCCGAAGTACCGCTCTCCGTAAAGGCCTGTTCAAAGAGTTCGGCAAGGTCAGTCGGGATGATCGCGAGCCCCACGGAGTTCGGGGGCGGGGAGATCGATTTCAAGCGGGAGTTTTTCCCAAACGCAAACCGGTATTCCGCGATCGCCTTTTCAATGGGCATGTCCTCTTTGCCGGAATACACCCCGGAATACGGGTGCCGGCCCATGAAGAGGAGCTGGAAGATAAGGATGGCGAGCCCGAACGTGTCATGGTTCGGGGACCGCTGGATACCAAAGTCCTTGCCGTTGATGATCTCCGGGGGGGTGAACTGCGCAACGCCGACCTCGCAGCAGTACACATCCGCCGAGGTCTTGACCTGGAACGAATCGCAGTCGATTAAGGTCACGCAGGCATGCTTGTCAACAAGGATGTTTCCTTCATTGACATCCCCGATCACGTACCCGTAGAAATGGATGGCGTCGAACGCGGCGGCAAGGTTCTTTGCAGCCCGGACAAGGAACTTCCAGTCGGCCTCCGGGAACGACTGCTTGCGGTGGGTGGGGCCGTACACCTTGTGGACGGGTTCGCAGTCCATGACCCGGGGCATGACAAAACCGCACACGGGCCCTCCGGCCCCGCTGTGGATCAAATCGACCGGCCAGGCGGATATCTCCTTGAGGGTGTCGTTGCACCCCCTCACCATGACGCGGAGTTTCTCCTGCTTTGCCTCGTCCAGCGGCTTGTGATAGATCTTGGCCACGAATTTCTGGCTTGACGAGACTATTTCGAATACATTTCCCTCGCCCCCGCTGCCGATCATTTTCCCGAGCGGTACCTGTCTGCCCCTGCTGTCAAAACATGATCCGGGTGGAGGTGCATCCATAAGAAAAACCGTCTAGTGCGTGGCAAGAATCAGGGTCTTGTCGTCGTCGCTGCGCTCGTTGATCTCGCGACTTGTAAGAAACGTTCTGAGCTGTTCGGTCAGTATGGGATTTTCTCCGCCACAACTTTTCCGGAGCGTCTCAAACAGGGGTTTGAAAAAACCGTCATGGGGAACCTTCCGGGAGAACGAGAGGACAAGGTTCTGGAGCCCGTCCGTGAAGAGCGCGATCTCGTCCGGGGGGCTTGCGGAACTCTGCTGGCTGAGGTGCGAGAGGAAGGCCTCGTCCGTGATGAAGTACGTTGTGTTGGCATACTCGCCCTGGTCCGGCCAGAAGACCGCAGTGTAACCGGCCTCCTCGTGGATCACGATGCCCCCGTCCCCAATCTGGAAATACCGGGCATGGTTGTCGGCGATGACCGCGCCAAGAAGCGTGCAGGCATATTCCCGGAGGGGTTTTGAACTCATTTCTGCCTGCCGGGCTATTGCATCCCGGGCAGCGGACACCCAGTGTTCAACATCCTCATGCGATATGCCGGACAGTTCACCCGTATCCCGGATCGACACGGTGATGCACCCGAGGATGGTATCGCAGGCGATCTGCGCACCGACACCACCGTCAGCCGTGCTTCCCGCCCCGTCGGCTACAAGGCCGATAAAATATTCCCGGTCGCCAAACTGGACAACCTGTACCCTGCAGTAATCCTGGCCGCCCTCATTGCGGTTCAGGTGCGAGATTCCCGTAACAGTGGCTGCAATGTGCTTCCATGTCATATCTCACTCCAGCCGGAGGGTGGAGCAAGCATAATCTTGTCGCCGGGATTGCTACTTGACGCCGATTTCATGGAATTGGAGAGCCACTGGAAAAATTCCCGGAACTTGAGACCCTGGAGCTTGAGCGGCTCCCGGACGGATAACTGCCGGAGGGTCTTCATGTCCGCGTTCTGGACGCCTACAACAAAGAACGCAAACGACTTCGAGCTCTCTCCCTCCCGTATGGCAGCTGCTGCATGCTGCCAGGCGTCGGTGGGGGAGCCGTCCGTGATCAGGAAGATCCATGGCCGGTAAAACGAGATACCGTTGGCGCGGTACTCTTCCTTGCGCTTTCTCACGAGATCGATTCCCTGCCGGATGGCTTCCCCAAGCGGCGTGTCGCCCTCGGCCACGAGTGTCGGGTCGAGGAAATAATCAACGGTATTGAAATTGCTGATAACCCGCACCGGGCCAAATGAGATGAGCGCTACCTCGACGCGTTTTGAGGCAAGGGAATCTCCCTGCAGTTCTTCGTAAAATGCCCTGAGCCCGGCATTGAGTTCGGCAATGGGCTGTCCTGCCATGGACCCGGATGTGTCCAGCAGTAACAGGCAGGGGCAGCGGGGTTCGGGGTTTTCCGCAAAAGTTACCGGTCCAAGGGGTTGCTGATCGAGATAGGAATCGTCGCTCATTAACATTCTCCGCACATCTTCCGTACCCGGAAAAGCGCATACTCTTACCCAGCTATACGGCTTTCTAAATATTTTAGGTTTCCACGTTGGTTTTTAACCCCGGGGGTAATGGGCGGTGATTTCTCCCGCCAAAAAAAACTGGGGACAGGGAAACAAACGGCTGTATCCGTCCTGTAAAATCCTGACCCGCATCGCCTCAGCGGAAACGGATCCCGCACCGTATTCTCTGCCCGGGATCAAAACGGCCTAGCGTCTCCGCCGTTTTACAAAGGCGATCTTCTCTTCGAGCGCCTTCTGTTTTTCCTTAATTACGCCGGGAGCGGCCCGGTCGGCTTTCAGGTACTCGATCTCGGCGTAGTCCTTGATCAGGTCCTGCACGTCGGTATCCGGGAAATCCTCTTCGGTGATCCGCTCCATGAATTCGTCCTCACCGGGAATGCTCCGGCCGGCATCCGGGTAGCTCACGCGGAATTTCGCCTTGCAGTACCTGCACCGCGTGTGATAGAGCCCCGTTTCCCGGATGTTCTTCATGAGAAGCTTGAAATTAAGTCCCTGGCATTTGGGGCATTGCCATTCGAGGGTAAGCGCCTTGAGGGTGCCGCCGGTCTCATGTTCAAAGAGGGAGTCGAACATAGTTCATGTTTTCCGTAAACCAATGTTTTCCTGATATCCTCATTAATGCTGTGGATGATTGTTCCGGCAGCGCTCCTTTCCCTGCGGGACCGTACGGCTTTCCGGAAATACGAAAAGGGAGGGTTCGGACTGCCAGAAAGTAAATCTTAATCAATACCGGCGTGAGATACTAGCCTGTGAGGCTGAACCGCTATGGTGCTTGAGATTATTGCCGCTGAAGATGCACAGGTCGTCCTTTTCCCGCAGAAATTCGATGCCGGTTCCGCGCCGGGCGTTGAAGCGGAATTAAAAACACTCCTTTCTACGGCCCCAAAAAAGATAGTTCTTGATTTTTCAAAGACCGAATACATTGCAAGCGCCGGCCTGCGGGTACTTCTCCTCATAACCCGGGACCAGATGAAAGCCGGCAGGAAAGTGGCGCTGGCTGAGATCCGACCGCAGGTTCTTAGAATTTTTGAGATGGCCGGCTTTACCAGCATCTTTCCCATCAGCAAAACCCGGGCCGAGGCTCTCCTCCTGCTTGCCTGAGCCGGGATTTACATGGCCTTCCGGCCAAAAAGGATCAATCGTTTTTCTTCTCATCCGGTTCACTGGCATCGCTCTTGAAAAAGTCCACCCAGCCCTGCCGGGTCTCTTTGAGAAGGAGGCTGTCTTTCAGGTACAGCCAGAGGGCAATGATCACAAGGATGTACGCAAGCGTCCGGATGATGATGAGCGGGATGGTGAGCGGGACTTTCAGGCCCGCAAGGGTTGCTGCATGGGAGACGCCGAAGAGGCCAAAGGCGGCACCGATAAAGAGCGGGAGTTTCTCCTGGCTTTTTGCATAGCAGAGAGTACCGAGAAAAACGATGATGATGCACAATACCAGATTGATGAACGTGATAGGATCCCATTCAAGCGCCATGGTCTTTCCTCATTTCTCTTTTTAACGTGAGACCCGGTCTGATGCAACGGGACAGACGCACTACCGGGTCGTGATCATATCATCACGGGAGGAGCTGCAGGCACCGGATTTACGGAGATTCCGGGAAACTACAGCCGCTGCTCCCAGGTATGGCCGCAGTCATTGCAGAGGCAGACTACGACCGTCTTGTTCTCAACGGTCTTGCAGTCCGTCCACTCGTTATTTTTTGAGCCGCATTGGGGACAATTCGACACAACAATTCCGCCGGAGTATTCTCGTACACGGTATTATGTATCGGTACTATTAAAAAACGATAGAGCCGGGTTGCAGAACCCGGGAAAAACAGATCTCAGGATCCGGTTTCGTAAGACTCGCCCGGGGCAAGGATCCGAACCCTCAGGTCCGTTGTCCGCTCGATGGCTTTTTTGAATGCAACCGGGTCGGCGGCAATCCGGTCCCAGGTATTGTAATGGATGGGAATTACGATCTTTGCGCCAATGAAACTGGCCGCGATCATGGCCTCATTCGGTCCCATCGTGAACCGGCCGCCGATCGGGAGGAACGCGATGTCCGGGTGGTACAGGTCGCCAATGAGTTTCATATCGGAGAAGAGCCCGGTGTCCCCGGCATGGTACACGGTCACGCCATCCATCCGTATGACAAAGCCCGCGGGATTGCCGCCGGGAACGCCGGGGGGGGCTTCCTCGATGGAGGATGAATGCTGCGCCGGGGTCATGGAAAAGGAGACGCCATCGACAACATGCGTGCCGCCGATGTTCATGGTCTCTGCCGGCACGCCTTTGGATTTTAAGTACCGCCCGATCTCGGTGATGGCAACGGTTTTTCTGTTGAGCGCAACTGCTTCGCCCATGTGATCCGAGTGCCCGTGGGTGACGGCAACGATATCCGGGTCCAGGCCAAGAACGCTCCCGCCCTCGATGAACGGATCGATGAGAACGCGTTTTGTACCGGCGAGCAGTACACAGGAGTGGCCAAGGTACGTGATTTGCATATATGCAGATCGGAGTCTGTTTTGATGAAAGTTGCCATTTCGGATGTGCAAAGAAACGCGGGCAGGTTCCCCTTGTGCAGGGAAAAAAGGCTAAGGGGCAGGCAACCTGCGCCCTTATGTCACATCGATAAGTTCTGCTTCGGTTATGTCGATAGAGTCCCCGAGGCTGTCGGCAGTTGCGCTCCGGGTCATCTGTTCCGAGAGATCGCGGTCTTCCATGACATCGCGGATCCGGTCAATGTACGGGTCGATGGTGGGATCTTCCTGCTCTTCGATGACATGCCGGTACTCGCGAAGGGTCGACGGGCTTACGCCGAGTTCCTCCGAGACCTCTTTCATGGTCTTGCCGGAATCAACGAGCTCCTCCATTTTTTCCTTGTCAAACGGCATCTTGAAATCGAGCTCGCGGAATAGTTTGAGCCGGACACGTGCCCGTGCAACCGTCTTACTGAGTTTCTCATCCCCGAGTTCCCGGGCGATTTCAGTATCATTCTTTCCTGCATAGAATGAGGTGACGAGCTTTGCAAGCTGGATCGGTTTTAAGGAGGTCTTGAAAATTCCCTGTTCAGTGATCTCTCTCATGACGAGAGCGACCTCGCGTTCGATCGCGTCGCTGTCTCTTAAGGTACCATGGATATTTTTCATGGGCTCGACGATTTTCGTCTTGCCGGACATGGTGCTGAAGAGTTTCAGAAGATGTGCCTTGCGTTTGTCTTCGGTCATTGCATACCCCGTATTGGGATTAGGATATACAATACTTCGAGTACTATTTAATCCTATCTTTACGCGTTGTTTGACCAAAAGGGCTTTAAATCGGAGTTCGATTCCTCTTAAAAACTGTACGATTTTATCTGCGGGATCCGGAAATGTTAACTGGTTCTGTACAGGTTTTCCGGTCCTGAACAACCCGGGCAGTCATTCACGAGCCCTCATATGATATGAGAGTCTTTTTGTCGCCAGTAGTTCAACACTACTGGAGATTAATACTACGTGATCACTATGAGCGATGTTTTTGAAAACGTCATGGAACTTGCCAAGCGCCGCGGGTTCATCTGGCCCACGTCGGAATGTTACGGCGCCGTTGCAGGGTTCATCGATTACGGGCCGCTCGGGGCGATGATGAAGCGGCGGATCGAGAATGTCTGGAGGGATTTTTACGTTATCCGTGAGGGTTACTACGAGATCGAGTGCCCGACCATTGCCCAGGAAGCGGTGTTTATCGCTTCCGGCCATGTTGCCGGCTTTGCCGACAAGATGTGCCAGTGCCCGCACTGCAAAGAGTTCTTACGAGCCGATCACGTTGCAGAAGGCGGCGGGGTAAAGAACGCATCAACGATGAAGAACCAGGAACTCGCTGCTGCCCTTGCTTCCTGCACGTGCCTTGCCTGCGAAGAGGTGCTCGGGAAGGTCGAGGTCTTCGGGTTCAACCTGATGTTCAAGACGTCTATTGGCCCGGACTCGCAACGGGTCGGCTACCTCCGCCCTGAGACCGCCCAGGGAATGTTCGTGGACTTCACCCGGCTCCTCCGGTTCTACCGCGACAAGCTCCCCTTTGGCGCAGTCCAGATCGGAAAATCCTACCGGAACGAGATCTCGCCCCGGCAGGGCATGATCCGGCTCCGCGAGTTCACGCAGGCCGAGGCAGAGATTTTTGTCCACCCGGATGAGAAGAACCGCCACCCCCGGTTCCATCGCTATGCGGATTACCGGATGCCGCTTCTCACCTGGGGCCGGCAGCAGAAGTGCGAAGAGGCAGTCTCCTTGACAATGCGTGAGGCCGTTGACACGGGCGTTATCGCAAACGAATACCTGGCATATTACGTTGCCCTGACGCACGACATGCTGGTTTCCATCGGGATCAAGCCGGAACGCCTCCGCTTCCGCCAGCACCTCCCGGACGAGCGGGCCCATTACGCAACCGACTGCTGGGATGCCGAGATCCTCTCCGACCGCTTCGGCTGGGTCGAGACGGTCGGCCTTGCAGACCGGACAAATTACGACTTGAACGCCCACGCAGGGGCGAGCGGTACGCCGATGACCGTCTTCATCCAGTACGCAGAGCCAAAGAAAGTTGCCCGCCGGCGGATCATCCCCAACATGGGGGTTCTCGGGAAGCAGTACCGGAACAAGGCAAAGGCAATCTTCGAGGCGCTCGGGAACTCCACGCCAACGGAGAACGGTGCCGATGTTGTTGTTGACGGGGAGAAGATCCATATCCCCGCAGACCTCTTCGAGGTCCGGGACGAGATCGTGGATGTCCGGGGCGAAGATGTTGTCCCGCACGTGATCGAGCCCTCGTACGGGATCGACCGGATGTGCTATGCGGTCCTTGAACAGGCATATGATGAGGATACCGCCGATGGCGAAGCCAGGACCGTCATGCGCCTCTCCCCGAAGGTTGCCCCGGTCCAGGTTGCCGTGTTCCCGCTCATGACCCGCGACGGCCTCGACACGATTGCCGACGAGATCACCCGCACGCTCCACAAAAAAGGCATCCAGGCGGAATACGATGACTCGGGCGCAATCGGCCGGAGATACCGACGGCAGGACGAGATCGGGACCCCGTTTGCGGTCACGGTCGACTACGATACCAAGGAGAACAACACCGTCACCCTCCGGGACCGGGACAGCATGAAGCAGGTCCGGATTGCAATCGATAAATTGCCGGAGATCGTCAGTGCGCTTGTTGAAGGCGACGTGAAGTTTGCCGAACTTGGATAAATGCCTCAAAAAATTTTAGATGTATTGAGGGGGTAATTTCTTCAATAAACCAAAATTTTTTATTAACATAAATTTAATAGAATAATTGATAAAAATGACAAATTGGGATAATCTTTCGAATATAGATAAAATCGCTTATGGCTGCGGAATTTTTTTTGTAGCTGTAGGTCTTTTAGTAGTTTTTTCAGGATGGATAATATCATGGATTCCTTCATCATTAGAGACTTTTAATGCGCTTGCAGATCAAAAATTTATAGCGGGACTCACGATATTTGGTCTCGGAATTGCATATCTTACATACCTCTCAACCCGATAAAGAATCATTACACTAACTCTGTTTTTTGAATTGAATTGCGATGACTGCCGCCGCCCCGAAGGGCGCCCCGCGGCGGCCTCAATTACCGTTTCATTTAATACCGGCGATTTGTTCAGTTGTCTTTTCTCAGTATTTCCCCCGAAGAGAAAATGGAGGTCAAGGGGTGCTCCCCTTGGGCAGCCTCCCCCACTGGGGGAGTGAGGGGGTCACGCTCATAATGGGTGGGGAGCAGGATCAGGTTTCTCAAGAACACAATTCCCTATATTACTCAAGCACGCCAACCCACTCACAGGAATATGAGCAGCATCAGCCACCCCCTGATAAAACCGGACTCCCTTGAGAAGCGGGAGTACCAGCTCTCGGTAGCCATGCGGGCGCTGGACGGCAATACGATGGTGATCCTGCCCACGGGACTTGGCAAGACCGCAGTTGCCCTCATTGTTGCAGCCTCCCGGCTCTACAACGAGAAGGGCAAAGTGCTGATGCTCGCCCCGACAAAACCGCTCGTGGAGCAGCACCTCCGGTATTTCGAAAAATACCTCTGCCTGCCGGGCAGTGAGGGATCGGCAACATCAGCGTTTGTCATGTTCACGGGCGACGCCCCCCCGGACGAACGCACCGCGGACTGGGAGCGGGCAACGGTCATCCTTGCAACACCGCAGGTAATAAAAAACGACCTGATTGCCGGGCGCTATACGCTGAACGATGTCTCGCTCCTGGTTGTTGACGAGTGCCACCGGGCGGTCGGGAATTACGCGTACGTTTTCCTGGCCCAGCGCTACCTTGCGACCGCTGCAAAACCGCTCCTGCTCGCCATGACGGCTTCACCCGGTGGGGCTGAGGAGAAAGTGCAGGACGTGTGTGCGAACCTCGGGATCGAGCAGGTCGAGACCCGGACAGAGAACGACCCGGATGTCCGGCCGTACGTCTTCGAGCGGGAGCTGGAATACCTTGATGTCAGCCTGCCACCCGCGCTGAAAGCTGCAGTCCGTGTCATCAACGGGCTCATCGAGGAGCGGCTCGCCCTCCTTGCGTCCCTCAATTTCACCGTCCCTAAGCGGGAGAAGCTCTCGATGAAAGAGCTGAACGCAATCAATGCCCAGATCCAGCAGCGGATTGCAAACCGGGATCCGGCCGGGTACTCAGCGGCATCAGTCTATGCCGAATGCATGAAGCTCAAGCACGCGGTCATGCTCGCTGAATCGCAGGGAAGCACGGTGCTGAAAGGGTATCTTGCAAAACTCGTTGCCGAGGGGAAGGGTGCCGGGGGCAGCAAGGCAAGCCAGCGGCTCGTGGCCGACCAGTCGTTCCAGGAGCTTTTCAGCCAGTCGGTTGAATGGACAACCGAGCTTCACCCGAAGATGGAGATGGCTCTCGACCTTGTCCGCGACCAGCTGGAAGCCTGCCCGGACAGCCGCATCATCGTCTTTGCAACGTACCGGGACACGGTCCAGCTGCTCGTGGATTTCCTCGGAAAGCACGGCATTGTATCGGAGCGGTTCGTTGGCCAGGCAACAAAGGATGCCGAGAAAGGGCTCTCGCAGAAGAAGCAGATCGCGGCGCTGGACCGGTTCCGGAAGGGAGAGTTCAAAGTCCTGATCGCAACGTCCGTGGGGGAAGAGGGCCTCGATGTCCCGTCAACGGACATGGTGATCTTTTACGAGGCGGTGCCGTCCGAGATCCGGTCCATCCAGCGCAAGGGCCGGACCGGCCGGTCCGGGGCCGGGCGGGTAGTCGTACTCGTCACGAAAGGGACATCGGACGAGGTCTTCCGCCACGTCAGCGCAACCAAGGAGAAGATGATGCAGAAGAGCATGCGCTCGATGGGGAACATGACATCTTCCGTGCAGCGCCCGATTGTCGTGGAACAGGCAAGCATCGAGGAGTTCACCCCGCAGGGACCAAGGATCGTTGTCGACGACCGCGAGACCTCGTCAAAGGTCGTGGAGTTGCTCTCCGGCATGGAAGCCGCAATCCGGCTCGAACGGCTCGCCACCGGGGATTACGCGATTGGCAACCGGATCCTTGTCGAGCGCAAGACCGCACGGGACTTCGTGGACACGCTCATCGAGCGCGACCTGCTCGGCCAGATCAAAACCATGGCCGAGGCCGTCCCCCGCCCGGTGCTTATCATCGAAGGTGGTGATCTTTACACCCAGCGGGACATTCACCCGAACGCGATCAAAGGAGTGCTCGCAGCCCTGACCGTGGACATGGGCGTAACCCTCCTCTTCACCCGGGACGAGCAGGACACAGCGCAGATGCTCATGGTGCTTGCCCGGCGGGAAGAGGGGGAGCGGGGCGAGCGAAAAGTCCACCCGCACAAGACGCATTCATCGGTACGCGAGGAGCAGGAGTTCATTATCTCGGCGTTTCCGGATATCGGGATGAAGAACGCACGGCTGCTGTTGGCGCATTTCGGTTCAATCCAGGCGATTGTGAATGCTTCTCTTGAGGAGCTGGTTGCCGTGAAGGGGATTGGGGAGAAGACGGGGCAGCGGGTTTTCGAGGTGTGCCGGAAGGAATACCGCTAAACCTTCCTGCGGACCCGGTTCGTTGCGGAGGTAAGGCAGGTGCCGGGTTATAAGTACCCGGGGTGCATGGACCGGCTGGAGGTGTCGCTGATTTTTCCCGTTCTTTTCCAGACAGCTAAAAATCCCTCCCGGAACAACCCCCCTCCGGTTCTCCGGGCGATCTCTACTTCGGAATAACACCTCCGTTTGCCCCCAAAAGGGACTGTATTGACCGATTTTAAAGCCCGAAATACCCCCGATATGAGCAAACAGGGGACAATGCTGGCGTATCTCAAAAACAATGTCGTATAATTCGCCAAAAAGTGCGACTCTCAAAAATCCCGATCTTTAAATCGGGCTCCGATTGGAAAACAGAGCGATTTTCGAGGAGTTTATTTTCAGGGGTTTTTCAGGTCCATACGACCCCGGAAAAAGCGGATGAACGGGAGTCACCTCAACGGGCCCATGGAGGAGCAGAAGCACTTCCCTTCCGGACCCGGGGCGGCAGTCCTTCCCGAATATCTCCGTTGGCAAGAAGATCGTCCGGGAGTACCGGAAATGATCCAGATCCCGTTTTTCAAATTGGGTCTCTTTTAACTAACAGGGCCCATTTTGGACGTATAAACCGTGCGGGTGTTGTATCGGAATCGGGTACTGTGCGGAATTCGCGGAAATTGGATGTAAATTCATTTTTATCTTCTCGTAACGTGCCCGTAATTGAAAAAATAACCTCGGAGAGCCAAATGTGCGCAAATAGGCTCAATTGGAGGGGCGATCTTCCTTCCGATCAGGCTATAGCAAGACAAAATGAAAGAAACCCCTGTTTTGAGATAGCTTTACCGCAAGGCTGGGATCACACGGGTTGAAATCTGGAATCGGATGATTATCCTTCGGCAATATAACTGCATTGTTGCAGGATTGGGGAATGTTGCATCTCCCTACAAAGGTTACTTAGGATTCATGTAGAAAATTACAAATGCATTGCTGGAGGAGCTGGTCGCCGTGAAGGAGTGCGGGGGGATGGCGGGGCAGAGGGAATCCATGTTGAGCCGGAAGGAATACTTAGGAGGAGTGAATGTTCCTGACTTTCCGTATGATATGTTGCGAGGTTTCCCACCCCCTGATGGGGGTCGCTCGGCCGCCTCGTCGGGGCCTCGCTGGGCAAAAGAGGTTGAGGTAAAAAATTAGTTAATTGCTTTCTCTGGCATTTTCGGTTCGTACATTGTAATAATTTTCGTAACTATTCAGCCCGTCCTGTGAGCACAAGAAGGTGTGAATGGATTTCCCTGAAATGCACCAACGAGTGATGCGAGAACCGGCCTTTCATTTTTCTTAACGGTTGAGAGATATCCCCGGATCCTG
>Ga0265296_1000172_pt1 | contig 123531 bp, 116 predicted proteins | sample MunlanPumphouse1_FD_189073 | JGI IMG/M metagenome (GOLD analysis project Ga0265296, IMG submission 189073) | Groundwater microbial communities from a municipal landfill in Southern Ontario, Canada - Pumphouse #1 | ecosystem: Environmental > Aquatic > Deep subsurface > Groundwater | place...
AGCGGGCTTACGATGAGATCATCCATGACGTCTGCCTGCAAAATATGCCGGTCGTTTTCGCGATCGATCGGGCGGGGATCGTCGGCGAAGACGGGGCAACGCATAACGGCATTTTTGATCTGGCTTTCCTGCGCTGTCTGCCGAACATGGTCGTCCTGGCGCCCAGTGACGATTCCGAACTCGAAAAAATGCTCGCGTTCGCCGTCAGACATGACGGCCCGATAGCTATACGTTACCCAAGAGGCGAGGCAAAAAGGGTCGAGGCAAAATCATCACTCGCAATAGAGTTGGGCAAGGCCGAGGTGGTATTCGGCTCTCCGCATTCCGAGATCTGCATTATCGCTCTTGGCTCAATGGTCGCTCCGTCAATCGAAGCCGCCAAACAGTTAGGCAACGCCAGAGTGATCAACGCCCGGTTCGTTAAGCCTTTGGACAAGGAATTGATCGTCAAAGAAGCTAAGGCTGCCAAACTTATCGTTACGGTCGAAGAGGGAGTTCTTGAGGGCGGTTTTGGTTCCGCGGTCATAGAACTGCTGGCCGAGGCCGGTGTTACCACCCCGGTGCGCAGGTTGGGCTTGCCGTCAAAATTCATCGAACACGGCCAGCGAGACGAGATCCTGGACAGCTACGGCTTATCCCCCCAAAAGATAGCTCAGACGATCAAAAACCATTTTTAGAGTCAAATAACTGAAATCGCGATCATTTTCTTACGAAGATAAACCAATGAAAGCACTGCCTAATTATAGAACAACTATGCGTCCTGATTATTTAAGCCATCCCGGGATCTGCCGGATAGGGGGAGGAGGCGGGGAAAGAAGCGTATCCGACATATTAAGCTCGCGCCTGGGCGCCATTTTAGAACAGTTAAAGCCACAATTTGGTTTTCATGATCCACAGCATAAGGAAAGGCTGATCGCCGAAGCGGCCGGGATCGTGCTCAACACCGGGTTGCTTGAAGAAGCGACCACTACCGATTGCTTTGTCTTGGCCGTCCGGGTCGCCGATCATTCCTTTAAAAACGCCGACGACCAAACCGCCGCGCAGATCTTCGGCCGGATAAGGCAATTTATTGACAATCTGCTGACGCCGGGTTTACGGGATGAGGTCAGGGAGCGGATGGCCAATGTCTGCTTGGGTTCATACAAAATAAATGAAGCCGCCTCGATCGTCCGCGGCTATGAAAGAAAAGATAAACTGCCCGCCAATCTGGCGATCGCGGATGCTTTTTTAAAATCAGGTGAAACGGAAAAGGCGACAAAAACCCTGTCAGTCAATTGCGTCCAGATCGCCAAGGCCAGCCCGAATCTGATGGTCCGCACGGGCCAATTGGTCGCGATCGCGAAAAAATTGATCGACCACGAAAATACGGCCGCGGCGCAAGACGTGCTGATCATGGCGGCCGCTGATCTCGACAACAACAACCTTGCCCACTTTAAAACGCTGGAGAAGATCGGCCTGATGCTGCTCGACCTTGAGCGGGGAATCAAGGCCCTGGACCTGCTTTCCCGGGGAAAGCTCAGCAACTATTATCTCCGCAACTTTTCTTCGTCTGCTTCGCGCCTTGACCTGATCAACAAGAGCTTGGCAGCGATCGAGAACCAGTTCCCCGAGTTCGTCGCGCGCTGGCGGCAAAACCATTCTCACAGTTGCCCACCTCCCGCTAAATAAGTTATAATCAACTTATGCAGTCCGATATCGAGATCGCCCAAAAAGCTAAACTCAAGCTGATCGTCGAGGTCGCCAAACACGCCGGCCTTGACTTGAATGACGTAGAACTTCACGGTTGTTACAAAGCAAAGATACATCTTAAAGCCTTAAAGCGCTTTAATAAGAAAAAAGACGGCAAATTGATCCTCGTTACCGCGATGACGCCGACCCCGCGGGGGGAAGGGAAAACCACCACGACCATCGGACTGGCCCAGGCCTTAAATAATTTGGGGAAGAGCGCTTTTGTCTGCATCAGGGAACCTTCGCTGGGGCCAGTAATGGGGATGAAGGGTGGGGCGGCCGGCGGCGGATATTCCCAGGTCCTGCCGATGGAAGACATCAATCTTCACTTAACTTCCGACATGCATATGGTCACCTCTGCCCACAATCTGTTGTCGGCCATGCTTTATAACCATATCTACCAGGGTAATGAATTAGGAATAGATGAGCACCGGATAGTTTGGAAAAGGACGATGGACATGAACGACCGGGCGCTCCGCGGGATGTTCGATATCACCGCTTCTTCCGAAGTGATGGCGATCCTTTGTCTTTCCGAAAGCGTAACCGATATGAAAGAACGGCTGGGGCGGATCATCGTGGCTTATGATAAAACAGGGAAGCCGGTCACTGCCGCCAACCTCAAAGCGAATGGGGCGATGGCACTCCTGTTATGGGACGCGCTCAAGCCGACCCTGGTCCAGACCTTTGAAGGAGGCCCGGCTTTTATCCACGGCGGGCCGTTTGCCAACATCGCGCACGGTTGTAACTCGATCGTCGCTACCCGGCTCGCTTTAAAGCTGGCCGATTACGTGGTCACCGAGGCCGGGTTTGCCTCCGAGCTAGGCGCGGAGAAGTTCTTTGACATCAAATGCCGGGTAGCGGGCTTCTCGCCGTCAGCCGCGGTCCTGGTGGTGACTAAACAGGCGATCGAACGCCATGGCTATGAGAACGTCAAAAAACATCTTGAGAATATTCGCCATTATGGTTTGCCGGCGGTTATCGCTATCAATAGGAAAGAGAACGATACGGCTGATGAGTTGGCTGTTATTAAAAGTGAATGCTCCAAGCTCGGCGTTCCTGTGGTTGTCTCTGATGTTTGGGCCAAAGGCGGGAGCGGGGGGAAGGAGCTGGCGAAAGCGGTGATCGCAGCGGCTGATAACAAGTCAGACTTTAAGCTGCTTTATTCGTTGAAAGATCCAATTAAGGAGAAGATCAATAAGATCGCCACTGAAATCTACGGGGCGGAGGGGGTTGAGTGGACAGAGCAGGCGGAGGCAGACATTAAGTTCTTGAATGAACAGAAGTTAGCCGATCTGCCAGTCTGTATCGCCAAGACCCAGTATTCTTTAAGTGATAACCCGAAAGTTTACGGCCGGCCAGCCGGCTTCAAGATCACTATCCGTGAGCTGAAACCGTCCGCTGGCGCCGGATTTATCGTTGCCTATGCCGGTGATATCATGACGATGCCGGGCTTGCCAAAACACCCAGCGGCAGAAAACATGGATATTACCGAAGACGGTAAGATCGTCGGATTGTTTTAAAACCCCTGAAATTTCCTTCTAATTTTATTGACAATTAATTGAGCGGCTCTCATCCAAATATAATAATATGGTCACAATAACTTCTACCTATCGGCGGCCGGCTGTCATAATGAAAGCGGGCAATAATTATGTGTATGAAAAGACACTTCGTGCTCTGCTGCAGAAGATTGAAACAGGAAAATACCAGCCGGAGCTTGATAGGGAAGAGGCCGATTTTCATCTCAAAGAAGAGGTGTTGAAAATTAAATGCAGTGAGGCCCTGAAAATTCAATGCGGCAATGTCGGATTGCAATATAAATCACCTGAAGATCCGGAAGCTTGGCAAGTACTGATTGAAAGATTGTTCAATGGCGTCAATCTTAGCCGGGTGGTCGTGGAAGGAAAAAATTCCGATAATCAAAGATTTCCAGTTAAAGACAGGCAAAATCATGTTGAAGTCCTAAATAGCACCTTGCATAAACTTAGCGTAATCGAAGACTGGTTCTATCATAATCCTGAAGTCCTCCGTCAGATCGTAGCGAATTTTTGACCCCTGGGGTATAATTAAGATATTCAATGATCAACCAGAAAAAGATCGAAAAAGCCGTAAAAGATATATTGATCGCGATCGGCGAGGATTTAAACCGCGAGGGCTTGAAGGAAACGCCCAAACGCGTCGCCGAGATGTATGCCGACCTGTTCTCCGGCCTGCATAAAGATCCATCCAAAGAACTGACGACTTTCAAGCAGGGCGAGCATGAGGAAATGGTCATTGTTAAAGACATTCCTTTCTATTCCATCTGCGAGCATCATCTTGTTCCTTTTGTCGGCAAGGCCCACGTCGCCTATATCCCGAGATCGGGCAGGGTAACGGGACTGTCCAAGCTGGTCAGGGTAGTTGAGGGCTATGCGAAAAGGCCGCAGGTGCAGGAACGTTTAACTTCCGAAGTCGCCGATACGATCATGGAAAAGCTGGCGCCTCATGGCGTTTTGGTCGTGATCGAGGCCGAGCACCTGTGTATGTCAATGCGGGGAGTTAAAAAACCCGGGACTACCGCGGTCACTTCGGCCGTCAGGGGGGTCTTCAGGAAAGACGCCAAGGTCCGCTCCGAAGCCCTGGCCTTGATCAAACCTTAGTGATAAATCGCGTCTTAATCGCTTTCTGGCCAATAATTATCTGTTTTTACCTTACCGGCTGCGCCGAACATTCGATCTCCAGCAATAAAAATCCAACCGTCAAGAACGCCGTCACCATCACGATCGATCTTTGCCCGTCCAGCAAACCTTACGAAGCCAAACTGTTCAAGGCCCTGGAAGGGTTGGGACAAAGGGCCGGCCAACCTCTGCCGGTGACGATCTTTGTCTCCGGCCGCTGGATCGAGCGGCATCAGGACGAGCTCAAAGTGCTTAAAAAGATGTACCTGAACATTACCTGGGGGAACCATTCGTATTCTCACCCGGTCGCGGACGACTTTCTGAACAACCCGAAAGTAAATTTCCGGCGGGAAATGCTGAAGAATATCACCGCCATGGAAAAGTTCAGCCTTCAACCCTCCCGCTACTTCCGCTTTCCCGGCCTCCGGCATAACCGGCAGCGCCTGGAACAACTCGCCGCGCTCGGTTATATTTCCGTTGATTCCAATGCCTGGCTGGGGAAGATACACTGGTGGCACCGCTTCGTTGGCGGCAGGATCAAGGCTGGTTCAATTATCCTTATTCATGGCAACGGCAATGAACGGGCGGGGGTGGTCGACGAATTTATCGCCTGGCTAAAGCGGAACAAAAAGTACCGGATCGTCCCCTTGAGCGATTTTATCCCGGTAGTTTCCTCGTCAGGAACGCCCGAAGCAGTTCGGCCGTAGACTGATTCAAGCCGGCAGTGTTGCTCTTCCCGGTAATCAGATCGCAGCCTTTTTATTGAAATTTCCGTCTAATCATGCCGACAAATCTTCATGACTTATCCATCTATCAGCATTAGGGCTTTAGCCTGGGCAAAAAGGACGGCGCCGATGCCTCTGCAGAAAGTCTCCGGTGGCCTTACCAACGCAGCTGGCAGTTTAATTCAAAGGACAGTAAAACCAAGCTATGAGATAGGCGGATATAGAAAACTATCTCATCTCTATAATCAACAATTAATGGCGTTGACTGCCGATTCAGCCGGAACAACAAGACAAGCCAAAGAAACCGTGGACCTTATTGTGATCCCGGAAAGTCCCTACATTCATTTCGGCAGAGAGTTTGGGAAAGATGAACTATTGGCTCTGGGAGTCGGAGCCGGGGCAACGGCGTTGGCCAATATTTTATTGGACTGGCTTTATGACGGTCATTGTCCGTTGCATATCAAAGCGCCGATACTGGCGGTCGTTCAACCGGTCGTGGAAAAACCGATGCTGGTCTTCCGGCATATAAAAAACGCTTATGATAATGCCGAGCCGGCCGGTAAACATGATTTGAGCTGGCTCCTTGGGATAGCGAAAAAAGGTTTAAAGGACGGCTGGCCGACGCTAAAGGCCGACATCATTTACCATGATTCCAACCAGGCGATTAACATGGGGATATTAACTTGTTTATTCGATCCCCAGACCAGCTGGTTAAAAGCCGCTATTTTACAAGCAGTTTCATTTACAACGGCATTCCTGGAAGCGGTCTTTCTTGAAGTCAAAAGTGTTACTCTTAAACACGTCCTTTACAGCCGGAAATTACATAAGATAGGGTTCGAATCGGAACGATATTATGAATTAAGGTACATGATCGTCCCGGACCGGCCGGCCAACGATCCAACGGCGGTCTTGCAAAATATCGCCGATAAATTCGGCCTAACGAGGTTTGATGTTGGCATTCGGTATCATGACAAATATGTCCGGGAAGCCACCCTGGCAGGATTTAATGATTGGGGCGCTTCAACTCGCTTCAGAGACCGGCCGACGGAAAACGGGAAGGGCTTTATGCGCAGTGTCCAGGTTGTTTTTACCAAGCCATTTGAATTGGCGCGCGAAAAAAGGGGGGCCTATAATTGTTTTCCGGTGGAAAAATGGAAACATTATTATTTGTTTCCTGATAATAGAATGTACTGGCAGGCGGCTGAAATCCCTGAACAAAGAGTAGGAAGGGTCATCAAGCGTATTGAGGGGAAAGGCGATTATCATGAAGTTAAATTCTGGCGTTGCGGAGCCAGCGATCCAAAGGGCCTTTTGGTAACGATCGATATCCCTGACAGGTCAGGAAAAGAAGACACGGCCAGCCCCTATTTAATTGAAGTAAAAGTCCGGAAAAATTTAAAGTTATTGGTCGCCTTTAACAACTTTCTTTTAAGAGAATATCCGGCCGATCCAATCACCAAAAGCAAGTTCGAACTTACCACCGGTAAGCTTATTTGATCTTAGCCGGGGAGCTTCTCCGTCAGGAAAGATTTTAATAAAATCGCCGTCGAATCGTTAAGCCCGTCAATATCGATCGTTTTTGTCGCGTGATATTTCAATATCCTGTTCCGCTGCTCAACTCCCAGTTTCTTTCCCAATTCAACTCCGAACTGGTCGAAGCTATTGATACCCCAGATGAAGCCTTTGGCTGCCGCGCGATGCTCCGTCCAGGCTAGAAGTAAGCCGGCAGTGAACGGGGTAAGTTCTTTAAGCAGAAGAGAACTTGACGGCCGGTTCCCGCTGAAGTTCTTTGGCAAATAATCATCTTGCTTGCCGAATGCCAGAGCGTCCGGCTGGGCAAAGAAGTTGGTCATCAATTCTTCATGATGGGTGACCGAAGTGGGTGACGATTCGCCAAGCTGGTACTGCGGTTTAATAAAGCCGATAAAATCGCAGGGAACGATCTGCGTTCCCTGATGAATTAATTGATAAAAAGAATGTTGGCCGTTCGTCCCCGGTTCGCCAAAAACGACCTCGCCCGTATCAAACGATAAAGATTTGCCATCCAGATCGACCGACTTGCCGTTGCTCTCCATCTCGACCTGCTGGGTATGCGCCGGCAGTTTGCCCAAGCTTTGGGAATAGGGGAGGAGCGCCCGGGTCTTGACCCCCAGGAAGTTGATGTTCCAGATATCGAGCAGGGCCGAGAGGACCGGGATATTCTCTTCAAAGGGGGCATGCAAAAAGTGCGTGTCCAGCCAGTTAGCCCCTTTAAGTATTTGTTCGAAATTATCGTAACCGAGATAGAGTGAAAGGGGCACCGCGCCGACGGCCGAAGTCGCGCTAAAGCGGCCGCCAACCCAGTCCCAAAAACCGAACATATTCTCCGGGTCGATCCCAAAGGCCTCAACTTTATCTTTGGCTGTCGAAACCGCGACAAAATGTTTTTTAATAACGTCGGGTGAAGAACCGAGTGACGATTGCAGCCATTGCTTGGCGGTTTCGGCGTTCTTCATTGTTTCGGCGGTGGTAAATGTTTTGGAAATCACCACCACCAGCGTATCTTCAGGGTCAAGACCGGCTGTTTTCCGGGCAAAATCGGTCCCATCAACATTGGCAATGAAGACCAGTTTTTTCCCTTTGATCGCATAGGGGGCGCAAGCTTCCGCCAGGTACTCCGGTCCGAGATATGATCCGCCGATGCCGATGGCAACGATATTATTTAACTTATTTTGCGCGGCGAATTTCTTGATCTTGGCCAGGACTTCTTTGACTTCCGGATGATGGTCCGGATCCCGCAAGGCGACATGAAGAACCTGGCGTCCCTCGGTCACGTTGACCTTTCCGCCGTTGAACATGTCCTTGATCTTCGCTCGCAAGCCGGTCTCTTCGGCTAAACGAAGCAGCAGGCCGATCACGGTTTCATCGACTAACTGGCGAGAATAGTCAAAATAGAGATGCTCGGTCCTAACCGCGCGTCTTATAAATGAGGTCTTGAGGTCAGGCTTATATGACTTTTGATAATTCTTGAGCTCGAGAAAACTTTGAACCAGATTGAAGTGCTGATTATCCGCCATAGTTTTAAATTATAGCAGATTTAGACCCCCATCAGCATCGGATAAACCTGATCGTGGATTGTCTGCCAGTGCTCTTCGCCCTGGTAGCTTTCGATGTAAAGCTTACCCTTCAGTTCGGTACCGGAAGCGCGGGCCGCGAACCAGGAGCCGTCATCTAAAATCACTTTCGTGCCGCCGATAGCGGCACCGTTGCCGGGAGCGGTAGTCAGTATCTGAACGATCCGGCGGCCGGCAATCTCGGCTCCGACACTCAACCTGTTAGCCAGAGTTTTGACATTCTTTCTGAACGCGGTAACATTTTCCGTATTCAAAGTAATGTCGGCTCTCTTGTAGAACGGGTCACCGTAGCGCGGCACCAGGATTTCTCTGTAAATTTGCGAAGGCGTTTTCCCTATTCTGGCCACGATCTCGGCCGAAAGAAGCGCCAGGGCAAATCCGTCTTTATCGGTCGTCCAGGTCTTGCCGTCCAGGGTGAGGAAAGAGGCGCCGGCACTCTCTTCGCCGCCGAAAGCCAGCCAACCTTCTGACAACCCTTTAACAAACCATTTGAAGCCGACCGGGACTTCGTAAAGCTCATGGTTTAAAAAACCTTTAACAACTCTGTCAATCATGCTGCTGCTGACGATCGTTTTTCCTATTTTCAAGTTTCTTGACCACTGCGGCCGGTACTGCAGCAGATACCAGATGGCGACGGAGAGATAATGGTTCGGATTCATCAGCCCGTCGGGAGTGACGATCCCATGTCGGTCAAAATCGGTATCGTTGCCGAAGGCGATCTGATATTGATCTTTCAAGCTGATCAAACTTGCCATGGCGTCCTTGGAAGAACAATCCATACGGATCGTTTTATCGCTGTCAACAGTCATAAAGCCAAACGTCGGATCAACCACATCATTAACGACCGTGAGATCGAGACCGTATTTTTCCGCGATCGGAGCCCAATAATGGACCCCAGAGCCGCCCATCGGATCGGCGCCGATCTTAATTTTCGCGGCATGGATCGCTTCAAAATCAACTACCCTGGCCAAGTCGGCAACGAACGGGGTGATAAAATCTGTTTCCTTGACTGTACCGGCACCTCTGGCCGTTTCAAATGGGGTTGCATTAACCCCTTCGTTATTATTGTTAATTAGCTGATTGGCCCGATCCTGAACCCAGCCGGTGACATCGGTGTCCGCCGGACCGCCATGTGTCGGGTTATATTTAAAACCACCATCCTGCGGCCCATTGTGAGAGGGAGTGATGACAATGCCGTCCGCCAGTCCGTTTGACCTGCCGTGGTTATGATTGATAATCAGGCGCGAAATGACCGGGGTAGGAGTGAATTCATCATCTTTGTGACAAACGACTTCAACTCCGTTAGCAGCCAAGACCTCCAGCGCGGTCTTGAACGCCGGAAAAGAGAGGGCGTGGGTGTCAAAACCGATAAAGAGGGGACCGGTCGTTCCTTGAGTTGCCCGGTATTCGCAGATCGCCTGGCTGATCGCCGCGATATGCCGTTCGTTGAAAGAGCCGGTCAGAGAACTACCGCGGTGGCCGGAGGTGCCGAATTCGACCGGGTGCGTCGGCTTCAGGTCATAATAGGCCGCGACCAGCTGACTGATATCGATTTGCATCTCTGGCGGAGCTTTTTGGCCGGGAATTATCTCTGGTGTCTTAGTCATTTGATTTCTATTATACCATTTCGCTTTCGATTCGGTTATAATCTAGGGGTAATTAGCGTGAAACAAACAGTTAACCTGGCTGGTTTAATAGTTGATAACGTTACCCTGGTTGAGGCTGTCGCCAAGGTCGAGGGGTTCATTGCCTCCGGCCAGCCGCATTTAGTCGCCACCCCTAATCCCGAAATGATCGTCACCGCCCAGGACGACCAGGAGCTGCGTGACATCCTCAATAAAGCCGACCTCCGCATCCCCGACGGGATCAGCATGGTCGTCGTTTCCCGGATACTGGGGACGCCGCTGCAGGAGCGGGTCAGCGGGATCGACCTGATGCTTAAGTTATGCGAGGTCAGCGCGGTCAAAGGGTATAAGATATTTCTCCTGGGGAGTGCGCCGGCCGTCCCCGAAGAAGCGGCCAAGAAATTAACCGCGCTGTTCCCGGGCTTGAAAGTAGTCGGCACCCAGCACGGTTATTTCGGCGGTGATGATCCTGCCGTGCTGAAAAAGATCATGCATACCGAACCCGATCTCCTTTTTTGCGGGCTCGGCGCCAGCCGCCAGGAGAAGTGGCTCAATCATCACCTGGCGGAGCTAAAGACCGTCGGGATGGTGATCGGCGGCAGTTTAGATGTTATTTCCGGCCGGAAAAAACGGGCGCCCAAATGGGCCCAAGCGCTCTATATCGAATGGCTCTACCGCTTATTTTCTGAACCACAGCGCTGGAAAAGACAGCTCGCCCTGCCGAAGTTTTTATGGTTGGTGTTCACCCGGCGGTAAGGATATACTGTTATAGTGAAACGCCTAAAACAGATTGCTATCGTAATAGTAATAATTGCCTCGGTCCAAAGCATCGCTTATTCCGAGGATCGGCCTTTTGGTGTCGTAACGACACCTTCAGTTAACAACCAAACGAGGGAAGCAAACACAGAAGCAACCACCCTGGCGCAATTTAACCTGGGGCTATCCGTTAGAGCCGAATCCAGGCCAACCTGGGGATATGAACTGGAGATCTGGAAAGATATTCACGGTCTAAATATTTATTACGGCTCTCAATCCGACATCATTAGCACAATTGAATTAAAATATAAACTTAAACTAACTAAAGAGAACTATTGCGGCGCCGGCCTCGGAGAATTCCGGGACGCGATAAAAGTCTCCTACGCTCTGCCCAATTGGATAACTACAGGTGAGGCTATTTCCCAATCATTATCAATATTTATCGGTTCGGAAAAACAAATAATAGATCCGTTACTGGCCAATGTCGAATTGGGATTGATCTTCCCAAGCATCAAAAGTATTTATGGTGAGCAGCCATACCCATTTATCGTTCCTAAAACTCGATTTTATCTTACCCTTGGCTTGAAATATTTCTTCTAAGCCATACAACTTACCCGGCTTTAATCAAGCTTTATTCGTAACTATTCAGGTATCACTGCCCTCATCTAGTTTCGTTTTAGGCTATGGCCCTTCTCCCGGCGGGAGAAGGTTTTTTCCTTAACAATCCCCCCTCTCCCTTTGGGAGAGGGGGCTACACTTTGGCATAGATAGGGTGAGGGCTGAATAGTTACCTTTATTCTTAATTCATCTCATGTTATAATCCGTCCATGAGCGAAGTTTTACTGGACATAGATCTGCCCGGGATAAAACAGTTCAAAAAAGGGAAGGTCCGCAATGTTTTTGACCTGGGTGATGAGCTTCTCCTCGTTGCTTCCGATCGGATCTCCGCTTTCGATTCCGTCATGCCGAACGGTATTCCCGATAAAGGGGCGATCCTGACCCAGATTTCACTCTTCTGGTTCGACTTTACTAAGAACATCATCAAAAACCATATCATCGAAGCGAATGCCGATAAATACCCGGCGGCACTGCAATCTTTCAAGAGTAAACTGGCCAAGCGCTCGGTTATCGGCCATAAAGCCGAATTGATCCCGGTCGAGTGTGTTGTGCGCGGTTATCTCTCTGGCTCCGGTTGGAAAGATTACCAGAAGTCGGGCGCGATCTGCGGGATCAAACTGCCGGCCGGACTGACGGAATCAGCCAAACTCCCCGAGCCGATCTTCACCCCGACCACTAAGGCGGAGCAGGGGCATGACCTTAATATCACCCAGAAAGAGGTTGAGGCACTGGTCGGCAAAGCGACCGCCGACACTATCAAGGCCAAAACGATCGCCCTTTACCAGGCCTGCGCCGAGTATGCCCTGCAAAAAGGGATCATTATCGCCGACACCAAGTTTGAGTTCGGCTTCCATAACGGCGAAATCATCATTATTGATGAGATGCTGACCCCCGACTCATCCCGCTTTTGGCCGCAGGCGCTCTATAAGGTTGGCCAATCCCAGCCAAGCTACGACAAGCAATTCGTCCGGGACTACCTGGAATCGATCAAATGGAACAAGGAACCGCCAGCGCCAAAACTACCCGAGGAGGTGGTGCAAAAGACGCGGGAAAAGTATCTCGAGGCCTACACTAAACTGACAGGTAAGAAAGAACTTTAGGAGGTTCACCATGGATATCGGCAAAGCTTTTGTTGACGCCTGGAATATTTACGTCAAGAATTTCGTCATTATCATCCTGGCCGGGATCGTCGCCATGATCCTCGGCATCCTGGTCGCTCCGCTGGTCGGTTTTCAGATGATGTTCGTCAAAGCCAAACGCGGTGAAGCGATCTCTTTCAATGATATTTTCGCCCCTTTCAGCAAATTCATCCCGCTCGCCCTGGGCGCCGCCTGGATATTTATTCTCCTCTGCCTGGCCTTTTTCCCGATGGCGATCGCTTTCTGGCTCAATTGGAACTGGCTGGGAATGATCCTGACGGTGGCCGCGATCGTCTGGGATATTTACGTTGGCGTTGGGTGGCTCTTTGCCCTCCTCTTGATCTATGAAAAGGGGTTGGGGATCAACGCCGCCCTGAAGGCCAGCCGGGAGATCGTCGGCAAGAACAATTGGTGGCTCGTCTTCTTACTCGTCATTCTGGCCGGATTCGTTTCCGGCCTCGGGAATATCGCCTGGGGCATCGGTGCCATCTTGACCATGCCGCTGGGGACAGGAGCCATCGCTTGTGCCTACGCTGAGGCTGCGAAATAAGACTAAAAAAATAACTATCGGCCGGCTGGTGATCGGCGGCGGTAACCCCGTCGCCGTCCAGTCGATGACGAAGACGATAACTTCGGACATTGACGCCACGGTCCGGCAGATCAACGAACTGGCCAAGGCTGGTTGCCAGATAGTCCGTTGCGCTGTTCCGGACCGGGAGTCGGCCCTGGCCCTAAAAGAGATCAAACGGCAGATCGGCCTGCCGCTGGTGGCCGATATTCATTTTAACCATGAGTATGCCATCCTGGCGGCGGAAGCCGGGGTCGATAAGCTCCGGATCAATCCCGGTAATATCGGCGCGCCGGCCAAGATCGCGGCGGTCGTGAAGGCGGCCCGGGACCACGGTATCCCGATCCGGGTCGGGGTCAATTCCGGCTCGCTGGAAAAAGATATCCGCAAGAAATATAAGGGGCATGTCACCGCCGAAGGGTTAGTCGAAAGCGCTCTGCGCAATGTCCGGATCCTGGAAGATTTGAAGTTCCGGGAGATCGTCATCTCGATCAAGGCGACCTCGGTCCCGCTGACGGTCAAAGCTTACCGGTTGATGGCCGGCAAGACGGCTTATCCGCTCCATGTCGGGATGACGGAGGCGGGGATCCCGAAGATCGGGATCATCCGTTCAGCCGCCGGGATAGGGGCAGTCCTGGCTGCCGGAATAGGGGACACTATTCGGGTCTCGTTGACTGGCGATCCGGTCGAAGAGGTTCGGGTCGGTTATGAGATCTTGAAGTCGCTGGAACTGGTCAACCGCGGGGTGACGATACTTTCCTGCCCGACCTGCGGCCGGACCGGGATCGATGTTGTCGGTGTAGCCACAGAGATCGAGGCCAGGACCCGCGAGATCAAGGAGCCGCTGACCATCGCCATCATGGGGTGCGAAGTGAACGGCCCCGGTGAAGCGGCCGACGCGGATGTCGGCTTGGCCGGCGGCAATGGGGTCGGGTTGATCTTCCGGGCAGGGAAGGTGGTCCGCCGAGTCCCCGAGGCCGAGATGGTCGAGGCACTGCTGGACGAGATCGAAAGTATGGTTAGCAACAAGAAGGGAGCAAACCGGTGATCGAACGTTATACAATGCCCAAGATGCGCGAGATCTGGTCGGAAGAGAACAAGTTCCGCAAATGGCTGGAGGTGGAGATCGCCGCCTGCGAGGCCTGGGCCGGACTGGGGAGAATCCCCCGGGAAGCGTTGGCCAAGATCAAGCGGAAAGCTTCTTTCGAAATCGAACGGATCAATGAGATCGAGAAAGAGACCAACCATGACCTGATCGCCTTTCTGACCTCGGTCGCCGAAAAGGTCGGCCGGGATTCACGCTTTATCCATCTTGGCCTGACTTCATATGATGTGGAAGACACCGCCCGCTCGATGCAGCTTCGCGATGCGGCCGATCTGATCATCTTGGATATTGAGGACGCCATCAAGATCCTGAAACGCCGCGCCAAAGAAGAAAAACACACGGTGATGATGGGCCGGACCCACGGCGTCCACGCCGAACCGGTCACCTTTGGTTTAAAACTACTCGTCTGGGTAGCCGAGATGGAGCGGAACCTCGACCGGATGCGCCGCGCCCGGGAAGTCATCTCGGTCGGCAAGATCTCCGGAGCGGTCGGCACCTACGCTTCGGTTGACCCGCGGGTCGAAGAATATGTCTGCAAGAAACTGAAGCTGAAAGCGTCCCCGGCCTCGACCCAAATATTACAAAGGGACCGCCATGCCGAGTTCATGGCGACGCTGGCGATTGTCGCCGCGACGCTCGAGCAATTCGCCACCGAGATCAGGAACCTCCAGCGGACCGAGATCTGGGAAGTGGAAGAGCCGTTTGGCAAAGGACAGAAAGGATCGTCGGCCATGCCGCACAAGAAGAACCCGATCACCTGCGAGCGGATCGCCGGCCTGGCCCGGGTCATCCGGGGGAACTCCCTGGCCGCCCTCGAAAATGTCGCCCTCTGGCACGAGCGCGACATTACCCATTCCTCGGTCGAGCGGGTGATCTTTCCCGACAGCTGCCTGTTGCTCGATTATATACTGCAAAAATTCTGCTGGGTCATGGATGGATTGGTCGTCTTCCCGCAGAACATGAAGAAAAATATCGACAAGTCGCAGGGGCTGATCTTCTCGCAAAAGATCCTTTTGCTCTTGACCGATAAAGGGCTGACCCGGGAAGAATCTTATAAGATCGTCCAGACGGCGGCGATGAAGGCGCGCGCTTCCGGCCGCAACCTGAAAGAAGAGTTGCTCGACAGCCGCGACGCGCGGAAGCATCTTTCCGCGGCCGAGCTCGACGCTATATTCGATATCCGCAACCATCTCAAGAACATTGACGTCATCTTCAGGAGGTTTGGATTATAATGGCAAAAGTCAAAGTTTATATCACCCCGAAAAAAGGGGTGCTTGATCCGCAGGGGAAGGCGGTCGAGGCCTCGCTTCATTCGCTCGGTTATAAGAACGTCAACGACCTCCAGATCGGCCGCTATATCGAGCTCGACCTGGGCGGGCAGGATGTCAAAAAGGCCGAGAAACAGGTCAATGAGATGTGTCAGAAGCTCCTGGCCAACCCGGTTATCGAAGATTTCCGTTTCGAGGTCATCGTCTAATGAGATTTGGGGTCATCGTTTTTCCGGGATCGAATTGCGACAGCGACTGTTACAACGTCGTTAAGAACGTCCTGAAGCAGCCGGTCGATTATGTCTGGCACCACGAGACCGACCTCAAGCGTTTTGACTGCCTGATCCTCCCCGGCGGCTTCTCCTACGGCGACTACCTCCGCTGCGGGGCGATCGCCCGTTTCTCCCCGGTCATGGAATCGGTAAAATCTTTTTCTGATAGGGGAGGGTTGGTGATCGGGATTTGCAACGGTTTCCAGATCCTGACCGAGGCCGGACTCCTCCCCGGCGCCTTGAAGCGGAATGATAACCTCCAATTTATCTGCAAACCGGTCCGGCTGAAGGTGCAAAACGACCGGACCCCGTTCACGAAAAAGTGCAAAAAAGGCCAGCTTTTGACCATTCCGATCGCCCATGGCGAAGGGAACTATATCTGCGATAAAGCGACCCTGGCCGAGTTGAAGAAGAACAAGCAGATCGTTTTCACTTACCAGGGAGAGAATCCGAACGGCTCTGTCGCCAAAATTGCCGGTATCTGCAATAAAAAGCGCAATGTCCTGGGGATGATGCCGCACCCGGAGCGCGTTTCAGAGCAGCTGCTTGGCTCGGAAGACGGTTTAGCGATCTTCCAGTCTATCTTGAGCTATAAATGAATATTGGTCTACGATTGCTGGCGGTAGCGCTATTTCTCTCTCTTCTTTCGCCGTGTTTTGCCTTTAGATTGGATAAGATCGATGCTGTTTCCGACTTCCATATCGGCCTGACCACCGGTATCGGCACCGGGCTCAACTTTGGGGTTTCGGCCAGATTCTTGCCTGGAAACCTAAAACCCGGCCTAGAAGTTGAACAATTGATCACCGATGTCGATTATTCAGCTATGATCCACGGCCTAAAACTTGGCTTATTATTAAATCTAAAGATAGATGAAAACATATATATAAACGGCCATTATGGCAATAGCCAGTTCCGGTCCAGCAAAAACATCATATATAAAGACCTTGCGGGCAATAGCCAGACAATTGTTGCCGACCAACTGACCATGGGCAGTTACTGTGGCATCTCGCTGGATTATCTTATGCCAGATTGGGGTGTTCTGATCACCCCCAAGTACCTTATAAATTCGATCAGCGGGCAGGGTCCTGTCAGCCAGTTTGACTTCAATATCGGTAAAACCTTTTAAATCTCCTTAGTCCGGACAATTAACCTGAATAACAACTGTGCATAACAGGGCAAGTGGTGATTTTTTTGGCCCACCAGAGCTAAATATTGGCTATTCGTCACCCCTTCGTATCTTGACATAAGATATATTATGCGACACTACATCTTGGTTAAAAAGAACGCTTTTTAGGGCTACCCTGCGGCTCATTAACCTCAAACTTCTAACCTCAAACCTCAAAACAATACCCAAAAAGTAATAAACAAATCCCAATCTCTTGGCATTTGATCTTTGATCTTTCTGATTTGTTTGGATGTTGGATGTTTGAGGTTGGAGGTTACTATCCGGCCTTGGCACAAGTTAGTTCCCCCACCCCCCACCGCAAGAAAATAACCCTTTTTTACGATAAATATAGTAGAATAACAGCCATGGCTGAACCTATTAGGGTACCTTTAATACCTGCCGCAGGGAGCACGGAAGCGGCTATGGCCGGGGTGCAGGGCATTGTTTTTACCGCTACTGACCGGAAGCTCATCGAGGACCGCACCGGAGCCGAGATCAACAAGACCAGCACGTTCCTGGAGGCGATGTCTAAGAAGCAGTCAATTACCGACCGGATCGAAGATGAGCATTCCGAGGTTAATTCCCACGTAGAGATTGGCGTTAAACCACCCCAGGATGTCAAAGGGCTAAAAAGAAGGATCAAAGACCATGATCGGATCATTAAATACTCAAATATTACCGCGCCCCATGAACGGGTCGAGATAACCGGGATAACCCCGGAAGCCGAGCTAGCCGCCGAGGAGCGGCCAACAACCGACCCGGCCAAGACCGCAACCCCGCCAGTCGATAGCCAGCCCCACTCCGAAATGATCGCTAAAACGACCGCCATCGCCAAGGAATTGAACCTCAACCCGGCCGAGCTGTTCGACAAGTTTGCCCTGGAGCAATCCCAGTTATTCTCCCTGGTCGCCAAGATCAAAGACCTCCACCTGAAACGGCTCCTGGCCGGCAGCCGGGCGGAATTCGAATCGTTCTCTGATGAGATCAAGCGCGAAACGCTCGCTTCGGTCCGGGAAGAAGCCCGGGATTGGCTGGACCACCAGCTTGATGGCTTGACCCGAGGCGCGGCGGAATATAAGCTTAACTTGTTAAAGTCACTGCAGTCGATGCATTATGATGACAGGAAAAATGACAGCGTCCAATGGCTGCGGAAGGTCATCGACAAATTGGCCAAGCCGGAGAACTAGTTCAACCCCGCCAACTTGTGAGTTTGAGGTATCACCAACACTCTTTTTAGCTTCCTTTTGGCTGTCGCCTCAAAAGCTAGCATCTGTTCGGCCGATGGCCGATGCTTGATCGCCCCATGCGGCGTGACTGGCTGTAAAACCAAGGGGATTTTATCATCCACCGCCGCGATCAAAGAGGCCGCCTCATCTATCTCTTTGATAGTGGATTCCTTAGCAAAAACAACCTTCACAAAAACATCTTTAAGGTAAGCCGTCTCCAAGGCCTTCTTATGTTCCTTCCAATATGGAGAGAGGCCGGTCGCGCTTGGCAGTTTAAGGTCCAAGGCAATGATATCGACCAGCTCGATCACTTCAGCCAGGTGGTCCGGCAAGACCCCGTTCGTTTCTAAATAGACCGGGAGCTTGACCTCTTTTTTCAGCGCCGGAAGGAATTCCTTGAGGAAATCGACTTGCAGGAGCGGCTCGCCACCGGTCAGGCTAACCGAATGGCAGGCCCCGGCCGGTTTATTCAAAGAGGCTATCAATTCAACCAACTGACCGACCTCGACCGGATTATTCCGTGTTTCGAACTTATGGGTACCAGGAACCGGCTCAAACTTGAAGGTTGGGGATATAACCAGGGCCTGGGGTGAATCGCAATACTGGCAAGAGAGGTTACAACCGGCAAACCGGACGAAGATCTGCCTCACCCCAACGTACAGCCCCTCCCCCTGGATTGAGGCAAAGAGCTCATTAAGCTGGGCTTGGGCTGGCATATAGACGAATTGTAGCAACGAATGGGGGCTGAAGCAATGAAATGGTGGTGGTTTAGACAGTTATGTCGACTTGGGGTTTGGGAAGTCTTAGAGCCGCTAAAACGGCGCTCATCTGACTGGTCAAACTGTCAAGAGGAGAGTTGGAATTAGTCTCGGTGGTCTTATTAACCTCACGAGCACTAGCCCCTGCCCTTTGAGCCAATTTATTTAATGGATTAATTAATGAATTAACGTTACTGATCATAGTACATTCCTGCCATACATCTATCGGCAGGTTTGGGGAGAAATTTCAGGGTATTTATAAATCAATAAAATCCCTTTTATTCTAGACTCTACCCCTAATATCCGGATTAATGCAATAGAACGAATTGTTTAACAATCAAAATAAAAAGCTATTTTATGAGGAAATTACTATAAATGTATTTTCTCGCGACATTTTAATAGAATGGCCTTCCTTATTTCCCTGCCTTTTTCAAATATTTTCTTATTATAAAGATAACCAAAACAAAGATGGCAGATAGCATTTAACCAGTTAACGTTGTCTTTTAATGCTAAATAATCCATTATTGAATAAGCATTTATTACATGCTCTTCAAGCTTTTTATTTCTATCGATGAATTGCTTTAGATATTCAATTATTTCATTATTAAATTTTATAATATTATCTTTAATATCTTTTGATTGTTCTTTCAACAATTGAAAGTTCTCATAATACATCTTCTCAATTATTGAAATATCCTTATTATATCTATGGAAGTCCAAGTAAACACCGTGCATTTCATTTAGCACTTCCAAATATTTCAATGATTTAAGATTTATATAATCACACTGTATTGGTCTTAGATTAAAAAGCCACCTCTTATCTACATTTTTAGACAATGCTTCGAAATCTTTTCTGTTATCTGCTAATGTATCTAGCGCCATAATCAGCTCCTGGTAAAGAAGCCAGTTGCTATTATAATCATCTCTTTCTTTTTTATAATAATCAAAAAGAGATGTTACTAGAAAAGTAAAAATGCCGGCCCAAGCGGCACCCCAAAAGGCTGCTTGCATAATTTCTTGTTTTTGGATATATTTTGGAGAAAAAGTAACTAGTGTCGCTAAAATAATTATAAACAACAATCGACGTAAAATAAAGTCAATATTTATTTCTCTAAAAAACAACTCTTTTATATTTAGCATGCTAATAATAAGACTTTATCTTCTGTCTGACTTCTGCTTTTCTTGATTTATTAAGAGGATTATATAAATTATCATTAATAAATATCCACAGACCGCCTACTCCACCTTAAACTGGTCGTCCCCTATCCCCTTATTGACCTTGATGTTTTGGAACTGCATCTCGACCTTCATCTTGCCGGCCGGGGTGGTAACGTTGGAGAGGTTCTTGACCGGGATCCAGATATCGGCAATCTTTTGATACTCGATCACCGACTGGCTGACGAGCCGGCCTTTGGGATCGTACATCATGATCGAGGTCGGGATCATCTTGCCAGAGTCGACCACGAACTCCATTCGGCCAAAGAACTTGTTGGCTTCCTTAGGGGTGCCGGTGATAACGTAATCGTTCCCCTTCTTTTCCATGGTCAGGTTGAAATAATCGAGCGCCTTCTCGAAGTTCATCTCCTTCTGCGGTTCGGCCTGCCCTTTGGCTTGGCGCATTTTCTTCATGTCCTGGACCATCTTCTGGCCGGTCTCGGGATTGATGATCGCCATCTTGTCGCCGTTGGTGATGGTGATCTGCTTCATCGGGGAGAGCATCTCGACCTTCGACTTATCTTTCCCCTTGTTCCAGATCTTACCCTTCTGGGTCATTGTCTGCGGGCCTTGCCCCTTCGAGCCGGGCATAACCATACTGGAAGTGATGGTCGTGACGGTTTCCGCGTACATATCATTTATTCTCGATTGGTTGGACTGGATCTTGGAAACGAGGTCCTTCACCGACAGATCACCGGCCAGTGAAGGTGCGACGAGGGCAAGACAGAGGGCAAAAGAGACCAAGAGACCTATCAATTTACGCATTGGCTTTCCTCCTATTATTCGCCTTCGAACTCGGTCTGGGCATAGACGCTATACCCGGCCGCCTCGAGCTTTTTACGCCCGCCGAGGTCAGGCAGGTCAACGATAAAAGCCAACTCGACGATCTCACCCTGAAGTTTCCGGACCAGCTTGGCCGCCGCCAGGGCGGTCCCGCCGGTGGCGATCAGGTCGTCAACGATCAAGACCTTTTGCCCCTTCTCGATGGCATCTTTATGGATCTCGATAACGTCGGTGCCGTATTCCAGGGCATATTCTTCCCGCTCGGTTGCCGCCGGGAGCTTCCCTTTTTTTCTCACCGGGACGAACCCCTTACCCAGGACGAACGCGAGCGCGCCGCCGATGATAAAACCGCGCGAATCTATCCCGACGACAATATCAATCTCTTTGTTCTGATACCGTTTGATAAAGTCATCGATGCAAAGCTTGAAGCCGACCGGATCTTTCAGCAAAGTGGTGATATCGCGGAACATGATACCCTTCTTTGGCCAGTGAGGGATGGTCCGGATCCTTGATTTGATAGGCATTTTCTCTCCTTAAATTCGAATTACCAAATTCCAATGACGAACTAATCAACAACTAACAATTTTTAAACTGGTTATTGAGAAATTGAGATTTAGTTCGTCATTCGTCATTGAGATTTGGAAGTTACCTTCGAGATCTTTGGGATCACCTTTATCAGCAAAGTTTTCACTTTGTCGGCATTTTCCCTCATCCTCGCCATGACCATCTCATAGGTGACCGGCGCTTCACCTTCTTTCCAGCAGTCATAGTCGGTTGACATGGCGATCGTCTGGTAAGCTAGCGAAAGCTCCCTGGCCAGGACAACTTCCGGGCAGGTCGACATATTGATGATATCCGCTCCCCAGGCCCGGAACATGTGGCTCTCCGCCCGGGTAGAGAACCGGGGGCCTTCGATGGTGATGACCGTGACGTCCCGGTTGTATTTATAGCCGAGCTCGTCGCAGGTCGCGCAGAGGATATCGGTTAAACCTTTGTCATAGGGGTCGCTCATCGGCGTGTGGACTACGCTCTCGCTGAAGAAGGTCAGGTTGCGGTGGCGGGTAAAATCGATGAATTGTGAGGGGAAGACCAGGTTGCCCGGCTTGATCTCTTCGCGCAGGGAGCCGACCGCGGTGGCGGCCAGGATATGGGTGCACCCCTCTTCTTTCAGGGCTTGGATATTGGCCAGGTTGTTGATCTTGGTCGGCATGATGTTGTGTTCCTTGCCGTGCCGCGCCAGGATAACGACCGGGGTCCCGCCGATCTCGCCGCAGGTCAAGCTGGAAGATGGTTGGCCAAAACGGTTAACGACCTCTTTGACGACAGCTTGTTTCAATATTTGGGGGTCGTCGAGGCCGGACCCGCCGATCACGCCGATTTTTACCATGGGATAATTATACTCCTTTGTCTCCGTGGACGGGATAGACGTCGACCCGGAGGAGGAAGACGGTAAAACCGACGAAAAAGACGGCAACGATCAGAAGTAGCGAGATGAATTGCTGGAGATCGGCCCGAAGCATGGAGACCGCGATCGCGCCCAGGACCACCTGAACGGCGTAGAGGGTCAAGACGGTAGCACGCTGGGAGAAACCCATTAAATTGATCCGATGGTGGGAATGGTCCTTCCCCGGCTGGCTGAACTTCACTTTATGAAGAAAGCGGTTAGTAAAAACAAAATAGGTGTCAAAGATCGGGATACCGAGAATGATCAGCGGGACAACGAACGAGACGATCTGGAGGCGCTCGATACCGAGCGAGATCGCCACGTTCCACAGCGAGAAGAGGTTAAGCCGGATCGCCAGGTAGGCCATGATGAAGCCGAGGAATGTTGAACCCGCCTCCCCCAGGAAGATCGAGGCGGGATTGAAGTTGTAGCGGAGGAAACCGAGCGTTGCTCCCATGACCGCCGCCGCTGCCAAGAGTATCTCCGGCTGGCTGCTATTCAGCCCGAGCGCCAGGAAAATAGCCGCGGCGATGAAACAGACGCCGGAGACCAGGCCATCCATCCCGTCGAGCATGTTCATCGAGTTGGTCATAAAAGCAATAAAACCGATGGTCAGGAGCCAATTAAGCCAGGGGGTGCTGAAAAAGGTGAAATGGACCCCGGCCAGATAGACCAGGCCGGCGGCCAAGACCAGATGCGCTATGATCTTGCTGCGGGCGCGGACCTTGATGCCGGCGTCGTCGAGCGTACCGAAAAGGACGAATAAGAGGCCGATCACGGTCAGTCCAACGGTTTCCCGGGAAAGCCCCCCTACCGTCAATAAAGCAAGGGCAAAGGCGGAGAAAACGGCCATCCCACCCGTTAGCGGAATAGGTTTGTGATGGATCTTGCGGAAACCGGGTTTGTCGAGGATGTTGAGCTTGGTCGCAATTAGCTTGGCCAGCGGGGTCAGGATTAAAGCCGCGATCAAAGCGATCGTTAATGCCAGGAAGATCACTTGCTCACTATTTGCCTGACGGCGGAAGAGGCGCCAGGCGCGAAACTGGCTGCTTTTTGGATATTGTCCCAGTTCGCCTTGAACCACTCGATCGCCTTGGGCAATCCTTCTTCGAAGGTGGTGTTTGGCGTGTAGCCGATCAGCTTATTCGCCCGTTCGACCGAAGCGAGGATCCTGGATTTAGTATCCCATTTGCGGCGCGGGGCGAAATTGATCCCGGCTTTGTTCCCGGTCAGCTTATTGATCATTTCGGCCAGCTGTTTGATCTGGATCTCGCGGCCCGACGCCAGGTTGAACTCCTGGCCGATCGCTTCCGGCCTGACCCCTGCCCTAAGCAGGCCGTCAACAATATCGCCGACAAAGGTAAAGTCACGGGTCTCTTCGCCGGTCCCGGTAATAGGAAGCGCCTTGCCGCTCATCGCCCAGTAGATGAAGTTGGGGATGACATTGCGGTATTGGCCGGGGATCTCACCCGGGCCATAGGAGTTGAAAAAGCGGGTCTTAACACAAGGGACCTCATACTGGTGTTGGAAGAAGTTGCAGTAGAGCTCGCCCAGCATTTTGGTGATCTGGTAAGGAGTGCTCAAGTGCATCGACATAAAATCCTCCTTCAACGGCATCGGGGCGTGGCTACCGTAGATCGAACAGCCGGAGGACGCGTAGACGAACCGCTTAACCCCGGTCAGCGCGCTATATTCGAGGAGCCGGAGGGTCCCCATCCCATTGACTTGCAGGTCACTTTCCGGGTGGTCAAGCGAGTTCTGGTTAGCGAAGAAAGCGGCCAGGTGGAAAACATATTCCGGCCCTTCAAAGAAGACCCTTTTCAGCTTGATCTCGTCCAGAATATCCCCCTCGGAAAAGAGGACATTGGAGAGTGACGGAATATTCCATCTTTCAGCGGAGGAAAGGTCGTCCAGGACAATGACTTTGGCCGCCCCGGCTTCGGACAAGGCCCGGACCAGGTTTGAGCCGATGGCCCCGGCCCCACCGGTGACCAGGACCTTTTTCCCTTTGTATTCGTTCTTATAGTCCATTATTTTCTCCTTGAAAGAACTTCTTTGAAGATCGTTTCGTATCGGACCACGCATTTCTCCCGGGAAAAGGCCGCTTCCGCTCCGAGGCGGCCGTTCCGGCCCATGGTCTCGCGCAATGACGAGTCATTATACAATTTTCTGATAGCGGCGGCAAGCTCGGCCGGGTTATCTGGCTCAACCGCCAGGCCGCAATTGAATTCTGCCAGGATCTTGGGGGCATCCCCGGCCAGCGCCAGGCTCGCTACCACCGGTTTGCCGGCAGCCATAATGCTTAGCATCTTGCCCGGGACGACCGGAGTAGCCAGGTCTTTCCTTAAGGTGACCAGACAGACGTCTGAAGCATGCAGAATCTGGGGATAAATGCTTAACGGCTGGGTCGGGACAAAAAGGACGTTGGTCAGTTTTTTTTCTTTGGCCATCGTTTCTAACTCCGGCTTCTTGACCCCGTCACCAACGAGAACAAATTGGATATCCTTGTTCTCTTTTAATCTCTCCGCGGCGCCGATGACGACCTCCAGCCCTTGCGCAAATCCCATCACTCCGGCAAAAGAGACGACGAATTTCCCTTTAAGCTCGAATTTACGGTAAAAATCATTCTCTTTTCCGGCCGGTTTGATCCCGTCTATATCGACCCAGTTGTGGACCACTTCGACCGGATTATCTTTAGCCCCGTAAGAGCGGACATATTCCTGATTACCGGTGGAATGAACAGTAATGGCATCAGACCGCCGGTAAATAAACCGCTCCATCCAACGCGATACGGCGATCAGGAACTTGTTCTTTAACAGGCCAAGGTCGATCACCGTCTGCGGATAGAGGTCTTGGATATTGACGACGACCGGACAAGGTTTGAGCTTACCCAGCCAGAAGCCGGTAAGGCCAAGCGGCAAAGGGGGCGAATAGACCAGAATAACATCAGGCCGTTCCAGGAAAAGACCGCCCCAGAAAAAGATCAAACCAAGGATAAAATGTTCAAATCCTCTGATAATAGGGATAGTGCGCGCCAAAGGAGGCGTTTTAAACCGCCGAACTTTTACCCCCGACATCGTTTCTTGCGCCGGAATATTGGCCAGATCTGTCCCGTCGGCCACGTTATAGCGCGGCATCCGGGTGATGACCGAGACTTGATGCCCCCTTTTCACGAGCGACTCCGCCAATTCAAAGAAAAGGGTCGAAGCGGATTTGGTTTCCGGCGGGAAGGCTTCGGAGAGGATCAAAATGCGCATTTTTTAAATACCTTTGGATAGTGAAGGATCGAGCACTTTTAAAACAGCCTTTTTAACGCGATTCGGGGCTTCCAAGGCAATACCTGGCCGGTGAGCATCTCCGGGACCGAAAACGACGAACATTCCCGGTTTGATCGTGAAGTAGCTCCCCTCGCCATCCAGAAGTACGTAGTCTTCTTTGTACTTATATTCAGAAGTCACCCTTAGAGAACTAAGCGGCGCGTAACCTATCATCTCCTCTCCCCGGATGACGAGTTGCACGTCAAAATATCTCCGGTGAGCTTCCCAGAGCGCTTTTCCCCTAGGTATAGTTTCATATTCATTTATTGTGCCATAGAGATCATCACCATCAATCTCGAAACGTCCCAGCGGAAGACGGGAAAGATCGTTCGTCTGCAGGTATTTAAACGCTTGCTCGAGGCGGGGATTTAGCTTTAAATATATATTTAAGTTATTAAATAAGTCGATTATCATGAATATCCTGCGGCTTTCCCGTCTGGAGCGACTCCATGACGGCGAAAGTCGCCAGAGTGGTGTAAAGGTATTCCGAATAATCGACTGGCACAGGCCGGCCCTGTTTGATCGCGTTAAAGAACAGGTCGAATTCGTTCTGATAACCACGATCGATATTGAACTTCCTCTTGTGCTCGCGCTTGCCGTCCCGGATGAATGTCAGCTCGGTAAAGTTATCGATCACGTAGCTCTGGTTATTGCCGAAGACCTCGATCCGCTCGCGAGGGATCCCTTTATGCCCGACCGAGGTGTAAAGGAGGGTCGCGACCGAGCCGTTCTTCATTTTCAGCGTGATGGCAATATTATCCTCATTCGTTACCTGGCCATTGTCGGACGAGATCGTTTCGGCAAAAACCCGGACCGGAACGGAAGAAGTCGCGTATTGGATCGAATCGATAAAATGGCAGACTTCGCCGATGACACGTCCGCCCCCTTCCTTGTTCAGCACCCAGTGCGCTTTAGGCACGAACCCGGCATTGACCCGGCAATTGACGGTGACGGCTCCGCTTTCCCCCATTAGTTCTTTCGCCCTGACGGCCAACGGAGAAAACCGGCGGTTGAACCCGACCATCAGCCGTTTACCGCTGCGTTTATAAGCCTCGGTTATCCGTTTTACTTCTTCCTCATTAAGCGCTAACGGTTTTTCGGCAAAAACATCCTTACCGGCTTCCAGAGCTTCGACAATCATCTGGCAGTGGAGATCGTGCCGAGTGGCAATGATCACCGTGTTGATCTGCGCATCTTTGAGTATCTCTTTATAATCGGTAGTGCAGTATTCAAAACCGAACTGGTTGGCGACATTGCGTCCCGACGAGCCGGTCGCCGTCGCGACGCCTCGCAAAGCGATCCCTTCGATCTTTTTCAAGCAGGGAATGATCGTGACATTGGAAAAGAGACCGGCCCCGATCATGCCAACCACCGGTTCTCCAGGCGCATAGCTGACCGGGGGATTTACAATAACTTTATTTTCATGCTCTTTGGCCGCATCATATTCGAGCAGGACGCCCAGATAATAAGGATGCTCTTTGCCAAGCAAAAGTTCATAGGCACGAAGCGCTTCATCGATCTTATAGCGGTGAGTGATGATCGGACCCATTTTGACCCGGCCGGAGGCGATCAGGTTCATATATTCTTCCATGTTGCCGGCCTGGGTCCAGCGGACCAGTCCGATCGGATAATTATTACCCTTGAATTCCCAATTGGCGTCATATTTTCCCGGCCCGGTCGCCCTCGATACTATCAGAGAAAGCTCTTTATCAAAAAAGACATTGCGCGGCACATCAAGTTTGACCAAACCGCAGGCGACGATCTTCCCTTTTTCCCGCGTAATCTCGGCGGAGAGGTTCAGCGGATCATTGCTGCCGGTCGAGGCCATGATGATCGCCGCGTCAAAGCCGTGACCGCCGGTCAGCAGTTTTGTTTTTGTCACCGCTTCGTGCCAATCGGTTGAACCGTCTTTTGCCCCCAGCTTAATCGCCAGATCGACTTTCTTCCTGTCCAGATCATAACCGAAAGCCTCGCAGCCCCAGGCTTTCAATATCTGAACAGAAAGCTGGCCGAGCATGCCCAGGCCGATAACAGCTACCTTGGACCCGAAGGTCAGCTCGGCGCAACGGATGGCGTGGATAGCAATCGCCGCAATATAAGAAAAAGCGGCGTCTTCGCAAGAAACACCATCCGGGATCTTTACGCAATCATTTTTCGGCACCCAGGTCACTTCGGAATGGGTGGCAAACAGGTCGCTGCCGCAGGCGACGCGGTCGCCGGCCTTGAACTCATCGACCCCTGCCCCAATGGCAATGACTTCCCCCGACGAGCTATAGCCGAGCGGCTGGAGGGTTTCCAGGCGGCCTTTAACCGCCTGATAAGTTTCCCTTATCCCTTCGGTCTTGATCTTATCAATAACTCTGCGCACTAGATCGGGCCGCGACAGCGCTTTTTCGATCAGGTTCTGCTGGGCCAGGTTGACCATCAGCTTTTCCGTCCCGACGGAAACAGCGGAATTCAAGGTTCGCACGAGCACCCCCCCCGGCCTGACCAACGGCGCGGGGACTTCGACAACCCTCAACTCTCCTGATTTATAATCCTGAATTACTTGTTTCATATGACCTTGACCGATCCTTTCATTTATTGCCAACACAATACACGGAGGGACGTAATCGAGGGACCAAGTTTTCCAACAGGGAGAGCAGTGAAAACCCCACTCTTGTCACCGGATTGACCGCTCTTTTGGCCCTGGTTCTGGTTGGTTCCGCTACCAGCGTGACCTCAATCCTCTTGAAGCCGGCCGCCGCCAACAATGACCGATATTCATCAGCATTATATTCCCTAAAATGCCCATAATAATGACCGGACATCCATTCAGCAAAAGGGATATAGGGGTGCTGTCCCAGCATAATTTTCATAACTTTAAAAAAAGAAACGGCGTTCGGCGCGCCGAGAATAAATTCCCCTCCTATTTTAAGGACTCGCTTGATCTCCTTGAGTAGGCCCACCGGGTTAACGGGCAGATGTTCAATGGACGTCAAAACAGGTCACGGCATCAAAATAGCCGTCGCTGTATGGGAGTTTACCCGCTAAGAGATTCCCAGTTTCACTTTTGATCCCATATTGTTTCAGCAATTTCAGCGCTTGCTCACTGTTCCCCATCCGATTTCCCAACTCTGCGCTATATTCTTCAAAACGGTCGATCAAATGAGCTTCAATCTCCTTGTCTAATTTTGCTACCGCGATCAAATTGACTCCCATTCCCCCTCCAACATCAAGTATCCTTCGGCCCTTTGACTTAAGGATCAGCTTCATCTCCAACAAATGCTTACCCCAGTTCTCCTGGCGAATTGTTTCTTCCGCCGGGTGACCGAATTCGGCGGCAGTCCTGTCGAGAGCGCCAGCTAGTGCCTGTTCATTCATTCGCTGATCGGCCTTTTCCTGAAAGTGTACATGATCTTATGCAGCAGATCGGCGGCAAAAGATTCATAAAAGAAGTGGTTGATCCAGGGATGGAGCCAGGCGGAAAGCGCCAGGTAATTCCAGATATCACGTTTTAAATAGAACTTACCGGAAGCAAACTTTTTGAAATCCTGGTTCAAACTGATCTCGGAGATTTTGGGAACCAATTTGTTCTTATAAGGCAAGCGGTAGTGAAGGACCCTTTTTAGATCGACCCCCATCATCTGGCTGACAACCAGGTCAGCCGCTTCAAAATTATTGGCAACCAAAATGAAACCCCAGGCAAAAACATCGCCAACCATCGGACCGCTGCGGGTCAGGCCGTAAGTACCGTCAATGATCGTAAATTTGCTTTTAGGTATTTGATTAATGGCAAAGATCGCTTCGTTAAAGACCGGATGATAGCGCAGGCGCATCGTATTCGGCACGCAGCCCCATTGATTCTTGTAAGAAAGACTGATGCCGGTCATCGCGTGGACCTTTGGCACCGGGAAAGTAATAAAGTGGTCACAGTCCTCAAGCAAAGCCGGGTATTCGACCTTGAATTGCTTGAAATACTTGTTAATAGTCAAATAGCGCCAGGAACTTTTATCCTGGGAGAAATTCACGACTTTAATCCCATATTTCTTTTCGAGATCATATAAGCCATAATCATGGAAAGCATCTTTGACTTCATACGAATCATAACCGCCGTCTGATTCGCCAACCACGATCCGCGCGCCGAGATCCTTGAGAAGTTTGATGGTCGCTTCCAGGACCTTGGGTGTCGTGGTAACACCAGGCTTAAATTTTGGATAGGTCAAGTTTGGCTTCAACAACACTGTCATCCCCGGTTTTACCGCTTGGTCGAGGCCTACCCACTTAAAGCCGGCAGCCAGCTTCTCTAATTCATCATTTTTAAGCGCTTCAATAAATACTTTATGGCTCATGCCGTTCCCTCCCCTGGTTTGCTAATAGATAGTTTATCATAATAAACTCATTTCCTTTCGTTTCTCGCCATGATCTCAGCAAAGCAAGCTAAGGTTTCTTTGGCCGTCCTTTCCCAGGTGAACAACTTGGCCCTTTTGATCCCGGCAACCGACATATCCTCCGCAAGTTTTTTATCGGTCAAGATGAGTTCGATCTTGCCGGCCAGGTCAACCGGGTCATGCGGATCAAATATCAGCCCCGCTTCGCCGGCAATCTCTGGTAGGGCCGTAGCATCGGCGACCAAGACCGGCAGTCCGGCCGCCATGGCCTCGATCACCGGTAGTCCGAAAGCCTCCACCAACGACGGCATGACAAAGATCGAAGCCCTTTTATAAATAGCATAAAGCTCGGCAAAAGTAGTTTTGCCCGTAAAGACAACCCTTGGTCTGCCCGCCGGGTCGCTGATAAAGTTCTGGAGATACGCCTTTAGTTCTTCGGTTACCTCGCCAACCAGGACGATTTTGTATCTGTCTCTGATTTCTCGAGGCAATTTATTATAAGCTTTCATTAAAACCTCATAATTCTTCCTTTTAGAAATGCTGGAGACAGAAAGAATATAAGGGGAATCCGTTTCACGTTCAGCCTGGCTTTTCACCAGCAAAGCATCAGTATCCGCGCCAAGATATATCGTAACCATGCGGTTGTCAGGCACTTTTAATTTAGCCAGCAGGGATAATCGCGAAAAATTGGAGATATGGACCGATAAGTCGCTATGCCTGATCGACAGATCAGTTAGGACCCTCAAGGCTTTAAAGCGCAGCCTGGCAATAAATGACTCCCCCTTGATATTAAGGATAAAGTAAGGATAAATATTCAAGACCCACAACATTTTTTTGCAGGGGGCAAGAATAGAGCTGATATTGGCCGAACAGACTAAAAGACCGATCTTCAATCGCCAAACAAGAAAAGGAATGACAAATTGTTCCTGAAATATACGAATAAGAAGATTGTGTTTTTTCATCTTGACCAGCTTGACGTTTGCCGGCCAAGTTATTAAGTCAAATATCTTAATATAATTCTCTTCGGCCACAAAAAGATAATACTCGTTAGCGCTGTCCAGCTTGGCCAATAATGGCACAAGGTTCCGCATGAAAGTCACCCCGCCGCCGATAGTTACCGAGAGGGCGTTAATCCCTATTTTCATACTGGGCCCTTTCCTGTTTTACAACTTTGTTGATCAAAACCAACATTCCCGCCAAAAACCAAAAATAAAAATTGGAAGGGAAAAGGTTCCACAGGTCCGTCACAAACCCAAGAACAATATATGATATAAAAACCGAGAGAATGCCCGCGATCAGGCCGGAATAAAAAGGATCCCGGGTTAAACTCGCCGTTAGATTCGATTCTTTAAACAACAGATAGATCAAAACAATAAACGTAATGAACGGCACAAGCCCGCTGGTAAAGAAAAGCAGGACATAGTAATTATCCATGCTGATCCCCTGCCCGCTCCATTTCTCATTGCCAGTCGTGTAATTATCTTTCTTAAATTCTAAACTATCCGGTCCATTAGCCCAATCCTCAGGCGTTATTCCGGTAATAATCGAGAGGGGCTTATTTGACATTTGTTCCCAACCTTTTTGGGGTATGGATATGAGCCGGTAAGCGATCTCGTTTTTACCGCCTTCGGAAGAAAACGCCCTGACATATCTGAATAAAATGCCGGGATTATAAATCGTCACGGCGAAGATGATCAGCAAGCCGGCAATAAATGACAGCATTATCGACCGGTAATATTTTTTTCGGAATAAAAGGAAAATAACCCCCAGCATTAAAGCCAGGAGTGCGCCGCGAGAAAAAGTAAAAAAAAGGCAAACGGCCAACAAAATCATTGATAAACGCGAAAAGATTTTATTGATAAGATAAACATTATTCACATATAATCCAAAGAACAGCAGCAGGAATGTGACTAAATAAATACCGAGATTGTTCGGATTAAATAAAGTCGAATAGATACGCGCGATCGCTATCCCGGAGCCCATTTCATTAAACATAAAAACAAAACCCATATAAAAGAAGAGCAATTGGATCAGGCCGAGCAAAGCGACAATAAGACTTAGGGATAACATGATGTTGGTAAATTTCTTCAGGTCACTAGCGGCAAAAAATGACGGGACGATGAACATTAAGGGGATAAACTCGATCGCATTCCTCATCCCGATCATGAAGGAATAGTTCTCTTTGGGTAAAGCAAAAAATAATTGAATAATAATTATAGCCAAAAATAATATGGCAACGATCGAGGCATTCATGATTTTCAATTTTGTTTCTTTTCGAACAAAGATATATAGCAACCAGATCAGATATATTAGGCCGATAAAAATATCACGAGAGCTCTTTTGCAGGAATGTTCCGGCCTCATATGAATTTGGGGTTAAATAAGCATAATAATAACTAAGGGGCGCAAAGATAAGAAACCCATATAAAACATATTTTGGCCGACCAAGCACCAAAACAATGACGGCGAACATGAATAATATTACAGATATTACTTCAATCATGAGCAAATAACCCTTTGATCAAAGCGACATACTCGTTTTGCATTTTTTGCGCGGTGAACAGCTTGGCTCTTTCCCGTCCGCCGTCAATGATCTTTTCACGGAATACCCGGTCATTTTTCAGCTGTTTTATCGCCGCCACGAAAGCGCCAATGTTTTCCGGCGGGCAAAGGACTCCAGTCTCGCCATCAGTAACCAGTTCGGGCAGAGCGCCAACATCGGAACAGATCACCGGAACACCAAAATTGTAGGCCTCCAACACGACATAACAGAACCCTTCGTCTCTTGAGGGAATGATAATCGCATCTAACTCGAAAAAATGACGGTCAATATCTTTCACATAACCGTTATATTTAAAGAAACCGGGTAATTTCACTCCCATTTCCTTCGCTTCATCGGCCTGAAACCCCCAACCCCCAAAGGCCTCAAATTGATATTCTCGCTGGACAGGAACAAACTCCTTGGCGATCTGTAAGAAGAGATCAAAGCCCTTTTCATAAGATAATCGTCCAATATAGCCAACTTTCCATTGCGGCGATACAACAGATTTCTTGACCACCGTGCGACCTGGGGTCAGCCCGCAATAGGCCATAGCGATCCGCTCGCGAGGTATCCCCTCTTTCAAGAGATAATCATTGACCAAATAATTAGAAATACAAATGTATTTATCAACCAAAAACCAGGTCAGCCGATTGAGCATCAGCCAGGTGTTGATGTAGAGCGGTGAATTCAGCTTAAAAGCGCGCAGGTTGGAAAGGATGGAAGTCGCGTGCTTAAGCCGGGGAAAAAAGATCTTAAGATGCCGGCTCATGATACTGGTAATTATTTCCTGCGTGAATAAAACATCGACTTTTTCCCTAAGAATTATGCTGATCAGATGAAAAGAGCCAAAAGCCAAATACCACTTTTTTAAGGGTACTTGATAATGCTTGATCGGCCGGCCGCCGTTCAATTCGCTAAAGCCGTTGCTTTCCATAGTGGAAGCGATCACTATCTCGAATTCTCGTAAAAAAGCCGGCAAGAGAGTTCGTAAGAAAGTGTCCGTCCCGCCATAGTTAGTGCCATAATAAAAGATCAGCACCTTCGTCTTTTTGCTTTTGGCTTCGTTGTGGCGCATTGATAATAATAATCAGCTAGATCGTATATTCTTCCGGCCGGTAAATATTGAGGTTCTCCCTGACGAACTCGATGGTTTCCTTGAGGCCGCTTTCCAGGGAATAGCGTGGTTGGTAGCCAAAGAGGTTTTTGGCCTTGGTATAATCACAAAGCAGTTGTTTGACTTCACTCTTCTCCGGCCGAATTCTGACTTCATCGCTGATAATTTTGGCCTGACTGCCGGTCAGCTCCAGTATCTTCTTGGCCAGGTCGCCGATGGTAATCCCCTGACCCGAACCAATATTGAAGACCTCCCCCACCGCAGCCTCGCTCTCCGCGATCTGGATATAACCGAGCACCGAATCTTTAACGTAATTCATATCCCGGACCGGTGAAAGCGAACCCAGTTTGATCTCCGCCTTGCCGGCTAAAGCCTGGCAAATAACGGTCGGGATCACCGCCCTGGCCGACTGCCTCGGTCCATAAGTATTGAACGGCCTGATAGTTGCCACCGGCAGATTGAATGAGCAATAAAAGCTCTCCGCCAGCTTATCGGCGCCAATCTTGGTCGCTGAATAAGGCGACTGCGCCTGCAGCGGATGTTTTTCATCGATTGGCGTGTAGAGGGCCGTGCCGTAGGTCTCGCTGGTCGAAGTATGGACGATCTTTTTTACACCGTGCTCACGGCAGGCCTGAAGCACGTGGAGCGTCCCCAGGACATTGGTCATGACGTACGCTTCGGGCGCCAGGTAAGAATAGGGAATGGCGATCAAAGCCGCCAGATGGAAAACGACCTCCTGCCCTTTGACCGCTTCCTTGACGGCGCCAAAGTCGACGATGTCACCGGAAAATATCTTGACCTGGGCGAGGATATCTTTTGGCAGAAAATCAAGGTTCGCCAATTTATTTTGGGAGTTATAAAGGACGAAGGCTGTTACCTTGGCGCCTCGCCTGACCAATTCCTCGACCAGATGGCTCCCCACAAACCCCTCCCCTCCGGTGACTAATACTTTTTTCCCTTTTAGATCCATATTATTTCTCCCTCCGTAATTTTGAGATCCAATCACCCTTTTTCTCGTCATTAACCTCTTCCAGATTTTTGATCTGTTCGATCGCCAGCCAATGTTCCTTGATCAAATATCCCTTGACCAGCTGTCCCTGCCGGGCGGCGGATTCGATCAATTCCGGCATCGTATAACGTTTACTTGGCACCAGCTCAACGCACTTCCCCTTGACCAAGTAGATCCCGGCGCTAGCCCGGTAATTTAAGGTTGGTTTTTCCCTGATGTCAACGATCCGGTTATCGTCATCCAGGTCGATTATCCCGTAGCTTAGCTGATGAGCAAAGTTGATCATCGCTACGCTGAGATCGGCTCCGGAACGCTCATGGCAGGAGAGGAAATCGGCAAAAGAAAGGTCGGTCATAATATCACCGTTCATCACCAGGAGCGATTCGTCACGCCCGATCTTGATGCCATTCTTCTTGAACAGGGAAAGCGGGCCCGCCGTCCCCAGCGGCGAAGATTCTGATAAATAATTTAACTGGAGTTTCTTGAAGTTTTTTTGCGCCAAATACAGTTTGATCATGTCCCCATGATAGTTGAGCGAAATGTAGATATCATTAAAACCAAAGCGGCTCAATCTTGAGATAATATAATCAAGTATCGGCCGGCCTCTAACCGGGATAAGCGGCTTGGGGACCGCGAAGGTTAGCGGCCTCAAGCGAGTGCCCAATCCCCCGGCCAGGATCAAAGCTTTTTTTGTTTTTTTCCCCATAATCCCTTTGACCAATTATACATTATTTTGAGGTCATTATATATTCCCGACGCCTTTATTTTGAAGGTAAGAAAATCGTCATCTTTCGCGATCGTCGTCCGGTTGAGGCAGAAAGGGTCGGTTTCTTCCGCATCACTGATCCCCAGGGCGAGCAGAGCGCAATCGTAGTTCGCGTCCTTTACCGCCTGGACAACTTCCGGGGAATAATGGTCCCGCCCGCCGTACGGAAAGGCAAAAAGGCCGATCGGCTCGCCAAGTTGAGCTTCGATCTCGGCCTTAGATTCAACTAATTCTTCCCGGTATTTTTCACCCGGTAATTTTGAGGCGGTAACGTGGGAAGCGGTATGTCCGCCGATCTCCATCCCCATTGTTCTCATTGCCCTGACCTTGTCCCAATTCAGCACCGCGGGTAAGTTGGCCGATCTGATTTCTTCTTTAAATCTTGTGGTCAGGTCAGCGGCGATCCGCCGAGCGACAGCTGGCTCCGCCAGCTTGATCGACTTTTCCAAATATAGTTTCATTTTTGAATAATCTTCAATTTGCGGGAGAACAAGGCCGTTCTTTTCATAGGCCGCGATAAAATCCCGCTGATTGTCCCGGCTCATAATATAATCAATAATGTCCCACCAAAATACGACCGGTCCTCCCTTTTGCGCCATTCCGGCGAATTCAGAACAGATAAAAAATGCGGCTGTAAATCCATATTCTTTAAGCAGTGGAGCGGCACAACGGTGATGATTATCATAGCCGTCATCAAAAGTGATGGAAATCCCATTGGCGGGAAGTTTCCGCCCCTCCCGCCTGGCCGCAACGACTTCAGCCAGCGGCAGATTGACATGATACTTTTTTAAATACTCTAATTGCCGCTCAAACATACTGTAATCGACCGTCCCGCATGATATCTTCTCATTGGTCCGGTCGGAAACTCCGTGATACAACAAGATTTGCGGGCCTCTTTTCCTGATCATCAGGTAGAGCCTGATAAAAAGGTCAGAAGAAAATAAATAACCGGCTAAGACCTTTGCTCTCCGCCTCAACAGATCGCCAAAATCAATCTTGAGCGCTTTGGGCAGCCGGCTTTTTAGCCGCTTTATCCGGCGGGGGATTTTTGAGATCAGCCAATGGCTCAAAAAGTAAAATACCCCTCTGGGCTTAAAAGGATAGATCCGAGCGCGGTAAAGAGGCAACTCATCCCTCGACCAATCGAACTTATACGCTTCATCTCCCCGCAACAGGTCAAAGACCTTGATCTTCCCTTCCGCGTAAAAAGCAATCAATAATTGTTTGATCAGCTGGTTACCGGGAGAATATTCCCAGAAATTATGATTATAGGCCGGCGTGTAATAATAGTACTTTCCGTTATAGCTGAAACCGAAGACCAGGGCGACATATTCTTCCCCCAATTTGAGGCCGGAAAGCTCGACCCAGCCGCGGGGAGCGAACTTAGCGGCGACATTCAGATAATGCTTGAGCGTTAAAGGGGCAACGAATTGGCTGCCGGACCCGGCCGCCCAACGCAGCGAATGATGTTTAATAAGGTGATCAAATTCCGAGCGGATCCCCGGCAGATCTTTGATACGGTTGAGGACCGGTGCGCCCTGTTCACGGACCATTTTCGAATATTTTCTCCTAAGCTCATAACGCAAGCGCCGTTTGCTCGGTAATGTTTTTTCCAGTTCTTCCCAGTTATTTGTCCCCCGATACATCTGGAGCGGGACAGCCAGGCTGGCCTTTTTTAAGGTCCGGCCGAAAACCGGCAGTTTGGCCAAGCTCTTTTCCCAGTACGGAAGATTCAACGAATCGCCCGGGAGATAAAGAAATTCGGCCCAGTCCCAGGCCCGCAAATTATCGAGCAGCACCTTAAAGATTAGAGAGAAGCATTTGGCCGGATCACCGACAACGATAAAATCCAGATAATCCGAGATCTCCGGCGCGATGAACTGTAGTTTTCTTTGAGCGGTGATCATCAGGGGGGCGATCGCCGCTAGGCTGTTCTCTTCTTCTACCACGACAATGAAGAGCTGCTGGCCAGCGCCAAACGTCTCCCACCAAGCGGCGAGCCATTCATAAGTCAAAAAAAGATTATCCGCGCCGCTCTTTTTCAGCAACGTATCCCAGTCGTCTTTATTTAATGATTGAAAATCGTTAATTATTCGCGTGCGCATATATCCTCAAGCCCAAGCCGATCAAGCTATTGATCAGGCTCCTTCCGTGGGCCTCGATCTCGCCGACCAGTTGGTAGGGCCTGCCGCCCAAACCGGCCTTAAAGTGAAAGATACCAGGGGGCGTCAGCTTCTCGTCCATCCCCCCCAGATCAAAAGCCCTTCGTCCCGAGCGTTTCATCTCGCAAATCGCCCGCCAAAGGAGGAAGTAATTCGCGTTGATTTGTTTTCCCGCCGCGCTGACCGCCCCACAAAGATAGATAACTGATCGCCCATATTGCGCGAGCAAGATGCTGCCCAATCTTTCCCGCCCTCTGATCGCCTCAAAAACCACCAGCTTACTATTTTCCGGCAAAAGGTCCTGCCAGACTTTTAAGAATTCCGGCGTTAGGCCTGTCCGCAGTCTTTTTTCTTTCAGTAATCGCCGGTAATCCGAAAGAAAACCGGCAAATAATGGTTCGTCGTTCCCAAATTTACACGTTAAGCCGGCGTGTTCGGCCCGATTCAGGCAATTGCGCCATTTCTGCCGCAATTCCCTCCTGATCGCTGCCTCGCTGCCAGTCAGATCGATGATCGCTGATGACCAGCTTGGCCGATCGCTAAAGGACGAAAAACCTGTCGCTTTAAGAAGAGCGTCTTTCCTAGCCCGATCAGCTAGGACTGGAGCGACCAGCAGAAAGGCCTTTTTATTGCCAGCCCAATAACGCTTCAATTCGGTCAGGATCGCTGCCAGCGACGCGTCTTCACATAAAGGGCCGCGATTTATGCGGACCAGCCCTCTTTTAAGCAGGCATTGAGCCACTCCGTCGATCCGATCGCCGTTACGGAAAATAGCGCGGGCTACTTTCCAGCCGCCGGTAATCCTTTTAGCTTCCGCGTATTCCCAGGTCTGGATCGGGCTAAGGCCGTCAAAACGAGCAACTAGCTCATTCCATTCATCCCGAGGAAAATCCCTGATCTCCAGCTCCATTAAGCGGCACCCACTAAGCAAACCGCTTTTCCCAATTCGGACAAAACACAACGCAATTGCCTATCCGCTAAGCCCTGATAGACCGGTAAAGAGAGTAAATGATCGGCTAGATATTTTGCCCCAGGATCAGAAGACGGTGAGTCGGAAAATGTCGCTTCCAGATAGATCCCTTTTCTCTTCAGCCGATCAACAACTTGGTCTCGGCCGTTCAATAATACGGGAAAGGCGAACGGATCGACCCCTGCGGGGAGGCTGTTAAAGATCGGGCTAACGCCCCCAAGATTAGCGATGTTCATAAGATAGAACTGGAAATTCCTTCTGCGGCCGGCAACTAGCCGCGCTTCATCCGTTTGCTCGATCTTTTTGACGGAGGAAAAGGAGATGAACTTATTGGCCGGGTCCGGGCGCGCCGGTTTCGGCCCGCCGTTTACGATCATCGGGTTGAGCCCCAAACGGAACATGACTTCTTTTAATAATAACTTCAAGTGCGGCCAGTTATTGCCGGTGAAGCTGTGAGCGGAGCGGCTCGCGCCCCCTAACCCGGTACCGGACCGTAAAATATACCCGCCGCCGTCAGGAAGCGGGAGGAATTTGCGCAGGCTAAAAACGGCTCCGTCGCCTATGGTTCCCAGATATTTCCCTGCCGCTTTGCTAAAAAGAGCATGAGCACAATCTTCGATCAGCAAAATATTTTTAGCTTTGGCCATCGCCTGGAGCTCAAACAATTTATCCGGGAATCCGAAATAATGGACAAGATAAAGCAATTTAGTGCTCTTATTTATCCTTGAATTTAACTCGTTTATATTTATCTCAAGGTTTTTATTAACGCTATAATATCGAATTTTTACCTTTTGCCTGTTAAAGGCCTCAATCACCGCGGCACAGATAAAGGACGGGAGAAGCGCTTCTCCTCCACCGGATAATTTCAAGCGCTCAAGCAGTTCTTCGATCGCGACCCGGCCACTGGCCGTCAAGGTCATTGCCCGAAAAATCACGGACGTATTGGGCCCGTAAGTATTGGCTACTGCGTAGTTAGGAATGTACATTGTGCATTTTATTTATTAGTTTTCCCGGAAGACCGGCCCAGCATAGTGGATCGAGCCAAACGCCGCCAGCCGCATATTGCAGGCCCTTCCCCCAGTTGCCGCTCTTCAAAATCCGAAAAGCCGTGCTTAAACAAAGCCGCCCCTTATGACGGTTTATCCTGAACCAATCAAACGATCGCTTCCCGGCGTAATCGGCAAATTGGGAATCCAACACATTCATAGTATGCTTCAACATCATCTCTTCGTTAAGGGAGGAAAAATTGCCGCTATGGATAAAGTATTTTCCCAGGACTTCGTGAAGAAAATAAAAGCGGCAGCCGCCCTTGGCGGCCCTAAACCACAGGTCGTAATCTTCCGTAAAATGGACCCGATTTGTCTCTTCGGAAAAAAAACCGACCGCTTCGATCATTTCTTTGCGGAATGAAGTGGCCGAAGTCGAGAGGCAATTCCCTTTAAAGAGCAGCTCGCGGAAGATATCTTGACTGTTTGGGCCATATCTAGCAACCCTGGGTTTTATGGCCTGCCCGCAAACATCTTCATCGTGACACACAAGAGTGATTCCTGGATCGGCAAAGATCTCATTCACCCTGCGCAGTTTTTCCGGATACCAGGCATCGTCCTGGTCAAGCAAAGAGATGATCCGACCACTGGCGTTCCTGATCGCGGTATTCCTGGCCCCGCCCAGGCCTTTGTTCTTTTGCTTTAGGTAGACAATTTTGATTTCCGGGTGATCGCGCCGGTATTGTTCGATCACCGCTTCCGAGCCGTCCGGCGAACCATCGTTAACAATGACTATCTCAAACGAGCGAAAAGTTTGTTCGGCAACGGAGTCGAGTGCCGCGGCAATAAATTTCTCGCCGTTATATACCGGAATAATTACCGAAAAGGCCGGTTTATCCATTCTCCTGCCATTCTTTAACGTATTGAGCCAGCGCGCTTTTCCACTCCGGCATCGGATTGATCCCCAGCAAGTCTAGTTTATAATTTCTCATCGCTTCCGAAGCAGAGCGCGGCGCCGGCAGCGGGAAACGATCGGAACCGACCGGTTTGACCTTTGTTTTCGTGCCGAGGACCTTGACGATCTCCAGCGCTATCTCATAACGCGTACAGCACCCGGTATTAACCAGATGATAACAACCATAAGCGCCAAGGCCGATAATTTCTTTAATCCCGCCTAAAAAATCGCGGGCGAAAGTCGGGCTGCCGAATTTGTCATTGACAACCTCGATCTCCGGCCTGGTCCGGCAGAGTTCGATGATCTTCCCCACAAACTTTTTATCTTTGGCCGGTCCGCCGCCGATCATCCAGCCCGCCCGAAAAATATAAAACTCGGTCAGCAGATCGCGGACGATCAATTCCCCCTGGTATTTTGCTTGGCTGTAAACGTTAAGCGGTTCGGGCCGGTCGAATTCCGTATGGACCTGCCCCTCCCGCCCGTTGAAAACCCCGCCTGTGCTGATATAGATCATGACCGCTTTATACTTCTGGCAAGCCAGAGCTATATTTTGCGTTCCCATGGTATTGGACCGGTAAGCGTGGTCGATCTCACTTTCACATTTGTCAACGTCCGTTTCCGCCGCCAGATGGAGCACAACGGCCGGCTTGTGCCTTGAGATCAGGGTAAAGACTTTGTCACGGTCGGTCACATCCATTTCGGGCAGATCGGTCAGCGCCAATTCCTCATTCCTAAAGACCTCTTGCACGTAGGAACCGACCATTCCGTTCGCGCCAGTCACTAAGATCATTGATTTTTCTCCTTCCTCATGATTTTCTCGACTTTTTTCAAGTCCTCTATGTTATCAACACTATAGGTTTCATGCTCCGACATGACCATCTTAACTTGATAGCCATGCTCCAGCACCCGCAACATGTCGACCGATTCGGCGATCTCCAGCGGCGTTGGCGCCAGCTGGTTGAACTTGATCAGAAAATCCCGGCGAAACGGGATCACGCAGACCTGTTTCAGCATCAGGAGCGATTTGGCCCCCTTTTTCCACGACGGGATCGGTTCACGGGAAAAATAAAGAGCGAAGTTATTCCGGTCGACAACCACCTTGACCTCGTTAGGGTCATCATGTTCGGTCCGTTCTTTCAAGGTAGTCATCAAATTAACCACCTGAAGCGAATCATCCTCAAGCAGAGGAGTGACAGCGGCATCGATCATCTCCGGCCGGATCATCGGCTCATCCCCCTGGATCATCACCACAATATCAACTTTTTTCTTTGTCTCGGCTTCGACCTTGAGCAAACATTCGGCGGTCCGGTCGGAAGCCCGTTCATGCTTAGCCGAAGTCATGACCGCCTGGCCGCCGAGCGAGCCGATATAATCAACTATCTCCTGGTCACAAGTCGCGACATAAACTTCTTTTAAGGACCGGCTCATTTTACTCCGTTGGAAAACATGGCCCAGCATCGGGACGCCAAGGATCGGCGCCAGAGGTTTACCGGGAAAACGGGAAGAAGCCATCCGGGCGGGAATAATACCAATAATATCGCGCTCACTATCCATAAATCCTCCTACCCGACTTTAATGATCGCTTTGCCGATCGCGCCTTTCAGATGCTTTTCCCAAGCAAGATGGTAATCATCAAGACTGAAAATATTTTGCGTCAAAGCGCTCAGGTCCAGGCGGCCGTAGACTTTGACCGCTTCGGCAAAATCCTCTTTGGTACTGCCGACCGAACCGATCAAGCTCTTATCGAAACAAACTAACGATTCAAAATCATATTCCAGTTTCGCGTAAGGCAAACCGAGCAATAAAATCTTTGCCCCGGCTTTGCTTTCGTTAAGTACCCGGTTGAGCGCTTCCGGCCGACCGGTCGCTTCGATCAAATAATCGTAAGCGTCAAGCCCGGCCAGCTCATTAAAACCCCGGATCTTTTTGTCCCGGATCGCGCCGGTCTTTAATTTGTTCCGGTCAAAAACATCAACTTCATAACCGGCCAGGACGATCAGTTGGGCGCAGAGGTTGCCGATCGTTCCAAAGCCGACGACCGCGACCTTCCGGGATCGGCCGGCATCGCCAGCGGTCAGCTTCCTGACGCCGCGCAGGGATACCGCCAGCGGCTCGATCAGGCAGGCTTTTTCCAGCTGGGCGCCCGGGGAAAGACGGTGGACGAACCGGCTGGCCAGCTTCAGATACTGCGCGTAGGCGCCGTTAAAGTTAAGGACGCCGACCTCTTTCCTTTCGGCACAGCCAAGCGGATTATTCTCCTGGCAGGGCTGGCAGTCGCCGCAGCCTAAGATGCACTCACCGACAACTTTATCGCCAACCTCAAAGTCTTTGACGTTTTTCCCTTTCCCAGCCACTAGCCCGGAAAATTCGTGGCCCGGCACGATCGGATATTTAGCCCAGCCGGACTTGTAATAATCAAGTTTACCGCTAAGAATATCCAGATCGGTCGAACAGACGCCGACATATTTGACATTGATGAGCACTTCATCGCCGTCGACAGTAGGGATATCCCTGACCTGGAGCTGATGCCGGTTTGTCCCGGTGATCACTACGCTCCGGTTGCTCTCCGGGAAATACAACTCGGTTTTTAATTCATTAGTCAGCTGGCCGGCACTGTGCTGGCCGTCATAAAGCCCCTTGATCTGAAAGAAGCGGTAAAATGGCGCCTGGGCGATCTTGCGCGGCGACTTTCCCCGGGCCAACCCATAATAAAAATCGCGGCAAGTAAGCAAGGCGAACAGCAGCGCCGCCTGCCTTTTATCATAAATAGAGTCAGGAAAAATCGCCGTGTAAGCGATCGATTCGCGCTTGAAGCGGTTATAGATGCGCCGGTAATTCTCATCGTGGATGTGGACGATCACGGCATCGGCCCGGTAATAAACGTAAAACCCCTGCTTTTGCACCTTATGCGCCCAGTCAATATCTTCCAAGCCCGGCAGGTTTTCGTCAAAGGGAATTCGTTCCCAAAGCGATCGTCTGACTGCCGCGTTGGCATTATTGCCGAAAGACTCTTCGACCAGGATCTTTGATTTATCCCCGAAATTGCCGCGCAGATCGCGTTCTTCGGAAAGCTTTGTGACTTCATTCCCTATCTGCCGGCCATAAACCATAGCGATCTTATCATCCTCAAAAGACTGAATTAGATTATTTAACCAAATATTATCCTGTGGATAAGCGTGGCCGCTGACAAAGATCAAATAATCGCCGTTCGCGTTCCGGCAGCCCAAATTGAGCGAGCGGCCGAAAGAAAACTCCTCCGACCTTATTTTGACGATCTTGACCGGATACCGCCCGGCCACCTCCAAAGTGTTATCGGTTGAGCCGGAATCAACAATTATTATTTCCCAGTTTTTGTAGCTTTGCGACTTAATAGTCTCAAGTAATCTGGCCAGGTGCGCCCCTTCATTGAACGTCCTGATGATGATCGAGGCTTTAACGTTAGCCACCGGAGACCTCCGCGAAGGCGGTACACGGCATGCTGTCAACCTGACTGACAAAAAGCGGAATGGCAAAAAACCGCTTGATCCTGGCCCGGCGGGCGATCGCTCCAAGATTGAGATCTTCAATAATCATCAGGCGGCTCTTATCTTTTAGCAGCAAGCGGTGCGCTTCTCCCCCCAGCTCAAGATGAGGAAAAGAGGCAATGGAAATAGTGTCAATGCCGATCGCCTTAAGCCCTTTGAATTTTTCGCGGATAAATCCGGCCGCTTCCGGATGAAGCCAGGGACTATTGCTCACATACTCTTTTTTCTGCCGTTTTTTCCAAAAACCAGTCCTGAGCAACAATAAATCACAATTTCTGGGACAAGCTTGCAACTCGTCCGCTCCAATGCTCTCCCCTGCCCGTTTTGGCAGATCGATCAGGTGCGGCTTATCAAAGATAAAATCGTTAATGGCAAACTCGCCGACCCTTTTGCCCTGCCGGTCAAAATGATACGGGGCGTCAATGTGGGTGCCGTTATGGTTAAAAAGCGTGATCTTATAAGAATTCCAAGTCGCCCCTTTATTGAACGAATCGATCGCCTCGATCTTGTTTGGCAAATTGTTGGTAAAAACCGGCATTTTGTCTTCTAGGTCATAGGAAACCCTGATAATCTTCATTTCTCACCCCTTCGGCTATGTTTCAACCCGACTAGAAGATTATTTAAGGTGTTTTTATGAACGGCTGCCCAGGCGAGCGGACTGCTGTTAGCATCGTGGGCCGAAAGCAGGCAATTAGTCATTTTCCGGAGCGGACTGTTCTTAGGCAAAGGCTCAGACTCAAAGACATCGAGCCCGGCGCCGGCGATAAGCTTTTTCTTTAAAGCTTTAACCAGCGCCTTTTCATCGATGATCGGCCCGCGAGCAGTATTGATAATGAACGCATTTGGCTTCATCAGCGCGAACTCTTCAGCGCCGATCAAATGGCGGCTGGTTGAGTTAAGCTCGCAATTGAGACTGATAAAATCGGCTTGTGCCAGCAGTTCCCTTTTAGACAATATCTTGGTCCCGGTCTCTTGAAGAAAAGCGTCATCGATCTTAACAATATCGGTGCCGATCGTCTTCATGCCAAAAGCGGCGGCCCGCCGGATAACTGCTTTGCCGATATTGCCGACGCCGATCACCCCCAGCACGCGCTCTTTAAGCGAAACGCCCTGCGTCTTCTGCCATTCGCCCCGGCGCATGGCAGAAGTGTTCCAGGGAATATTTCTGGCAAAACTAAGCATGTAACCAAGAACGGTATCGGCGACCGGATCGGTGAACGCGTTGGGCGTGTTATAAACACTTATACCGAGTTTTTCCGCCTCGGCCTTATCGATCGAATCGATCCCTGTCCCCCATTTGGCGATAACCTTGAGCTTTTTCGCTCGATGCAAGACTTTCGCCGTAAACCGGTCGTCCCCGCAAATCACGCCGTCAAGATCCCCGACCAGCTTAAGCAGGTCCGCTTCTTCCAATCTTTCGCGGACTTTCGGCACAACGATCGCAATCCCGTTCTCCCGGAAAAAAGATTTGAATTCGCTGATCACCGGCTGCAGATATGGGGCGGAAACCAGCACTTTCCATTTCATGTTAGCAATTCCTCCAGCTTTTTGGCAAAGGTCATTTGCGGATCGACCGAGAGATCACCGAATTGATCCGCCAGCGGTTCCAAACCATGCCGTTTCATTTCTGCCGTTTCACCCTCGTCGGCTATCTTATCCAGCACCCGCGATAAAGAGGTTACATCATTGACCAGATGAATCGCTTTAGGGTATTCAAGCATCGGATTATGGCTGAATTGGGCCTGACAGCTATAAACAATAGGTACGATACCGAGCGCGATCGCTTCCAAGGCGACCGTACCGCCCGTCAACAAAACCGCATGAGAAACCGAAATATAATCATATATTATAGCAGAATTAGGAACGATTTCGGATTCAGCCGGCACTTGACCAGTCAATTGACCGTTCACCGCCAGATTGGGGTGGAATTTGATGAAACTATGGTAACGGCTACCGCTCTTCTTTAACGCCGCTGAAAAGTCGCCCAACAGGGAAAGCGTTTCGGGCACCAGCGGAGAAGTGGCCAGAAAAATATTCTTTTGGGCCGCCGGCAATGAGTATTTGGCCAGCAGCTGGGGCAACGGTGGCCGGCGCAACGCATAATTTACCAAGGATCGTAGCCTCAGCGCGCCTCCGACAACCACCCGGTCAGAGGGATAACCGGCCCGTTTCATGCATTCGGCCCCTTTTTGACCGCAAGTAATGATGTGATCGGGCAAAGGCATGTTGTTACTATTATCTCGGCCGCGCCAATACGCCCCCAGCTCGCCGGCCCGAAACACATAGTTTAGGAAATTATTACTTAGCGCGGAATGCTGATAACCGATGCTTTTGGCCTTACCAAGGGTATTGTAGAGCAACGCCCGTTCCAGCGGCTGAAATTCAAGACGGAAGATGATCGCTTTGAACCGCTCCAGGCCGAGCCGATTAAAAGCGGAATAAAGCCAGAGCCAGTTGAACAATTGTCCGTTCAACAAAGAAATATTTAATTCTTCACGGATAAAATCAGAAAGATCTATCCCCTTAACCTCCAGCGTCCTCTCTTTGATCAGCTTGAACAGGCCATGAAGTTTCAGGACCAGACGGGAATTAAACGGAGCCAATAAGTCGTTTATACCGATAAACTGGTCCAGAAAGACCACTTTTTTATTTTGGCCCAAACTCTTCAGGTCGCGGCGGCTGGTAAACAGGGCGCGCAGGCCGGTAAAAAGCCAGATCAACTGGTAAACAGCGCGCTTTCCCTCCAGCTTATCGCCGATATTGCCAAAAAATATATCGCCCTTTTCCACCGCCGGACGGCGCCACCACCCGGGATACAAGCTAAAGAACGCTAGTCCGCCCGGCGCAAACGTTTTGACTGACCCGATGCATGACAGACGCAAAAAAGATCGCTTAATGACCATGCGCCCTAGTTCGATAATTCCCGTCCAGTAGTAAGAGCGCGTGAACTTAAAAAGGCCAGGCGCGTATATTGGAGCCGCGCTTGGCGCGTCCTGATCGACGAACTTAATCTTTTTTACCCGCAACAAAGCGCTGACGGCTCGCCTAAGATTGTCATCAGCGATAAATAGGCGGAGCTCATCATATGTTTTCTCCTCCAACAAATAATACAAGCGGAGAAAAGCATAAAGCCGGTGGACCGTCTTATCCAGCCAGATGTTTTTTTCACTGACATTAAGGAACCACCACAAGTTTATCCGGCCATAAGCAAATGCTTCCCTAGGAAAACCGGCGATAAAATTAAGATAGAGCGCTCTAGCTTCTTTTTCCGCCCTAAGGGAAATATCAGCAGAATCAACGGGCGTTATCCCGGCAAGCGCGCGGGCCTTGAGCGCTTCGGCCGGAGATATCCCGAACGTTAGAAGATGAATAGCAACTTTCCGATCATCCGCAGGAAGGCCTCCCCATTCACGGCCCAGATCATCCGCCACTATTAAAACATTTTTTCTTGCTTCAGCCATGATTTATTATTTGCGCTTACTCCTCCGGAACGACCAAATAAAACCTGAGATAATAAAGCAAAGCGTTCCTATACCGGAAAGCCAGAAAGAATGAATGAGCATTTTGGGCTGGTACTTCAAGATAACCAGATTTCGCCCTTTATCGACCATAACAGCACGAAAAGCGCCGTAAGCCGGCATTATCTCTGTCAGCCGGCCGTTAACACTGGCCAGCCAATCAGGGGCAAAATTCTCTGCCAGGATAAGCTGCTGCCTGCCGCTGGAATTCACATCGATCACAATCCGGTTATCAGAATAATCGGTGATTGCAAGCGTTCCCCCTGAACCTCTCAATTGTGACAAAGCTTCGATCTGCTGCGGTGAAAGATCCCTCCGATCATAGACCACCTGGCGCTTAAGTTGCGCCTCCGAATGTTTGTCGATGTAATCAACGATCTCTTTTTCCCCGCTGACCAAAGCATAATTATTGGCGAGAAAAAACCTCGGCGACCAGGAGTTTATTTCATAAACGTAATAATCCATCGGCTGAAACAATGTCTTTAAATACCACTTGATCTTTGAGCGTTCAGCCAGCGCGGCAAAATCATCGCCCTTGTTGATCATTTTCATTCCCCGGCGGCCGGGGTCACTGATCCTGTACAAAGAGAAAACATACCGAACATTATGCAAAGCCAGCAGATCGGGCCGGAAGGATATTTGATCGATCGGCCCATGCTTATTAGTGCTGTCGATCAGGTAAGCTTTGTAGGGATACGACAGGAATTCATCCCTTTTATCTTTGATGACCGATTCCCAATAAACCGCGTAACGACGCGAGTATTGTGAGGCATAGCCCCCGGCCACCTGATAACCATTGTAAAACCCAACCGTCGGATGCCAGTTGAGCCGTTCGGTCCGGTTAATAAAAGCTATTCGATAATCATATTTGTGCGCCGACCGGTACTTTTCAAACAGCGGCGAGCGGAAAAACGTTTTATAAGACGGCCCATCAAGCACCCTTAACAGCGCCACATTGGTCAATCTTTCCGCAAAGATCAGCAGGACAACAAAACCGACGAGCCAGGCGCGTTTGATCCGGAACAATTTAAGCAGATTGATCCCAACGAGAAACAGCAGGGTGAAAGTGATCAATATGAAAAGACCGATATGCCGGTCATAACCTGGTTTATTGAAGTAGTAATACAACAACAGGAAAACCGAGCTCGCGATCAAGAGAGAATATTTTCGAAAGTGCTCCTGGATCAAAACCATAAAAGCTTCAAAATTCGCGATAATTATCAGCAAAGTAATGAAGGGAGACGGCAGAAGAAACCTGGATAACCGATAATCCTTCAAAGGCAAGTGTTGTCTTAAGTTCTGGAACCAGGCCGCTGAATCAACAAAAAACGCAAAAAAGAGAACCACAAGATAAAAATATAACAGCGCCCGGATCAGCTTGTCCCACTTCTTAAAACGGAGCAGACCGAACAAAAAGATAAAGGTCGAGATCACGCCAAAGTTCATGGCCGAAGCGCCAATCGTATAATTGAACAGCCCCTTTAAGCGCTCGATCAAAGCGATCGGCTGGTCCGGTATCCACTTGACCAGACCACGGCTGCCGATGCTGGTACTGGAAAATAGGGAAATTATCACTGGCAGGTTCATAACGACAACAAACGACCAAAGCCAAGAAAAAGCAACCAAGAGTTTTTGGCGCCTGTTCCTGTCCGGAGTAGCAAAGAAAATGAAAAACAATTGGAAGACCGCGATAAAAGGAGCCCCTTTAGCCAGGTAAATATTAGCAGCGGCAACCAGCAAGCCTAAAAAGCTTAAAAGCCTTCTTCCTCTCTGCTCCTCAAAGACAAACCTCTCCAGGCAATAAAAAAGGAGCGGTATTGTCGCCAGGTCAAAGATCCGCCAGTAAGTCAGGCTGAAAGTCCCCAGCGCCCACAACAAACCGCCCGCAAAACTCGCCTGATCATCAGTCTTCAGATAATATTGCAGAAAAAGATACCCGCCGTAACCGGCCAGGATAAATTGCATCATCGTAACCGCGACAAACGCCCACGGGTCCCGGAACAAACCGCCCACCAGCATCGGGAGGAATAACCAATTTATGTCCATATATAAGAATGGCAGCCCGCCCAGATAATCCGGGAACCAGAGCGGCAGGTGGAACGACAGGACGCGCCTGGCCATTTCAACCTGATACGGCCAGAAGGAGTCCAATTGGTCATGGAGCTTCAGTAGCATCTGCTCGCCAAAAATGAACCTATCTAAGTGCGCGACAATCGCGGCAAGCAAAAAATAGAAGAAAAAACGAATCCCCTTTAATTGCCAAAGCCCAAATATTCTTTCCTTTATGTATTGCATATTATCTATCCGGACGCTCAAGAACCGCCAGGCAACGGGTCGCCGCCAGGTTAGCCCATAACGGCCTGGTCCGCTCTTCCATTTGATATAATCCGCGAACGATAAACACTGGAAACTGCCAGGGCTGAAAGCCGCCGGTCAACAGATAACTGAGACCAGCGAAGGGAACGACCTTGCGCAAATGTAAACCGCTTTCAGAATTTCCCCCCTTCAGCGGAGAGTTGCGTTTTACTAAACAAAGGCGAGGAATTTCAGCGTTGCCGCTCATCGGCTCTTTGTCCTTGGGGAAAGCATTATGCCAAACATCCTCGACGACCACGCAATCCTCATGGTGCAAATATTTATAGAACAGCCTGGAGAATATGGTCGTATAAGGTTCGATCATGACCAGGCGCCCGCCGGGACGCAACACTCTAGCGATCTCACGAAAAGCGACCAACGGCGACTTCAAATGATGCAATACATCTACAAAAAAAACATTAGCAAAGCTTTGGTCATCGAATGGGAGTCGGTGGGCATCACATACCACTTTTATTCCCGGATAAGGAAAGATATCAGAAGTTGTAACATCTTCAACGACATCAGACAGGAATCCGGGCCCGCTACCAAGCTCCAATGCTGGCCCGGGGATAAGTTCCTGCCGTAAAAGATTGGCAAACACTTCGCGATAATAATAACGGAGCGAGCCCTTTGCAAGATATGTCTTGCGATGATCTTCAACCCAATCAAGTTTATGTTGGTCTTTAAGCATTTTTAACTCCTGGGTTCATAAGTTCATAACTTTAAATAAATTTCAGCTTTTTCGCCGCGATACCGCTCATTTTCAGCAACAAGAAGCCGTCGCGAAAACGGGAAATATTTGTCGTGCCGTAAGTCCTTTCGCCATAACGGACAGGCAGATCAAGAATTTTCAGATTGAGTCTGGCGGCACCGAAAAGAAGATCAAAATCACCAAAGGGGTCAAAGTCACCGAAATAGTTGCGGTTGGCTGCGATCTTCTCATAATCACTCCGCCACAGGACCTTGGTGCCGCAGAGCGTGTCACGAACCTTTTGTCCAAGCAGGTAGCTAAAAAGTTTGGCAAAAAATCGGTTGCCCAACAGGTTGAGAAAACGCATCGCTTTTTCATCCATCGGGTAGATCAGGCGGCAGCCATTGACGAATTCGGCCTTATTGCGCGCCAGCAGGTTAATGAACTTCGGCAAGTCCTCCGGTGCGACTGTAACATCAGCGTCAAGGATGATCAGGATATCGCCTCTGGCGCTGGCAAAGGCGTGGCGAACCGCATCCCCTTTCCCTTTTCCCGGCTGCTGCAAGAAGCGCCAATTCTTTTCCGGATTCCGCTCGATCATCTCCCGGATGCGCTCCGCAGTATCATCCGTGGAATTGCCTTCAATCCATATCACTTCGGAACCGTCCCGCAATGCCGGTAAACGATCGGATAGCTGCTGCAGATGACCAGCTTCATTCCGGCAAGGGATCACGATACTGCAGGTCGGCTCTTTTGCCGGAACACTCGCCTGTTTAATTGGTCGGGCAATGATGCCAAACATCAGGTTCAATTCACTGATCAACGGCAGATTACCGACATAACGATTTATCCACCTCGAAACCGGCCCCAAATTAAAGGGAAAGATTATATAATTGGCGCCGCGGATGATGTCATATTCAGCTGTCTGGAGCATTTCCCTGACAATATCCGAACTCAACCAGTTATTAACGGGGTTCTTGACCTTGAAACCCAGCCACTCCGCGATTTGGAGCGGTATTTGCCAGACCCGGCTGTAGCTGATGACGATTATCCTGGTCCGCGGATGACAGACCGTATGAAGCGCCTCAAAAACCGCCTGAACATCATGCATCTCCGTGATGCTATTGCATAACAAGACCACGTCAAATTTCTCGTTAAGCCCCGTCAAAAGAGCGGGATCCTGCGCATCCCCGACAAAAAAGCTAAGTTCATTATTGGCATGCTTTTTTCGCGCCAGCTCGATCATCCCAGCCGAAATATCGATTCCCACACCCCGGGCGACATCAAGCGAGGCCAGCATGTCGCCGTTGCCGCAGCCGATATCTAAAACTTTTTGGCCGGGAATGATGACCGAGGAGAGAAAACGCTTTAATTCGTTGTAATAACCTTTAGTTCGCCGTTTGCTCTCATCAATTTTTAATGAATTATTATTGTAATAATCCCTGACCTTGGCAACTGTTTTATTTACCACTATTTGTCGCTCCTTTTACGCTTTGGCTTGAATATCGACTTTGCCAATAAGGGTCGTTCTTCAATAGTGCGATCACCCGCCCGATGTCTTCCGGCGTATCAACCGGCTGGGTGATATATTCCGACACGCCGGAAGCGATCGGCAAATCATGCTCGATCGCCCGGAGCATATCTATCCCTTCGATCAGTTCGAGCGGCGTCCGCTCCAGCCGCGTAAATTCCTGAAGAAAGTCACCGCGAAAACCGATGACGCAAGTCTGCCGATAGAAGACCGCTCTTTTTTTGACATCAAAGACCGAAGCCGGTATCGCCTGCCTGGTCAGGTAGATCAGCCGGTTATGGCGGGAAATGACCGCTTTGATCCGGTGATGATTTTGCAGATCGGCCTCATCTGTAATTCTTTCAATCAGATTAGCACACCTGGCCGACGGGTCGTTTTTTAGCTTTTCGATCGTCAGCTCGATCACCGGCGGCGGCATGGCCGGCTCATCCCCCTGGACATTAAGGACCAGATCATTGCCGGAAACATAACCAAGCTGTCTGGCCGCTTCAGCGACCCGATCCACCGCCGAAGGGCACTGGGTTGAGGTCATAACGATTTTAGCGCCAAATTTCTCACAAGCCTGAAGAACTCGGTCTTCACAGACAGCCATGACCACCTCCTCGACCCCTTTGGCCAGCAAAGATCGCCGATAAACGTGCTCGATCATCGGCATCCCATCGATGATAGTCAACGGCTTTTCGGGGAATCGCCAGGAGCCAAGCCTGGCTGGAATAACTATTAATGTGCGCATCAGTTGTTCTCCATTGCGATAATTTTATCTGCTCCCCATTGAGACGTGTATTCTTTATTTGCTCGCTTTAAGACCGCTGCTCTGCTTTCTCCCGCCGCTAAGCCATCTAGGCAGGAGCGCAAATAAGAACCCATTCTCTCTCCCGCCCGGCCGTCCCGATAAGGATCGAGCTTATCACAATACTTTGTCCAATCGCCCAGATCGGGTAAGTCGCCGCGATTATTTTTGTACTTTTTAAGAGCAGCGATCAATTTGTCAACATCATCGAATATTAATCTCCCCTCTCCCCATTTGTAGAACTCGTGGGAACGGAATTTTGTCAGGTCGCAATGAATGCCCCGACAACCGGCTATGGCCGATTCAATGACCGCGGTCGAGATGCCGATCCCAACTGCCATGTCGCCGGCCGCCGCAGCGTCAACAGGCAAACGGCCTATTTCTTTGTTAAAGCGGAAACATCTGCCTGTTGCCATTAATTTATTTAAAGCCGGCAAAACCTGGCCAAGATCAGCCAGAAATTGCGGTTTTTTTGTTTTGATTATTATTCCGATGCTCTCATCTTTCAGTGCCCAGTTGATAAATGCCAGATAATATTTTTCCATCATTTCTTTTGAAAATTGATATTGCGGCCCAAAAACATTGTCGAATAAAGCGATCACGAACGCCGCGCCTTTCGCTCGCAGCTTTTCACGTACCGGCCGGGATCTTTTGAGTATTTCCTTAAAAACCAGATCATTTGGATAACCGGTCACGACATTTGTCGTGATCTTATTAAGGTTGGGCGACAAATAACAATTGGAGCGCGGCGTCCAGCTAAAAAAGACATCTTTCACATGATACCCAAAATACGTTTCTACGTTTAGAAATAACTCTGAGCGCTGCTTGCCAACAGCCAGACCAAGCTGGCCGGCAGCAAAAGCAATTGTTTTAGGGATATGATCGATCCCGCCTTCCCCAATTATGAAATTGATCTTAACGTTAAAGTCTTGATAAAAGGCTCGCCAGTAATTAACTGCTAGGAGCAGCTCTTTTCCCTTGGCCATGATCCATTTATCAACACTATTACCGGGCCTGATCGCTGAAGGGGAGAGTTCCAACCTCTTCGCCGAGCCAGGCCGCCAGACTGGGGCGTTTTTTCTGGCAACCGATCCGCGATTCAACGACACCCAACGCATCCCCATTTTTTCGATCTGATCTAAGACGTTTTCGGCAACCGGCCTACCAGTGACATTGTCCGCCCCTTCAAAATAGACCAGAACCTGGCCCGGATCGATCCGGCTCTTGGCCAACCAGACAAAATCAGACCGCCGCTCGAGATTTAACCCCTCGGCATAAGCGACCGCGAGCACCGGCTTATTGACCGAAGAAAGAGCAGGCCGGTCAGCAGGCTTTATTTCACGAAGAAACCTTAATAACGATCGGCCGATCGCTATTAGGATCGATTGACCGGATTTACGTTCTTTAAAAGTTATTAAATACTCCTGATCGTCCCAGACCCGCCGAAACAGGGCGAAAATCCCCTGATCAGTTGTGAAAACCAGTTCCCGGGCACTTGACGTGGGCTTGTTCCTCTTTTGCCATTTAGCAACGCAAAGATCGCGCGCGATCTGATATATCTCGGTCTTTAACGATTTTTGGAAGAAGACGATTGTTTTATCGCTGGGCAAGACTTGCTCGATCTTTTGATAGATCGGTAATTCAGATAACAGCTTGGACATTTTTAAAGCTAATTCTGAAGCCAGCGTCTCCACTTCATATTTTAATGAAGCGCCGGATTCGCTTTTCATCTCGCCCAGGTCATAAGCCAAAGTCATCTGATTTTATCCCCTAACAAGGCTTCAGCCACTTTAAGGTCGTATTCGGAATCTATATCGAGCGATCTTTCAGCCGGCATCACATACGCCATGGTTTCTTCGGTAACGAACGCTTTCTTTTCCAGCAGCCAATCGACGCGCGCGCAATAAACGGCGCCATTGAGAGTATACGCTTTCGGCAAATCCTGGCGGCGCAGGATAAATTTCTCTGTTGAGATCAAGGGGCGCAAATGATTCTCACGGTCAACGGAAAATGTCCAGTAAAGGCTTTTCCCCGCTTCGACTACCGAGACGCATGAATTTGCTTTTGTTTTAAGGCACATTTCAATGCAACCATCAATATCCGCCGCTGCTCTCAGCGGTGAAGTCGGCTGCAATAAAACAACATAATCGTATTTGTCTTTTAGGATCTTTAAAGCATGTAGTACGACCTCAATCGTCAAAGTGCCATCCCCGGCTAATTCAATCGGGCGCACAAAAGGAACCTCGCAACCGTTATTTCGTGCTACAGCTATAATTTCCTGGTCTTCCGAAGACAGGATCAAACGATCAAGCTGTTTTGACTTTTTTGCCTGCTCGATCGTCCAGACGATGAGCGGTTGCCCGGCGACCTGCTTCAGGTTTTTACCGGGAACCCCTTTGGACCCGCCCCGCGCCGTGATGATGCCGAGAATTTTACTCATGATTGCCTAAAACCCCGGAAAGATTGATCTTTTTCCAGATATAATTTTTTAGCGGTCTCTCTGGCCTTGATCCTTTGATGGGAGTAATAATTCTCGATCAGTTGGATGTTGGCGTCATGGAGCGCCCGCAATACTTCATCCTCGGTCATCTCGGTAAAATTAACCGACAACAGATCGGAATTAGTGTGTTTATTTTCATAGAAGTCGGCGCAATCCTTGAGCAGCCCTTTTTCGATCGCGTAATAGTACAACGGAGAGCCCGGGTAAGGCGTGACTGGTCTGATCGTCCGCAGCTGCGAATGGTCGTCGTATTTCAATAAAAACTCCATCCCCAGGCGCAGCGACTCGGCATTCTCGCCGATATTACCAAAAATAATATTATAGCCCGGGCTGATCCCGGCCGCCAAAGTGTTTTCTATCCCTGTAATAATTTGCTTGACGGTCAGAGCCTTATTCATCGCCCGCAACGCTTTTTCATCCATTGATTCAATTCCATAATTAATAAAAACACACCCGGCTTCCTTCATCAGCTTTAGAAGATCGGGCTTGGCGTAATTCAATCTGCCGTTGCAATCCCATTTAATGTTCAACTGCGCTTTTATGAATGCCCGGCAAAGCTCTTCCGTCCTGGCGACCGAGGACATCAGCAGCTCATCGCCAAAGGCGATATAAGTAATGCCGAATTTCCTTTTCAGCAATTCGATCTCCTCGATGATGCTGTCGCTCCGTCGCGGCCGGAAACCCTTGTCCATCCGGTAGCAGAAATTGCATTCAAAAGTACAGCCCCGCCCGGAAAGGATCGGCATGACAAAGTCGGCATTGGTCGCGTGGGGCATCCGCAGCAGCCGATAATATTCTATTGGGAAGAGCTCATAAGCCGGGAACGGGATGGAATCTATATCTTCGATCAGGGGCCGGCGTTCGTTAACAACAACCTTGTCGCCCTCCCGGGAAGCGATCCCTTTGACCTCCTTCAGCGGCAATCGCTGCGCCACCGCTTCTAACAATTCGATTATCGTTCTTTCGCCTTCGCCGATGACCACCGCGTCAGCGCCGGTCTTTTTCAAGAAGTACTCCGGCTCCGGTGAAGGACCGTGGCCGCCGATGATGTAAAAAGGCCGGTTCTTAGCGCGGTTGATCGCCTCGGATATTTTCAGCAATTTCCTGTATTGGTAATAGCCGCCGACCACGCTGACACCGATAAAATCATACCGGTTCTTATCAAGATGGGCCTGAAGATGCGATTCGGGATAATGATGCTGATCCTGGCTATAAATCTCTACTTCGTGGCCGGCTTTAAGCAACACGGCGGCAATATACCCCAAACCCTGGGGGAACCAGTGAATATAGGAGTCGTTATCATAAACTACCAGTAAAACTCTCAAGCCATTATCTCCCTCATGCCGGAAGCAAGTCTCCCAGCGTCTTTATTATTTCCGACTTATTTAGCTGTTCGGCGCTGGCTGAATTGTAATCGGCTGACGGGCTGCTTGACTTCTTGTCAAGCATCCCGGGCAAAATTGTGTACATTTTACCGTCATCAACGGCATTGGTCATTTCAATGTGCGTCATCAACTCTTCGTGGAACTTTTCTCCCGAACGCATACCGATCTCCTTAATTTCGATCTTTTTGGGGTCATGACCATACCTGCCAGCCAGCATTTCGATCATCGCCTCCGCCAAAACTCCGACTTTGACCGCCGGCATTTTAAGGATAAAGATCTCTCCACCTTTGGAGCCGACCGCGGCGTTCAAGATCAGTTCTACCGATTGCGCTATGCTCATGATAAACCGGGTCATGTTGGGATCGGTTACCGTCACCGGCCCACCCCGTTTGATCTGATCCAAAAATATCGGGACGACTGACCCGCGGGAAGCCAGCACATTGCCGAAGCGGACGCAGGCAAAAGCCGTTCGGCCCAAACCCTTATAATTATTGGAGGAGATGGTGATCCTTTCGGCCAGTAATTTGGTGGCCCCCATGACATTGATCGGATTGACTGCCTTATCAGTGCTTATATTAATGACCTTCCCGACGTTCTGGAATAAGGCCTCTTTGATCACATTCTGTGTTCCGATAACATTTGTTTTCACAGCTTCAAATGGATCAAATTCACAAGCGGGCACATGCTTGAGCGCGGCAGCGTGAAAAACTATATCAATTGAGTCCATCGCCCATTTTAAACGCTCTTCATCACGGATATCGCCGAACAAGAAACGCACTTTGCCTTTGCTGCCGTATTTCTGAGACAAATTAAATTGGGCATCCTCATCATTGCTGAATACTCTGATAACGGAAGGTTCATATTTAATGACCTGCCGGACGATCTCGCTGCCGATCGAACCCGTTCCCCCCGTCACCAGGATCTTTTTGCCGGAAAAGTAATCCTTCATTTTTTCACTCCTTGCAGCGCCGCTTTAAGCGCTTTGACGACTTGATCGATCTGACTTTCTGATAAACGGTTAAAAAACGGCAGCGCGATCGTCCGATCAGCGACCGCTTCAGTGATCGGGAAATCACCTCTTTTAAAACCGAATTCTTTTTTGTAAAATGGCTGTAAATGGATCGGCGGGAAATAGGCGCTGCAGCCGATCCCCTTGGCCCGCAATTCCAAGATTATCCGGTCGCGCTGGGCAGAAGAGAATTCATCGGCCAACCGCACGACATAGACAAACCAGCTTCGTTTAATGCCAGCAGTTTCTCTCGGCGGCAGGATCAACCCCTGAATACCTCTCAATTTTGCCTCATAAAGATCCGCCGCTCTTTGGCGACGTTTTAACAGTTCAGCGATCCTTTTCAACTGGGCGATCCCGAGCGCGCAGTTAATGTCGCTTAAGCGGTAGTTATAACCCAGCCGGCTGTGCGCCAACCAACCCATACCATCATCCCGCCCCTGATTACGCATGCTTCTCGCCAACAATGCGATCTTTGCGCTGTTAGTCGCGATCAAGCCGCCTTCGCCGGTGGTCATCTGTTTGTTGGGATAAAAAGCGATAACAGAACAGTCGCCGAACGTTCCGGCTTTCCGGCCGTCAATCTCTGCCCCCACCGCCTCACAGGCATCTTCGATCACCGACAAACTATGTTTATTGGCGATCGCCATGATCTTTTTCATGTCGCAGGGATAACCGAAAACATGGACCGGCAGGATCGCTTTGGTCTTTTTGTTTATCTTGCCAACGATCTTCTTGACATCGATATTGAGAGTGTCGGGATCGATATCGACAAAGACAGGCCTGACCCGTTCAAACAGCAGACAGTTAGCGGAAGCGATAAAACTAAAAGGGGTAGTAATGACCTCATCATCATCTTTTAGACCCAGCGCTCTGACGCAAAGATGGAGGCCGCTGGTCCCGCTGTTGACGGCGACCGCATGTTTAACACCCAAATAGGCCGCGAATTTATTTTCAAATTCCGGCAGTTTCGGCCCCAGGCTTAAGTTCGGTGTCCTTAAAACAGCCAGAACAGCTTCTCTTTCGCTGTCAGTAATATCCGGATTTGATAATGGTATTTTCATTTCTTTCCCAGCTTTTTGACAACTTTGGCCGGCACGCCGAAAGCCACGCAATTGTCCGGTATATCCTTATTGACGAAAGAAAAAGCGCCGACAATTGAATTCTTGCCAACTGTAACCCCCGGCATAACTACGCAGTGACTGCCGAGACAACTGTCTTTCTTAAGCCAGACTTTCCCATTTTTGCCGTCGATCGTGGAAACAGAATAGATAGAACAATGCGAGCCGACCTGGACTCCGGCCTCGATAACTACTCCGTTCTTGGCGTTGATATATGTAAATGCCCCGATATCAGTCTTGTTGCCAAGCACCAAGTTATTCGCATGCTGGATCAGCCAGTTATATTTGGTTAATTTACCCTCTTTAATCGCAGGCAAACGCCATTTCTTAAATCTTTCCGCCATGATCATCTCCTAATAGGTTATTTGTTTTTGTAAAAAATCACGGTCTATCCCGATCTTGCTTAAAACTGCCGCGATCTTTTCACCGGCGCGGCCACTACCGTATGGATTGACGCAATGATCGATCTGCCGGTGAAACTTATCATCAAATAAGGCTCGTTTGATTGCCTTTATTATTGCTGATTGCTTATGCGGCACATCGATAACATTCTTCCCCCGCTCTCGCCCCGCTTGCCTGATCCCGATATTAACCACCGGCAGTTTAAATAAGGGGGTTTCGATGATCCCGCCGCTGGAATTGCCGACCAGAACTGAAGTATATTTTAACAGACTCAGGTAGACTCTGCGCGGCAGATTTTTAAAGAGCCGGATATTGTCGACAGTTCTTAGTTTTTCGATCTCTCTGATTATGGTCCTGCCGCCTGCGTCAGAATTAGGATAGATCACTACCGTTGGCAGATTAAACTGTCTAACCGCAGCGATCGTCCCCTTGATCTGTTCCCCGGCTTGTTCTATTTGGGTCGTGACCGAATGCTGCAGCAGCACCAGGACTGGTTGAGTAAAATCAAAACCTATTTCAGCCGCTAACGCTTTTTTTGATAATAATGGCTCATGCAAAACCGTATCCAATCCGGGGGCACCAACCAAAAAAACACGCTTTGGCTCTTCCCCCAGCTTAATTATCCTCTCCTTACTTTCTTTTGATGCCGGAAAATGGATATGAGCCAGTTTGGTGATCGCGTGCCTGGCCGACTCATCAAGGCCGGCCATGCTGATATCCCCACCATGGATATGGGCAACGGCAATATTCATATAAGCGCTAGCGATCGACGCCGCCAAGGCCTCGGTCCGGTCACCCAAAACCAAAGTGACATCCGGCCTTATCGAGCTCAGGGCGGCCGCCAGCCCCGTAATGCCACGGCCGATCGCTTTAGCCATGGCTGCTCCGTCATTGTTAGCCGGGTCCATTTTCACTTGCTGATCGATCCGGAAGCCATCTTGTTGGATCAAGCCGGCCGTCCGGCCAAATTGAGAGGAAAGGTGCATGCCGGTCGCGATCAATGATAGTTTGAGCTCAGGCCGGGCCCTGATCGCCAACATAACCGGCTTTAACAGGCCGTATTCGGCCCGGCTACCGGTCACCACGCAAATCTTTCTTCTCTGTTTCATGTTGTCAACAATTCCGCCTGCCAAATGATCAACTTTTTCCCGTCTTTTTCAAGGTAAGCGCCCTTGTACGGTTTCGAAAGGGCTTTGATCTTAGCGTAAATATCGTTGAGACTTTCTTTTTCCAAATCGATCCTGTTGTCAGCCAATTTCGGTTTTTTGAAAACCACCGCTTCCCTTCCATCTTGGGGGGTTCGCGACGCCTGGCCGGCGATAATTAACGGCAAATATTGCCTGATAATCTTTTTACCGGCTCTGATCACTTTTTTATAAACAGTCGCCGCATCATCAACCTCACCAATCTTGAATTTTTCTTGAGCGATAATATCGCCGTCATCAAGCCCGGTCCCGGGATAAAACATGGTCAGCCCTGACTCCCTGACGCCTGTCAGGATGGAATTAATGATCGGCGCCGGGCCCCGGCCAAAAGGGAGCAGCGTCGGATGAAAACCAATCACGCCTCGCGGCGGTATTTTCAGCACTTCGCCGTCAACGACCTGGCGCCAGCCGCACATCACGACCAGATCAGGCGCCAATTCTTTAAGCAGCGCTTTTTCTTTGTTGATCTCGGAAACTTGATGGACTTTAACGCCAAAATTTTGCCAGCTTTTGGCCGGTACACCGTCATACATGATCGTGGCCGCGGTCTGGTCAAGGGTGATGACCGCGTTTAGGTCAAAGCCTTTGACCTTAATCGCTTCTTTCAACAACTCCAAACCCAGTTTATTGGCTGACAACCAGACAGTTTTCATTTTCCTATCTCTGGATCTCCCTGATCAGCATAAAGGCCTCGGCATAATCAGCGCAAATCTCCAAGCCCCGCTTCTTGGCCAGCGTGATCAGGCCTTCGGCATTGCGCGGGTGCGGCGGCGCTTTAACCTCCGAGGCATAAATCTCGAAGGCTTTGATCTTTTGCTCGATCTGCCGTTCGATCCCGACCCAAACGTTCGGGACAAAAGCCCGGTTATTCCATTCGGTTTCGGAGAGGGTCTCGTAACATAACAATTTAATGGTCTTCGGCGGCCGGGTCCCAACGGCGCAAGCCCGATAAATCAAAGTATGGTCATAATTAAGATCACCTTCAAAATGGGTATAAACGATCGACGGCTTAACCTGGTCGATCACAACCGCGATCTTATTGTTCAATTCGCCGTGCGGCAGCGTATTGAGCTTGACCGTTGGCTGATCGAGATTAAAACGGCCGGCGATCCCTAATAGCTTGTCCACTTGCGCCTGTTCGACGATCTTCTGCTCGATATAGTCCTTCGACCATTCCGGCTCATAGGCACTAGTCACCAGGCAAACATAAACTTTATCTCCGGCGGCAACATGTTTCAAAACCGTACCGCCGACGCCCAATACTTCGTCATCGGGATGGGCCGCTACCACCAGGACATTTTTCATGTCGCCACCTGCTTCCAATTTAATAACGAATCTTTTCTGATGTTGCGCCGGGCGGTCCGGCCGATCATTTTTGGCAGATCTTTCGGTTTGATCCCGGTTCCCGGCCGTTTGATGGCTAGCAGTTCCCTGGTCAGCTTAGTCCCGCCGGGAATATCGCGGGCGGCAACTAGGCTTTTTCGGGTGACTTTTGCGACCGCCCGCTCTGACCGCCGCGGTTCTTTTTTCCCGTTCCCCAGGGCCGCCTCAACTTGCCGGACCGCCGAAATTAGGGCGGCTAATTCTTTCGGTTCCAGCGAAGCCTGGTGGTCCGGCCCCGGCAGAGTTTTATCGAGCGTAAAGTGTTTCTCGATGATGGCGGCGCCAAGCGCCACAGCCGCCACGGCAATCCCGATCCCTTCGGTATGATCGGAGTAGCCAACCGGGACATTAAACTCTTTGCTCATCGTCGCCATCGCCCGCAGATTGACATCAACCGGCCTGGTCGGGTAATTGGAAGTACAGTGCAGCAAGGCCAATTGATAGCTTCCCGCTGATCTCACGCACTCAACCGCCGACCGGACCTCCGCCAAAGTCGCCATCCCGGTTGAGAGAAGCAACGGTTTTCGATAAGAAGCGATCTGCCGGAGAAAAGGGAGGTTGGTCAAGTCACCGGAACTGATCTTGAAAGCCGACAGACCTAAGCGGTTAAGCAGGTCGGCGCTTTCCAGGTCGAACGGCGTCGAGAGGAACATTATCCCCCGCCGCCGGCAATAGGCGGACAACTTGCGAAAATCAGCGCCGGACAGCTCCAGTTTTTTAAGCATCTCCTGCTGGGAGCCGCCCGCGGTCGTTCTTTTCTGATAACCGGCCTTAGGCGCGGTCATCGTCGCCAGCGCCGCCGCCCGGAAGGTCTGGAACTTAACGGCATCGGCCCCGGCCGCTTTGGCCGTGTCGATCAGTTTTTTGGCCGCGTTAAGGCTCCCGTCATGGTTGACCCCGGCCTCCGCGATGATAAAGACCGGTTGATCGAACCCGATCTTCCGATCGCCGATCTTGATCATTTTGACGCCCGATTTAGCTTTCACTTTTGATCAGTTCTCCGATCGTCTCGGGGTTCACCGCCTCGATTATTTGGCCGTCCCGCAGCTCGATAATGCGGTCCGCGTCCTTAATCGCGCTTTTCCGGTGGGTGACAAAAATGACCGTCTTCCCCTCTTTCCGGACCAGCCGCAAAACCGTCTGCATGACATTTTCTTCCGTCTGGTGATCGAGCGCGCTGGTCGCTTCGTCCAAAAACAAGATTTCGGGATCGCGCAGAACCGCCCGGGCGATGCTGATCCGCTGTCGCTGGCCGCCGGAGATCTTCATCCCGTCGTCCGCCAGGATATAATCCAGGCCGCCCGGCAGGGATTCGGTAAACTCCAGCATGTCCGCCTTGGCCAGCGCTTTTTTGATCGCCCCGTCGTCAAATTCTTTCCGGCCAAAAAGAATGTTGGCGCGGATCGTGTCGTTGAACAAGAAAGTCTCCTGCCCGACGTAGCCGATATGTTCGCTAAGGGAGCGGGCCGAATATGACTGGAGATCTTTCCCTTCCACCAAGATCTTACCGGCGGTAGGGCTTAATAAGCCGGCCAGCAGATCAAGTAAAGTGGTCTTGCCGGAACCTGAAGGGCCGATTATCCCGATAAATTCTCCGCGCGCGATAGAACAATTAAGGCTTTTAACCGCGGGTTTCTTGGAATTAACGTAAGAGAAAGTCAGATCTTTCAAATCAATGCTGGTTGAAAATTTGTCCAGCCGCTCGATCCCATCAAAAGGCTTCCTTTGCTCCGCTTCCTGGATCGCAATATAAGCCGCCTCCGCGTTCGGCAGCATCCCCATCAAGGTCATGCCGTATGTGCTCAATTGCTTTAAAGAAGGCATGATCTTTAAAAGAGAATAAGCAAAAACGCCCAACATCGGAATACTGCCGATGATCCCGCCCTTAGTGCCGGAATAATATAGGACCATGACGCACAAAAAAGAAATGTAAACCAACTCCAGCAGGCTGCTGGGAATGCTGCCGATCAGTGTATCTTTTAGCGCGTATTGATAAAATTTCCTGACCTCTTTGCTGAACAATTCCACCCAATGCCCAACGGCGCCGTGCAATCTGATGCTTTTGATCCCTTTTAAGGCGTTCATGGCGTGGATCGTTTGGTTCGAAGCGCTGATCGCCCGGCCGCTGCCGGTGCCATAGGAGACATTTTGCGCGACACTTTTTGTGATCAAATAATAAACGTAAGAAGTGACCAATAAGATGCCCGTAATCAGCGGGGAAACCACGAAAAGAACAGCCATCATCATAAGTATTTTTAATAATTCCACGAGCATCAGGGGTATTGTGTTAACAACTTTGCTGACGTAGCCAGGGGCGGTTAAAAGACGGAAAGCCAGATCACCCTTTTCGGTGTTCACCAAAAACTGATAATCGGCTGTCAGCAAAGCGGACATCATCTTGATCTGTGTTTCTTGGAAGATATTATTGGCCACAACCCAGGCCAACAATGAATTGCCGTAATTTAAGGCGATTTTAATAATGGTCACGGCCAAGAGAAAAATGATCGTTACGTATAAGGGGGTTAAGGAAGAATGGGCGGTCGCCCAAGCTATCGCGGCATCCACATATTTATTGCTCCCCCCCTCCACCGCAGAAGCCGGCATAATGACCAACAAGACCGGATAGATCGCGACGGCCGAAAGACTCTCAAAAAAAGCGGCAAAAAAGCTCAGGATTGCGACAACCGTCAACACTTTCCATTTCTTGGCCATGAAATATTTTAGGGTCTCTACCGATCTGCCGGTGATTTCCAATTGATTCTCCTAAAAAAATAATTGAGGTTGACGCTAAGCATTTCCGGTCATTTTTTCTTCTCTAATTCCAGGATCACTTTCTTGTAGGCCCGTTTCACTTTTTCCGGCAAGGTCGGGCTTAACACGCGGAGGATCTCCCGGCCCATCACCCGGTATTGCCCGCCGATCTTGGCTACCCGAAGCACTCCCTGCCTGATCAGGCGGCGAAAAGTGGAATCGGAGATCTTTAAAATAGAGATAGTTTCTTGCGGCGTATAGACACTATTTTCATCAACAACCATAATATATTAAGTATAGCAAATAAGCAGAGTTTGTCAAGAGGTCAAATATCTAGTCAAAACTTGTCAATTGGTGTTTTTCGGCCAAAGTTATTAATTCCTTTGCCAGTATTTCCGGAACAGGAATCCCCTTCAAGGAGCGCTCCGCAAAACAGCGCTTTTCCGGATCACCCGGAGCCATGACCGGAAAATTCTTGTCCTTCGCCGGTTCCCGGCGGAGTTCATCCATCATTGTTTTTAGCCGCTTTTTGAAGACTTTCGGCTCCTCAAAAGCATCGATCCTGATCGCCATAAAAAAGTGACCCAGCCGTCGTTTATCACTTAGCGGCGTGCCGAACATCCGGCTGACGTTTTGGCCATAGGGAGCGCCGGTCAAAAGGCCGCAGAGGATCTCGACCATCATGCTCAAGCCGAACCCTTTATACCCGCCGATCGGCAGGAGACTGCTTAGTTTGTTCGGATCAGTTGTCTCGTCACCATTTTCATCCACTCCCCAGCCGGGCGGCATTTGCTTTCCTTGTTCCTTATATTGCTGGACCTTATTGAAGTTTGTTACTGTTGTCGCCATGTCCAGACAAAACGGCTCTTCCCCCTCGCACGGCGCGACCAGGCAGATCGGATTATTCCCCAGGAACGGCCGCAAGCCGCCGTAAGGAAGGACATGGGCGGTCGCGTGGGTAAAACTTAAGCCGATCATCTCTTCCCGGGCCGCCAGGTGGGCATAATAGGCCGCCGCGCCAAAATGGCTGGAATTGTGGACGGCGACCGCGCCGATCCCGTTCGTCCGGGCGATCCCAATCGCTTTCAACATTCCTTCGGCCCCGGCCGCGTGGCCGGGGGCATGATCGCCGTCAAGTTTGCCGGTTGAAGGGGCGGTCAGTTTAAAATCATATTTCGGCTCTCTGTTCAACCGGCCGTGGATAAAGCCTTGCAGATAATGAGGGAACAATCTGATCCCATGAGAATCGACCCCCCGCAAGGAAGCCTGGACTATCCCTTCAACTAAAAACCCGGCAACATCAGCCCGGACATTTTCTTTCGCTAAAATGCTCAAAAACAATTCTTTAATTTTTTTATCGGGAACCAGTCTTTCTTTCATTGGTTTTTCCTTTCCGACCAATTTTTTACCAACTGTTCGGCCAACCGCAACCCTGCCTCATCCCGGACCTCGAGCGGAGCATAGGGGTCATTGACTTCAACAATACCGACCTTTTCTCCCAGGAGCCGCCCTTCTCTTAAAAACAGCGGATGGGTCGCGCAGGCCAGACCTTTGATGCTGATATAGACGGGCTCCTTGAATTTTCTCGGAACAAAACCGGCATCAACCTGCTTCAAACCATCAGCTTCCTTGACCCAACAGGAACCAAATTCCGTTCTGGCCGCGACCACGCTGTCCAACCCCTCTTTAACCAACCGCATGATCAACTGGTCAAGAAACCCTTTGGGACGGAAAGGGAAAGTGACCTCTAAGGTGACAATAATATCCGCCATTATCCCCTTGTTCTCCATGGCCATGACCGCGTGTTGAAAAACGCTTTCGAGGCCCACATGCTCCGCGGAGAGGGAGCTGTCCCTCATAAAGGGGACGCTGGCGCCTAATTTCTTCGCCAGGTCGGCGTGTTCTTCTGAATCGGTGTACACGATTGTCTGTTTGACAAATTGGGACTCTTTAGCGCTGTTAACCGTGTATTCCAGCAATGGCCGGCCTCCCAGTGAAAAACTTTCACCTTTGACCGGGACCAAGGCAACAATATTAAGGTCTTTGAGTTGCAGGTGATTGAAGCGGCGGCCATCCTCGCCATTTAGATTCTCGATGATCTTGACCACGTTGGTACAACGTTCTTTGTTCTGGTTCTGGTGGATCCCATGCCAATGATAGACACTCGCTTCCGGCTCATAGATGATCTTATAGCCGGCTTTGAGGATATCCCTCGCCCAAAGCCGATCTTCAATATTGGAAATCTTCTCATCGAACGGTATTTTTTCCCAGATATCCCGGCGGATCATGCTGTTAGCGTTGTGGAAAAAACTGTCTTTGAGCTGAACCTTCTTGTCCAGACCGAAAACCGTTATCAGGTCGCGCTTATCGGTGTCTGGGGTAAAAGACATCGGCTCCTGCCGCCCGTAAACTCCGGCCACTGTATCGTCGCTAAAGTTGCGGAGGAGGTTCCCCAGCCAGCGGCTGTCGACCGGGATGCAATGGGCGGAGAGGCAGACGATATAGTTGCCGCTCGAATTTTTTATCCCGATATTGATCGCCTTGCCCGGCAGGAAGTCGTCGATCGAGACGATTTTGACCGGGAAGGCCTGGGCTTTTTTAACGGTCTGATCACTGCTCTTATTGTCGACCAGGATCACCTCGAAGTCCTGATAATCCTGCTTGAAGACCGCCTGCAGGCAGGCGCCGATCCATTTTTCCTCGTTATAGGAACGGATAATTATCGAAATATTTTTGTTGTTCATAACAGCCCCTTTTCCTTTAATGATTTTGACAAAACTTCGGAAAAAAGGCAACAACCCAACTCGGTAAAATGCATTTTATCCAAAAAATACTTTTCGTTGAACGGCAATGCTCCATTTAGATCGACAAAGAACGAATGAGGGTGCTTTGCCACAACCAACTTCATTATCACATGCAGTTTCCTCATGTATGCATAATATGGCCCACCCTGGATAATTTCCGGAACGAAAACTACTTTTGCCCCCAATATATTGCCAACGTTACAGATGCCTTCATAACGCATCTCAATAGCCGCTTCATAATCGCGGTTGCAGCGAGCCAAACCTTTTTCTGGGAAGGTCACCTTGTTGCCGTAAACTGAAGTTAGTCCGCCATTCGCCTGCCAGCAGCGCCTTGAGTCGAATACTCCCCGCTTGAAGACCGCGCTTGAGAACTGACCCATCAAATTGGCATAATCAGGAAAAGCCCACTCTTCCGAAGGTTCCCCATTATAAAGCGGCGTCAGGTCATTCTTCGACTGATAGACAATTATAAGATTCGGCTTAAGCAGAGGCGCCCAGCTGATCAGCCTGGTCAAACTTTGGAGCGTATTCCAGCCACCGACACCCGCATTGGCAACAACACAATCATTAGATATTGCCAGCCGGCTTGGCCATGGGCTGTTTAATTCATACAGGCCTGTGCAATAAGTTGTGCTGCCACCAAAGCAATATATTTTCTGTTTTCCGGCGGCCACCGCAAAAGATTTGATGACCGAGTCAGCCTCATCAGTTTTCCTGAACCCTTCGACCGTATGCAGTTTCATTCCCGACCTGTTCTCATAGCCAGGGTTCAAGGCCCAATTTGTCATCGGATGGGGAGCGTAAATATAATGTTTGCCGATACCAGATTGGTCATGGCCGGAATAAACGATCAATTTCTTGAGGTTAGGCGCCCGCAAGAGCCTGATCTCTCTTTTCACGACCGAAACAAACCAACTAAGCCAACGGATAAATGTCTTCATCGACAGCTCCTCCGGTTTCGATCAAAACGTTCTTATCGCTTATTCTCGGCCTGGTTAGCCTGAACGTGTCTTTATCAAAGGGCTCTTTCCAACCGGAAGCAAAGAGCTTATTCCGCTGCTGCCGTGAAATAAGACTGATGATCCCGGCTAAACCCAACCACCAAAGCAAGCCGGCCCTTCCCCATTTAGCATGAACCTGCTCCGCTTTTACCCCCAGGAACGATTTGTTAATCAAATGACAATCCTGCCTTGAATTCACTTTCGATCAATTGCTTTTTCTGCTTTTGTTTGTCTAAAATGAACCGTTCCAAGACCAAATAATCCATCTCGGTGTTCATAAAACAACGCAAAGCATCGATTGGCGCGCCAACGATCGGCTCGCCGCGGACATTAAAAGAGGTATTGACCATAACAGGACACCCGGTCTTTCCCTTAAATGCCTCCAAAAGTCTATGCAAATATGGCCCCCTTTGCCTGTCGACTGTTTGGACCCTAGCCGAACAATCAACATGGGTCACTGCCGGGATTATCGACCTGACTTTGTTTATTGAGCCGATACCGGATCGGTCATTATCATATCCAGGAACCAGCTTTGCCGCAGCCACCTGAGCCGTAATAAGCATATAAGGGCTTTCTGTCTTGATCTCAAACCACTCTGCCGCTTCTTCCGCCAGAACAACCGGGGCAAACGGTCGAAATGATTCCCGGTATTTTATCTTCAAATTCATCTTTTTTTGCATGTCAGGATCGCGCGCGTCGCCGATTATGCTCCGGGCACCCAGCGCCCGCGGTCCAAATTCCATCTTTCCTTGGAAGATGCCGATCACCTTGCCGCCAGCAATTAAATTGCAGAGGCGAGCCGGCAATTCACTTTCGCCGACTTCATCATAAACAAAACCGTGCAGATCAAGAATTTTTTTGATCGTTTCTCCGGAAAAAGCCGGCCCCAAAAATGATCCCTTCTGCGAGTCATTTTTCCCATCGGCCTTTCGTTCTCTGCCAAACAGATTATAATGAGCCAACAGGGCGGCGCCTAGCGCTCCTCCGGCATCGCCGGCAGCGGGCTGTATCCATAGATCCTCAACAATATCAGATTTCAATAATTTACCATTAACAACACAATTCAAGGCAACACCACCAGCCATGGCCACTTTTTTCTGCCCGGTAAGCCTGACCGCCTGCCTGACGATCTTTCCCATTATCTCTTCAACCACTTTTTGAATCGAACTCGCAACATCGGCATCCCGTTCCGTCAGCGGCCCTTCCGGCCGTCTCTCAGGCGCGTTAAACAACCGCTGGAAATTTCGGCTGATCATCCTTCGTCCGGTCATAAAATCAAAATATTCCGTATTCAGCTTTATCGAACCATCATCATTTATCTCAACCAATTTGTCTTTGATCAAATTGGCGTATTTTGGCGTGCCATACGGGGCGAGTCCCATCACCTTATATTCACCGGAGTTCACCTTAAAACCCAGGAATTGGGTAAAGGCACTATAAAGAAGGCCGACGGAATGGGGGAAACGCTGTTCTTTGAGCAGTTCTATCTTAGCCCCTTCGCCCAGGCCAATGCTTGAGCAAGACCATTCACCCATCGCATCTACCACAATGATAGCCGCTTTCTCGAATGGTGACGGGTAAAAGGCCGAAGCAGCATGGCTGAGATGGTGACGGGAAACAAAAATCTCGCCCTTGAAAGCCGGCAGCTTAGTGGCGATGATCTCTTCGAGAAAATATTTCCTGGCCAGGAAATCACGAACTTTCCCCGCATTAGCTTTAACTCTTAACGGTGCGAAAGCGGTCAGCGTTTCAATTAACCGATCCAGTTTAAGTTGTGGTTCATCATAAAAGGCAATTGTATCGATCTCTGCCGCTCCCACGCCTCGTTGTTCAAAACAAAAATTAATGGCGTTCACCGGGAAGGAACTGTCAAATTTAGTTCGGGTAAAGCGCTCTTCCTGGACGGCCGAGATTATTTCACCGTCTTCAACAAGCACCGCCGCTGAATCATGAAAAAACGCCGATATCCCTAGGACTAATGGTTTTTTATTCATCTAAAACCCCTTAATAACGTACGAAGAATTCTTAACCAAACAGGATTACTCCTTCGCCAATCCCTCTCGACTGCTATTAAATAATCCTGGGTTTCTTCTCCCCGGTTGACCTTGCCGGGAGTTTCGCTCGCGAGCTCATCGTTTCTTTTGAATATAGCACGAATAAATTCATCAGCTTTAACCGCGGTCAGGCCATTCCGCTTGGTGAATTCCTTTAATGTCCTCAATTCAAAACAAAAATTATGTTCGAGCTGTAAAAACGACAAGAAATCGTTGCCGCTGACCAGCCATTCGTCGGATATTTTATCAGCCCGCGTTCGGCTCCAATGTTTTACCCCCGGGACTTCAATATAAATGCTGCCGGTCGGAGTGATCAGTTCTTTCGCCTGCTGCAAAGCCAGATCAACATCCGGCATATGCTCAAGACAGTGGGAAAAGATCAGCAGATCGGCCTTCAACGACAGCTTCTGGAGCGATTCGATCCCACCGGATAAAAGCTCCATTCCGGCCGCTCTCCCCGCTCCCAGCCTGTCTTCGTCAAAGTCGCAACCGTAAACCTGACAGCCGGCCTGATGGAAAGGATAAAGATTACAGCCATCGTTGCAGCCAACCTCCATGACGACACCTGTCTTTTTAAAACCTTCGCCCAGCGCGTCTTTTATCCATTGAAATCTTTTCCAGGCATACGCCCCCGGAGCGGTACGATCGGCAAACATCCGGGCAGCGCTCCGCCCGTCATTCTTCAGTTGATTGCAATATTTAGCGTAATAGCGATCTGCCCCCTTATCACTGAAATAGGCGGAGGAGAAAACTAGCCCGCAGTTGTCGCAGATCACGGTTTCCAGGGGCAAACCGAGCCGGTCTTTTAAAGCGACAACCGTTACTTTTGTTGCTTGACATAAGGGACAGGCGGCAAAAGCCAGCCGTTCGATCTCCCCATTTTTTAGCGCTTCCCCGACCACCCCAGCCGCCGCTCTGGTGATCCGACTTTCCCGGTAGAGCGGACGTCCGTTAGCCTTAAATCGGTTCGACAGCAAGGCGAGTTTCTTTTCAAGCATCCCCAGCAACCTCGTCATAGCGCAGATCATAATTACCAAGTTTTTCTTTACCGACCAGAAGCGCCTCCACCATTTTCAGATCGTCTTCGGTCTTAATAATCAGAGCTGACTCTTTACTAACCGGATAATAACCCATTTTGCCGCAAAACAGGGCATAGCCTTTTTCTTTATATGTCTTTTGAAAAGTCTTATTGCGCCACATCATCACGGAATAAACAAAACGCTGGACCGGTATTAAATCCTGAGTCCTGGCAAATAGACCGTCTTCCTGGAAATTGAGCGGCTGTCCGTCATACAGACAATGCACCTGCTCCTCCCGCACCGTGATCAGACCATCCAGTTTCTTTTCTTGAAAATAACGGACGACAGCACGGACCTCTTCCCCGCTCTGCAGCGGCGAAGTTGAATTAACCCAGACAGTGATGTCGGCCGGATGATGTTCCATAAAATCAAAAACAACATCGTCGGACTTGGCCTCGGAGCTCCCCAACTTTTCCGGGCGGTGGTAAAATTCTACCCCGTACCTTTCAGCAATCCCGGCAAAAACCTCGTTTTCCGAATTCAATATTATTTTATCAAATACACCGGATTTTTTGGCCGCCGCGATCGGGTAATAGATCATCGGTTGCCCGTTGATCAGGGCTAAGTTCTTTTTGGCCAGACGGGTACTCCCCATTCTGGCCGGGATCATCGCGACTATTTTTTCCTTGCCGGTCATAAATTTACCCAGGCTCCATTACGTTTCAGGCTCTGATTGGCCGCTTCGACCACCGCGGTCGAAACCAGCGCTTCCGAGAAAGTCGGCCTTTTCCCTTCCAATTTCTCCGGCGAAGTTTCTCCATCAATAATTCCGCGAACATCGCTTACGAACTGGAGAATACTCTCAACCCCATAACCGCGAAAGGTCGTTTCGCCCTCCCCATTCGCGTAAAAAGCCGAGAAATCAGGATTCGGTTCTTCGATCCCGGCCGCGTCGGTCACCAGACAGATCCCCCGTTTTTTCTGGTCCGCTTCATAGCGCCCTTTTGTCCCGATCACTTTGATCTTCTGATCGGACATCGCCGATGTCCCCTCGGGATCGATCCAATTGACCAGGATCGCGCTGGTGAACCGGCGACCGTTCGAACTTTTCCATTCGATCAAACATTGGATCGAATCGTAAGTATCGACCCCTTTGGCCCGAAGAAAATTCTTCTGGCCGACGGCCATGACCCGTTGCGGCAGAGCCCGGGTGGCGAAATAGATAATATCGACGTAATGGACGCCGAGATATTGGAAAATATTACTCTTGGTCGCCCAGCTTTTAAAGACCCCCAGCGGGATGTTTTTTCGCTGGCTGTATTCGACAATAAAGTAAAGCGGATCGCCGATCTTCCCTGAGCCGATCGCTTCTTTCAGCTTTAAATTCGAACGGTCATAGCGCTTGTGGAACTCGACCGCGCCATAAACATTTTTGGCGCGCTGAAGCTTGACGAGTTCCTTGGCCTCACGCAGCGTCGGAGCGAGCGGTTTAACGACCAGGCAGGGGATACTCCTCCTCAGCAAGTTAGCCGTGATCGCAAAATGGAGATGATCCGGCACCGAAACAATGGCACAATCGGGCCACCAACCGTCCTTGAGCGGCTGCTGGTAAGCCTGTGGGTCCCGGCTCTTCCCTTTTGGAAAACATTCCACATCCAGCCCAAAACCAAAGATCTTCCGTAAGGCGGCGAGTTTTGCTCTTAGCGCTTTGACACTGCCCGCACTTGTCGCCGCGACCTTCACCTCAAGCTCCCAGCCATCCTTTTGAGCCTGAAAAAGAGCGGGCAAGATCGTTCCGTAGCCGGTTGTCCCCCGACCGCAGACGTACATGCCGGCCCCAACGATCAGCACCTTTAAACTTTTATTTTTTTCCATTTTACCGCTCCTATTTTTGTTTTAATAACCAGGCGGGAAAGTCGACCGTCTCGTTCGCGCCAAAACGATGCCGCTGGAATTCCTTTGCCGGCACTTTAAAATCCAGGCCGGCTTCGTCCAGCCGGTCAAAGTATTGCTGGAGCGCTATCCGGTCCGGGACAAAGAGGACCGCTTTTCCGATCTCGCCGCTGAAAGGCTCACCGGGAATGTGGGCGTATCTCCCTTCCCCGCCATAAAGGAGGACTGGGACTTTATTGCTTAAGGCCTCTTCGATCGTAGTCGAGGAAAAACTAACGATCAGGTCGGCCTCCGCCAGGACGTCAAGAAAGGATCTTTCTGTTTCAATTATGACATTATCCGCTGGGGGGAGATAGCGCTTCAACGCTTCGAGCGTCAGCTCGTAATCATTTTGCCGGAACTTGACGATCAGCTTGATCCTTGGCCGCCCCGCAACGGCCGCGGCCAACTCCTGAAGAGCTTTGACGTATTCATCGGCAGTTTCGTAAATATAGCGGCGGTTATGCCGCATCTTAAAGGTCCCGGCGTGAACGACCGTCAGTTGCGACCGTTCAGCTGGGTTCGCTTTTTCAATCCGCCTTCCCCAGAGGGTCGGCTGGATATTTACCAGGCGGTCGGGATCAGCGAGCATTTTAAGAGCCAGCGTCCCGGCATGAGGCGACTGAACTGCCGAATATCGGTAATGTCCGACCAAAATGTTTTTCGCCAGCTGCTCATGCTCTCTAGCCGCGTATTTTTCAGTGTGCAAAACATGTGAGCCATGGCTGATCAGCACAGAGGGGATATTAAATTTTTTCGTTATCTCTCCCAAAGCGCCATAAACTTCCAAGTTCATTTGCGAGATCACGTATGTCGGTCTGATCGCCTCCAGCGCTTTCTCCAAGCCGAAAGCCAGATAATGCACTCCCAGCAGATACGGCGCGAGGTCGGATCTGATCTTTTCCGTTAAGATCCCGGATATATTCACTCCCATATAAGTCAAGACGTCATTATTCTTCCCGAAGAAACCCATAATATTCTCAGAATATTCTTTTGGCGCTTCTTTCTCATACGAACCGATGTTCGCCCGGGCAAACGTCTTAATGGGAAAAATAAAATCGAGCGGATAACCGGTCGCGCGATCTTTGATCTTTCGTTTAACCAAGACGGAAACCAATATCCCCAAGGCCTGGACAACTTCCATCAAGCCCTCGCGCCCGTTATAGAATCCGCCGACCGCCAATCCGTTTTCCTCCTTGCGCAGATCGTCACAGACACGGTCAAGGTTATATTTAAAACTTGGCACCAACAGGGTCCTTCTCCTTTTTAGGAGCGCGGCCGCCAATTTCAGCACTTGCGAACTAACCCAATTGCAGGCCAAATTGAATCGACTTTGGCCAAACTTTTCAGCCATAGGTTGGACTGTCCAGGGCGACAGTTTTAGCGGCACAAAGCCGATCGCTCTCATAGTACACATTTTTTCCGCTAGCCGTCCCAGATAAAGCTGGTTGTCTTCGACCCAGGGGGAAAGAGTCACTTCCGATTTATGTTTGAAAGCCGCAATTTGTGAATAGCTATTTTGGGCTAAACACTTATCTAATAATTCGATATTCCAAAGGAGGTGCCGCCAGATCAGAACCAGATAGTAAAAACTGGCATTAACAAACCAATCTTCTGGTCGCCTCCCCTTGCTTTTGTCTAGCTCTCCCCTTAGGGACGACTCGATCTCAGCGCACTTTTCCATCACCAGTTGAAAGGAAGCCGTGTCAATAATATCCGATGTATCAAGACTGATAATATTATTCTGCGCCAAAAATGACCTGATATTCGGGTTAAGCGCCAAGACCGACCAATCGTTCAGTTCAAGCTCCCGGAGCGCCTGTTTTGCTTCGTTCATATCCTCGATGATCAATAATTGGTTTTTATTCACGGTTTGATAAACTCCAATTTTTTGGCAATATCTTCGACTAGCCCATGAACTGGAAAGGCCAAACACTTTTCATAGGCTGGGTTCAAAGGATCGCCGGACCAATTAAAATGATAAAGACTGGTCTCGACCCCATGTTCCGAAAGCAGAACGGCCTGCTTCCCTTTGATGACCGGTTCTGGAGCCCCTCTTAACAAAGGAGCAATGCCAGGCCCGGCACCAGCTTCCACCGCCCTTTTCATCCAAACCGGCCACTCACTGCTCAGCGGAGATTTTAATAATGCCGCTAGATTGCGCTGACGAGCGGCAAGTTCGATCTTGACCGCGGCCGTAACGTCATTCTCGGACAACCATTTTGTGAGATGAGGATCAAGCGCCTTGACCTGGCTTTTAAGGATCGTGTTAATTTGACCGTAAGGATCTTCGCCCACTAAACCTTGTTTTACCAAGGCAGCCATGAGCTTGACCGAGCCCTCTTCGGGCTCAAAAGCCAGTGGTCGATCGTTCACGGTCGCCAGCCCTCCCCCAGTAACACCAAGCAATTTCGACAAGCTTAGTACCCGGATAATAGTTTTAAAGTTTTTGGCCGCATTGAGCTTGTCCGCAAAATAATGAGCCGAGTCAACCATGTCTTTGATGAAGACCGCGCCGGTAAAACGGGCTTCCAATTCCCCCAATACCCCCGCCGACAACGGCCACCCCCATTGTTCATACACCAAAACACCAGCACATTTGATCTCCCCGGCGATCACCTCGTTAATGGGAATAGGCATGGCATACGCCCCCACCGCGTTGATCACGCATTGGGAGCTCCACTCCGGGATGGCAACGCGATCGCCGCGGTCAAGCCCCGCTTCAGTGAGCGCTTGGCTAAGCGCCTGCCGGCCGCTGGGAAAAATATTCCTAAGCGGGAAATTTCCCAGTCCCGGATTTTGTACGGCCATATCTCTCCACAATTTGATCATAATATGGCCTTTGCCTGCTCAAAAAATTCTTGGCGGCTAACCGGCCAGGCGACTTCCGCCTGGAACTTTCTGATCGGCAGACGACCTTTGTTTAGGAATTCGCGGTTATCATCAACGATCATCTTGAACGACCTTAAGCCGGCCGACGCTTCATAAAAAATAATCCCCGCCGCGGCCAATTCACGGTCGATCTCCTTCCCGCGCACGGTAGCCTGCAGGCATTCCCATTCATTATGGAAAACCAAAGTTGGCACTCCCGCCTGGACAGATTCAGCAAAACCAGTACTCACCGTATCCCACAAAACCAGATCAACCATGGCAAACAGCTCATGCGGTTTTTGACTGACAATCCCAACACTCCCGGCTTTCAGTTCATCGGCAAACACTTCCTTGATCGGGTCATTAGCGTAGGTTCCGGGAAAAGGCTTGTACAAAACCCTTAGTCCCGGATACAGTCGCTTTAACTCTTTAAGATATTGGAGCACCTGCAAGCGGTGAACCCGGTTTTTTTCAGGGGAAATTTCTTCGAGATCGGTCATAAAATCCATCAGCGGTCCGGAGGGATAAAAAAGAGTAAGCTCCTGCCCGTTGATCACCGGCTTATTCCATTTCGGGATTGCGGTTAGGTATGTGCTGCCGAAACTAATCGTTTTTAACCTCGGAAGAAGGACCTCGCCTTTAAGCCAGTCACTATCATTCTTCCCCCAGGCGAAATAATAATCAAGAAAAGCCAACTCATTGGCCGCTTGTTTGCGGGAACTGATCATGTTTGATGCTCCGTGCTGATGGCCGATCAACAAGGCTTTCTTTCGCTTGGCCAGCAAGGCAAAGATCTTAAAATTGTCATTACGATAATAACCGGTTGCGGAGTGGACCTGTTTTATATCCCAGCCGATTAGGAGCCGCGAATAATAAGCTAACGTCTCAGGCAGGCCTTCAACCACCGCCACCGGCAGAGCCCGATCAACAAAATCGGCAAAGAGAATGGCTAATGAATCACGGGTTGAATTATTAAGATTCGGCAAGATATTATTGATCCATGCGATAAATACTTTCTCAAAGACGTCACGCATATTGAACCGAAGGGTCAAATTGATCGTCACGGAAGGTAGCTGATAATTAAAAATCATCATCTCCCGATCTTCAAGCAGATATTTCATCTTTTCCGTCTTATCAGCGAGCTTGCGCGGTTTGCTTCTTCTGATCCTGGCAAGCTCAGATCGATCAAGAAAACGCCTGATGATCTTTTTGGGGTTAAAAAGCTCGCCAACACTCCACCGGTTGAACAATTTCGCCTTGGCGCTCGAGCCTGTCCGGGCGATTGCTTCCCCGCGAAGTGCCTTGGCCAGCCGGCCAAGCAACTGCCGGTTGATATCCTGATCGTAGTAATATCTTTCAAGAGAAATAAAGCTGTTCAAGTAATAGTATCGATCAGCGGAAATATTCACAGTTTCACCACTCTCGTTGTTCTTTTCGCTCACTACCGTCCGCAGAAGTCTCTCCACGAAGAAATTGCAGGCCACATGGACCGGAAAACGGTAGAGCAAACGAAATTCTTCGCCGGCCAGGTCACCGGACGTCACGATTCTGGCCGCATAGAGTTCGGTCAGCAATTCGTCAACCAAGCGGCCAGTTTGGCTGGCTATTTCGCGCTGGTCATATTCACCGGTCCAGTCCGACCTATTGTAATCTAGCAAAGGCCTCTGCATACCCGTATTTATTCTCCTTGCCTCTTTGCCGGCAATTATCAACCACCGCTCTGAGCGAGAGCGGGCTGGGAAACTCTTTGAGTTCTTCCTTATAAGTTCTGATGGCCGCTTTTTTACTTTGGATATAAGAAGAGATATTAACAACATTGTCTGGCTTGAATTTATTAATTTCAATCGGCGGCAAACAATCCATGTTCCCAGGGATCTCAAAACAAAACACCGCTCTTTTTTTTACCGGCTCCTTACTTGGTCTGAAAGCGGTCAGGACAGCCTCGCAACAAACCCGATGGTCACGGTTAATATCTCCCCAGTGATGGGTATAAATAATGTCGGGATCTGTCCCGGCCACGATCCGCTCGATCTCCTTAACGATATCCAACAAAGATATGCTGTCAAGCCGCTGATCGGCCAGTCCAAGCGCGTAGCAATTTTTCCTTTTGATCCCCAAGATAGCGGCCGACCGAAAAAGTTCTCTTTTTCTCTTTAAAATGAGCTTAGAGTATTTCTTTATCTCACTCTCTCTGGACACGCCGTGGCGGTAAACTCTCGAAGTCACCCCATCAGCCAGAGCGATGAGCCTAACCTCCGCACCCGCCTGAACGTGTTTGAGGATCGTTCCCCCGCAACCGAAGGCCTCGTCGTCGGGATGAGCAACAACGACCAGAACGTTCTTAGCGCTAAAAAACATCATCCACCCCCCGAATTCATGATTTATCAACCTCACCATCCGCAACCATCATTTTAATCTTTACCCTTGCCTTAACCATATTGCCAACCATCTCGGCCCCGGAAAATTCATATCTCGCCCCTCCCGATTCCAAAAAGGCCGACGGGTATCCGTCAGCATCAAGCATCCGGATATGGTCATAAATACTCGCCAATCCCTTTATTTTCGAAATATCACTTTCCGAAGGCTGGCGTCGCTTAAAATATTTTACGGGCCCTCTTTGCGGTTGTGGCACCGGCCGTTTTTTGATTATATGAGGGATCATTTCATTGAAAATAATTTCTGCCGCCCTAGTGAATATTTCTTGGGCGGTTCCTTTTAACCGCAAATCAGCTTTTAAATAAACGGGCCCTGCATCATAATCCCCAGTTACTCTGAAAGCAGATATTTTAGTTTTATATATTCCCCTCGAAATTAAGTTCTGCAATGGGCTGCCACCTCGGCCAAAGGGCAGATCGGTCATATGAAAGGCAATGCATTCCCATTTTTTATATATCGCTTCCGGTATTTTCCACGACCAATGCGGAAAAAAAATCAATTCTGGATCAACATGATTGATCTTCTGATAGGTTAATTCATCATAGCGACTGATAATCCGCATTGGATCCGCACTCTTTTTGGCAAAAGCGGCGGCCAGCTTGATGTTCCAGGGCTTAACCGTCGCCACAATATAGTTCCTCCTTTTCATCCCTGCATCCTAATGTTAAGAGCTTTCTCGACCTGGCCAACAAACTCAGTGCGCTTGACTGGATAAGCCAGCGCCTCTTGGAATACTTTGACTGCGTTACTCTCAGAACGAGAAATAGCGGACCGGTCATTTATAATTCGTTTAAATGCATTCAAACCAGATTCGATATCGTAAAATACGATCCCTGCTTTTTCTAGTTCACCGTCGACCATCTTACCAAGCGGAAGAGCCTGTTGCTTTTCCCCGTTAGAATGGAAAACCATCGTCGGCACGCCAGCCGCCATTGATTCGGCAAAGCCGGTGCTGATCGTGTCCCAGAGCACCAGATCAACCTGATTGAAATAATGAATCGGCTTATCATAAACAATCTTAACCAGGCCCCGCCCTAATTCTTCAGCAAGGACGTCCTTAATTGGATCTTTGGCAAAGGTACCAGGAAATGGCTTATAAAGAATCTGCGCGGACGGAAATAGCTTTAGTACTGCCCTTAACATCATCAACACCTTTAAACGATGCTGTCGATTCTTTTCCGGTGACGCTCCCTCAAGATCATCCATAAAATCCAACAAAGGGCCGGAAGGATACAAAATGGTAAAAACCGGTGGACTCACGGCCTTCCTTTCCCATTTTTTTATTTCGCCAAGATAAGGACTGCCAAAATTAAATATTTTTAAATTGGCAAGAGGCGCGCCCTTGGCCAGCCAATCGCTATTCTTCACCCCCCACGAAAAAAAATAATCGAGAAAGACCAACTCATTGCTAAAACCACGATGGTCAACAATAAAATTTGTTATCCCATGCTCATAGCCGACCAAAATTGCTTTTTCTCTTTTTGCCAAAACGGCAAATATCTTGAGATTGTCATTGTATTGAAACCCGGTAAAAGAATGTAGTTGCCTGACCGGCCAGTCCTTGAGGAGCACCCGATAATAAGAAAATCTCGGCCGCAAACCCTCGACAAGACTAGTCGGCAAAATATGCTCGGCAAATTCCGCATATATCAGGGCCAGGAATTGTTTTTCTTGATCATGAAGTCCGGATAATATTCCATCAATTTCAATTAAAAATAATTCGGTCAATACGGCGCGAATCTGCCGCCGAGTAATCCGATCGACCTCTTTTACCCGGGGGTTAAAATCAAAGGCAAAAATATGCGAAGCGGGCATGAACATTCTCATCCAATTAGAATAATCACAAATATAAACTGGCTTCATTAATTTCATAAAAATATTGGACCGGAGGCCGAGTAAATATTTTTTCACGTTCCTAAGTTTAAGCAATATGAAACTCGATTGATCGATTTTGACCGTTATTGGCATTATGACGTCTTTGGCCCGCTCTTCCGCGCCAAATACTGAAGCGATCTGATTAAGCAACGTATAATTGACGGAAAAATCATAATAATAACTCTGAACTGCTTCGACCGTATTGTTATAATATTTGTTCTCCTTGGTAGCCGGCGGATAAATCTCTCGGTTCAAATATTGGCGCAACAGCCGCTCGACAAAAATATTGGTGGCTACATGCACCGGAAAACGGATGACCAGCGCTAATTCATCGCGGGTTAAGCCGGAAAATACTTCGATTTTACTCTGGTGCAGCCGGTCGATCACTTGATCGATAAATTTATTCGTTTTTTCAACGATCGCAGGCTGATCATATTTATCCGTCCAATCCACTATCTGCCTCCGATCTGATAATCAAGGGTGAGCTGGTTTAGCTTGGTCGACAATTCTTTCTGCATATATTCTTTGTCAAAATATTTCACTCCCCGATAATATGTGACCGTTTCACCGCCAAACCCACGTTTAAAATTAGAAATGCTAACTTCTTTATCGCTCGGCAAATCGTTGAACTGCGGGCCAAATTGCTGAACGCCGATCTCATAGGTCTTGAAGCCCAGGTTCTTGAGATACTTGATCGTTTCCCACTGAATGACATGGGAAATAGGCACGTCATCTTTAAAATCAGGATCATCACTGGCCGAGGCGTAATAGGCAGCGCTTTTATAGATGCAAACATAAGAAAAGCCGACAAATCGTCCCTCGAAGCTCAGGCCACAAAGCAACCCTTCGCCATCTTTGATCCAGCGATACATCATTTCAAAAGTCTCAACCGGACGGGTCACCCGGCCCGCCGCTTTATGATGCAATAACCGATATTGGTCAAAAATGGTTTTGTCCGCGTTATGGCGATCAATGAAATCCACTTTATAGTGTTTCGATCCGCGGTTAATATCGTACTTATGCCCTTTCCTGACCGCCGCCCAGATATCATCGATGGGCCGGTCAAGCTGAATCAATTCCGTATTAAGAGAATCATCAAGATAGCCGAGTTTGACCAGCCAGTTGAATTTCATCGTGGTCTTCGCCAGCGGACTGGAACGAAAATATATTTTTTTAATCGACCCCCCCCCGGCCAGCTCATCGATTTTTTCAAAAATGTATTTAATTACTTTTTCCCGCCGGCTACCGGACAGGCCATTGGCTAGCGCGGGAAGCGCCCCATATCGACCGCCACCTCTGGCGGCAAAAAGATCTTTTTCACAGAGCAGCGGACAGATGGCGATTAGGCCGGTGTCATCTTTAACAAGGAAAGAGAGGTTGTTCGTCCCAAAATTTTCCTGGCCGTAGACGACACAGTAATCAAGCCATTTTATCGTATGCCAAAACCAAGCATCGTCTGATTGGCAACAAAAGTTGTCCCAGTCAGTCCGGTTGTTTTCAGTCAACGGCACTACTTGCATTCCGGCCTCGATTTTAATTCAAAAAAAACACTGCCAATGGTGCGGACAGCCACGCCAGAGCTGAATTGGGGGGAATATTCCACGGTTTTACCATGATTAATGTCCAACCACCATTTAACATCATGAAAACCGAATCGATGCCGAAAAAATACCGTGCTGGAAATACGCGGATTTATCTCAAAAGGGAAAAAACCGGCCTTCGTCTTGCGCATCTGGACATTCATCGGCCCGACCAAACGACATAACCTGGCGAGCCTGGTCACTAGCCTGGTGATCCGCGGGTCCTCCGCCAATCGGGCGAATTTCGTCATGCTGCCATAACCAAGCTGACGTTTAAAGGCCATGGAAAGAACCTTTTTCCCATCGGAAAACACGGCAACCGTATATTCCTCGTCCTCCGTTCCAACCAACTCCTGAATGATCGATCTCGGATTTCTCCGGAGATAAAAATCCATCGCCGCCTGGTCCTCGACGCGGACCAAGCCTTTCCCGCCGCAACTATGCCGATCTTTTAGCAACAAGGGAAATGATAAGTTGCCCCGATAATCTTCGGGCAGATAGGTCCGCGGCGCCTTAAAACCATGGGCCTTCAAATATTCGATGGTCAGGTATTTATCCAGGAATTTATCAATAATCTTCCTGTTCAACACCAGGACCTTAACACCTAATTTCTCAAAACGCCTCTTTTCCAGCGAGAAATAATCGATCTCACCTTCAGTCAGCGGAATAATATGGCTAAGATTCAATTCTGCGATAGACCTTAAGATGAACTTTTCGTACCTTTGCCGGTCAGAGACAGAGGGAGCAGTTTTAAAGACATCCAGCAGGGCCCGCCCGGCCGCGTAGCGATCAAGATCGCAACCACAGAGTCGTTCCGCATACTCTGTTTCCAGCAAACAGCCTGTCACCGATTGTCCAATATCACCACCAACCCCGGTCAATAATATTCGGCCCGCTTTATCTATTTTCATCTTGCCCTTTCATCAACACTTGAGACAGATACGGCAATTCCGGGTCGTTTCGGCGCGCTTCCGCCGCGACCGCCCCAACGTCATATTGGGTCAGCCTGAATTCGACCGCCAATCCGGTCGTGTTTAGGATCGCCCAGCTCGCACCCGGCCGGCCGTCACGCGGCTGACCGACCGAACCAGGGTTCAAGAATGTTACGCCCTTGTTTTTTTTCAACAATGGATAATGGGTATGCCCCATGATCACCAGGTCATATTCCCCTTGAGCAACAGACCGATCAAAAACGTTTTCTGGCGCATCTGGATAAATATATTCGTCACGATCAAGCGGTGAACCGTGGCAAAGGATGATTTTTTTTCCCTCGATAACAAGTTCCCGCCGCCAGGGAAGAGCTTGCAACACGTTTATCTGCTCGTTGCTCAACTGTTCCGCCGCTTTCTTCAACGCCGATCCGTACTTGCTATTGTACTTAGCTCTTTGCCGGTCATCCCAAACCGAATGAGCCGCCAGCATCTCGTCATGATTCCCCTGGACCATTTCATAATCAAAATCGGACAAAACCACGAAAACCTCATCGGGATGATAATAATAACCAACCAGATCACCGGCAATAAGTAGCCGATCAATCCCCTCATTCCTGATCTCGTTCAACACCGCCTTCAAGGCCAGACTATTTCCGTGAATATCCCCCAGCACGGCAATTTTCACGCCATCCCCCCACTCTTGATTATTTCTAAAACTTGCTTAAAACTTCGGCCAGCCAACAATTCGGACGACGGCTCAACAATCTGATCGCTCCCCGTCTCCCCCGGCAACCCGATCGGGCTTTGACCAGGCAAAAAAACGGCGCAAATTTCCTTCAGCATGTCGGCGATGGTTACCGGCACTGGGCCAGCCGCAAAATGTGTCCCGATAATTTTACGATCTATCGCGTTAACAATCGTCGCGGCCAGATCATCGACATAAACATAATTACGCTTCGCTTTTCCATCTCCAACCAACGTCGGAAGGTTCCCGAGCATCGCCTGGTCGATCGCCCGGTTCAAAGCAAGATGCCCCGGCCCATTATGACCATAGATCCCAGAGATCCGGAGAATCAGGTGCTCAAGGCCGGCGGCCCGGACCAGCTCTTCCCCCAGCCATTTGCTACGGGCGTAGGCCGTATCTGGAGCGATCCCGGTCGCCTGGTTGATCAACGCCGTTCTCAATCCATGCACAGTTATTGACGAAGCGAAAACAAAATACGCCCCCGTCGCTTTTGCCCAACGAGCCAGTTCGGCCGTTGCCACAACATTGGGAACGAACAAATCGTCCATTATATTTTCAAAATTAACCACCGCCGCCAAATGAACAATAACGTCGGCCTTTGGTAGGCGTGAAATTTTAGCGAAAAAATCGTTATCCGCCAGATCGACAACAAACTCCTCATTTTCACCGGTTGCCACCCGATCAATCGATCTGACATGAAAGCCATGTTTCTTGAGCCGTCGGCTGACCGCTTTCCCGAGAAAACCAGCCGCGCCGGTCACGACAACTGTTCTCTTCATTTCAGATCATGTCCTTCGTAATCCATTGATCCGCCTTAATATCTCTCCGGGCAACCCGACCAATAACCTTGCGCTCGTCTCTCGATTTAATCCCCAAACCCGGTCGTTTGACTGTCAACATTTCCGACGTTATCATCGTTCCGCTTTTTATATCATGAACAGCGTGCAAACTGCGACGAGCCAGGCGAAAATTTTCTCTTTCAGAATCAAGAACAACCTTTTTCCCGTCCCCAAGCAGTAACTCCGTATTCCTGAGATCGGCCACAAATGACCTTAGTTCATCTGGCTCCAGAGAAAATGGGTGATCGGGACCGGTCTGTTTCTTATCCAAGGTGATATGCTTTTCGATCACACAAGCCCCCAGGGCGACCGCGGCAATCGAAGAGATCGGGGTTAAGGTGTGATCAGAAAAGCCAATCGGCAATTTGAACGTTTCTTTTAACGTATTGATTGCGCGTAAATTAATGTCCCGGTAAACGGCCGGATACTGGCTAACACAATGAAGCAGAATAATATCCCGGCTACCCGACCTCCTTAAAACAGTCAACGCTTCCCTAATCAATTTTAAGTCGCTATTGCCGGTCGAGATAATGACTGGTTTGCCAGTCTGACCGATCGCTTTGAGCAATCGGAAATCATCCGTCTCATAGCTGGCAATCTTGAAGAAAGGAACATTCAAGCGATCCAGTTCTTTGACCGCCGCCAGGTCAAAAGGCGATGAGGCAAACAAGACGGCCCGTTCGCGACATCTCCGCCTAAGAACCTTATGCCATTCTCTCGGCATTTCCAGTCTTTTTATCAGCTCGTATGGCCCTTCGCCCGCTCTTGAGCGGCCCTCCATTTCGGAAAGCCGCGGAGTGAATTTTGAATAAAGCGTGTCAGCACTGTAAGTCTGAAATTTGACCGCATCGACCCCAGCCTCAGCCGCAAGATCGATCATCCGCAACGCCGTCTTCAAATCTCGATTATGGTTAGAGCCTATTTCGGCAATGATCAAAACCGGTTCGCCCTGGCCGACCAATCGGCCCCCGATCTTAACTTTATTTTTCATCTCACTCCCGCTCCCCTAAGTAATTTTCTTAATATCACGGAATTCTTCTTGAACGCTTCTAGCGTTTTGTATGACCGCTCCGGTATCTCCAGAGTAATTTTAGCGGACCGTCTTTTTTGAACCATGATCATGAACAGCCTCTTAAGGTCGATATTCCCATCCCCGAGCGCCAGATGCTGATCAAAACAACCAGTCGTATTGGCGTCACAAATATGGATGATCCCGGGCTTTAAGGCTAAATAACGCTCGGCATATTCCAGGTAATCCTGACCAAGAGCGAAAGCCGCTTTGACCGCGTGCGCGACATCAAAGCAAAAACCGACCCCCGCCACCCGCTGGATCTCTCTGATCTCCGCCGGCGTGCTGCCGACCCCCTTGGTCTCGAGCAGGGAAATAAACGGCATATTCTCAACCAACAGCCGATCGTCCTTCAGCGCTTTAAGCTGTTTCGCCGTTTCCCGGCAATCTCCCTTTAAGCCGGGGTGAATGATAATTTCCCGCGCCTTTAATTTATCGGCAAAGGCAACCGCCTCGGCAAGCAACTGATGATTACCTTTTCGTCGATCTTTGTCAGCCAGATTAAGCCCGTACATTTCATGTGGCGCGTGGATCACGTACGGGACATTTAGCCCCAGCCAATTTGAAATTGTTCCCCGAAAACTGCCCGGCACAGCGAAAAGCTCGACGTAATCACAATCACCACGAGCGAAAAGCTCGCCAGCCGTTTTAATCGCGGAAATATTCCTTGAAAACAATTTTAAGCCAACCTGATATCTCATTTTATTTATTTTTGACCGGCATGAAAAACCCAGAGATCTCTCGTCCTAGCCCAAGCTCGCTTAGCGCGCGGTAATAATTATTGGTCTTATCTACCGAGATGGAGTGCATCAGATTCTCGACCGCCACTCTTTCCTTATGGCATGACTTGCCTTTTGTCTTATCCCTAACATAATTCGTGTTCTCATTCATCAACCTTAGATCGATGGGATAATCAGAAATCATATCGACAGTTTTCCAGCCGCTCCGCAGGCAAATATTCCTGAGACCTTCATTATTGAAATAATGAAGATGATCGGGTAAGCAAACCCAAAACTCATCGTCAATATAGCCGTTACGAAGCAGAAACGTCTGGAGGCTGGAAAAATCATTTGGCACTTCGATAACGCACACTCCCTGGTCCGAGATAATTGATCGACAATCCTTAAGCAATTTATAAGGATCAAGCACATGCTCAAGAACATTATCAAGCCAGATCACGTCATATCTGTTCTCCTTGGCTATTATCGCGGATAGATTTTCATAGATATCACCGACAATCAGGTCATCGGCACATTCCGGATTGTTTTTTTTACATCCATATTCGCTGTAATCCAGGCCAACAACCTGCCACCCTTTACTCTTAAAGAATTTGAGTGCCCAACCCTCGCCGCACCCAACATCGAGAAAAGTTTTCTTATTACCGCCCAAATGTTCTTTTATTACCTGATATCTTTGTTCGATCTTATTTTGGAAATATTCGACCTCGGCCCTAGAATAAACGCTTTCATAAGACCCTTTATTTTCCTGAAAATAATTTTCCTTATAATAGTCTGTTAACTTTTCTTTTGAGGGCATATCGATCGCGCTGAAGAAGCCGTATTCGTTTTTCCGAACCTTATCGGTCATCATTCCAACCTCCTAAATCCGGCGTGGCAAACCGGGCCTTTAAGACAAGCTTCAACCCGCTTATCTTTTACCGCTTGGGCAATAAAAGCAAAAGATTCATCCGCCGCTTTAAAATAACCGGCGACATGTTCTGGTTTGTGGGCATAAGACGAATAAAAGGCGTTGCAAGCGAGATACCCCTTATCCAGCATTACCTGGGTGAATAGGGTTTTGAGCGCCAGGTGATTGTCGTAATCAAAGGAAAAATGGCCGAGCGGCGCGATGCCGGATACCGTTACCTTGAGGCCGTGCTTCTGCGCTTTTTCGGCCCAGCCGGCCTGGACTTCTTTACCGGTCTTGACCAGATGTTCCGGGACATTCTTCTCTTTCATCTTCTTTATCGTGGCGATTGCCGCGGTCGGCCCGACCCGCTCCGTCCAATAAGTACTGCTGATAAAAGTCTCCTGGGCGGCGGACATCGCGTCGCCCGTACCGATCACCGCTCCGATCGGAAAACCATTCCCCAACGCCTTGCCAAAGACCGCCAGGTCAGGCTTAAGACCGTATAACAGATGAGCCCCACCAAGATTTAAGCGCCAGCCGGAGCTGACCTCGTCGCAGATCATGACCACACCGGCTTGTTTAGTCGCCTGCCTGATCTCATCAAGAAAGCCGTCTTTTGGCTCGTAATTTCTGATCGTTTCCACCACGACCGCGGCGATCTTACCCTTATGTTTCTCCATCAACGACCGAAAACCTTTGATATCATTGTAAATAAACGGCTTAGCGGTCCCGATGAGACCGCGCGGAACACCTTTAGGAGAAAGCCCAGCTATCAAATGACCGTCCAGCGCTTGGTCATCGGCTAAATTGGCGGAAAGATACCAGTCATGCCAGCCATGATAGCCGCAAAAAAGAATGAGGTCTTTTCCTGTCCTGGCCCTGGCGATCCGAACGGCAACAGCCAACGCTTCTCCGCCGGTTCTCACGTACCTGACCATTCCTGCCCAGGGGTGCAGATCGCACAAAAGCTCGGCCAGTTCGACCTCTTCGGGACAGTTCAACGTCGTCATCGAACCTTTGTCGACCGCCTGTTTGACCGCTTTGTTCACGTCTGGGTCGGCATAGCCAAGAACGCAGGCACCGATACCCATATAGCTCATATCAATATATTTATTACCGTCCAGGTCCCAGACCTCGCACCCTGCGGCCCGCTCATAATAAGCCGGCCAGCGGTCTGGGAGGAACATTTCCGGCCGCTTGGACAGAAGCTGGGTCCCGCCCGGAATGATCTGCTTGGCTTTTTTATATAGATCTTGTGATTTTCCCATAATTTATTTTCTCTCCTTCACAATCTTGTCTTCGCGCAAAGATTTTTGATAACCTTCATTTCTGGTTATATGGGAATTTATCTGCTCAAGCTCCGGATATTTCGCCAAATATTCAAGAATATCATCCATAGAAAATAAATTGTTTTTTTGATAAAGCGCGCTGTAGATCTTGCCGACAAATTCCAGGTCTTCCTGATTATCCAATGTCCAACGCTTCTCCTTAAGGTTCGTCTTATATTCAACTCCCGCCAGCTTAAAAAACGCCGGATTCTTCCTGATATAAGCGGTCACATGTTCGCGTTCCGAAGAAAGTTTCGCCTCTATCCAGGCTTTTTCTAAAGCCGCGGCGCTGAAGACTTCGACATCTTCTCCATCCGGAAAAGTTTCATTGATGGTATTCGAAGTGTAATCAGCTCGATCCTTGATATGCTTGCGCAAAACCGTTTCGATCACCTGTGGGTCCATGAGCGGGCAATCGGCCGTTATCCTGATCACCGTTTTGGCCTTGAACAACTTTGCCGCTTGATAATACCTGTCCAACACATCATCTTCGGACCCGCAATAAACGCTTATCCCCTGCTCCGCGCAAAGCTTAATGATCGGCAGATCGCCTTTCGATACGGTGGTGGCGACTACCACCTCGTTGACCAGGCGGCAGGCCTGGACCCTTCGAATCACGTGCTCCAACACTGTTTTATCTGCAATCTTTATCAGTGCCTTACCCGGCAATCTGGTCGAACCCATTCGCGCTTGAATTATGGCGACTATTTTCATTTATGCGCCAACTTTCTTCCCGGCCCAATTAAACGGCAAAAGAATCTCTTCATTTTGTTCTTTTAACTGGTCTAATTCTGGTAACAGGCCGGCCACTTCCGAGGAGCGACCGGCCGCGAGGATCAGTTCTTTCAAGTTTTCCGGACTATCCACCCCAACAATCACCTGGTCCACCTGATCATTTAAAACAGCATAATTTAAACAGATCGCCTGGATCGATATGTTATTCAGGGAAGCAAGGGAGCGCAGACTGGTTATTTTATCCTTGATAGCATTAAATGACGGGTCAAGCTCTGCCGGATTTTTGAATGCCAATCCCTGTAAAAACACCGACCGGACATGGACCTCGATTCCTTTCCGCTTAAGGGTCGGTAAATAATCTTCGAAACGGCGGTCAAAAATACTATACGGAAACTGAACAAGATCAAAAGGGACTTCATTGGTCAGCAGCTCATCAAGCTCTTTTGGATAATAAAGAGAAAATCCGATCTTGGCGATTTTACCAGAGCGCTTTTGTTCCACAAGCCAATCATAGATAACTGGTTGAAAACGGTAAGTCTCAAAATCATGGAAAATATATCCGTATAAAGAAGTCCGCCCCAACCTCTGAAGTGTTTCCGCCAGATAATTTGGCGCTTCCGCAACCTGGCATTTTGGCAACTTTGAAACCAGTTGAAAATAATTCTTTTTGAAACGTAAATATTCACCAATAACTGTTTCGCTTTCGCCGTAACCATAGGCCGTATCCAAAAGATCAACTCCGGCCGCCGCTGCTTCGTCCAGGATCGCAAATACCTCTTCTCGCGGAACTTTACCCCGTTGGTTGTTGACGCCGTAATCCAATCCGAATTGAACCGTCCCCAAAGTAAGCTTGTTCATGGCAAACCTGCTTCCGAAATAACTTGTTTAAATGTGTCGATCACATAAGTGACATCTTCATCGTTCATTTTAGGGAATAGCGGCAAAGTGATGGCTCCGTGATAATAAGCTTCCGCGTTGGGGCATAAGCCGGGCTGATAGCCCAGCTGGCGATAATAAGGCTGAAGATAGACCGGAAAATAATGAACATTAACTCCAATTCCTTTACTCCTAAGTTGTTCGAATATCTCTTTCCTCTTGTCCGAAACAACGACCGGATAGATATGCCAGGCAGAAGCTCGCCCTGGTTTAACTTTAATGGTCTTGACACCAGCCAAGCCGGCCAAGGCCCGCTCGTATTGAATAACGATCTCTTGCCGTCGTTTGATAAACTTATCCAGTTTTTCCAGCTGTTTTATCCCCAAAGCTGCCTGGAAGTCGGTCAGGCGGTAATTGAAGCCGAGGTGATGCAGCTCGTAATACCAAGCTCCTTCGTCCGGCCTGGTCAAGACACTCTGTTCGCGCGTAATCCCATGTGTCCGGAACATCATAAGCTTAGTATAAAAGGCCTTGTTATTGGTCAAGACCATGCCGCCTTCCCCGGTAGTGATGTGCTTGACCGCGTGAAAGCTTAAGCAAGTCAGGTCGGAATAAGCGCAAGAACCGATCTTTTTCCCTTCGTACTCCGCCCCGAGAGCATGGGCAGCATCTTCAATTACCGTTAAACCTTTGGCTTTAGCAATCTTGCTAATTTCTTTCAACTCGACAGGATTGCCGGAAAAATGGACAGGAATAATTGCTTTCGTTTTAGAATTGATCGCCGCGGTGATCTTTTCAGCCGAGATATTGGCCGTTTCCCACTCGACATCGGCAAAGACCGGCTTGCCGCCGCAATAGAGAACACAATTGGCGGAAGCGACAAAAGTGATCGGGGAAGTGATGACTTCGTCGCCGGCAGAGATCCCTGCCGCGAAACAGGCGGCATGCAGCGCGGAGGTGCCGGAGTTCATGGCTACGGCGTATTTAGCCCCACAGTAGGCGGCGACCTTCTCTTCAAAGTCTTTAACCTTCGGCCCCTGGGTCAGCCAAGGAGACCGCAACGCCGCTGCCACCGCGTCTATGTCGGCCTCATCGATCCATTGCGTTGCGTAAGGGACTGATCTCAAAGTTAATTCTCCTTGATCATTGCCTGGAGCTCGGGGATAGACAACCATTGTTCGTTGGTATCACTGCTGTAGGAAAATCCGTCGGCCACGTCTTTCCCTTCGGCATGATTTGCCCGGCTCCACCAGTTGAAAGCCGGTTGCAGGACGTAACAGTCGCTCAATTCTTTGGTCAGTCTGGCATCATCGGCCGAGATCATCACTTCATGGAGCTTTTCTCCCGGACGTATGCCAACGATCTCGGTTTTGCAGTGAGGCGCGATCGCTTGCGCCAGATCGGTGATCTTCATGCTCGGGATCTTGGGAACAAATAGTTCCCCGCCGTGCATCCTCTCAAATGCTTTGATCACAAATCTGACCCCCTGTTCCAGGGTGATCCAAAAACGGGTCATCCGCTCGTCAGTAATGGGCAATGACCCCGCTTTCATCTTCTCCTTAAAGAACGGCACGACACTGCCCCGGCTGCCGACAACATTCCCGTACCTGACCACGGCAAATTTGGTGCCAGTCCCGCCGGAATATGAATTAGCGGCAACAAAGAGCTTGTCTGAGCACAGCTTGGTGGCTCCGTAAAGATTGATCGGATTACACGCCTTGTCAGTAGAGAGCGCCACCACTTTTTTTACATTACAGGCGATCGCCGCGTCAATGATATTCATCGCCCCGTCAATATTTGTTTTGATCGCTTCCGACGGATTATACTCCATGGCCGGGACCTGCTTCAGGGCGGCCGCGTGGACGACATAATCAACCTCATGGAACGCCCTCATCAACCGCTCCTTATCCCTAACATCCCCGATGAAAAACCGGATTGTTTCCTGGCCCGCGAACTGCTGGGCCATTTCAAATTGTTTCAGCTCGTCGCGGCTAAAAACTATGACCTTTTTCGGCCGGTATTCGTCAAGCACTGTCTTGACGAATTTCTTACCGAAAGAACCGGTCCCCCCCGTTATCAGGATCGTTTTATTATTAAACATGCTGTTTCTCCTTTGCGTACTCTGTCTGGAACCAAGCGACAAATTCCTTCAAGCCGGCTTCGATATCGGTCTTTGGCCGATAATTGAGCTTTTTCTTGGCCGAACTGATATCCGCCCAGGTTTCTATCGGATCACCCGGTTGCAAGGGCATCATCGTCAATTTCGCTTTTTTCCCCAACAATTTTTCCAAACAGCTTATGAAAGACAGTAATTCAACGGTCTTATCATTACCTAAATTAAATATTTCATATTTAGCGTTATAAACCAGGCTGGCTTTCACGCCCGCCACAATGTCATCAATATAAGTAAAATTCCTGGTCATCTTACCCTGATTGTAGACGTCAATCGGCTGGCCGTCTAAGATCGCTTTAGTAAAACTGAAATAGGCCATGTCCGGCCTCCCCCATGGGCCATAAACCGTAAAAAACCGCAAACCAATAACCTGGATGCCGTAAAGATGGCTGTAAACGTGGGCCACCAGCTCATTCGACCGCTTGGTTGCCGCGTATAGCGAGATAGGATTATCCACCCGATCGTCCACAGAAAACGGCAGTTTAGTATTCCCGCCATAGACCGAAGAGGAAGAAGCAAAAACAAATTGTTTAATGCCGAATTGCCTGGCACCTTCAATGATATTCAAGAAACCTTCATTATTTGATTTTTGATAAGCAAAGGGGTTGGTCAAGGAATAACGGACCCCCGGCTGGGCCGCCAGGTGGCAGATCCGATCTATTTTTTCGGTACGGAATAATTTGGTCAGCCCTTCGTAATCGCACAAGTCAAGACGATAGAAATTATAGCCTGATTTATTTTGTAAAATGGCGTTCCTGGCCAATTTGAGGCCGACATCATAATAGTCATTCAGATCATCAAGGCCGACAACTTCATCACCTTGGGCCAGGAGGGCGGCTGAAACATGAAAACCAATAAATCCGGCCGAACCGGTAACCAAGGTTTTCATCTTAATTAAATTTTCTCTCTTTTTTGTACCAGTCAATTGTTTTTTTCAGGCCAACCTCAAAGGAGGTCCCGGCCCTAAAGCCGAATTCTTTTTCCGCCCGGGAAATATCGAGCCGGCGCCGCGGTTGGCCGTCGGGCTTAGCCGCGTCCCAGACTATTTTGCCTTGAAAGCCGGTCAGCAGAACGATCTGCGCGGCCAGGTCCTTGATCGAGATCTCAAAACCGGCGCCCAGGTTTACCGGCTCCGGTTTATTATATAATTCAGCGGCCAGCAAAATACCCTCGGCGGCGTCTTCAACGTAAAAGAACTCCCGAGTCGCCTGCCCTGTCCCCCAAACTATCAGCTCCTGCTCACCCCGCTCCTTTGCTTCCAAGCATTTTCTGATCAGCGCTGGAATGACATGCGAGGAATTAAGGTCGAAATTATCTCCCGGCCCATAGAGATTGACCGGCAGAAGAAAGATCGAGTTAAAACCGTATTGCTGGCGATAGGCCTGCGATTGGACCAGCAGCATCTTTTTTGCCAGGCCGTAGGGAGCGTTGGTCTCTTCAGGATAACCGTTCCAGAGATCCTCCTCCTTGAAGGGGACCGGAGTGAATTTCGGATAAGCGCAGATCGTCCCGATCGCCACAAATTTCTTCAGCCCGAATTGCCTGCCCTGCTCGATAAGCTGAACGCCCATCATCAGATTTTCATAAAAAAACTTCCCGGGATTTTCCCGGTTGGCCCCGATCCCCCCGACCACCGCCGCCAAATGAATAACAATATCCGGCTGGGCGTCGCGATACAGCCTTTTGACATCGGCCATCTCGACCAGATTGTAATTTTCTATCTGCGGAATGAATATTTCACGGCAGCCCAGCTCTTTAAGCTTGGCAACGACAAATGAACCTAAAAAACCCGCCCCACCGGTAACGGTCACTCGCTTCTCTTTCCAGAAAGTCATTCTCTATCCCACCGTCAACTTATTATTCGTCCAATTGATCCCTTTAGCGGCCAAGATATTTTTACCTTCACCGGGCGATTTCTGGCCCAGCATTTCCAAATCAGCGTCAACCATGATCTTGACCAGTTCATTGAACCTGACTTTCGGCTCCCACCCCAGGATTTTCCTGGCCCGGGAGATATCCGCCTGGAGAAAATCGACCTCGGTCGGACGAAAATATTTTGGATCGATCTCCACGTGCTCTTGCCAGTCCAGCCCGGCGTAAGAAAACGCCGCGCTGACGAATTCTTCAATGGAGTGGCTTTCGCCCGTACCGATCACATAATCATTAGGCTTATCCTGCTGCAGGATCAACCACTGGCATTCGACATACTCGGGCGCGTAGCCCCAATCGCGCCTGGCCAAGAGATTTCCCAGAAAAAGCTTGTTCTGCCGGCCGGCTTTAATCTCTGCCACCGCGCGGGTGATCTTGCGGGTCACAAAGGTCTCACCGCGGCGCGGGCTTTCGTGGTTGAACAATATCCCGTTGCAGGCAAATAGATTGTACCCTTCTCGATAATTGGTGACCATCCAATAGGCGTAAACCTTGGCGGCGGCATAAGGGCTGCGGGGCTGGAAAGGAGTCGCTTCATTTTGCGGCGCTGGAGCGGCCCCGAACATTTCCGAGCTCGAAGCCTGGTATAACCTGGTTTTGATCCCGCTGCGCCTGATCGCCTCCAGCAGACGCGTTGTCCCTAAGCCGGTGATGTCGCCCGTATATTCCGGCGTGTCAAAACTCACCCTAACGTGGCTCTGCGCGCCCAGATGATAGATCTCATCCGGCCGGATATTGTAAATAAGATCCGTGAATTGTCCGGAATCGGAAAGATCGCCGTAATGCAGAAAGAAATTCGCGCCAATACTATGCGGATCGATGTAAATATGGTCGATGCGGTGAGTATTAAATGTGCTGGCCCGGCGGATCAAGCCGTGAACTTCATAACCTTTGGAAAGCAATAATTCGGCGATGTAGGAGCCATCCTGACCGGTAATCCCGGTGATCAGAGCTTTTTTCATTAGTATTCATTCACCTCGGGTAAAGCATAACAAGATTATACCATTTAGGCATTAATTGTCAAGAAGAGAATTAACTAGTCATCACTAGTCAACTCTATTTAAACGCTTCGATCAAATAATCCAGGAAAAACGCTAAAAACATCGAGCCAAAAAGTCCGATAGAGAAGCCGGCAATAAACGAGAATATCCTCCGCTTCGGGATCGGCTTGTTAGGGACATCCGCCCGGTCGATCACGCTGAACGCATCGATTTCTTTCGCTTCCTCAAGTTTGGCCAGCTCAAACTCACTTTTCAACATTGAGTAAGTCGAAACAAGGATATCATATTCCATCCTCAATCGTCTTGCTTCGACGCCCAAAGCCGACAAATTATCCGGGGCCAAAAGAGAGAATTTTTTTATTTTTTGTTCGGAGCTTTTCAGGTCCGCGGCAACCCTGGGGATCTGGCTTTCCAAATACGCCCTTTTTTTCCTGGCTTCCGTAAAATTCATTTTTCGCCAGTACTTTTCCGCCGCCGCCGCATAGTCATTGGCAATATCGGCGGCCAAAACCGGATCATTATTTATGATCTTGATCTCTATTAATTCGCCTTTGGATATCTTTGGCATCGCCTGAACTGCAGTAATCTGGTCCTGTCTTGATATGCCCGACAGCGCCCACCCCTTTATCCGCTTAGTTAAATTAAGATCATCCAAAACAATTTCGGCAACCGCACGAGATGAAATAATACTTAAAAATGAATTAGACCCATTTAATTGAATTCCAAATAGCCCTGCGGGGACCATCCCCGGAATTTGGGAATTGTTTTGCCCCTTTAGAAGCAGAACAGCTTTGGCTTCATATATTTTTTTTTGCGAAAGTGACGGCCAACCAACAAGAAAAGTCATAATTATCGACGCCAGCACGATAAAAACCTTCCATCTCCAAATAACCGCGACGTAATCCTTCAAGTCAATCTCATCACCCATATGATCCTCCAATATATTCTTATTTCGAGAAAACAGTCTTATATAGCGCGATCGTCGTAAAGACCAAGGAAGTAAAGCTGGTAAAGTCCGAGAAATAAAAGAACTGCGCCGGAACATTTATGACATCACCAGGCATGACTTCAATGTCCTTTTCTGATCGGCCATTAAATATAATATCAGAGCCATCCGCGCCGACCTGCTTATCGCCGCGAGTTATGGTCGAAGCGGAGAAATTAGCCTGCGCTGTCGGACCGCCGGCAAAACTTATATAATCCGAGAATTTTTTCCCGGACAAATATTCGAACCGGCCGCTCCTCTGGACCTGGCCGTAAACGTAGACGAATTTTTTTTCGCCGAGATACAACGGTTTATCGTCTGATCCGCTGAGATATATTTGTACTTTCCTCGGCTGGACCAAACGAAACGAGAAAGTGAATTTTTCCTTATAAACTTCCTTTATTTTCTGATCGATCAGCTTTTTCCCCTCAGGGATGGTCAAGCCCAAGAGTTCGATCTCCCCTACTTTCGGGATAAATATCTTCCCATCCGGCCCGACAACCAGAAGATAGTCCAAGGACATGTCATTCTCACCAATGATCAGATTGGCCGCCACCTGGTCGCCCGGGCCCAATTTGTACTCATTTTCAATGATATTATCACTGACAATGTAGCCCGTATCACTGGCTGTAGCTTGGGCCAAAACGGCGGTAGGCAAATTAAGGACAAAGATCATCAGCATCCCCCAAACAAGCTTCTTCAGCATATATTTATTCTCCTCTTATTTTTCTCTAGTTAGAACTAAGTAAATATTTACTATTATATCATTTAAGTCTTGGGACTGACAAACATCGACAGGCCAGCGGCCCAGCCTATGGTCACCCTACTCCGATACCGTAATAATTAAAACCGGCCGACTGCAGGAGCTTGGGGTCAAAAACATTCCGGCCATCGATGATCACCGGCCGATTCATCATTTGTTTCAACTTTTTAAAATCTACTTCACGGAACTCGTTCCATTCAGTCACAATGATCACCGCGTCGCAATCTTTGGCCGCGTCATAAGAGCTCCGGCCGTATATTAATTCCGGAAATATTTTTTTAACCTTGCCGCTGGCCATTGGATCATAAAGCCGCAAAACCGCCCCTTCAGCCATAAGCTTCTCAATGATATAAAGCGCCGGGGCATCGCGCAGGTCATCGGTCAGCGGTTTGAAGGCCAACCCCCAGATAGCTATCTTTTTTCCTTTCACACCGCCTAAGATGTTCTTTATCTTGAGGACAAATCTTTCCCGCTGGGCCTGATTAACAGCGGCGACATTTTTAATGAGCTTAGTCTCATAATCATGTTTTTGAGCCATATTGACCAACGCCGAAATATCTTTCGGCAAACAGGACCCGCCGTAACCCAGGCCGGCTTTCAGGTAATCATGGCCGATCCGATGGTCATGGCCCATTCCTTCCGCCACCCGCCTGATATCAGCCCCAACGCATTCACAGACATTGGCAATCTCATTAATGAACGAAACCCTAGTCGCCAGAAAAACGTTTGAAGCGTATTTAACCAATTCAGAACTACGGGAATCCATAAAAATGACCCTGGCATTTAAAGGACGATAAAGCTCGGACATTATGTTAGAAGATCTGTTGTGGCTCGAACCAATAACTACCCGGTCGGGATGGAGAAAGTCAAAAACCGCTTTCCCCTCACGCAGAAATTCAGGGTTAGAAACTACCTCAAAATTTTTCCGGCTTAATCCAGCCTTGATCATTAGCTTTTCAACCATTTCCGAGGTTCCGACCGGCACAGTGCTTTTCACGACAACAACTCTAAAATCAGATCTCTTCGATTTTAAAATATTAGCCACTTTCCGGCTGACCTCAATTATCGCGGAGAGATCCGCTTCTCCATTAGGCAGCGGAGGGGTTCCAACAGTAATGAAGACCACACTAGCTGAAGTAATTGATTTCGCAAGCTCATGAGTAAAGAACAGCCTGTTGGCCGCCACATTCTTCAGGATGAGCTCTCTCAACCCCAACTCAAAAAAATCCACCACCCCGTTCTTGAGATTAGCTATTTTTTTCCGATCAATATCAACGCAGGAAACTTCGTTGCCAAAATCCGCCAGGCAGGCCCCGGTAACTAAACCAACATAGCCGGTCCCGATCACACATACTTTCATGAGTGCCCGCTCTTTCGATAGGTTCTAACCACCCACTGGATTTTCATTTCATTCACTTCTCCTTGGCCGCCTTTCTTTTGCCAGTTTAGGTTTAACCATCCGCAGTATCTCTTCCCCCAAGATCCTGTACTGCCCCCCAACCTTGCGCGCTTGCAGCACGCCCCTTTTGATTAATCGTAAAAACGTAGAGCGCGATATTTTGAGGAGAGATTCCGTCTCTTCAGGCGTGTAGATAGCGTGCTCAAGAACTTCCATGCAGGCTCATTTTAACATAAAGTGTCAAAAGGTGTCAAGACGAACCAGTGGCTATAGCGCCCTCATCCGATGCGTTAAAGTTTCGTACCTTCTCCCAGGGGGAGAAGGTGTCTTGCTAAAGCAGCTTTGCTTAGCACCCTCTCCCAAAGGGAGAGGGTGAGAGTCCTCAACGTTAGCGGGTGAGGGCTGAGACATGCTTCGCGATTGCCAAACAAGCGGTTAATCCCGGCGACTCGATGCCGATCAGGTTGATCAGGCCCGGCAAACCAAGCCGCGATTCTTCTCTGATGACAAAATCACGTACCCCCTCACTTGGACCCTGCAATTTTGGCCTGATGCCAGCTTGATCTGGAGCTAGATCTTCTTCCCTAACCTGAGGGAATAATTTAACCACCGACTCCCAGAAAGCACGGCGGTGGGCTGGGTCGACCGTATAATCAAGCTTATCGACATATTGGACGCTCGGGCCGAACTTGAGGCCGCCCGCCAGGTCAACGACCGAATGGACCCCCAACCCGGTCACGTCATGTTCCGGCACCGGATAAACCAAATGTTTGATAAATGGCGGCTTAGTGTAAGCAAAATACTCCCCTTTGCAAAAATGAAGACGATATTTTTCTTTAATAATATCGATCCCAGCCATAGCCGCGAGCTGGTCGGCGTACAATCCGGACGAGTTAATGAGGATTTCTGTTTTCAGCGAAGGTTCGCCGTTTATACTTAGCAAATAGCCGTCCGGTTGACGGCTAACGGCTGTCAGCTGTGAACCATAAGCCAGTAAACAGCCGTTCTCCTGCGCTTCCTGCTCGAGCGCCTTCATTAACTGATGCGAATCAATGATCCCGGTATTAGGCGAATAAAGCGCCTTGACTCCCTTGACCCCTGGTTCAAACTTGGCTAACTCCGTTCCCATCATATACCTCAACCCCCTCACCCAGTTAAGCTCCCCCTGCTTCATCAACCCCTCAAGCTGTTTAACTTCGCCGTCATTAATCGCGACAATTATCTTCCCCAGTCGTTTATGCGGGATATCATGCTCCTGGCAATATTTGTAGAGAAGTTTGCTCCCTTCAACACACAATTTCGCTTTGAGTGACCCTTTGGGATAATAAATACCGGCGTGGATAACCTCGCTGTTCCGGCTGCTCGCTCCCTGGCCAAAAGAAGTTTCCTTCTCCAGCAAGACAATATCCTGCTGTTTCCTGCTAAGCTCGGCCGCGATCGCCAGCCCGACCACTCCAGCGCCGATTATTGTTATTCTGGTTGTGTCCATGGCCCCCTTAACCCCTTCTGTCACGACTATCGTCGTGACATCTTCCCCTTATTAAGGGGAAGATAATAATGAATCAGCTATTTGATCTGATATTTTATCAACAACCAAGTCTATATCATTTAATATATCATCATTTGTGAAGCGGAGAAAGTTTATTTTCAGTGTTTCGAGGAGTTTCTGTCGCGCCCTATCGTATATAACCTGATCTTTACCTTGGTGATATCCACCATCAACCTCGATCGCCAGTTTTATTTCAGAGCAATAGAAATCAACCACAAAACCCATTATGCTGTATTGCCGACGGAACCGGCATCCCTTGAGCTGCCTTCTCCGTAGCTTTTTCCATAACTCCTGCTCCGCCTCCGTCATATTCGCCCGTAATATTTGCCGCTTCTCCCTGTCCTTTCTTCTGTTATATATCTTCGTCATCACTTATATTATAGCGAAAGTGGGGTGTAAAAGCGCAAGCCATCCCCTTCCCCCTTAATAAGGGGGAAGGGGACCTAGGGGTTAGGGGTAAAAGCGGAGCCTAAAACCTGGCGTAAAGTATCATCAATACCGCGGCCAGCCAGCCAAACATGGTCAGGATAAGCGGCCAGTCGGTCAACATGATCGTCTCCGCGCTCCCGCCTTCATCTTCATTGTAGACCAGGTAGAGAAAGCGGAAGAGGCCAAACAGGACAAAAGGAACAGTCAGAATAAGCCTCTGGGTATTGAACTTTAAAACCGTCTCCGGCGCCAGGGTGTAAAGCGAATAAGTGACGATCACCGCCGCGGTTACGATGGCGATCAACTGGTCAAGAAAAACAGTCCCGTAACCCTTGAGCGAAGCGCGATGCCGGTCCGCCCCTTCCCCCAACAACATCAGCTCGTGCCGCCGCTTGCAGAAAACAATAAAGAGGGCCAACAGTGAAGCGCAGACGAGAAACCAGGGGGACATATCGATATTAATGACTTCGACACCGGCCACCCCGCGCAAGACATAACCGGCGGCGATGATAAAGGCGTCAACGATCACCATTTTCTTCAGGCCGAAGACATAGCCGAACATCATTAAATAATAGGCCCCAACTATGGCCGCGAACTTCAAACCGAGAAGAAATGAAAGCCAAAGTGAAAACGGTAGCAAAACGACTATAGCGATGATCGCCACTGTCGGTGATAATTGACCGCTGGCCAGCGGACGAAGCTTCTTTTTAGGATGGAGCCGGTCGCTGGCGCGATCGACCAGATCGTTCAGCAAATAGATAGTGCTCGTCACCAAGCAGAACAAGAGGAAAGCGGAACTGACCTTTAATAGATCGCCCAGGACAAAGAGCCGGAGCGAGAAGACAATCCCGGCATAGACGATCAGGTTCTTCAACCACTGCTTGGGGCGGATAGAGATGAGCAAGGACTTGATCACGCCTGCCCCTTAAACGAGAAATTCTTATGCCCGAAGTAGCTGAAAACGACATTGATGCACATCAGCCCCGCCTGGGCAATGACCGGTGAAATATGGAAGAGCTCGACGCAAAGCGGCAGCAAGGCAAAGTTAAGCAGAAAAGCCGAGCCGTAGACGACGTAAAAACGAGCGTACTCCCGCCAGTAGTTCCCCGCGGTCTTGAAAACAAAGATCTTATAACCGATATAAGCGTTGGTAATGCTGATAATATTGCTCAAGACGAGGATCAAGAGATAATGGACCTGATGACCCAGCAGGTGGTAAAGCGCCACGAAGGCGCCGTAACCGACCGCGGTATTCCAGGCCCCGACCAGGAGATAATTGATCTTTTCGCTGTGACGATCATACAAACGTTTCATTTCCATATAGTATAGTTTATTGATGCGTATTTTGAAAGTAGAGGCGACCTTTAGGTCGCCATCCGAATGGCGGTCTAAAGACCGCCGCTACATTTAAAACGGTCCCTCCCCCCTCTCTTCCTAAGAGAGGGGGAAAGGAGGTGAGTTATAAGGTATAATAATTCCGTTATGCGGAAAATAGTGATCGCGCTCCTGATCGCCCTGGCCTGTTCACCGCTGGTCCACGCCCTGGACCAGATCAACATTAGTTTTACTCGACCCCAAAATACCCCCTACTTCGTCGGCCAGCCCGAATTCAATATCGATGCGGAAGAGTTCAATACGGTCATTTTGAAGATCAAATCGGCCAAGAGCGGCGCCGCCCGGCTCTTCTGGGCAACCAACTTCGATCCGCAGATGAACCAGCCGAAAAGCATCTGGTTCTTTTTCGACCAGTCGAACGACTTCCAAGAATACGCTTTCAACCTCCGCACACAGAGCGGCTATTGGGCCGGTTATGTCGGCCAACTCCTGGTCTATCCGGAAAACGGACCGGCGGGGATCGAGGTCGCTCCAGCCCAAGCCGTGGTCGGCAATTTGGGAACAAATATCGGTTCCGGCTGGCGGGAGTTCTGGGGACCGCGCGGACGGTTGGTCATCGGCAGTACGATCAATACTATCCAAAGCACGAATTTATTCGGCCGGCCGATCTTCAGCTATATTTATTGGTTCTTAGGCATGATCGCCGTCGGTTTTTTGGGTTTTGAGATATATTCTAGTTCCAGAAGTAAAGGATCGGATTGGCGGCTCATCTGGCAAAAGACCGGCCAAGCTGTTGTCCTCTCATTATTGGCTTGCTGGGTACTGCTGGAGGTCAGCTCACTATTTACCAATTTCCTCATGTTCAAAGATGACCTCAAATATCTGGGGAAAGACCAGCGAAGCAAGCTGACCATAGCTAATACCGGCGATTTTTACCCCTTCATGGAGTTCTGCCAAGCCAATATTCCGCCAGAAGCTAAATTTGACTTTCGGATCCCGCCGATCTATAACGATATAAAAGCGATCTATTATCTCTATCCTCGAGAATTGTCGACAACCGAGGCGGATTATCTGGTCGTTTATGATAAGGCGGTTGAACCTGAACTAAGCCGCAAATATCTCCCCTGGAAAGCTTTCCGGGCCCAAGCCCTGATCATGAGGGCAAAATAAGATGATCTTGATCAACCTGGCGGTCTTTTTCTTCCTCCCCTATTGTTTAGGCGCTTTGGTCGTAGCCGCGGCTTCAATTAAAAATCCGAACAGTTTCAATCCCTGGGAAAAAGCCGCTTTATCTTTTCCGCTCGGCTTAGGCCTGCTGGCCATGACCATGTACCTGCTCGACCTGTCCAGCATCCCGGTCACCCTAACAAACATTGGGCTGGCCGTCCTGGCCTATGACGCGGGCCTGCTCGTTTATCTCCACCTGAACAAGGCCTTGAAGCGGCCGACTCTTTCATTTTCTAAACCGAGTTTTGACCTTGATTGGCAGGAATGGGCCTTGTTTATCCTCATCACGCTAAAGAGCTCTTTTATTTTCTTTTCCGCCCTGGTCAAACCGATGATCGACGTCGATGCTTTTATTTTCTATTCCATCGTAGCAAAAGCGTTATACTTCAAACACACCGCGTTTTCGCTCTATGGTTCCCAACTCTTCATGCATAAAACCCCCTTACCATTCTTCGCCCAAGGCTGGGTGCTGATCGGGCTGCAAACAGCCAATGACAACTGGTTAAAGATCATTTCACCTCTCCTCCTGCTCTCTTTGCTCATCATATTTTATAATATTTTGCGCCGAAGCCAATCTCGCAAGCTTAGCCTGTTTTTCACTTTTCTCTTAAGCTCTCTCCCTTTCATTGTTTATCACGCGACAACCGCTTACGCTGATGTGCCGCAGACTTTTTATTTCACGGCCAGCGCCCTTTACCTTGGCCGTTTTTTGAAAGATTTTTCAGAGCGGCCGCCTGAACGGGATTATGCCCCCCTCCTCATCTCTTTTATTTTTGCCGCGATAACGATCTGGGCGAAAAACGCCGGCCTCATGCTGGCCGGGGCCAATATCCTGGCGCTACTGCTCTTTTTATTTCTCGAGAAGCGGCAGTTATCAGCCAAGGATATTAGGAACGTCGCGCTAGCTTTCGTTCTCTTACTGGTACTGGTCATGCCGCTGATCGTCCCAAGGATGAATTTCTTCGTCGGCATGGTGCGCGGTGTGGCCGGCCATCAAGACCCGAATACGCTAGCTGTCGTCAAGAACGCGGCCCAAATACCACTGGTCGAAAAAACCAGAACTATCAGCCAGATCTTTGTCAATAAATTGTTTTTCTATGGCGACTGGCAGTTGGCCTGGGCGTTGCTGGTAATCAGCCTACTGTTTTTCTATCGTCAGGCGTTGGCTGTGCCGCAGCGTTATCTTTTGGGGATATTGGTTTTGGCGACAATGACGGTCTTTGTCCAATTTGAATCGAGCGGGACCTTCGTTTGGTTGTTGGATGGGACTCTTTTAGATCGGTTGATAATGAATGAGGTCCCCCTGGCCCTGTTCGTTTCCGCCCAAGCGATTATTCCCGGGCTAACGGCGTTAAATGTGTTGACAGGCGCGTCAGGAAAGATCAAAAGTTTATCCGCTCCTTCTCGATAACCAGCGGGCGCTTGAGCACCTGGGTATGTATCGCGCCAATATATTCGCCCAGGATGCCGATGAAGAAGAGTTGGACCGAGGCGAAGAAAAAGAAGCCGATGACCAAAGGGGCAATACCAACGTTGAAGCTATTCCAAAATACCAGCTTGTAGACCAAATAGCCCAGTGCGGTCAGTATAGAGAGGAGCGAGATAAAAAAACCGAGCATGGTCGCCAGCCGCAATGGGACCTTGGAATGGTTGGTGATCCCCAACATAGCCATATCGTAGAGCGTGTAGAAATTGTTCTTGGTGATCCCCTTCCAGCGCGTCGGCTGAGCGTATTCGATCTTAGCGATCTCGAAGCCGATATCAGCGATCAGCCCGCGGAAATAAGGGTAAGGATCGTCAATTTTGCGGAGAATATCGACCACCTTCTTGTCGTACAAGCCAAAACCGGTAAACCCCCTCACCTGCTCGACTTCTGACAACGTGCCAATTATCCGATAGAAAAGATTGCGGACCGCGAACATCCAGCGGGACTCCTGGCTCCCCTTTTTCACTCCAACCACGACCTTATAGCCATCTTCCCATTTCTTGACAAGATCGCTGATCAGCGCCGGAGGGTCTTGCAGGTCAGCCACAATAGAAATGACAGCATCCCCTTTGGCTTGCATCAGACCGTAAAAGGGCGAGCGGATATGGCCAAAGTTCCTGGCGTTGACGATGATCTTGACGTTCTTATCCTGGCGCGCGATCTCTTTCAGTCCCGCCACGGTCCGGTCCTGGGAAGCGTTATCGATAAAGATATGTTCGTAATGATAATCTTTAAGCCCGGCCAAGACCTCTTTGACCTGCCGATACAACTCAGCCACATTCTCTTCTTCGTTATAACAAGCAGTAACTACGCTAATTAATTTCACGTTCTCAGCTCCTCTATTTCAAGATGTATTTTACTTCTTGGGCGAGACAGTCCAGGGAACCATATTCCGGCTCATAACCGAGCACCCGGCCGGCCTTGCGACTGAGCGAGTAATAATTATCCTTGCGGCCGGTCGGCGATGCCACGTCAATGTCGTCCCTGACCGAATATTTCAGCCCGTGGTTCTTGCTGAAATAATCCAATATTTCGCGTTTCTCGGCCGGCTTCCGGCTATAAGCGTCAAATACGTCATTGAGCGCTTTCCGCCCGATGCATTTTTCAACCAGCGCGAAAAGGTCCTGATGGTGCAGATAATCACGGGCCATATTGCTCCGGTCGGTCAGCAATTCTTGGCCGGACTTTAAACAGGCGATTATCTCGGTCAATAAGTATTTTGCTTCCGGGTCGATAAACCGGCTGAAATAGCCGAAGATCCTGAGATCAACGATGTTAAAGCCCTTAAGCGACCGGTGCTTGATCTCGGAGTTGAGCTTCGCAATGCCGTAAAACTCGGAACTCTCGACTTTATTTACCTCCCAAGTCGCGCGAGAATCTTCGTCGACCGGCGCCCGAAAGTCCGTCCCAAAAACAGCGCCGCTGCTGAAATTAATATATAAAGCTTCAGGATGCTGCTCGAGATGCTGGATGACAAGATTATCATAGTCCTCCGTCAGCCGGAAAACCGAAACTATCCGGTCCGCAAAGTCAGCTGTTTTTCTGATCCCCACGCAGTTGATCACCACATCATACTTGTCCCGGCTGAATTCATTGAATTCATGAATGGAAACAGTACACTTGGGATCGATCGCCTTAATGAATTCGGCTATTCGTTCGGTCGAACGGGCGAACAGATAAAGGCGGCGATCAGGCTGAACGGCATAATTAAAGATCAATCCTTTAGCGATCTGGCTGGTCGCGCCCAGGATAGCGATCTTTTTCATCGTCCAGGCTCCGGTTTTATTATCATCTCTGACAGGAATTCCTGCCGGTCAAGGAAAGGGAACATGTCTTCATAAGCTTTCGCTACCAGTGTGCCGTCGGGAAGTTTTTCTGAGCTGGTGCGCGGGATGATGAGCTGCCATTCAGGCGTCATCACATCACAGATGACCGGACCGTCGTAGTCCATGACCTCAGCCAGCTTGGCTTCCAGGCCGTCGACCGAATCGATCCTGACCCCTTTAATACCATAGGCAGCGGCGATCTTCAGCGAATCGGGACACCAGACCCCGGTGTCGGGCCCCTCACCCACCAGATGGCCTTCCATGAGATTTTTCTGCGTCTGCCTGATCAGCAAATATCCGTTATTATTGAAGATGATGACCTTGATCGGCAGGTTATTGTGTTTGATCGTGGCAAATTCCTGGATGTTCATCTGCAGACTGCCGTCACCGGTGATGCAGATCGTCCTCTTTTTGTTATTGGCCAAACAGGCCCCGATCGCGGCGACCCAATAGCCCATCGAAGAAAGTCCGCCGGTCGTTAAAAAGCGCTGTCCTGGTTTGATCCTCCAGGTCTGGCAAGCAACATGGAAACAGGAACCGGTATCGACTAGCACCAGGTCCTCCGGGGTCGCGGCCTCGGACAGCTTGTCCGTAAAATAATATGAATTGACCGGTCTTTCCTCCCGATAAGAGGCTTGCACGACCGGATATTTTTCTTTCCAGTGCTGGCATTTTTTCACCCATTCGCTAAAGTCCGGCGCCCGGAAAGCCGCCCGTTGCGCCGCCATCTCCTTCAGGAACCGTCCGGCATCGTCGTTTATTTTCAAGGCGAGATCGCTGATCCCCGGCTTGTTCAATTCTTCTTGGTCTATTTCAACATAGACCTTTTTGGCGTTGCGGCCAAAATCCCCGGGATTATGCCCGACCAGTGCCGAGGCCAGCCGACAACCGACCACCAAGATCAGGTCGGCGTTCTGGACGGCAAAGTTGGCGGCCCGCTCGCCATAATTACCCGGCCGGCCGACGTAAAGACGATGGTCGCTGTTGATCAGGTCGATCCCCAGACGCGCGGTCAAAACAGGAATGTTCAACGCCTCGCTCAATTTGACGAATTCAGCAACGGAACCCGCCAAGCGAACCCCTTGACCGGCCAAAATGATCGGCCGTTTGGCTTGCGAGATCAACTTGAAAGTGTTTTTTACCTGGTCGCTGAGCAGCTGATCATCAAAAGTCCATCTCTCGGGTACGAATTCCTCCAACAGCCGTTCCGGAACTTCCATCTTTTGCACATCTAGCGGCACATCCAGCCAAACCGGGCCCGGCCGGCCCGTAGTTGCTTCGTGATAGGCCCGGCCCAGATAATAGAGGATCTTGGCGGGATCGTTGACCGTCACAAAATATTTGGTCACCTTTTCGACCAGTGGCTTGATATTGATCCCCTGGATGCCGAATTGCCTGATCGGATGGTTTTGCTGATATTCAACATAAGATAGCGCGGACTGCCCGGAAACGACGATGATCGGAGCGGAATCGGTCCAGGCGCCAACGACGCCATTGATCACATTGACGCAGCCAGGCCCGGCGGTGACCAGTGCGACCGACGGTTTGCCGGTGATCCTGGCATAAGCCTCGGCCGACATGCCCGCTGTCTGTTCATGATGAGTACAGATCAACTCAATTTTCTGATTGCGCCCGACCGCGTCAACCAGGAACATCGCCTGTCCGCCCGAAACCATGAAGACAGTGTTTATCCCTTTAGTCGTAAAATAATCAAAAATATAATCGGCTACCCGCATGTGTTTTCTCCTTTCTATAACAACGATCCGATATCATAGCTTTCGCCCTCCGCTTTTTTCCTGCCCGCGAGGTACATCGCCACGTCAACGATATAATCCTCTTGTCCGGCGACCATTTTCCTCTTGCCGAGTTCAATAAAGATATCCCGCGGGTCAACGTGGAACTGTTCGGCTGCCCTTTTTACATGTTTGGCAAAACCGGAAAAGACACCGGCCAGGCCGCTGATCAAAGCGACCGAATCGATCTCCTGCGGCTTTTTCATGATCCCGGCCACGACCTGATCGCTAACATCCATTAATTGGTAAAGGTTAAGGCCCGTCTCGATCTTGACCTTGGTCAATAATCCGGCCAGAACCTCCAGCTGGCAATTACCAGCCCCGGCGCCAAACCCCCTGATAGTCCCGTCAATGATCTTGGCGCCCGCCTTGATCGCCGTAAAAGAATTGCCGACCGCCAGTCCGAGATTGTTGTGGGCGTGAAAGCCAACCGGCACCGTTAGATGGGCTGACAGATGGCGGACCGTATCCTCGACCATACGGGGATCGGACGCCCCCGCCGAGTCCATCAACATGATCCCTTGGGCACCATAGCTCTGCATTTTACCAGCTTCTGCCAGCAACCGCTCCTTGGTCGCCATATGATACATCATCAGTACCCCATGCGCTTCCTTGCCGCGTTGTCTGACGTAATCGATATGCTGGGCGGTAACGTCCGCCTCCGTACAGTGGCAGGCCACGCAGACCAAGTCGACACCCAGATCGAGGGCCGGTCCGAGATCGTCTTTGATCGTACCAAAACCCGGGATCAGGAACACGCCCAAACGGGTCTTTTTCAGTTTTTCCCGGGCACAGCGCAGCATCTTTTCGTCCGACAGTGCCGACAAACCCACTTGCAATGACGACGCCCCCAATCCGTTGCCATGGCCAACTATCACTACGTTCAAGCCGGACCCATCGATCTTTTCACAGTAGTTGGAGATCTGTTCGGCGGACAACTGATGGCTGACGGCGTGGGAGCCGTCACGCAAAGTGGAATCAAAAAACAGTAAATCATTCATGTGATTTTCTCCGGGCGTATTCCTCCGCCACGTTGACCGCCGCGCAGGTAATAATATCCAGGTTGCCTGAATACCTAGGTAGATAGTCGCCTAAGCCGACGACTTCAACCATAGTAGTGACGCGGTCGCTCTCCGCGACCGGGCCCAGCACGACCTTATATCCGGGCACGTATTTTTGGATCCTGAGGGCCATCGCCGCAACTTCGCGGCTGATCCTGGCCATGTCAGGTTCCGCGATTTTCGCATAGATCGTATTGTGCATGAGAATAGGCGGTTCGGCCGGATTAAGATTGATGATCGCTTTTGCCCTGGGCACGCCGGTGAGAGCAAGGATAGCATCTTTGGTGGTCTGTGTGTACTCGTCAATATTGCAGCGGGTGCCGGGCCCGGCAGACCTTGAGGCAATGCTTGCCACCACCTCAACATATTCGGTCTCCGGCTGCGCGGCTAAAATAGCCGCGATGATCGGAATGACCGCCTGTCCGCCGCAGGTGATCAGGTTGACATTGTCGTATTTTAAACACTCGTCAAGATTTAGCACTGGCACGCACATCTTCCCCACCTGGGACGGTGTCAGGTCGATAGTAAATTTGCCCAGCTTTTTCAAGATCGGGGCGTTGTGGAGATGCACCTTGGCTGAAGTCGCGTCAAAAGCGAGCTCACAGCAGCCGGGATCCCGCTGGATCGCATCGATTGAATCAAGCGACGTCCTGACCCCTAACGACCGGGCCAGCTTGATCCCTTCCGAATCGGGGTTCCGGCCGGCAAAGAGACCGCACGAAAGGACCGGCGACCGCTGGACCTTTAATAATAAATCCGTGCCGATGTTGCCGGTGCCGATAATAGCAACTTTAACTTTATTCATAGGTTTAGACATCTATCGTCAGCCCGTCCTTGGCCGTTACCGAGTTTCTAAAAATTGAGCGCGCCTTTTTCCCGGCCGTTATCCGCTCGGACAGAGTGGTATAAATAGCGGCGTCAAAGTGGGCCAGTGCTAATTTCTTTGCGCCGGAAACGGCGGCTATCCGGGCGGCCGACTTCGGATCGAGGTGCGGCCATTGGGAAAGCCTGTTCCCGTTCTTAAAAGCGCATTCCGATATGACCAGGTCGGCGCCTGCCGCCAGTTTATAGGCGTTCTTACACTCGCCGGTATCGGCAATATAAGCGATGATCTTCCCGCCAAAATTTAACCGGAACCCGTAACAACTCGAAACGTGATCGAGTTTCAGGGCCGCTTCAAGGAATGGGCATAATCGGCGCGAACCGAGCTCCCTGACCTTAACCTTGGTCTTCAGGTCTTTCAACGCCAGGGTGAACGGCTGCCGCACCAGCTGGGACAGTATCCGTTTTGTCCCTTTTTGGCCGACGATAGTCAGCCCTTGCTTAAAGCGGAACTTGGCCATGGTATGAAGGCCGATAAGATGATCAAGATGAAAATGACTTAAGAAAAGATAGATCGGCTTCTTCCGGTCTTTGATGTATTGGTCAAGCTTATAGAGGCCAGTCCCCGCGTCAAGCACGATATACGCCTCCGGCGCGTCGATCAGCACGCAGATCGTGTTGCCGGTTTTGGTATCATACCAACCGTTCGTTCCCAAGAATATTACTTTTATTTTCTGCCGGCTATTTTTCACAGATTCCCCTTAGTTGGCTGATCATGTAATCAAGCATACCTTTAGTCATCCCTGGATAGACACCGATCCAGAAAGTATTATTCATGATCAGGTCGGTATTCTTTAGCTTGCCGACCACCCGGTAACCCTGGCCGCGTTCCCTCAGTTCATCAAAACACGGATGCTTGATCATGTTCCCGGCAAAGAGCATCCGGGTCTGGATGCCGTTGATCTCCAAGCGTTTAACGATCTCCCCTCTGGTCAGGCCGGAATTTCCGATCACCGTCAACAGGAAGCCAAACCAGCTCGGGTCGGAGTTTTCGGCCGCCTCCGGCAAGATAAAAACATCCGACAGGTCGTCCAATCCCTCGCGAAGCGTTTGCCAGTTCTTTTTTCTGGCCGCTATGAAACCCGGCAATTTATCCAGCTGGGCGCAGCCAATCGCCGCCTGCAGATCGGTCGCCTTAAGGTTATAGCCAAAGTGGGAATAAACGTATTTATGGTCGTAACCATGCGGCAGTTCGCCAAACTGTTGGGCAAATCTTCGGCCACAAGTGTTGTCCTCTCCTGACGGGCACCAGCAATCACGCCCCCAGTCGCGAAGCGAATTAACGATCTTATTCAATAATGGATTGTTGGTGTAAACCGCTCCCCCCTCACCCATGGTGATATGATGCGGCGGATAAAAACTAGACGTCCCGATATCGCCGAAGGTTCCCGTGTACCCCCATTTGCCGTTTAGTTTATACTTCGAGCCAAGAGAATCGCAGTTATCCTCGATCAACCAGAGCCCATGTCTGACGCAAAAGGCTTTAACCGCTTTGAGATCGAAAGGATTGCCCAACGTATGAGCGACCATGACCGCTTTGCTCTTTTTCGACAAAGCCCGGGTTAATTGAGAACAATCAAGGTTATAGCTTGGCAAAGTGACATCAACAAAAACAGGCACGGCGCCATATTGGATGATCGGGGAGATCGTCGTCGGGAAGCCAGCCGCGACCGTGATCACTTCATCCCCTGGTTTGATCCTTCGTTCGCCAAGCTTGGGAGAAGTCAGCGCCATAAAAGCCAGGAGATTGGCTGACGAGCCGGAATTGACCAGGGAGCAATATCTGATCCCGAGAAATTTGGCCAGCTTGCGCTCGAACTCGTCGGCATAGCGGCCAGCCGTTAGCCAGAAATCAAGCGAAGCGTCGATGAGGTTGGCGATCTCCCGGTCATCGAAGACCCGGCCCGCGTACGGGATCCGATCCCCCGGCTTAAATGCTTTTGCCCTGTGCTTAAATTCATAATGTTCCAACGCCGCTTTGATCGTCTTCTGGCGCAGTTGTTTTTCTTTTTTATCCATTGGTATATTCCTCTATCTGGCCTAGACAAACCGCCCGCATCTCTTGACCGGCCTGATAGGCCTTGGTCCAGTCAACGATCTTGGCCAGCCCCAGCTCAAGGTCCCACTTGGGCCGCCATTTTAATTCTCGCTTGGCTTTACCCGCGTCGAGCATTAAAAATCCGGTCTCATGAGGATGTTTACCTTTATCCAACGCGTAGCTGGCTCGGCCGCCCCAGAGCGAGCAAAGTTCCTTCGCCAGCCATTCGACCGGTTTAGCGTCTTTTTTCTCCGGCCCGAAGTTCCAGGCGGCGGCATATTTGCCGGGGTGACGATAAAGTTTTTCCGCCAGGAGTAAATAACCATACAGCGGTTCCAGGACATACTGCCAGGGGCGGACTGCTTTAGGACTACGAATGACCAGTTGCTTCCCCTTCAGGATAGAGCGGACAAAATCAGGGACTAATCTATCCGCCGCCCAATCCCCCCCGCCGATCACGTTCCCGGCTCTCGCTGTCGCGACATTCATCCCGTACGACCGCCGATAAGCCTGGGCCACCAGTTCAGAACACGCCTTACTGCTTGAATATGGGTCATGCCCTCCTAAAGGATCAAATTCCTTGTACGCGTTACTCGTTACCTGCCTGCCGGCAGGCACGGCGCTATTCCCGTTACGATCCGCATACACCTTATCCGTCGTCACGTTAACGACCGCTTTCACGCTGGCACACTGCCGCGCCACCTCGAGCACGTTTACCGTCCCCATGACATTCGTTGAAAAAGTCTCGACGGGCACTTTATATGACTCCCTGACGATCGGCTGTGCCGCCAGATGGATCACTATCTCCGGCCGCGCCGCTTTCATCACTCTGGTCAATTTTGCCAGGTCTCTGACGTCACCAGTAATCGACTTGACCAACTGATTGACCCGGCAAAGGTCGAACAAGTTGGGTTCAGTCGGCGGTTTCAAGGCATAGCCAGTAACCTCTGCCCCCAGCAGGGTCAACCAAAGGGATAGCCAAGCGCCCTTAAAACCGGTATGCCCGGTTATGAATATTTCTTTGTTTAGCCAAAAACTCTTCTTCATTGTTAGGATTTCGGATTTAGGATTTTCCGCCAGAGGCGGATCCGCCTTCGGCGGAAGGATTTTACCCCCACACCTTCCATGGTGCCTGGCCAGTTTGCCACAGATTCTCCAGCATGACCTTCTCCCTCATTGTATCCATCGGATGCCAGAAGCCGGAATGTTTATAGGCTTGAAGCTGGCCGGCAGCGGACAGTTTTTCCATCGGCTCCTTTTCCAGCGCGGTCTTGTCCGTTCCGATATGATCGATCACTTCCGGCTGAAAAACAAAAAAACCGCCGCTGATCCAAGAATTTTCACCCTCGGTTTTTTCCTGGAATTTGTCAACCTTGCCGTCCGTATGGATGCTCAAGGAGCCAAAACGACCGGCTGGCCTGACAGCCGTGACCGTCGCTAGCTTCCTGTGGGCTTGATGAAATTTAAGCAACTCTTTGATATTGATGTCAGAGACACCGTCGCCATAGGTCAGCATAAAAGGCTCGTTATTGAGGTGGTTCTTGACCCGTTTGAGCCGTCCACCGGTCCCGGTTTCCAGCCCGGTATTGACCAGGGTTACGCGCCAGGGCTCGGCATGTTGACTATGAGTGGTCATCTTTTGCCCATTACTGAAATCAAAGGTCACATCGGCCTCATGTAGAAAATAATTGGCAAAATATTCCTTGATCTGATACCCCTTATAGCCAAGACAGATCACAAAATCATTGACCCCGTAAAAGGAAAAAAGCTTCATGATGTGCCACAGAATCGGTTTTTCCCCTATTTCGATCATCGGTTTCGGCCGAATAACCGATTCTTCCCCTATCCTGGTCCCCAAACCGCCGGCTAAGATCACTGCTTTCATCAAGACACCTCCACTTGTTTAATTATAACCTATTTAATTCACCCTTTAAATGTCGATATGCTTTGCTATAATGAGATTGGAAATGAAGACAATTAAGTTGGCCCAATTCATCTTGATCATGACCTGCCTGACCCTCTTTGCCTCTTATTTTTATAAGATCGACTCGGTCCCGTTTGTCCGCCTCGATGACGGAGAACTAATGCAATTATCAGAAACATTCGCCACCCACGGCTACTTGGGAAGCGAGATGATGGATACCGGCCATAATGAGCATCTCTACTATCACGTCCACCCTCCCTTTTACTATCTAGTCAACGGCCTGGTCTTTAAGCTGGCCGGCGTCGGGGTCACTCAATCACGCCTGGTCTCCCTCGTTTCAGCCCTGGCCATCATTCTCCTGACCTTTTTGCTCGCCGGCCAGATGCTCAAACTCCCTCTTTCCCGCAACAATTTTCTCCTCCTGGCAGCTTTCTTTTTAAGCACTCCGCTCTTCTTCGTCCTGGCCCGCTCCAACCGGCCCGAAATGCTGACCCTGCTACTCGCTCTCTCGGCCATTCTCACTTACAGTAATTACCAGAAAACCAGGAAAATCATATTTTCAATGTTCAGCGGCCTTTTAGCCGGCCTAGCCTTGACCACCCAGGCCTACGCCGCGTTCGTCATCCTCTTCCTTGTTTTCTCTCAATATCTTGACCGTCAGAAAAACTGGCGCCTTATCGGACTCTTCCTCGTCGCGTTCGCCTTGCCGTTAACTATTTACCTGGCCTGGATCTTTCGCGATCTCCCTTCCTTCTATTATCAAACCGTTATTATTAGGCAAGCGGCCGATAAATTGAACCTGGTCGCCCTGCTCTCCCGTTACCGCGCGTTCTTCTCGTCGCTTGAGTCCATCGTCACAACGATTTGCTTCTTCGCTTCGGTCACCCTGGCTTTATTCCTGAAACAAAAGAACCAAGATAGATCGACTGCCCTTTTCCCCGAGCGGCTGTTGCTCGGTATACTTTGTTTTTTAGCGATCTTTCTCCTGATCCCCGTCCTCAACAAATATTATTATGTTGTCCTGCTCCCCTTCATCTATCTGTTTTTCGTCTATACTCTCAATAAGTATCGTCACTGGGCCTTCGTCGCGCTGTTTTGTCTCTACTTTCTGACCAATCTCCTGGGCCTGGCATTCTTCTGGCAAAAGTACCATGATTTCGACTACCCCGCTTATGGCCGCAGAATAATCGCCCAATTGCCCGCCCCCGGTAGTTTCAGCGTCTTAGCCAGCCCCTCCCTGTATCCGGCCCTCCGCAGTTACCAGTTTTACGCCTTTAACAACGGGTCGATCGTCAAGCCGGACCAAACCTATCAGGGCTTCAAGCGCAGAATTGAGCAATTAGGGATCAAATATATCGTCGTCCAGGAATATAACGATAAGTTATACGCCGGTTTGGCCTACCTCAACCGGTTCCTGAAGAACGATTGCCATTTAATTGCCAAGGTCCAAGACCCCTATTACGGCAGCGAAGGGGTCAAACGGAACAATTACATCAAGATCTACTCAGTCGTCATCAGATAAACGTCCCAAGAGCCCTCTTTTACTGAAACGCGGATCATTCTTTTTCAGGAACGACCAACCTCGCTTGAACAGTTCATAAGCAAACCCCGGCAAGACCGAAACGAACGGAGCCAGCAGGCTTGAACCCAGCCGGTAGAACCTGGACCCAACGTAAAAGCGCCGGCGGCACTCCCGGCAGTAAAGCATCAGGAAAAGGACCTGCCGAGATAGAACGTAAAAATTACGATATTCTATCTCGCGGTGACAATGGGGGCATTCGGCTTTTAGCTTGACGGTCCCGGCCTCGCCCTCGCTCAAAACATAGCGCGGCGCATAGATTCGATGCCTGACCCTGGTCCGGACCACTTCGAACCAAAGTTTTCCAAACTCATTATTGGTCATCTTTTCGCTCATGTTAAATATGTCAAAAATATGATTGGCAATAAAATCGAGCTTGTCCTTGATGATCCCGCGGTCAACCAGCCGTTGGTAGAGAGCGGTGCCGGGATAAGGGTTAATAAAGCCCAGCTGAATGCCCGCTTCCACATTGTCTTTCCAGTAGCCCAGGGTCTCCTGCGCGGTCGCCCTCGTCTCCGCCGTGTCGCCAAAGATAAAATTGCCCTGGATACTGATGTCGTTTTTAAGCGTTAATTCCACCGCCCGCTTGATCTGTTCGGGAGAAATGTGTTTTTTCATGCTCTTCAACACTTGCGGACTGTAACTTTCAAAGCCATAGCTGATCATATAGCAGCCGGCCGCTTTCATTTTAGCCAGCATTTCGTCATCGATGCGGTCCACCCGCATCTGGCAGTTCCAGCGGCAGTCCCAGGACAAAATATCGGTAAAAGCCTTGATCTGCTCGCAAAACTCGAGCATTCTCTGGCGGTCATTGGAGAACAGCTCATCATAAATACTGATGATGTTAATGCGATAGCGCAGCACATTCAGCCGCAACTCGTCCATGATCGAGTTGAGCGAGCGCTGCCGGTATTTATTACCCAGCGGATGGAAGCAAAAGGTGCAGATGAACGGGCAGGAGCGGCTACAGATGATCGGATAGGTCCGCGGCTTATCGAACAGGTCGTAGAAATACTGGTCGCTGGGATGCATGTGGTCCAGGTATTTTTCGAATTCGAACCCGTCAAAATCGGGATAAGGGATGAGATCGATGTTCGGGATCGGGTCCCTCGGCTTGGTCGTTTTGACCTTGCCCCGCTCGTCCCGATAGATCAAGCCGTCCACTTGGCCCAAGTTCCCGCGTTCGGCCAGACAGGCCACCAGCTCGCTGATCGTCTGTTCACCCTCGCCGATCACCCCCTGATCCGGCTTTAAATGGTCGAACATAAGCTCCGGCTCGCTGGAGAGGATCCCCCCACCCAGGATCACCCCGACCGCCGGATCGGCCTGCCTGACCGCCGAGATCACGGCCTTGATCTGGTTCAAATAGGTCGAAATGCCGCCGGTCAGGACCTGGTCATACTTTTTCCGACCAAGAGCCGACCGGACTATATCGTCAATCGGGCCGGCGTAATGGTTGATGTTCAAGACGTCGACTTCATGGCCGTCCTTTTTCAGGACAGACGAAAGATAAGCCAGGCCCAGGGGGAACATGTAGCGGTAGTAAATGACATCTCCGACAAACCAGCGCGGACTGACGATCAAGACTTTCATTAATTATCCCTCCAGCATCGCTTTAATATTTAGCGGTTCGCCTTTGACCGTTTTCCGGTAGAGACCTCGACCGAACCGGAGCAATAAAGTCGGCAGGAAGATCAGCGGAGCTATTTTGAGCCAGAATAACGGCTGTGACCAGTAGTAGCGCACTAAAAAGGGCCAGATCACCCGGTTGAATCGTTGGGGGTCATTGATCTTCGCCCTGACCGCCCAGGAATAGCCATCATTCCTGATCACCAGCTCATCGATCATCCTGACATATTTCTGGTCGGTGAACACTCCGGCGGCAATGCGATGGTACATGGTCACATCGACCATTAAGCGCTCTGCCGGCCCGACAAAGCTATCGTTCCCCCAGCGCCGTTTTACCACCGGAAAAGGCAAATAGGCCAGCAGCCCGGGAGCGGCACCCCACAGCATCTTTTGAAAAATATAAACATGGATGTACTTGGAACCGAGATAAGCTTCTTTGTTTTCGGTCCGGAGCCAGCTCTCGCGTTTAAATATAATATTGGAAAGGTAGTTGAAATAAGCGATCAATTTTTTGTTCGTCCGAAAATATTCCTCGATCGTTCGCTGTCGTTTAAAATCGAATATTGTTACTCCCGGGAACGGCATTATCCGGCGGTAACGCATCGGTCGGTCGGGGGTCAGCAAAAAATCCTCTTTTTCGCCATAAAATAAGTCGGCTTGAGGAATGGCTCCGATCTCTCGGGTAACGCGCTGCAGTGCTCCCGCCGCCAGCAAGTCGTCATCGCCCAATATCCAGGCATATTCTCCGCTAGCGCGCTCAACCACTTTCAGGCAATTAACGTCAAAACCAAAGTTACTTTCATTCTTAAAATATTGTATTGGTACTTTCGCCGATAGGCTCAAGTCCGCTACGACCTTAGCCGTTTCATCGGACGAAGCATTGTCCGAGATGACGATCTCGAGGTCAGCGGTGTTCACCGCCTCGGCCTGAGCCAGGATGCTCTCGACCGCTTCCTTTAAAAGCAAAGCCCGGTTAAAGGTCGGGATGCAGATTGAAAGTAAAGGTCGCTGTTGTTGCGGGGTCATGACCTGCTTTTCAACTCCTTGATAAAACCGAAGATGTACTGCCGTTCGAATAACAACAATAGTCCGCCATAGGCAAGGATATAGCCGGTTCCCGCTCCAGCCATCGCTAGGTAGGCCGGCAACTTAACCAAGCAGAGGGCTAAAAACCAGTAAACTAATACCGCAAGGAGCGCCAGCAAACCAGGGAGCAAATATTCTTTTAACAGGTTCAACTTCATCACCCGTTGCGTAAAATAAGTCGTCATGATACAGGCGGACGTTTCGGCCAGGATCGTGGCGACCGCCGCTCCAGCCATGCTGAATGGCGGGATCAGAATGAAGTTGAAGATTATATTAACGACCGCACCCACGGCCACCGCCCACATAAAATCATAATACCGGCCGGCCGGGATCAAGATCAACACACCATAGCAACTACTGATCGTCACCGGTAAAACCATCCAGATCAATAGTCGCAAGGCTGCAACCGCTGGGGCATATTGCTGGCCAAAGGCCAACCCAACGATCAGCGGCGCGATCAAATAGACCAGAAGTGTAAGCGGAATAAAAGCCATGGCGGTCAACCGGGCGAACTTTTTGATAAATACCGCGGCGCCTTCCGGGTCATGGACGATCCGGTGGCTCATGACCGGCATGGCGGTCTGCTGCCAGATCCCGAACAAACCGACACAGACAAAGATCACCCGATAGGCGGCGCTATAGTAACCGACCACCTCCGGCCGGTCCATAAAGCCGAGCATGATCGTGTCCAGATTGTTATAGATCTGGATCAGGAAGATCGAAGCGCCCAGCGGCAGCGCCTGCCAGAAAAGGGGCCACCAGGTAACCGGAGCCAGGGCCTTAAGCCGAAGAGGCATCTTTCGGCCAAAGAGGAAAAGCAGGAAAACGAGCGACGAAAACAATCCACTGCCCGCCAGGATGATCGGCGCCCTTAAGAGGTCCTGCGGCCCCTTCACCAGCCAAAAAGTCAACAGCAAGGCGCCGCCGCTAAAAATGATCTTCGCCAGCGGTATGTATTCCATAAGTTCAACCCCGGCAAAGACCCATTCGGTGTTAAGGGCGCGGTAAAAGATAAAGAGAAAAGTAGCCCCAATAAGTAGCCGTAGCTCACCGGCCATGGGGAGAACAAACAAGGTTGCGCAGGCTAAAACAAAGATGATCAAAGCGGTTATCGCCCTGACGAATAAAAGATTCAAAGCGATCACCCCGGCCTGCGCTCGGTCCCGGGCGATCTCCCTTGTTCCCAGCAGTGAAAGCCCGTTGTCGACCAGCATCACCAGGTAAAGGACAAAAGCCTGGGCAAATTGGTATAGTCCAAAAGCCGACGCGCCCAGGACCCGGGCAACATAAACGATCAGGGCCAGATAGATCAAGCCGTTCAAGCTGTTGCCAAAGAAGAGCCAGGACATATTCTTGGCAATGCGTTTAGTGACGCTCTGTTCCATATCTACAGCTCCACTCCCCAGTACGCCCCACCCAATCGATCAGCGATGTTGAGCGACCGGAAACCGTTGGTCCCGGGCTGATCATGGCTTAGCAAGATCAAGGCGTTTCTGTCTTTTATCGCGGCAATATCAGCGGCCCGCTGATAATCGAAACCTTTTAACGCCAGCTCAATAATATCTGCCAAGTCATCGTTCCCCAACACGACAAATTTCTTCTGGCCGTTGTTATACTCTTCCAGCACGATCTTGGCGATCTCCGCCTTCACTTGCTTGACCAGATCGACCGTCTTGAGGATGTAGTTATACGATTTCTGGGCCTTTTCCGAGAAACCTTTCGGAGTGATCAGGTATTCCACTTTGCGGGGATTTAGATTAAGGGTCTTGACCAGGCCGCGCTTAACCAGGCGCTTGAGGATCAAGTTGACCGCGCCGAGCGACAGCTTGGTCCGGCTGGAGAGCTCCCTCTGGGTCAGGTTCTTCTCCCTAGCTATCTCGTCAATGACTTTTAGTTCGTTCGCGTCAACCATGATGTTCACCTATCGTTCAACTAGTGAACATTGTATCACTTAGGGCGCGGTTGTCAAGAGGTATTTATGACTTAACCCGGGCGAAACGGCGCTTGCCGACCTTGACCAGCTTCTCGCCGGCCAGAACAACGACCAGTTTTTCATCTTGGACCGTCTCTCCGTCGATCGACACCCCGCCCTGCTGGACCAAGCGCCGGGCTTCGGTCTTGGACGGGGCCAGCTTGGCCGCAACCAGCAGATCGATGATATTCACTTTATCCTTGCCGAGGACAACAGTCTCAATATCCTGCGGCACTCCGCCTGACTTGAAGACCGACTCGAACTCTTTTTCCGCTTCCAGGGCCGCCTGGTTCGAATGGAACCTGGCCACCAAGATCCGAGCCAGCTCCATCTTAGCCGCCTTCGGATGCATTGTTTTGACATCCGCCAACGGTTTATCGGTCAGCAATTCATAGTAGCGGAGCATCAGCGGGTCAGAGATCGAGAGGATCTTACCGTAAATCTCAGACGGCGGCTCGGTGATCCCGATATAATTGCCCAAGGATTTGCTCATTTTTTGAACCCCATCCAACCCCTCCAAAATAGGCATCGTCAGAACAACTTGCGGCTTTTTGCCGTTGCGCTCCTGAAGAGTTCTCCCTACAAGCATATTGAATTTCTGATCGGTCCCCCCCACTTCCAGGTCCGCCTCCAGATGTACCGAATCGTAACCCTGGAGCAAAGGATACAAGAATTCGAGGATTGATATCTCATTTTGGTTCTCAAAACGGGCTTTAAAGTCGTTTCTTTCCAACATTCTGGCCACAGTGTATTGCGAAGCTAATTTGAGGATCTCCGGCAAATTGATCTTGGACAGCCAGTGGCTGTTATAGACCACTTCCGTCTTCTGCTTATCAAGTATTTTGAATACTTGCGCTTGATAGGTCCGGGCATTGCTCTCCACCACATCTTTCGGCAAAGCTTTTCTGGTGATCGACTTACCTGAAGGATCACCGATCATGGCGGTAAAATCACCGATGATGAAGATCACTTTGTGCCCCAGGTCCTGGAACTGTCTTAACTTATTTAAAATGACCGTGTGCCCCAGGTGAATGTCCGGGGCCGATGGATCGGCGCCCCACTTGATCTTTAAGGGCTGCCCAGTTTTAAGCTTTTCCACCAACTCGCTTTCCGGGACCAGCTCGCTAAACCCGCGCTTGATGACGCTTAATTGTTCTTCAAGGTTTTTCATTTTGCCCCCATCTCGGCCAGCACCTGGCGGATGATATTAACGGGAACGTCATTGCGAACGACGACCTTTCCCATTTTTTCCGGCAGGACAAAATTGACCAGCCCGGCGCTCACCTTCTTGTCAATGGCCAGCCCGGCAATGAGTTTCTTGGCCGGCAACCCTTCGACCTCGGTCGGCAAGCCGAGTTTTTCGAGCAATCCCTTCAGCCGCTCGACCAGCTCGGTCTCGCACAATTTCATCTTCTGGGCGATCCGCGCTGCGGCGACCATACCGACGGCGACCGCTTCGCCATGGTTATACGCCCGATAGCGGGTCAGCGACTCGATCGAGTGGCCGACCGTATGCCCGTAATTGAGGATCATCCGGAGACCCGCCTCCCGCTCGTCTTTGGCCACGATCCGCGCCTTGATCTTGACCGACTCGGTAACGATCGTCAGCCAGAGCTTAAGGGCCGCCCGCTTGGTATCTTCGTCCTCGAACGCCTTGGTGTTGAGGTGGTGGGAGTTCGCTTCCAGGAACTTGAAGAAATCGGCATCTTCGATCACGCCGTATTTGACGACCTCGGCCAGGCCGGTCCGCAGCTCCCGCGCCGGCAGGGTGCCCAGCGTGTTCACGTCGATGTAGACCGCCTTGGGCTGGTAAAAGCAGCCGATCAGGTTCTTACATTTTGGATGGTTGACACCGGTCTTGCCGCCGATCGCCGCGTCGACCTGCGCCAGCAGGGTCGTCGGCACGGGAAGATAGTCGATCCCTCGCATATAGGTCGCGGCGATAAAACCACCCAAGTCACAGGTCACGCCGCCCCCCAGGGTAATGATCAGCGAATCGCGGTGCGCCCCGTATTTGACCAGATCGTCATAAAGCTTGGCGGCCGTCTTCATATCCTTGTAGCGTTCGCCGCGCGGCACTTCCAGCGTGACCGGCCGTTTTTTAAACCCCTTCCGCACTTCATCGCCATAGAGGTCATTAACCAGCGGGTCGGTGATGATAAAAACGTCCCGCCCCCATTGCTCATCGGCCACCAGTTTGCCCAACTCGGACAAGGTCCCGCTCCCCAGGATCACTTCGTAGGCGCGTTCTTTCAGGTCGACTTTGACTTTAGCCATTTTTCTATTTCCTCCGATACTTGATCAACATCGAGCTTCGACGTATCGACGATTTGGTCGGCCGCCTGACGGTAGAACGGCTCCCGCGCCGCCAGCCGCCGGACGATCTCTTTCTCCGGGTCGGCCACTTCCAACAGCGGCCGGTGCTCTTCGTGTTTGATCCGGTGCCAGATCCGCTCCGGATCGGCCCAGAGGAGAATGACCGGCCCTAAGCTTTTCAGCAGGGTGACATTCTCCGGCCGCAGGACCATCCCGCCGCCGGTTGAGAGGACAAAATGGTCGTAATCCTGCAAAGTCTTGAGCACCTCGCTCTCGAGGGAGCGGAAATATTCTTCGCCGTCAGTCGCGAAGATCTGGCTGATCGTCCGCCCCTCGGTCTTCTCGATCAGCTCGTCGGTATCGAGGAGATCAAGCTGCAGCTCGTCCGCCAGCCGCCGGCCAACCGCCGTTTTACCCGCCCCCATAAATCCGATTAAAACTATGTTCATATTTCTTCACCTAAAGTAATAAATGGCCCCGGCGGGGATCGAACTCGCGACCTTCGGTTTAGGAAACCGCTGCTCTGTCCAACTGAGCTACGGGGCCATTTATTACTTGTTCTTCGCTACGAACTCCCGGACCGCTTTCAAAGCGATCCGCCGCAGATTCACCGCCGGCGTCACAAAGCTCGGCGGATCTTCATACAAACCCAGAAGATCATTCGTCACTAAAACTTGACCGTTGACCTTCTTGCCCGCCCCAATGCCGATCGTCGGGACCTTAACCGCTTTGGTTATTTTCGCGGCCAGCTCTTCCGGGACCATTTCCAGGACCAAAGCGAAACAACCGGCCCGCTCCAGCACTTTAGCGTCGCTCATCAACTTAACCGCCGTCCGCTTATCTTTTCCCTGCACCCGGTAACCAAGGATATTGACCGATTGAGGAGTTAACCCGATATGCCCCATCA
>Ga0265296_1000173_pt1 | contig 123205 bp, 135 predicted proteins | sample MunlanPumphouse1_FD_189073 | JGI IMG/M metagenome (GOLD analysis project Ga0265296, IMG submission 189073) | Groundwater microbial communities from a municipal landfill in Southern Ontario, Canada - Pumphouse #1 | ecosystem: Environmental > Aquatic > Deep subsurface > Groundwater | place...
GGGTTCACTTTGAAATGACTTGAAAGGAAATAATCACCCCCCTTTGGAAAAGGGGGGCAGGGGGGATTTATATAACGCCTTGAAATCCCCCTAAATCCAATGCTGTTCACTTAAACATTTGTAGGGGCGGGGTCTCCCCGCCCCTGGCTTAATGTGCCACGGGTTGGGCGGGGAAACCCCGCCCCTACAGCCGATCAGAAATCGCCAATGCTTAAGTGAACAGCATTGGCTCTAAATCCCCCTTTGCCAAAGGGGGACTTTAACTCCCTTTGAAAAAGGGGGCAGGGGGGATTTTCATCCCTGAGGGAGTTGCTGCATGGGTTACTTTTTGAGCTTGGCAGCCAGGTCCTGCAAAGATTTTTCCAGGCCGTCCCAGGCCTTTCCGGCCTGGTCCTTGAGGCTGTCCCACTTCTCCAGACCCGTGTCCTTGAGTTGTTGCAACCGCTGCCGTTGCTCTTCCTGACCGGTAGTGGCCGCGTCGATACGCCGTTCCAGTTCTGCCTTGACTTCGCCTTTGGCCGTCCCCAGCCGCTCTTTTAACTTGCTGATCCTCTTACTCATTTCGTCCAGACGGGATTCCATGGACCGCACTTCTTCTTGCTTTTTCTCCATGCTCCTCACCTCCCAACAAGAATTCAATATCCTGGAAGCCTCATCGGCCATTAACTCATGATGCTTTAAATCCATGCGGCTCGAAAAGGTTCGATGGATAATTCTCATCCGAAAAAGGCTTTAAACTCTCCCACCTTTTCCAAAGGGGGGTTGGGGGGGAATTATAACTGCGCGAAAATCCACCTAAATCCAATGGTGTTCACTTAAGCACTTGTAGGGGCGGGGTCCCCCCGCCCTGGTTTCAAAGGGGCCACGGGCTGGGCGGGGAAACCCCGCCCCTACATCCGAATTAAAATCGCCGATGCTTAAATGAACTGCATTGCTCCTAGATCATCCCGTTTTCCAAAGGGGGACTTTGAAGGCCGGTTGTATTTAAACGTTTTCAGATGAGAACTAACTAAACGGTCTTCAGACTCCCGGTCCAGGTTTCGAACACGGGAACAGGATTTCCCCGCTCCCCTTCCCGGTAGAAGATGACGTAAGTCATGTTCTTCCAGGGGATAAAGGAGTTGTCCTGGGTGGATTTGAAATAGCGCCCTCGCCAGGTGCCGGTGTTGAGATAGACCTGGTCCAGGGGATAAGGAGTACCCGGGATGCTGCGGACCGCCGAGACCAGGGGGTCGTGGGTATGCCCATAAACCACATAGCGGATGTTGGAATCGAGGTGTACATACTCCTGGGGCGCGGCCTCCAGGAGGTCGTCCTTGACGAAGTAATCCGTGGCCTGCATGGCCAAATCCCATAACTTTTCGGTGCGGTAGAGTTTGAAATTCCGCAAGAGAAAGAGAAAGGCCTGGATCTTGTCGGCGTCGTCCCGCCACGAGGTCCATTTGTCGTGACGGTCATACCAGCCCTTCACAAAATCCAGATTATCAAAGTAGTCAATAACCTCCTGGACCGTGTCTTCAACAATCTCTTTCAGGCGCCGGTCCTGGCGCACCTGATAGAGGAGCCACTCAATGGTGGCGGACAGCGGCCGGACATTCTCAATTTCCTAAAAATTTCTCTTGATGCGTGCCTTTTCCTGAGAAGTGAGCCAGGAGACGGCTGCCAAACGCCGGGCCAGGACATAGGGCAGCCGGGCCACCAGTTCGGTGGTGATGGGGTCGCCGATGGGGACCCGCTGATAATCATCCCAGGTATAGGCGATCCCCCCTTCGTAGTTATACTTGTCATATTCATGTCCATGGCGGGCAAAAACGCCGTAAGCCAGGTCCTCATAGGTATTGGGAAAAAAATTCTTAGGATCATGCCAGACCGGCGGGATGCCCAGGCAGTCGCAGACTTTCTGCCTGAGGCTGCTGTACCGGTTGACCAGGCGGTCATGATTGCCGGGCAGGTAGAACAGCCGGACGTCGGCATCAAGGTTACAGCGGTTCGGTAAGTCGGCCAGGCCCTGCCGGAATCGCTGAAAAGTCCGCCATTTTTGCTGCTTGTCATCCTCCTGGTTTTCATTGTGGTTCACAATGGCATCAAAGAGCGTTTGGGCGTGGACCTCGATGGCAGGCTCGTTGGCGCCCCAAGGTCTCTCGTCCACCGGATAATCGAACCAGTTTTCGGTACGTAAGAGATCAAAGATGTCCCCAAGCAAGACGAGCGTGATTTCCTTTATGTCATTGCTGGGCTTGTTGGCAATGGCTGCCAGGTCATCGAAAAAATACTCTAAGGCCCGATAGGGGATATTATGCTCCCCGGCGGAGCCATCCACAAAATGCAGATCGCTGATGAATACGAGCATCCGGCTTTCCTCCCGTCTGACATTTTTGTGTATATTTTATATAAGTTATATCAGCATTAGCAAAATTGCCAAGAATATCAATGCAAGTTTTCTAGAGTGAGGGGGACAAGAACTTTTTACAAAAACCTCTGAGCTCCTTGCAAAATTGCCGGACATTATTTAGTCGCAGACTTTAGCCTAAACGAACACAGGCTGGAAAGCCTGTGCTACCAGGTTAGTCAACTTAACTGCGGGTCAGGTCGGTGAAATCTTCCTGCCGGGTCAATCGGCCAATTTCATCCAGGAGTTGGCGCAGTTCCGGGGCATCCCGAAATTTGATTTCCAGGCGAAAATCCGGGCCTTCAAACGCGGCGGGAGGATACAGGCGAACGCGGGGGGTCCCCTTCCACCCCAGATTTCCCAGGGTGGTCTCGAAGGCCTCCCGGGCCGCGCTCAGACGGGGATAAAACCAGCGGTACAACTGCTGCCGCACGGTCTCGGTTTTCTCCTGGGGGGAACGCTCCGGGTCGGCCAGAGGCAGACGCAGTTCAGTTCGGGCCAGGATAGCCGCGGCTGAAACGCCTTCCCGCCGGGCCAGGAGCGCCACCTGTTCCAGAAATTCTTCCTGCTTACTCTGGCTAAACCGTAGCCCCGAAAGAAACGGCCAGGCCGCAGCCCGGTCCTCGGGGTCCCATTCCGAAAGCTGCGCCGCGGCAGTGAGGGCCAAACGGCCTTGAGCCGCCAAGCGCGGCCAGGGCGGTTTAAGAGTAGCCGCCTTCAGGAGACGCGATAAGAACGCCAAGGAGGGGGGCAGGCCCATATACGGCAGGTACGTGCCGGCGAGCGTTTCTTGGTCGCAATGTGCAAGCAGCCGGGCGGCCAGAGCGGCCTGCTCCCAGAGGTTGAACCCCCGGGTAAAAGCATTATCCATCAGGTAAACCTGCAGGCAGTAAAAATCGGGAGCGTCCCCGGGCAGCAGGCGGGCGGTAATCTCCTGCCAGCCCAAATCTGCGGCGGCCATAACGCGCCTGGTCCCGGTAACCACCTGCCAACGCCCGCCTTTGGCGTGCGGCTTCAGCCAGGGAGGGTTCAGCAGTCCCACTTCTTTAAGGGAATTCCTCAGACGGTCCAGATCGGCTGCCGCCACCAATTCCAGGGCAGCTTCATCCATATCGATCTGCACCAGGGGAACTTCTTGCAACCGGATAGTATTAGTCAAATTTCTCCCTTAATACGTAAAGTTTGTGGTCCCAGGGGCCTGAAATATATGTATACTGTCACGGGGCCTTCGGTCAATATTATGACCGCCCCAGCGGGCTTTTCGTGTCCGGGAGAAATTTGAAAAAGAGCAAGAGGAGAAAGACATGACCGAGCACTACCATGTGGTGGCTATCAACGGCTCCCCGCACGAAGGCTTCGGCAACACCTCTCAGATGCTGGCTATGCTGGGGCAGCACCTGTCCCAGGCCGGGGTGGAACTGGAAGAGATTTTTCTGAGTAAACACCAGATAGGCTTTTGCACCGGGTGCGCCACCTGCCTGGAAACGGGGGCCTGCTGGGTCAGGGATGACTATAACTCGGTAGTCCGTTCGGTCCTGGAGGCCGACGCCGTGATCCTGGCCTCGCCGGTCTATTTTTTCAATGTCACCGCCCAAATGAAGACTTTTCTGGACCGGTCCCTGGGCTATGGCCACCGGCCCCGGGGCGACTGGAAACCGGGGTTGGCGTTGAGCGTCTCTGCGGGCCATGGCGAAACCTGGGTAGCCGATTACCTGGGCCAGGTTATGCGGGCCTTTGGCGCCTTTCCTGTGGGGAAGTTGACCGCCATCGCTGTGGGCCCGGGGGAATTTTTGGGCCGGGAGGCAGTGGAGGCCCGGGCTGCCGACCTGGCCAGGGATTTGGTTCAGGCCGTCAAGGAGAAACGGCGTTATCCGCCTACGGACCAGGATTTGGCTTTCTGGCAATTTATGAGCAACCTGGTCAAAGAAAACCGGGATCTTATGGCGGCAGACTACGAGCACTGGCAAGAACAGGGGCTCTTTAAAAGCTTCGAGACCTACGTGGGACAGACCCGGTCCCGCCAAACCCCGGATATGACGGCACCCCCGCCGAAAGCCAAAATGCGGCAGAAGACCGCCCCGGCGGCGGCTCCCCCTCCCAAGGCGGAGTCCCCCGCGGCGGGTTCCGGCACCCTTTTGGAACTCATGACACAGATGCCCGGAGCCTTGAACCCGGCCGCCGCAGCAGGTCTCACGGCCATATATCAGTTTGAGGTGAATGGAGCCGAAAACTTCACCGCCCACCTGGTGATTGCCGACGGGCAAGCCACTTTTCATGAAGGACCGGCGGACAAACCCAGTCTTATCATTAAGACCCCGGCGGAAGTGTGGCTGGCCATCTCCAAGGGGGAACTGGACGGCACCCAGGCCTTCCTCGGCGGTCAATTTCGGATTAAGGGTGACCTGGGCCTATTGATTAAGTTGAAAACCCTGTTTATAGCCTAAACCAAGACAGGCTGGAGGAAAGCTCGGGGCAGTGATCATGCAAAAGAACCCGCCTTTGGCAGAAGGGGTCCATCGCACCCAGGTGCGAGTGCGTTTCGGAGACACGGACCCCTACGGCATCGTCTATTTTGTCAGCTATTTCCGCTACTGCCACCGGGCCATCGAAGAATTCCTGCGGGCTGCGGGTCTCCCCCCTGAAGAGACTTTTAAAAATGTCCGGGAGGGCTTCGGCCTGCCCATCGTGGAGGCCTGGGGCCGCTTCCGTCGTCCCAGCCAATACGGCGCCCTGCTGCACATCGAAACCCGTATCCAGGAGGTGCGCGCCAAGGCCATCCTGTTTCGCTTTGAGTTCTACCCGGAAACCGGCCGGGAACTGCTGGCCGAGGGCACGGCCACCCTGGTGGCCATCGGCGCCGACTGGCGGGTGCGAGAGCTGCCGGAGAGGATTAAGGCGGCTTTGTCACAAGGAACATGAAACTTGGTTAAATAGAAAGAGTTGAGATGTTCAACAGTTATGACCTTTGTATGAGGTCAGTTATTTCCGGCAATCCCTGCTCAAGTTAACGCGCCTCCCTCACCATCAGCCTCCGCATCAGGCTTTCTGTCAGCCCCCCTGATTTGTGGCGTACGTCAATTCTAACCATACTTTATTTTTAGCTCAATAATACCTGAACATTTAGGGAGCAATATGGCATTTCTTTCATGTTTATAGCAAATAATTTTGTTTTACGGCGGACCTGGGATTTGTATCAATTAGCCTCTCAGATAGACTATAAACTTCTGGTCAAGGCTCAGGCTTCCTCGGACAGATAATGCTTTAAAGAGGATTTTACCGATGAATAACGCCTTGAGATTGTTATTTAACCATGATGATAGTTATTTGGATTTTCATGATTATTTTCTTTTAAAAGATAAGATCATAAGTTTAATTGATAATGATCAGCTAACGATCCATTTTCAGCCGATTTATTCTAGTAACGATGGCACCGTCTATGCGTATGAAGCTTTGACTCGGATTAATAATAATAAATTTTTTAAAAGCATCCCTGATTTGTTTAAAAGTGCGATTCAGTGTAATTTCATTTCGCATCTTGATGTGATTTGCCGGGCAAACGCTTTGAAACATTCAGCGTTACAGGGATTAAAACAAACCAACGCATATATTTGTATTAATATTTGTCCTGAAACCTTGATGAATCCGGATCACCTGGTTGGGCTAACCGACGAACTGGCGGAAGAACATGGCATTTCCAAGAACAAGATAATTCTTGAGATAACAGAAGAAAGCGCCATTAATGATATGGAATTATTTAAGACCACGATAAAACGATATCGCAACCGGGGCTATAAGATCGCTATAGATGACTTTGGAGCCGGCTATGGCGGCTTAAAGATGCTCTCTCTTATCGAACCGGAACTAGTAAAAATTGATTGTCACTTTATTGCAAATATAGACCAGGTCCCGATTAAATATAATCTCGTGGATGCCATCGCCACTGCCTGCCATCGGATGGGCATCAAAATTGTGGCCGAGGGGATCGAAAGGGAAGAAGAATTAACCATAATTTTAGATATGGGCATCGAGTTGCTGCAAGGATTTTATCTCGGCCGGCCTAGCCCCCAGTTAAAGACCAGTCCGGTCAGCCTGCCGCTGCGACTGGCCACGGGGACGAATGATCCCTCATTGAATCTCGAACAAAACTTTATGGGAGAGATTGCCCAAAGAATAGAGCCGATTCTCCCTTCGGAATCGGTCATCAGGGCATTCCATCGGTTTACTTCTCAACCCGAGTTAAGAGGGTTACCCGTGGTGGAAGATGACCGGGTAAGAGGCATGCTGCATCGCCAAAGGTTCCTGGAGAATCAAATGCTGGGCCGGTATGGCTATGGCTTTGCTCTCAATGACCGCAAGAAAGTTGAGCACCTGATGGAACGGAAATTCCTCATGGTCGAAGCCAACGCCACCATTCAGAATGTGGCTCAAATGATCCAGATACGCAAAAACAATTTCTTGTATGATGACATCTGCGTAACCAAAAATGGGAAATACGTCGGCACCGTATCGGTTTTGAGCATTCTTGATGCCTTAACCGAAAAAAGCATCCTCTTGGCCCGGGGCGCCAATCCACTCAGTGGACTGCCTGGAAACGAATTCATCCAGAGGGAAATTGAACAGCGTCTTTCTCAGAAAGTGCACTTTGACATCTGCTATCTGGACCTGGACAATTTCAAACCTTTTAATGATCATTACGGGTTTGAACGAGGCGATGTGGTTATCAAAGGCGTGGCTCAAATCCTCCGGGATTATGTCGAGACTGAAAAAGACGATTTCAATTTTGTGGGCCATATCGGGGGTGATGACTTCATCATGATCTTACGCCCCCAAATATCCGTATCAGTGTGTGAGACCATTATTCAAAACTTCGCAGCGCAACTGCATCTCTGGCACGGCACGAATGATCATCAGAAAGGGTTTTATGTTGCCAAGAATCGCCGGGGTAATGAAGAAAACTATAATCTCTTATCCATCTCCATCGGCATAGTCTGCACGGAAGATATCAATGCCAGATCTTATGGGCAGATTGCTTCTATTGCTACTGAGGTCAAAAAGGCGGCCAAATTGCAGGAAGGCTCCGCCATCATCAAGAACAAGCGGTTGGCGGTATGATTCGGTTAGAAAAGTAATGGCGGGGGGTTCCCGACCTTCACCTGCCTAAAGCTCGGCGCACGGTCCACGATTTTCCTACCGAAAACCGGCCGGGAACCGCTGGCCGAGGGCACGGCCACCCTGGTGGCCATCGGCGCTGACTGGCGGGTGCGAGAGCTGCCGGAGAGGATTAAGGCGGCTTTGTCTCAAGGAATTTTTTTTATATAATTATTTTGTAAACTTACCGCCTCTATCTTTTTACGCAGGCAATTGGGTTAGCCAACTGAAGGCGGGATGCGTTAGGCTTTCCCGCCTTACGGGCTCTAAGTCAGGGGAGCCACCCCTAATAATAGTAAAATTTATTATCCTGAGCATCATTAACTTTCAGCTAAAATTTAATCAATCATTTATTGATTAGTTTATCGAATTATGCTTAAATAGTAAGCACAGACAAAGCCAAAACCGCCGTGAGACGGCGACGGAAAGCCACGGGTCTTTTGGTTGGAGATAGCCGGGTTGCCTGGAAGGGGCAATTCGGCTTTTTGTTCTGAATTTAAGTACATAGTCCCATCAATGGCGAGCTAAACCAGGCGAGGAGGCAATCATGAGAAAGAAAATGGTAATTTTGGCCTTAACGATCGCGTTATGTGGAGCTTTCCCTCTGGCAGCATATTCCTTATCATCAGTGCCACAGGCAGTTGATTTCCACGCAGAGCTCTTTTCCGGTTCTATTTCTTTTGCCGGTGAGAATCACACGCTGGTTGGGGATCTTCCCAATGTAGGAATGATGGTTGATTATTGGGTGATGTTTGATCCCCATTTTTATGGCCAGCCCGTTCGTTTCTACGAAGTGTCGGAAGGCCTGGGTGCCGTCAATATCACTTTTGAGACAGGTCCTCGCATTGGCACCGTCCCTGGTGGTTTTAGCACAGACTATTTTTTCGATAGTGGTGGTTTTATCAAAATTGATTATGTGAGCCCCAGCGCCTATCCGGTGTTGAGCGGCTTTTTTGAGGATGCACGTGTCGATGGGGAGGGGCTTACTGCGCATATTCGTTGCGACTTCATAACTCATAATTATGTTGGTGGAGGGACAGGTTTGTTACAAATCGATTTCTCGGGAGCCGGTGTAGCTCCTGACCCATTTACAATTACAAATTTCCAAGAGCTCAGATTGTTCACCGCGCCCGTACCCGGTACGGTGGTACTCCTGGGTTCCGGCCTCCTGGGCCTCGTGGGGTTGAGGAGGTTCAGGAAAAGTTAACCGGCCATGCCCATCTTGCCATTATCAGCAATCTGAGATTGTTAAAATCATCCTTGCCTCGTTCCAAGCTCCCGTTTGGGAACAATGCTGACCGCAGGTGGTTTTTTCGCTTGTCCAATAAGCTATTTTTTCTTTACTACCAGGACCGGGCATTTGGCGTGGCCGATGACCCGTTCAGCCACGGATCCCATCAGGAGCCGCTTTAAGCCGGTGCGGCCGTGGCTGCCCACGACGATGAGGCTGGCTTCCTTGAAAATGGCGGCATTGACGATGGCTTCATCCGGCCGCCCCGTGAGAATCATGGTGTCCAGGGTGAGGCCCTGCTTTTGGGCGGCCTGCTCCAAGTTTTGGACCGCCTGGGTAGCCGCGGGTATATCCCGCTCGTCTGGGGCCACTGAAACGGCGATCAGGGCGCTGCCCATGGCTTGGGCCAGGGCGAGAGTTTCTTGCCAGGCGGCCTCGCTGAAGGGTGAGCCGTCACTGGCGATCAGGAGACGTTGAAAATTTAAGGTAACTCCTTGAGGCACCACCAGCACGTGGCAGGGACTGTGGCCGATGACCCGGGCGGTGGTGCTGCCCATGAGCAATCGGGTCAAGCCGGTATAGCCGTGACGGCCCATGATAATCAAATCAGGCTTTAGCTCTTGGGCTTCTTCCATGATGCCTTCATAAGCCGAGGAACCGGTGCGGGTCCGGGTCTCCAGGGTTACCCCCTGCTTGGCCGCCTCGGCTTTCTGCCGCTCCAAACGCTCTTGCACCGCGGTTTCCTGGGCCTGCATCAATTCCAGATTGACCACCGGGGGCATCAAGGCATCCGGCGATTGCAGTTCATAACCCGCCAGAAAATAGAGCACTTCCAACAGAAAGATTTTGCTTCCGGTGGTTTGAGCTAATTGGAGGACGGCGGCAATGGCCCCTTCGCTGTCAGGGGAGCCGTCAGTGCACACCAGGATTTTGGGAAACAGGGTTGCTGGGCTGGTTGTAGTCATAGATTTTCCTCCAATTAAAAAGTAAGTAAGCAGTGAGCAGTGAGCAGAAACTGAGCGAACTACTCTCAGCTTACGGCTTGGAAGAGTTCGTCAAGTGTAGGGCACCCCGCTCACGGGTGTTGAGCACAGGCTGGAAAGCCTGTGCTACCGGATTACTTCCTCCTTACTGCTCACCGCTTACCGCTCACTGCTTTACTACCAAGACAGGACAGGGAGATTGGCCGATAACCCGTTCGGTAACGCTCCCCATAAGGAGCCTTTTCAGACCGGTGCGGCCGTGGCTCCCCATGATGATCAGATCAACCTCATTTTTGATGGCTTGGTGGATGATGCCGGCATCCGGGGCGACTCCCTGGGGCGACACTCCCTTCAGCGGCATGCCGGCGCGGTTGGCGGCGGTGAGCAGCTTATGGACCAGGGCTTGGGCTTCAATGATATCCCCTTCTTCCGGGGCCACCGCGACGGCAATCAACTGGCTCGCCGCCTGTTTGGCCATGGCCAGGGCAAGGTCCCAGGTTACCTCGCTGTGAGGCGAGCCGTCGGACGCGACCAAGATCCGCTGAAACCCAATGGCGCCGCCTTTGGGCACCACCAGGACGTTCACCGGGCTGTGGCCGATGACCCGGGCGGTGACGCTGCCCATAAGGATGTCGGCCAGGCCGTGTTTGCCTCGCCGGCCCAGGATCACCAGGTCGGGGGCAATTTTTTCGACTTCCGCCACGATGGCGGCATAGGGCTGCTGGCCTTCAGGCAACAAAAGCTGGACGGGCACCCCCAGTTTGGCGGCCTCGGCCTCAATGACCTCCATGTTCCTTTTGGCCTCTTGTGCCAGAATGCTCCTGACGTCAGGCATCACCGCCTGAAATTCCGGCACAATTTCCAGGACCTGGACCACAAAGACCTGGCTGCCGCAGACCTTGGCCAAATCCAGAGTACCGGCCACGGCGTTATTCGCCCCGGCCGAGCCGTCGGTGCAGACCATCAGTTTATCCCATCGGGCGGGACAGATTAACGGCGGGAATATGTCCAGAATATTTTCCATATCGCGCTTTAACCGGATTGGTTGCTTGAACCCACCGGCTCATTGCCGGCGTCTCCGGTCTCCTCCTCTCCCGGTCTCTCATAGTGGCCGGCCAGAAAACGTTCCGCCAAGACCTGGCTGGTGTTGTCATCTTTCATGAGCATGTCCATCTGGCGCACGTAGGCCATGAGACGGCCGACGAGATTCAAACGGTCCTCCGTCTCAGATGCCGGATGTCGGCGGAAGCGGGCCCGGATAACATCGCCAAAGATTTCCATATTAAAGCCCAAACGTTCCAGGATCAAGGCGATGAGCCGGATACGCCGAATGCGCCGGACATCATCCGCGGCCCCGCCCTTGAAGGTGAAGTTGATATAGTTATCCGAGGGCGCGTCGCCTATGTAGCTGTCCACGCTTTGAAAATGATACCCCAGGCGGCAGGCGTAATTGACGTAGTTGGCCGCCACGATGGCGTAAGTCTTGTCCCAGAAATTCTGAGGGGGATTAATAGCCGATTGGCCCAGCACCTGCAAAAAGCCGCCCACATCCACCGGCACCGGCCCGGCCCAGGTGATGCCGGGATAGCTGATGCCTGCCCATAAGGCCCGCATGGGCCGGGAGATGATGTCTTCGGGCGGCACCGGGGTGTCGTGGCTGGCCAGACCATCGCCTAAGTCCACCAGGTGGAGGTTGAGAGGCAGCGAGGTTTTGAGCTTCAGAAGTTTCAGGGCGGGGACGCTGCCCTGGGCCACATCGTCCATGAGACCAAACATCACCTGGATGGCTTTCTCGTGGGCAAAACGGGTGATGTCGTTATAGGTGCGGCAGTGCTCCGGGCGAAACGTGGGACTGCGCCGGTCCACCAGGTTTAAGGGGATAATCAGCTCGGTCACGGCCTTAAGCCGCATAGGGTCCGGCGCGACGGAGGTGGAGGCTTCTTGCAAGCGTTGGTGGATGGCCTCTTTGACCCGGACCCGGGCCTCCTCCAAATCAGAGTATTTGCCCCCGGAGATCTTTTGGAGCGCCGCCACCATGCCGGCAAAATGCTGGTCCAGGACCCAGACCCTGGAGTTGAGAAAAGACAGGTCCGGGGCATTCGGGCTTGCCAGCATCTCCTCCAGGCCGCCGATAATACCCTGGATTTCGTTGTTGCTGGCCAAAACCTGCTGGAACCCGCTCCAGATCGCTTTTAGTTTGGGAGCAGTATTAGTTCTCTTCAAGAAGCGGTGGAAAAAATCGAGCAGGCCCATAGTCTTCCAATGTACCTTGACTTAATCCATAAGGGAAAATCAATTTCTATATTTTGATTGAAAATAAGTTTAAAGGGTGTTAAATAATAACCGCAATTGTGCAATTTTTCACTTATTAAATAATTATCGATAATTTTTAGCAAAATCAGGGCAATAAACCAAGTTTTTACAAACTGTAAAAATATTTGACAGCTAATTATTTCGCACAGAGGGGCAAAAGTTCCATGACAACTAGAATCCCACCTGTTTCCGGCTACTTAATTAACCGGTAATTTTGCCCCATGTTGGCACAAGCATTGCTAAACTGAAACCCCCAAAGTTTGAGCTGATAATGGACGAATAGCCAGGTGGCTGTCCTCTTAAATTGTGACATATCGGAGGGAGGTGAACAACGTTGAAATCCTTTTTGGTTATCATCTTTAATTTCTTGCTCTTGTCCGTTCCTAGCGCCCTGGTGTGGGCGGCAGCGGAGAAGGCCGAAGCCTTGGAGAAGAAAATCGATGTGGCGAAATTGACCGGCATCAATTACTTCTTCGCCAGCAAGTATAACGACAATATGTGGCTCTACGCCATCATCGTCACCGTGCTCATGGGCCTGATCGGCTTGATCATCGCCCTGGTAACCGACGTCATCCTGAAGATGATCGGCATGGAAGTCCACAAGATCGAGCACCACGAATAACACCCGGAGGGGAGGAACTGCGCAATGCTTGATATGTTTAATGTATATTTACCCATCGCCGAGATGCAATTCAATGCCCTCATCCTGGTGGCCATCGGCTTTTCGGTAGGGGTGCTGGGCGGCTTCTTCGGGGTGGGCGGCGCCTGGGTGGTGACCCCGGCGCTGAATATTTTCGGCTTTCCCATGGCTTACGCCATCGGCACCGACCTGGCCCACATCTTCGGCAAATCCATCGTGGCCACGGCCAAACACCGCAAGATGGGCAACGTGGACATGAAATTGGGGCTCATGTCCATCGTGGGCTCGGTCATCGGGGTGGAGATCGGGGCCCAGAACGTTATGTGGCTGACCAAGCTGGGCATCGCCGGCCCGGTGGTGCGTTATTTATATATGTTCCTGCTTTTCGGGCTGGGCATCTACATGCTTTATGATTACGCCACCAAGGACAAGCGGGCCGCGGCCCAGGCGGCCAAAGTGGCCGAAGCGGCCCGGGCGGGATTGGCGCCCCCGGTACGAAAGTCCTGGAACCTGCCGCCGATGATTCACTTCCCGGCCTCGGGCATCACCATCTCCTTTTGGACGGTGAGCGGGGTATTTCTCTTTACCGGCTGGCTCTCCGGCCTCCTGGGCGTAGGCGGCGGCTTCATCCGCATGCCGGCCTTGATTTATCTCATCGGCTGCCCCACTGCCATCGCGGTGGGCACCGACCTGTTCTCGGTGCTGTTCTCCGGGGCGTATGGCTGCTTCACGTACGGCATTAAGGGCCGGGTGGAAATCATCGCCGCGGTTCTGATGCTCTTCGGCGCTGCCATCGGGGCCCAGGTGGGCGTGACTGCGGTTAAGTACATCCGGGGCTACGGCATCCGGCTGCTCTTTGCCATTATGATCATCCTGGCCGGCTCCTCCGTGGCCCTGAAGCAATTCAATATGACTACTACCGCCGCCTGGGTGGTTATGTGCGCCGCCCTGGGTATGTGCGTGGTGATCATGGTCAAGCTGTGGAACGGCTTCCAGAAAGAAAAGGCTGAGAAGATGGCTATGAAAGGAGGGGCCTAATCATGAAAATCCTGGTTCCTGTAGATGGGTCAGCTTACTCCCTAAAGGCAGTGGAAACCGCCTGCGACCTGGCAAAATCTCAACCACCCTCTTCCCTGGTGTTGGTGGCGGTGGCAGTGGAAATTCCCGAACTGGGAGAAGGGAGATACATCTACGATAAAATGAAGGCTCAAGCTGAGGCGGCCCTGGAGCAAGCTGCGGAAGTCGCCCGGAAATGCGGCACCGTGGGCGAGGTGCTCCTGGCCACCGGAGCTTCCCCGGCGGATGAGATCGTCCAGGTGGCTAAAGTTCAAAAAGCCGACCTCATCGTTATCGGCAGCCGGGGGCTGGCGGGCAAGACCAGTTCCTTCGTTGGCAGCACCGCCTCCCAGGTGGTAACCTATTCACCCTGCTCGGTCCTGGTGGTCAAGGCCCAGGATTGATCTTCCTATAGGTAAGTTAAGTTCCATAAAAAAGGCGGCCTCTTGATTGAGGGGCCGCCTTTGTAGTTTAGTACTGGTGCTGCCGAGCCCCGAATTAATACGTTTGTGATTGATTACACGTATTCAAAATTTTTGTCTAAAGGGAAACTCAAATTAAAAAGCGTGCCCCATTATTGCCTTGACTTTTGCTCCGCGCTCCATTAAAAGAGAAAAAATGACTTGTGAATTATTTAACAAGTTTTATTTCGCCTGACCCATGACAGCCCTGCCGGTCTTGGTGCCCAAGAAGCAGCGAGCGCCGGTTCTCATATAGAGGGAGGGCCGCATCCGCAGTTCCGGAGCGACCCTTCCTCATTTCCCCATTCATGTGTCCTACTTGAGAACTCAAACCATTCGGTTCGACCATCTAAGCTGTCAGCCAAAACAGCCGCGGAACCAGGAAAGGCTTGACGGGAATATCCCCCCTCACACGACCTTGAAGATACTGGTTAACTAAGCTAAATTATGATAAAATTCAAGCTGCATGAATTACTCAGGGCTCGGGCCTCGACGCCGCGGGGTAAGGTCCGCACAGCCCGGTGGCTCAAGATTTTCCAGTAAAGAATAACCCGCGTCTCTTAATTATTTGTTGAGAAAACTTACCAAATATAGTAAGCAACTGGACCCGGCGTTGATTTCGGATTAATATGGCCCATTGGGACTCTGTGTAGCATCATGTGGAGAAATAAAGAGACTATGCGCCGCTTCCCGTTTCTCGCCTCTCGCTATGCTCTGGCCTTGTTGTTGAGCGTCAATTTCGTCCTGCTGGGGATTAGCATCTATCTGGGGTTGAAGTCCGCCAACCAGATGAAGGAAATCGTCAAGGAAGATTTCAACCAGCAGCAACTGGTGTTGGCTAAACATACCGCCAGCCTCTTGGAACAGGATATTAACTTTCTCAAACGGGAGTTGAGCACCCTCAATTTCTCTCCTTCTATTCAATACATAGAGCCGCTGTCCTGGGCCAACCGCATGCGGGCCACCCTGGCATCCGTCCGGGAAGAAGGGGTGGTGGAGATTGTGCGTATCACCCCGGACGGCAACCGGGCTTACCAGGTGGACAGCCGGGGAGTTGATCAAATTACCACCGGCTCCTTCAAAGACGCCGCTTACCTCTCGTGGGCCGCCGAACCGGAACACAAGGGCCAGGTTTTAGTGATGCCGGTATCCACGAATATTCCCCATTTCGTGGGCCGACTCATCACCGTCATGGCCGTGCCCACCTACGGGATGTCGGTGGACGATACCCATCCCCATCCCTCGGGGTCCTTCGCGGGGGTGCTGGCCTTCTATATCGACGCTCACGCCCTGGCCAAGAAGTTTACCCAGGGGCTCCGCAGCGGCAAGACCGGTTATGCCTGGATCATGGACAGTGATGGCATCTTTCTCAATCACCCCGAACGGGACTTCGTCGGCAAAAATGCCTTTGTGGTGCGCAAGGAACGCATGTCCGCCATCTCCTTTGACGCCATCAACCAGATCCAACGGGAGAAGATGCTAACAGGACAAGAAGGCCTGGGCACCTATATCTCCGGGTGGCACCGGGGCATGGCCGGAGAGATTCCAAAGCTTATGGCCTACGCCCCGGTGAAGCTGGAAGACCAAAATGTGGTTCAGGACAACAAACCCATGGCTTCCTGGTCCGTGGCGGTGGTGGCCCCGGCCAGCGAAGTGGAAGGGGTGATCCATACCCTTTATACGCGGCAGTTCTACCTGCAAGTCATCATCGGTCTGGTGGTCCTATCTGGCACTATCGTCATGCTCAATTTCCGCTATGAGCAGCAATTCTCCTCCAGCCTGGAAGAAGAAGTGAACCGCCAGAAGCTAAAATTGCAAAAATCCGAGGCCCGCTACCAGGGTTTGGTAGAAAACGCCGCGGACTTGATCTATTCCGTGGACGCCGGCGGCCATATCCTGTCCATCAACCGCTTTGCGGCCACCTTCTTCTCCCAAGCCGCGGGCCCGTTCGATCCTGAGGTCAAAATCAATCCGCAAGTTTTTATCGGACTCACCCTGAATGATGTTTTTGACCATAAGTCGGCGGAATTCCAGCTGGAATGGATTAGAGACGTCCAGGCAACCGGCCGGGTGCAAAGCAAACGTCACCGGGTCACTATCGCCGAAAAGGAATTTTGGTTTTCCACCAGCATCGTGGGCGTTAAAGATGAACAGGGCGATATCTTTGCCTACGAGATCATTTCCCGGAACATCACGGCCCGCAAAGCTATTGAAGACCGGATGATCAACATGGAAAAACTGGCCTCCATCGGCACCCTGGCCGCGGGCGTGGCCCATGAGATCAATAATCCCATGACCGTGATCCTGGGGTTCACCGAACATCTGCTGGAACAGACTGGATCTTTGCCCGAGGTGCACGAAACCCTCCAGGTCATTGAGGACGAAGGCCTGCGCTGCAAAAAAATCATCGAAAATCTCCTTACCTTCGCCCGCACCCCGGAACGTACCGAAACCAAAGCCGATATCAATTCCATCATGGAAAAGACCCTGGCAGTGGTGAAAAATACCTTGCTGACCAAAAAAGTCCGCCTGGAAACCAGCCTGGCCATCGGGCTGCCCCTGGCCCAAGGTGACCCTCAGGAATTGCGCCAGGTTTTCATTAATATGATTAACAATGCCAGGGACGCCATGACGGGTGGCGGATTGCTCAAGGTCAGCACAAACCTGACCCCGGACGGCAACCGCCTGGCCATCGAATTCACTGATACCGGGAATGGCATCCCCCGGGAAGCCCAAGCCAAGATCTTCGACCCCTTTTTCACCACCAAGGGGACGGGCAAAGGCACCGGCCTGGGTCTGTCCATGAGTTACGGCATTATCACCAAATTCGGGGGGAACATCATGTTCACCAGCTTCCCCGCGGATGAATATCCCGAGAAGCATGGCACCACCTTTACCGTTTATCTGCCCATTATTACCGGCCCCGAGGCCGAGGCGGCCGGCCCGGAAGGCCAGGCCGAACCGGCCGCGGGCGTCTCATAAAAGCTGGTAGGGCGGGCGTCCCCGCCCGCCACAGCAACTATCTCATAAGGGAGTAAGCAGTAATTCAATAGCCCTTGAACTTCAAACTTTGAACCTTGAACCTTGAACTTTTGCCACAGGAGGCTACGATGCCGGAGAGGATACTGGTCGTTGACGATGAACCCAATATGCTCAGGTTACTGAAAACCATCCTGATGGATAAGACCGGCTATGAGGTCACCACGACCAATAATCCCCTGGAAGTGAGCAAAATCCTCCAGGAAGACCATTATGATCTGGTGATCACCGATCTCAAGATGCCCTTGGTGGACGGCATCGACCTCATCGGCATCGTCAAAGGTATCGACGTCACCCTGCCCATTATTGTGATTACGGCTTACGGCACCATCGAAACCGCCGAAGAGGCCATCCAGAAGGGCGCCTATGATTTTATCACCAAGCCTTTCCGCAAGGAGACCATCCTCATCACCATGAAAAGGGCTCTGGAGTGGAAGCGGATGCAGGGTGAGCTGGCGGAACTGAAGAGGCAGTAGTCAGTAGTCAGTAGCCAGTAGTCAGTAGTCAGTTGCCAGTGGGGGATTGCCAATGGGACAGTCATATCGGGATTTGGTGGTTTGGAATAAGGCTATGGAACTGGTCATGGAGATTTACCGGTTGACCCAGGCTTTTCCGAAAGAGGAAATTTTCGGCCTCCTGAGTCAATTGAGGCGGTCGGCGGTATCGATTCCGAGTAACATTGCCGAAGGACAAGGACGGCTAACCAAAGGAGAATTCCGGGTTTTTTTAGGCAACGCCAGAGGTTCACTCTCAGAATTGGAGACCCAAATCCTTATTGCTCGTCACCTGAATTATCTAAAAGAATCCGATGCAGACAAATTAATGCAGCGCGCCTCCGAAGTTGGACGGACCCTGAATGGTCTAATAGGTTCGATGAAAAAGCCATGATCAGCCTTCTTGGACGTACGGACGGCTGGCTACTGACTACTGACTACTGACTACTATGTTCAAATTCCTGCGGCGATTCCTTAAAGAAGAAGCGGACGAACGGGTCGTCTTGCAGGAAAAATTTAACCATTTCCGCCGTCTCCTGGATAACAACAATCAGGCCCTGGAAACCATGGCGGACATGGAAGAAAAGCTTTCCGGCGATTACGTTTTTGACTCCAGTTATCTCTATGCCCAGGTAGACAAGTTGGGGAAGCAGATAAGCAGCATGGTCACCTCCCTCAATCTCCTGACGAAAAATCGCTATAGCGACCTGGTCCCCATTGCTGAGCGCCTCGCCCAAGAGATGCTCGAGGTCCTGGAGGCCGTACCCAGCATCCCGGATACCCCGTTTATCCTGCCGTTATCGGCTTTGGATCAGACTTTGGCCCCGGCGGTGGGTGGCAAGATGGCCAATTTGGGGGAGATCGGCAACCGCATCGGCCTGCCGGTGCCTCAGGGTTTCGCCATTACCGCCGCGGCTTACAAGCGCTTTCTGGAATCCTCGAGCCTCGCTAAAGACATCGAAGTCAAGCTTTCCGAGGCCAGCATCCAGGACCTGGACACCTTGAAGACCATCAGCCGAGAATTGCAAAATATGGTGCGCCAGGCCCCCCTACCCCCGGATCTGGCAGAAGCCATCGTCAAGGCGGGCGAGGACCTGCCGACACGCTGGCTGGCGGTACGCTCCAGCGCCGTAGGCGAGGACACCGAATTCTCCTTTGCCGGCCAGTTCGCCACCCTGCTCAATGTGGACGCAGCCTCTTTGCCCGAGCACTACAAGGAAATCGTGGCCAGCAAGTTCACTTCCCGGGCCATTTTTTATTGGAAGTACCAGCAATTTTCCGTCAACGCCCTGCCCATGGCCGTGGGCGTCCTGGCCATGGTCCCAGCCCGGGCCAGCGGCGTCATGTTTTCCCTGGACCCCCATGCCCCTCAGGACGAAACCGTCATGATTTCCGCGGTCTGGGGCCTGGGCAAGTACGCGGTGGACGGCACCGTGTCCCCGGACCTCTTCACCGTTAGCCGCCAAGCCCCCTACCCCATCACCAAGCGTCGGGTAGTCCCCAAACCCGTGGCCCTGGTCTGCGGCCCGGAAGGAGGGGTTGAAGAGATTACCCTGCCGCCCGATCAAGCCCGGGCACCCTGCCTCACTGACCACCAAGTCCGAACCCTGGCCAATATTGCCGTGGAGTTGGAGGAACAATTCGGGGCGCCCCAGGATATCGAGTGGACCGTGGGCGAGGCGGGCAACATCATCATTCTGCAATCCCGGCCGCTGCGCGTCAGCACCCCGGCCTTTGCCGACCAGGCCCGGGAGCCTCTCCCGGAGCCTCAGTCGCCGCCGCTTCTGCACTATGGCATCCGGGCGGTGGGAGGCGCGGCCGCGGGCCGGGTCCACCATTTTCTCCATGATGAAGACGTGGCCGGTATCCCACCGGGCGCGGTGGTGGTGGCCCGCCAGCCTTCGGCCCGCCTGGTGCTGGTCATGGACCGCATTGCCGCCATCATCACCGAAGTGGGGAGCCCCACCGATCACATGACCATCCTGGCCCGGGAGTTCCGGATTCCCACCCTGGTTGAGGTAGGTGGGGCCACCAAGGTCCTGCACTCCGGCCAGTTGGTCACCGTGGACGCGGACGCCGCCCTGATTTATCCCGGCATCATCCCGGAGCTTTTGCAGCGTAAGGTGCACCCCGATGAAGAATGGCGGGCCGACCCGGTTTACCAAAAATTGCGCCGAATTTTGCAATCCATCACCCGCCTCAACCTCCTGGACCCGGAGAGCCCGGAGTTTCAAGCCAAGAACTGCCGCACCCTGCACGATATCACCCGGTTCAGCCACGAAAAGGCCATGGACGCCATGTTCATGCCGGACATGGAAAAGGCCCTGGATTCCCACCAAGTCAGCCGCCTCTTAACCGACCTCCCCATAAACCTGTTCATTCTGGACTTAGGCGGCGGCCTCAAGGTCACTGGTAAAGAGCAGGTCACCGAAGCCGATATCGTCAGCCGCCCCTTTCTGGCGCTGCTCCGGGGCTTTCACCACCCAGGGGTGACCTGGGCCGGCCAGGTGGCCCCTGACCTTAAGGGCTTCATTTCGGTCTTTGCCAACACCATGTACGACACCGCCAAGGGGGAGCGGGGCCTGGGGGGCAAGAGTTTCGCCATCGTCACCGAGAACTACCTTAATTTTAACTCCCGCATCGGCTACCATTTCGGCATTGTGGACGCCTATATTTCCGAAGAAAAAAACGATAATTACATCAGTTTCCAGTTCAAGGGCGGCGCCGCGCAAATCGACCGCCGGGAGCGCCGGGCGCGCCTGGTCAAGCAAATCCTGGATGACCTGGGTTTCAAGGCCCAGACCAAGGGCGATTTGGTCCAGGGGCGCCTGGTCAAACTCTCCCTGATGGAGACCGAGCAGACCCTGGAATTGGCCGGACTGCTCATCGCCTTCTGCCGCCAACTTGACCTGGCCCTGGCCTCAGACGCGGTCATGGAACGAGTCTTCCAGGCCTTCAAGACCGAAGACTACGGCCTCAAATGCCTGCGCTCCCAAGCAGCCGCCACGGGCTGAAAAGCCATTGAGGGGAAGACCGGGGGACGCGTGTCCCCCGTCCTCCCCTCAAACTCCCCACCCAGCCCCCTATAAATGAGAAAGGGTGGCCTAACGGCTCACCCTATTTCCGCCGAGTTGCGTTCAAAGAGCAAATTTTAATAGGCGCAGGCTCTGGCCTACGCCTGCACAGGCGAGACGCCTGTGCCACCATTTGAATGCGAATCAGCGTGATATGCGAACCATATCAAATACCTTTTATTTGGATTGAGCTCGCACAGATTTAGCAGTTAGTTTTCATTCTGATGTTTCGTTGATGCTCTGAAAGAAAGCCATCCCCCCTGGAGATTATTCCCACCGGCCAAGGTTGCGCAGGCGCCCGTCTATTCTTATCTTTCTTATATTCTTATGCAAAAGGTTTGGGACACAACATGCCTGGCGTTAATGCTTATTGCTGCTATGCGGCCTGTGTCAGGTTTGAGCTGCGGCCCCTGTCGCCGGAGCACATCACCTCCAACTTTGGAAGCCGCACGCTAGATAACGCCAAATTGAAAGAGTTTCTTGAAACCAAGCTGAACCGTAAGTTTTTTAATTGGCCAGCATCTTCCTGGGATTTTTCCATGCTGACTCTCACCGCTCTGTATTCCATCGGGAAATGGATGTGGCCAAGGCTAAGCCTATTAGCATCAATACAAAATAAGCGGAAACTTATGAAAGCAATACTTTTATTAAGTGGTGCAGCAATTTCATTGTTACTTTGGAGTCCATCAGTTAGAGCTCAAGACATGGAACAAAGTAATCCTATTTATAATGAATTGGCTGAACAGAGAAGGATGACGACAGGGGATATAACTATTGTTTATGGCGTGCCATGCGTAGAAGTTATACTGGAGACTGGTGAAAGCATAATGACATTTGTCCATTCCATACCTTCTTTAAAGAAAAAGTCTCTTATTGTTCAGGACAGGATTGCTCTCCTTAATAGAACGCACTATCTATTAGTCGTGAATGGTTCCGGTAACATCAGCACCGATAAGAACATAATATTCGTGCCCCTTGACTATTCCATTGAGCCGAAAATTCTGCCAGAATTTTTGCCTGGTGCGGCCAATCATGAAAAATACATTCTGATAGATCGCCGCCAGCAATATCTCGGCCTTTATGAATGGGGAAATTTGCAATACTGTTATCCAATTTCTTCCGGAACGTCGAATTCGACGCCTTTAAAAAAATTCGTGGTAAGCCATATGGATGAAACTCATAACTCCACTCTATATGATCAGGCGCCCATGGATCATGCACTGAATATTGGCAATGCTTATTTCATTCATGAAGGAATAGTTCCTGGATACCCCGCATCCCACGGCTGTATCCGGGTGTTTCCCCTTCATGCTCGTTTTCTTTTTTATCAGTGGGCCAAGCCGGGAATTCCCGGGAAAATTACAGATTGAGTCCATTGTCATGAAAATTGCTTAGCGGATTTTCTTGAAAAATTTTTGATATTCTCTGAATAACAAACCCCATAGTCTTTTCAGGGCAAACTCTCATTTTATATTATTTTGGTAAAAACTAGGGGATGTGGAATGCGCGATTTGGTGAAGCGATTTTTCGGAAAAGTCACAGGGCTGAATTCAGAGACCGTTAATCAGAAACCGCGTCACGATATACTGGTAGCAGTTTGTGCATTGTTTATTGAGATGGCGCGCATAGACGAAACATTTACTCCAATGGAGATGGAAACAATTTTGTCGATTTTACATGAAAAATACGGCCTATCCCGGGAGCATGCCGGAGCAATAGTTGCGGAAGCCGAAAGGGAATTGAAACAAAGTGTCGATTTATGGCAATTTTCCAACCTGATTAATGAGAATTATTCAAACGAGGAAAAAGCTGAAGTCATTGAAATATTGTGGAGAATCGTCTATGTTGACGGAAAAATGGACCGGTACGAACACTACCTCATGAAAAAACTCAAGGACTTACTACGGCTATCCCAGGAACAATTGATTGAAGCGAAATTAAAAGTGCTGCATTCGAGTTGAATGGGATCATACTGAGGATATGTAACGGCTATAGTGAATTTTCGGCGTTTTTATTATTTCTCCCGAGAGCAGTTAGCATCCTCCCCCAAAAACCTCTTCTATTCCTTCCTCTTCACCACCAGCACCGGGCAGGGGGCGTGGCCGAGGACCCGCTCGGTGACGCCGCCCATCAGGAGCCGGGTCAGGCCGGTATGGCCGTGGGAGCCCATGACGATGAGATTCATCTTTTCTTGCCGGGCCAGTTTGGTGATGACCTGGTAGGCCTGCCCCTGGAGGACCACGCCGTGAACGTTGAGATTCAGGGCCTCCCCGCGGCGTTGGGCCTCGGCCACATGATCCTGGCACCGGCGCATCACTTCGTCACTCACTCCCAGGGCCTCCCCCTGAGCCCGGATCGGCAGATCCATGGCCGTAACGATAGTTAACTCGCTGCCGTATTCCGCGGCCAGGTCCAAAGCTCGGGAGAGGGCCACCTCGCTCCCTAAAGAGCAGTCACTGGCCACCAGGATGCGGTCCCAGCCGATGCTGGTATTGAGCGGAATCACGAGGACGTCTTTGCTGGTATAGCCGATGACCCGGCGGGTGACGCTCCCCAGAAGAGCCCGCTCAACGAAGCTGTGGCCTTTGACGCCCATGACAATAAGGTCCCGGCTGCCGGTTTCGGCCTCGGCCACCAGGCTTTCATAGGGTTCACCCACAACGCAGAGCGGGCGGATCAGGGCGCCGGCGGCCTCGGCCATCTCCTGAGCCAGGGCCAGGGCGGTATCGCAGGGCTCCCGGAGTTTTTCCCGGATGCCGGAGACCCCCATGATCCTTAGATCACCGGCATAAGAAGGGGCCACCGTGAGCACGGTGACCCAATTCTTGGATATTTGGAAAGACTCCTTAAGGGCATGGAAGCTGGTCTCGGAGCCGTCCATGCCCACCAGGAGGCGGTTATACTTTGCCATATTCCACGGAAAATTCGACTTTTTTAGCCAAGGCCTCGGCCCGTTTGGCTTTATACATGGCCCCCAGGATGATGAAGGAGCCGACTCCCAGGGCAATGCACATGATGATGAAGCTGGCGCTGCTGAGGAAAGACAGGGTGGACTCGCCCACGGAGATCAGCTTCAGTTCGGTCAGATACTGCGGTATCGCCAAGCCCCGGCTCACGGCCACGATAATCATGATGGTTCCCATGACGAACTTGATCATGCTTTCTTTGACGCAGGTGGTGCCGATGGCCCCCAACTGCACGCCCAACAGGGACCCGGCCAGGATGATCAGGGTAAGGCGGATATCCACCTGACCGTGCATAGCCCATTTGATGGTGCCAAAAAATCCCATGACGAAGGCGATGACCAGCTCGGTGGCTGAGGAGACCAGCCCGCCAGCCCCTAAGCCGTAGATCATGCCGGGAACCCCGATGAAGCCGCCCACCGCGATGGTGGCCGCCATCAAACCGGTGGCAAAGCCGATGGGGATGGTAAACCACATGGAAATACGTACGTTGGCCGTCTTAAAGTGCATCATGGGAGGCAGATTGATGGACTGCAGCCACTTGGCCAGAGCCCCAGCCTTGTCTTCTCCGCTGCCTTTGGAAGCCTTCATGGCATCATAGAAGACATAACCGCCCACCACCACCAGGATAACCACGAAGGACAGGCTGACATAAAGGTTAGACCCGGATTGGCCCCACTTCTCCAGAATCCACTCCTGAATTTTGATGCCCACCTGCACCCCGCCGCCGGCGGAAGCCGCCATGACCAGACCCAACTTGATGTCCACCTGGCCGTACTTCCACCGCTTGTAGGCTCCAACCATAGCCTTAGGGAATTTATGACACATATTGCTGGCCACGGCAATAGTCCCGGGGACGCCAAGGCTCATCATACCGGGGGTCAGCACAAAAGCGCCGCCGGAGCCGATGAAGCCGCTCACCAGGCCGCCGATGAAACCTACGACAAATAGGAATGAAATATTCCACACGTTCAAATCTATAAAATTAAGGTTGCTGGCGATGTCATGCATGGTTTTGCCTCCTTTCAGATCATCCGGTCAAGATATTTTAAGAAGATACGGGTTAGGCATTCAAATGAATCTGCGGGCGGGGACGCTTTCTTTGCGCCGGCCGCGTCGGAGCCACCCGGGGCTGGACCTTCTTTGTGGCTTCGATACCCAGCAGCGACCACAGGTTGGAGGCAAACGCGCCATGCACAAACGAGATCGCGAACACTGTGACAATGGGCAGCGCCGCATAGATGCCGCCCTTGGTGAAGTATTTCATGACGGTGTCAGAGTTGATGAACACTGCCGCATAGAGGGCCGCGACCCCCAGTCCCAAGCCGATGGTCTTGCCGAGCAACTTGCTTCTGCCCGCATTTTCGTGCTGTTCATTAGCCATGATCTGTTCTCCTTGATATCCTGAGATGCTGAAAACGGGGAGAGGAATCTCCCCCGTGATTTCCTCGTCCTTGATGCCCGCATCGGTAATGACGAAGTCGATGCGTTTGATGGCATGGTTCAGATCCTTGATGGCCCCAACGAGACTCTCAAATTTCACCACGTGCTCGCCGTGGATTCCCTGGCTGGCCAGTTCGGACTCAACCGGGGACCAGGCCAGGCGGGCCCGGTCGGTGAATTTACCGCGGAGATGCTGGTTGTAAGGGGAAAAGAACTTGCCGGTCTGGGCCAGGGCAGGGTTGACGTTCATGGCGATAATGTCGTACCCCAGACGCTGAGAGAGATTAAGGGCATAATCGATCACCCCGTTGGTAAAGGCAAAGGTTTTGCCCACCACCAGAATCTTCCGCTTGACCTCGTGCCGGTTGTTGGAGGCGGCCGAACTGCCGTCCCCCTGGCCCGACACTCCGGGACCTGGGCTGATGGAATTACCATCACCCGAGTTACCGCCTTTGCCTCGGTTATTCTTGAAGTTCATCATAATTTTTGACCTTCCCCTCTGTTTCCTTTTGCCCACCTGGATCGGGGGGAGTGGTTCTTGCCTTTAGATACATACAAGAACCTTGCCAAAACCGATTATTTTTATAACTAGCTGTTTTTATAGGATATTCAACCAATAGAATTTTAGACTCCACGGCTTCTTGGTATTGCACTATGCAACAACCAGAATTTATATATTTTATTTATCAATATAATCAATATGATATACATTATTGCAACACTGAGGGGTAAGGATTGCAAAAAGCAACACTGTCCCCATCGGTCCAGGGGCGATAAGAATTTTCATAGGAAAATCAAAAAAATAAAAAACCGCTCCTCAGGCAAGGCATTGCTGTTTTGGCGATTATTTCTTATAATTATCGGGGTTTGTCTTAACCTCAGGAAGGGATCTCGTCATGGTTTTTTTCCGGAAAGCGACCGAAGAGGAACGCCCCAAGCCAGCCCAGGAGTTGGTGGAATTGCGCACTGCCGTGCACAAGGCCCAATTGCCGGAAGCGGTGGCCGCCATTGCCATGAAAGAGTTGGAACGGGTTGAGAAAACCGATCCGTCCGTGGCCGAATACTCCATCGGCATCAACTACTTAGATTACCTGATTTCCCTCCCCTGGAACCGCTTCACGGAAGATAACCTGGACCTGAAGAGGGCCGAGCGCATCCTGGCGGCCCAACACTTTGGGCTGAAGCATGTCAAAGAACGCATCCTGGAATATCTGGCGGTGCGCACCCTGTGCAGCGTGCAGACGTCCCAAATTTTGGTGGTGGACGACGAGGAAATCGCCCGGACCAATTTGGAATATATTCTGCGCAAAGAAGGCCATCAGGTGGCGACCGCGGCCAACGGCATGGAAGCCCTGGAAAAGGTCAGAGCCCAGGAGTTCGACGTCATCCTCACCGACCTGAAGATGGAGAAGATGGACGGCATTCAACTCCTGGAATCCGTCAAGCAGATCGCGCCCCATACCGAAATCGTCATGGTCACCGGCTATGCCACGGTGAGCTCTGCGGTGGACGCCTTGAAAAAGGGCGCGGCCCACTACTTATCCAAGCCCATCAAACTGGACGAGTTGCGGTCCACAGTGCGGGAGATCATCGACAAAAAGCGTCACGTGCAGATGAACCGGGGTCCCGTCCTGTGTTTCGCCGGCCCTCCCGGCACCGGCAAAACCTCCATCGGCCAGGCCATCGCCGAGGCCCTGGAGCGCAAGTTTGTGCGTCTCTCCCTGGCCGGCCTCCGGGACGAAGCCGAGCTGCGAGGCCACCGCCGCACCTACGTGGGGGCCATGCCCGGGCGCATCATCAACGAACTTAAGCGCCTGGAGGTCAATAACCCCGTGTTCATGCTGGACGAGATCGACAAGATCGGCCAGGACTTTCGGGGCGACCCGGCCTCGGTGCTCCTGGAAATTCTGGACCCCCAGCAGAACAACAACTTTGTGGACCACTACGTGGACGCGCCCTTTGACCTGTCCGGGGTCATGTTCATTACCACCGCCAATGTGGTGGAGAGCCTGCCGGCGCCGCTCCTGGATCGCCTGGAGGTCATCTATTTTCCCGGCTATACCGAGCACGAAAAGGTCCAGATCGCCAAAAACTTTCTCATTCCCCGCCAGCTTCGGGAGCACGCCCTGGGTCACCTGGGGATAGATTTTTCCGATGGGGCCATTGCCAAGATCATCCGCGGCTATACCCAGGAAGCGGGTTTGCGCAACCTGGACCGGGAGATGGCCATGGTCTGCCGCAAACTGGCCCGCATCTGCGTCCAGGGCAAGGGCACTTGCGCGCTCAACGTCGACGAGGACCTGGTGGAAAAGTTCCTGGGCCCCCGGAAATTCAGCCACCAGGTAGCCGAGGCCGGTAATCAGGTGGGGGTGACCACGGGACTAGTCTGGACCGAGTTCGGCGGCGAAATCATCTTCGTGGAAGCCACCCGCATGCGAGGCCACAAACAGTTGATCCTCACGGGCTCCCTGGGCTCCGTTTTACAAGAGTCGGCCCAGACCGCGTTGAGCTATATCCGCAGCCACGCCGAGCAGTTCGGCCTCGACCCGGACTTTTTCACCGACAGTGACATCCACATCCACCTGCCCTCCGGGGCCATTCCCAAGGAAGGACCCTCCTCCGGGATCACCATCGCCATGGCCTTGCTCTCGCTGCTCACCAGGCGGCCGGCCCGGCGGGACGTGGCCTTAAGCGGGGAGTTGACCCTGTCCGGCCGCATCCTGCCGATAAGCGGCGTCCGGGAAAAAGTCCTGGCCGCCCAGCGGGCCGGGGTTCAGGTGGTAGTTTTCCCTAAGCAGAACGAAGTGGATATCGTGAACCTGGAAGAAGAAGTGAAGGCCGGAGTGGAGATCGTTTTAGCCGATGCGATCGAGCCTCTGGTTGACCTGGTGCTGCTGCCAAAAGAGTAATGTTGGGGTGAAATTGAACTGGAGGTCTTAGGACTGTAATATTTCCCGGACCTTTTCGCCTAATTCAGCCGGCCGGAAGGGCTTTTGCAGGAAAACGGCGTCAGAGCCAAATTTATTGCCGGACGAGAGGATACTTGATTCATATCCTGACATATAGATGACTTTGATCTCAGGTTGTAATAACCGCAGATGTTCCACCAACTCCTTGCCGCTCATGTTCGGCATGACCACGTCAGTCAACACCAAATCTATCGGCTCCTGGTACCGTTGCCAAACCAGCAAGGCTTCATCACCATCTTGAGCCTCTAAGACGTTATAGCCCTCTTTTCTCAAGATTTCGCAGATCAGGGGCCGTAAAATCTCCCCATTTTCCACCACCAAAATAGTTCCGGGATTCTGCATTATCTGCCTAACCAAAAAAGATCATACGGCTAAAGGTCAAACCGTATGAAATCTTCCGATTTAATGGTTTTTCCTTATAGTGAGGAAAGTTCCGGAGGGCACCTGTCTGAAAGGTTAGAACTTTTTGGGCTTTTCTACAACATATTTTATAACTTATTCTGAAAAATAGTCATGGAACCGATTTCCTTGTCTCGGGCTGACAGATTTGCAGCAACTTTTCCTGGCCTTAAACGTATTGCCGGATGAGAAGGTTGAAAATCTTTTCAGGCGGCGTCGCCGTTACTTAGATCATAGCGCTTGAGCTTGCGCCACAGGGACACCCGGTCGATCCCCAAAATTTCCGCGGCCCTGGTCTTATTCCCGTTCACCTGCTTGACTACCCAGGAAATATACTCCTTTTCATTTTCTTCCAGAGTAGCGAACTCCCGCCGCTGATGGCGCTGCACCTGGAAATGGGGCTGTTGGAAATCCAGCGGCAGGTGCTGCATCTCGATGACCGAGCCGCTGCACAGGGTCACGGCCCGCTCCATGATGTTTTCCAACTCTCGGATATTCCCGGGAAATTCGTAATTACACAACAATTCCGTGACCTCGTCTGCGATCTTGTCGATCTTCTTCCCCTGCACCTCAGAGAATTTCTCTAGAAAGTGCTGGCATAACAAGGGGATATCGTCCTTGCGCTCCACCAGGGTGGGCACTTGCAGGGTGACCACGTTGATGCGGTAAAACAGGTCCTGCCGAAAATTGCCCGCGGTCACCGCGCCTTTCAGGTCTTTGTTGGTAGCGGCCAGGACCCGGATATCCACGGGGATTTCGGTGGTGCCGCCCACCCGCATCAGGGTTTTATCCTGGAGGACTCTCAGCAGCTTGACCTGCATGGACGTGGGCATGTCGCCGATTTCATCCAGCAGGATAGTGCCGCCCGAGGCCGCTTCCAACAGGCCCTTTTTAACCCCCCGAGCGCCGGTGAAGGCTTCTTTTTCGTGGCCGAAGAGTTCGTTGGCCAGCAACTCCTCACTGAAGGCGCCGCAGTTGATGGCCAGGAAGCGGTTATCGGCCCTGGGGCTGAGATGATGGATGGCCTTGGCCACCAGTTCCTTGCCGGTGCCGGTCTCCCCCAGAATGAGCACCGTGGCGTCGCTCCCGGCAATCTGTTCGATGGTCTTTTTCAGCAGTTCGATCTTGGGACTTTTCCCGACCAGGAAAGGCACCGCCTTCTGGCTCCGCACCTGACGTTTCAGGTCGGTGACTTCCTGGCGCAGGGAGTGCTTTTCCAGGGCCCTGCTCACCAGGATGCGCACTTCGTCAATCTTGTAAGGCTTGGGTAGGTAGTGATAGGCCCCCTTCTGCATGGCCTCAACCGCAGTGGACACCGTGGCAAACCCGGTGATCATAATCACTTCAGTGTCGGGATAAAGCTCCTTGGTGCGCTCCAGCACCTGCAAGCCGTCCACTTGCTGCATGCGCAGATCCGTCATAACCAGGTCAAACTCCTGTCTTTCCAGTTCCTTAAAGGCCCGGATGCCACTTTCCACCGCCACGGTGTCATACCCTTCTTTCGTGAGCACATGGTCCAGGTTTTCCCGGGCGATTAATTCATCTTCGACGATGAGGATCTTACTGCGTCTCGTCATGAGGACCTCTCCGGCTTGACCTGGGGGTTATACGGCATAAGGATAGTGAACCTGGTGCCCTCCCCTTCTTTGCTGTCCACATTGATGTGGCCGTGGTGTTTCTCGATTATCCCATAAACAATGGACAATCCCAACCCGGTGCCGACGCCAACTTCTTTGGTGGTGTAGAAGGGGTCAAAGACCCGGTCCAATTCGTCCTTGGGGATACCCACCCCGGTATCTTCGATGGTGATGACGGCCTCCTGCCTGGCCGGGTCGGCTGTGGCCGCGATGCGAATCTCCCCGGGGGTCTCTTTGATGGCCTGGGTGGCGTTCATCAGGAGATTCAAGAAGACCTCCTGCATCCGCTGGGCATCCAATTCCAAAATCAGGTCCTGGGGAATATCATCCACGAGATCAATCCCGGGAGGCACCTGGCTGGAAATCAGCCGGATGGACCGCTTGACCACGTCTTCCAAGGGAGTGGGCTTAAGGGAGAATTCCCGCACCCGGGAAAACTCCAGGAGCCCCTTGACAATATCCCGGGCCCGGTAAACCTCCTGCTCCACGTTGGTCAACATTTTCCTGACGAAATCCAGGTCGGCCTCGTCCAATTCCTCCAGGATGATCTGGCAGGAGGTGGAAATATTATTGAGGGGATTGTTCAACTGATGGGCAATCCCGGCGGTCAAGACCCCCAAGGAGGACATCTTTTTACCCTGGACCAGTTGATCCTGGCGCCGTTCCAATTCCGCCACCATGCGGTTGAAGGCTTCCACCACCCGTTGGGTTTCGTCCCGGGTATCCAGCACCGGCAGCGGCTTGAAGTCCCCCCGGGCAATACGTCCGGTGGTATTCTCAATCACCCGCAGGGGTAAAATGATCTTGCGGCTGACAATATAGATGAGAAACCCCATGAAGGCCAGAAAGACGATCAGGGAGATGAGGAGCTGGGTCTTCAGGGTAGTGATGATTTCCAGAATGCGCAAGCGCTCAAAGGCCACCAATTTCACCGACAGGTCCACCAGGGCCTTTCCACAGGTGCGCAGTTGCTCTTCCAGACCGCGACTTTCCGGTTGGCCCCGTTCCCCGGATTTGGCCAGTTGCTCCATTAATTCCTGATAGGCGATCAAATCCTTCTTGAAGGTCTCCATTTGGGAAGCCACCTTGAGGTTTTTTACGTCGATGGTGGCCAGGACCTCAAGGGCCTTTTGGGTATAGCGCTGGTTTTCTTTGAAATCCTCATTCAGGCCATAGAGGAGATAGTTCTTCTCGTAACGGCGAATCTCCAAGACGATCTCCCGCAAATCATCGGCAATCTGGACCACGTGCTGCTTCAACTCGATGGCGTGGAGATAGTGATAGGAGAAGCCGCCAATGAAGCCGATGGCCAGGACGCAGGCGGCAAATCCCAAGATCACTTTCTGGCGAATATTTAGGTACAAGAGCTTCATTCCTCCGGGGTAAGACGATGATCTCGGGCCTCGAGCACGATGTCGATATCAGCGGTTTTTGGGGGCCTCTGTTTTATTTTTGCAACAGTATTTTTCTCTCTGGAATACCCGCGAGGTTTTACCTTTATAAAATAAAAATTGCTCATAGCTATATGTTAACCTGCATAACCACCATCTATTTTTATTATTTTGCCATGCCTTGATGCAAAATGCAACAGGGATTTTGACTCAGAAAAAGACTTGACACCTTGTGAGATATTTAACATACTTTCCGCATTCTGAATTTATTGGGAGGGAGTAGGCAGGATGGATATTTATCTTCCCATTGCGGGTATGAGCATTAATTTTTTCCTTGTTCTGGGGATTGGAGGCCTGGTCGGTTTCCTCTCCGGGCTGTTCGGGGTCGGCGGGGGCTTCCTGCTCACGCCGTTGATGATGATGATCGGTATCCCGCCGGCAGTGGCGGCAGCTTCCGACTCCAACCAGATCGTGGCCGCAGCCTCTTCAGGGGCCTTTGCCCATTGGAAACTGGGGAATGTGGACTTCAAGATGGGTCTGGTGATTCTGGCCGGGGGCATCTTCGGCGGCACCATCGGAGTGCAGTTGGTCAAGGTCCTCCGGGCCCTGGGCAACTTCGAGTTCGTCATGAAGGTGGTTTATGTGCTCATGTTGGGCCTGGTGGGGGGCGCCATGTTCGTGGAGAGCCTGCGCACCATCCGCCGCAGCAAGGGCGCGGCCGCGGAAGCCGTGGTGGAGACTCCGGTGAGTGAATCGGGCCTCACCCGAATTTTCAACAAACTGCCCTTAAAGATGAATTTCCATCGTTCCGGGCTGAGTACGTCGGCCATCTTTCCCTTTTCCATCGGCACCATCGTGGGCATCATGGCGGCCATCCTGGGGGTGGGCGGCGGCTTTATCATGGTGCCGGCCATGATCTATATCATCGGCATGCCTACCATCGCCGCCATTGGCACCGACCTGTTTCAGATCGTCCTTACCTCAGCCAACGTCACCCTCCAGCAGGCCTTTGTGAACCACACTGTTGACCTCCTGCTGGCCTTGATCCTCCTGGGCGGCTCCACCATCGGGGCTCAGTTCGGGGCGGTGGCAGGCAAACGCCTCAAGGGCGAGCAGATTCGCATCCTGTTGGCTATCATCGTGCTGGTCTTGACCGTCAAGATCTTCTTGGACCTGGTAATCACCCCCACCGACCTGGTGAGTCTGGCGACCGCGGGAGGGGGACACTAAGATGAAAAAAATCTTAACCCTGCTCCTGACCGGCTGCCTGGTATGCCTCTGGGGGGCCCAAGCCCTGGCCGTAACCCCTGACGCGGAACAGAAGGTGGTCACGTCGGCTTCGAAAAACGTTGTGGAAATCGGTCTCACTTACCACGGGGATGAAATCTATTTCTTCGGGGTTAACCCGGTCCCCGGTTCCGATGTGGTCATTAAGCTCACTGCCGAAAAAGAGGAGGCAGTCAAGCTTTCCATGAAAGGCCGGGTCGGACCTTTCTGGATGACTGTCAAGCAGTACGAAGTCACCGGCGCCCCTTTCATCTATAAGCTCCATACCGGCAAACCCATCAGCCAGATCATCTCCAAGGAAACCGCGCAAGCGTTGGGATTGGGATACGACGCAATGCGTCCCAAGATGAAGATGCACCTCATCCGGGGCGACGCGGCCCCCGAGGACGAGAAGGTCGTCTGGCAGGGGTTGCTCAAAATCAAGGAGAGGGGCAACCTCTTTAGCATCGTGGAAGACCCCAAACGCCTGGAGGTCTCCGAGGGCAAGCTCTTCAAGCACTATTTCCGCTTTCCCCCCGCGGCCACGGAAGGGCGCTACCTGGTTGAATCCTATTGCTTCAAGGATGGGCAATTAGTGGGGTACGGCAAGGATGTGATCGAGATCAAAAAGGTGGGCCTGGAAAACTGGCTGACCCAAACCTCCAAAAACTCCGCAGTCTTTTACGGCATCATGGCGGTGGTTGTCGCCCTGGGGGCCGGGTTGCTGGTGGGAGTCATCTTCGGGAAAGGAGGCCACCACTAATGGCCACAGAAAAAGCCAAATCGATTGCCGTGGCGGTGGATGGGTCCGCCGCCAGTTGGGAAGCCATGCAGAGGGCTCTTAATATGGCCCGTTTATTGGAGTTGCCGCTGGAAGTTCTCCATGTGGTCCAACTGCGGAAAGCCGGGTACTTCGCCTTTATCGACCGGCACCTGAAGGAGGATCAGGAGGTCTATGCCGAAAATGTGCTTAAAGAAGCGGTGCAGCGGGGCGAGAAAGTCGGAGTAGAAGTTCACACCCATCTGCTGGAAGGAGAAAAAGATCCTTCCGGTGCTATCATCGACTTTCTGGACCAGGCCAGGGGAGTGAAATTCCTGGTGTTGGGCACCCATGGCCATGGCTTTATGGGCCGGCATCTCCTGGGCTCCACCACCGAGCGGGTGGTCCGGGAAGTGGCCCGCCGCGCCCTGCCGGTGCCCGTGCTGGTAGTGCCGTTCACCAAGGCGCCGGAAGGCGAAGCAGGCGGCCCCCCACAAGTACCTTCATATTAGCCTGAATGTCGCTTCAGATAGAAGCAAGAGGAGCCGGGGAATTATCCCCGGCTCCTCTGGTTTTTCCAGGCCTGGTGTGAATCTACGGCAAACTCAGCATCTTGTGATAGATCACCTGAAAAGCGTCTGGCCGCACCGTAATAAATCCGGAAAACGGCGTGTTGATATCGTAAATAAAAAACAGGCACGTCAAGACCATAAATATGACCATGAACTCAAAGATCAGGGATACAGCCGTTGGCTGCCGATTCAAGAGGAATAATCCGAAAACTACCGATCCAAAGCCAAAGAAAAGAATAATCCAGACCGTGGGATAGAGATTGCCTTTCACCGTGGTGGCACGGGAAAGGCGCTGCCGGCCGGCTTCCGCAAGACTATTAAAAATTGCCCGGAGTTTGTCCGAATCGCCACTGAGTGCAAAATATTTTTCCCAGACCTCATCGAAACGCTGACTGGCTGCCTGGCTCATGGAATCCTTTTCCATTTGCGGCCATTCGTTTTCGAGCACCGTCTTGACATAGGATTGCAGGGACTGGCGAAAGGCCTCGGATTGGGGCAGACTTCGGGCAGCATAGTGGGCCACCATGAGGCCGTCGGCCTCCCGGTTGACATTTACTTGGGTAGTGAGGAACGTCGACCACAAAGTGACAATGGAAAAGCCGATGAAAAAGGCGTAAAGGGTGGTAAAAAAACTAAATATAGAGGTGTGCAGAGGGTCTTTTTGCAGGTGCTGGCCGAACCACCGGCGAATCAGGAGTAACCCCCCGGAAACCAACACACTGATGAAGAAGATCAAGCATAATAGGAGTAAGGTCGTACTCACCGAATCAGTCTCCTGGGGAGCAGCAGGTTCTCAATCATATCTTTTTCGAGCCCTGGATATCTAGAGCGTCAGGCTAATCCGGTCAGACGCAAGCGCCAGGTTGCCCCCAGCCGAAGCCTGCGCCTGCCGGAGAAATCCTCTGATGGTTACTGATTGGGGTTTTGCACCACACAGTACTGTAGCTGCGACCCTTGATAACACGGCTGCAGGTATTGGCCGTCGGACATATAATACGTCTGGTTATTGATCACCACCGGTTGGGAATTTTGGGGGAGTGACCTCACCACCGCTCCCAGGGTCAGCCCGGTGGCCAGACCGGCTGCTGCGCCCCAGCCGGGTCCCCAACCCGGACCATAACCCGGGCCGCCATAACCACCCCAGCCATGTTCGACGTTGACGTTCCGGTTGTAGTTCCTATTGACGTTAACGTTTCTTTGATCTCCGTGGTCCCCATGGTCTCCATGGTCCCCGTGGTTCCCATGATCTCCATGATTGCCATGGTCCCCGTGGTGTCCGCCTCCGCCGCCGTGCTCGCCGTGTCCGCCACCGCCCCGGAAGCCGCCGCCCCCAAAGGCGCCGTGGTGTCCGCCACCGCCATGCATGCCGCTATGACCGCCACCGTGGCCGCCACGGTGGCCGCCACCACCACCCCGGGCCAGGGCGCCGGTGGGGTATAAAGGCGAGGCGATGAGCAGGGCCACAACCGACACGATCGCCAGCCAGCCATACAGGTTCGGTCTTTTCATGGTTTCTCTCCTTGCTTGGTGCTCCGGGGTGTGGGCTTGGGCTCTGCGGCTTTGGCTGGAGGCAAAAAGTCGATCTGCTGGGACCCGGTTGGCGGCACAAAGGTGAACATGTTGGCAGGCAGTTGCGGAGACAGGTTCCAGTCGGTCAGATGGGCCGTCCATTGAGGTTCACCCAGAAGCTTCTTTTGGTTAATCAGGAGCTTGCGGGGTAGAGGTTTACCGTTGGCTTCGATCCAGATTTGCCACTGCATATCCTCCTGATCGAAGGCCAAATGATGGCAAAGCACTCCGCGCACCCGATGCAGTCCGACATAAAGGGTGTGGGTGACGTTTTTCATCATCAGGTCGTAGGCGTTGGTGCAGACGAGATCGGCCAGCGCCACCTGGAGGCCAAAATTACGGTAGGCCTTGGACAGGGCCTCATCAATGGTGGGTGGCATAGGGGCGATGGCATAGAGGTTATGGTCCTTGTTGTAAAGGGTTAGGGTCAGGCCGTCATAGAAGACCTCCTGGTTTTCCAGATCGCCCTGGCCGTCGATCCTGATTTTATCGGGCCGCCGCACCGCCACCTTGAGGTCCAAGGAATATTGCAGTTTTTTCCTGCCGCTATAGACCTGGTCATCGGTGACTTCAGCCCGGAAAGAAAACTGTCTCTGGGATTTAAGGAAATTGGTCATATCCCGAAGGATTTTGTCCGGATCAGGCGGCGCCGGGGCCTGCGCCGCGCCTTTGGCCGCGGCACCCCCGGTAGTCCCGCCGGCCCAGCCGGGCAGAAACAGGAGGAGGATGGCGATGAGGGTTAGGGTTCGGGGCTTTATTCCACGCATAGGATTCCTCTCCTTAAAAAGTTTTAGGCGCGACCTGAGTTCAGCGCGTCCCCGTGGTCTTAGGTCTCAGCCTGACAGGAAGTTCGCCAGGCTTATGCGGCGAGGCGTTGCTTGTCTGTTAAGCTATACATAGCGTCATAAATAATTTGACCTATTTATCTTCTGCGCCCTCAGTGTCTCTGCGGTTAATCATTTTTCGCCGCAGAGGCGCAGAGAACGCAAAGGGCGTTTATGTTCAATTACTTAGGTCATTGCGGATAAAATCCCTGCCGATGACTGCTAAACCACCATCCGGGAGAGGTCTTAAAACGTCGAGGCCAGGGGTTGAACCTGCCCCGCATGGAGGTAATACTTGGCGACCATGACCTCCAAGCGCCCGGCGTCCACCGCTTTCCGGATAACGGGGCTGATCCGGAGCAAGGTCGCTTCCAGTAATTTGAGATGGAGGTCGGTGGCGGCTTCTACCAGGTCTTCGCCGTGGTTGCCGTTCTGGCGAGCCTGGGCCACCGCGGGTGCGATCTGTTCCACAATGGCCACGATATGGTCGTGGGCCGCCTCGGGATGCTCTACCGCCGCGGTAACCGCGCCGCAGCACTCATGGCCCTTGATAACGAGAAGGGGCACGTGGAGATGCGCCACTGCGTACTCCAGACTGCCGATGCTTGTGGGGTCCAGCACCAGACCAGCGGTGCGCACCACGAAGAGATCTCCCAGGCTCTGATCAAAGATGATCTCCGCGGGCACCCGTGAATCGGAGCAGCAAAGTATCGCGGCTTCCGGCTGCTGGCCTAGCGTCAAAGTGCGCCGCAAGTCCATGAGATTTCGCCCTTGGAAGAGCCCCTGGACAAACCGAAAGTTGCCTTCCATTAACTTTTGCCAGACTTGTCGGCCAGTGATACCTCGCTCCCCGTGATTCATTAAGTGATCCTTTTTGCCTTGCTTTTGCGCCGGTCACCGTGAAGAGGTCACGAGACAGGCGAAACCACCGGTTAACTGCGGCTTACCAAGCCGCTCGCTTATTTCCCTCAGCATCCACCGCCGCGGAAAATAATCAAAATGACCACTACTGCTATGACGATTATCCATTCCATCAGAATTTTCCTTTTATAATTTCGCTTTTGCATACGGGCGGCCCAGGTGTCCGCCCGGTTAAGGCGTACTCAGGTGCGCCCCCACAAAAACAGGTCAAAATATTTCTGAGACGAGGAGGCTAGTTGCCCTCAAGCTGTTGTTTAAGGGCTTTGTTTTGCTGCACCATGTCCCGCCAGCGCATGGCCTTGTCAATGGCCAGGAGAATCTGCTCCTTGCGGAACGGCTTCGTAATATAATCAAAAGCCCCTTTGGCCATGGCCTCCTCCGCCGACTCGAGCGACCCGTAAGCGGTGATCACCATAACCAGAGCATTTTCATCTTGCTTTTTGGCCTGGGCCAACACCTCCAGGCCATCCATGCCCGGCATTTTGAGGTCCGTAAGAATCAGGTCAAAGGTTTCCTTTTCCAAGAGTTCGGACGCCTCGAGGGGATTGTTGGTGACCGTGACCTGATGGTCAGAATAGCCCTCAATGATCATTTTGAGCAGGGCTAACATATCCAATTCGTCATCGACGGCCAGAATCCGTCCCATCTTATAACCTCCTCGACTCGCCGCGTCGCCCTAAAGAGCACCGGTGCGGCCGCATCATCGGGGGTGCGAAGCGACAAAAACCCTCGTGCCCTGGGCAGTTCGGCCTCTCGCTTCAACCCGCTCAAATATGTTTCTCGGAAAAATCGCGGTAATGCTGCTCCACCGCATCCTCGGAGAGCATCACCATATCCAACTGCTTGGCAACCATCATCAGGCGGCCCAGAACTTCCAGCTTCTGCTCCAGGATGTCGGCATCATAGCCGTCGATGCGGGCCGTAATGGAATCCTCCTTGGGTTCCACCCGGAAATCCAGGTCCTCCAAAATCCTGGTCAGAAAGCTGACCCGGCGCATACGGCGCGGCAGCTCGGCGCCACCGCCATAAAAGGTGAAACTTACATAGCTCTCCCCCGGAGCGCCCAGAAAGGCCTCAATGGTGGCGAAATGAAAGCCCAACCGGTTGGACAGGTTCATATAATCATTGGTGATGATGGCAAAATTCTTTTCGTGCAGCCGCTCCTGGATGTTGGTGTTGGTAGCGGTGCTCATGACCACGGACATAAACCCGGCCAGGTCTACGGGTTTGGGCCCGGTCCAGCCCACGGCAGCCACCCCGCGCCAGTAGGCCAGCATGGGCCGGGACTGGAGATGCTCGGGCCGGACTTTGACCAGGTCCGCGGCCTCGGGGGCAAGCCCTCCGCCCAGGTCAATGATGTTCAGTTCCACCGGGATGGAGCTAACCAGGTGCCGGGCCCCGTCTTCATCCACCCGCGCTGTTGACACCTGGAAAAGCTCTTCCATGGCCTTTTCATGACCGAACCGGGTGATATCATGATAGGTCCGGCAAGCCTCGGGGCGAAAGTTTTCCCCTCGGGGGTCCAGGAGATTGAGGGGAATGATGTGCTTTAAAACCCGCTCCAGCACCTTGTAGGCCCGGGTCTGGCGCACCGCCTCATCGCCGCCCCGCAGCACCTTGAGCAGTTCCTCCACCCGGCCGGCGTAAATGTTGCCATAGTAGGCGTCCACGGTGACCACCTCACCGGGCGTGAGACGGGCGCCGGCCCCTTTGGCCCCAAAGATGGCGGGAATCCTGGCCTCCCGCAGCACCGTGGCCAGGTGGCTGGTGGCGCTCCCGGCCTCACTGATCATGGCCGCCACCCGGCCCACTACCACGGCGTATTCCGGCAAGGCCCGGGGAGTTACCAGCACCGCATCCTGGGGGATGTTATCCAGAGCCTCGCCTTGGAGCAGATAGACCGGGCCCGCGGCCGCGCCCCGGGAGGCGATGATGCCATCGGCCAGAAGCACCTCGGCCCCCTTGATCTGGGGCGGCAGGTAGTCGGCCTTGAGCTGACGGCTGACCCGCAAGGGCCGGGCTTGCAGCAGGTAAAACCTACCCTGGGCATCGAGAGCCCATTCAATATCCTGGGGCGGACCAAAGTGCTCCTTGACCCGGTCACCCAGCGCGGCCAGTTCCAGGGCCTGGTCTTCCCCCAGACAAGCCCCCTGAAGTTCCTCCGGGGTGATCACATCTTTAATCCCGCCTTCCGGCGCGGCAACGTGCATGTGGGACTTATCGCCCACGTGGAGGCCCGCAATCCCGCCTGCCTCAATCCGATAGACGTCCGGCTCCACCACGCCGCCCACCGCCAGAGAACCCAGCCCGCAGACGGCATTGATAATAGCGCCCTCCCCGCCCCGGGGATCATCGGTATAGAGCACCCCTGCAGTCTTGGCCGGCACCATCTCCATGACCAGGACCCCCATGGCCAGTTCCTGGTAGGAAAAACCGCTGGTATGGCAATAGTACAAGGCCCGAGGGGTGAACTGGGACGCAATAACTTCCTTATAACGGTGTTCCACCAGATCCCGAGGAACATTGAGTACGCTTTCGAATTGCCCGGCAAAACTGAAGAAGCTATCTTCCTGGAGAGCGGAGCTGCGCACCGCCACCCGGGGCGCAGTCAGCTCCACCAGGCGCTCCTGGATAGCCCGGGAAAGCTCCGGCGGCAACGGCTGCTCCATAATTTCTTTGCGGATCTCATCTCCTGCCTCCCGCAGGCTTTCCAAGTCGCGGATATGGGAATGGGTAATGGCCTTTCGGATAAACTCCACCAAGTGGCCGGTTTCGAAAAAGAGCTTCTGGGCATAGGCGCTGATTCCGAAACCCACGGGGACCCGCAACCCCAGGCGGGTGAGTTCGCCCAATTTCTCGGCTTTGCCCCCACAAAAAAAACCTTCCCGCACCTCTCCCAGGGGCAGCGCCAGGGGAACCGGCTTCAAGGTGGGTCCGGCCAGCTCTTCCGCCACCAGATGGGCCACCCGTTGGCGAGCGGCGTCCAAGGCGCTATAACGGCCTCCGGCCATGGCATTCAGAGACTCCACCATTACCTCAATCTCATGGCCCAGCCGGTCACAGGCCTGTCGGACGTAGTACATGTCAAACAGGAATCCCTCGTCCATTTTGACCTGGAGGTCGGCGACGGTGGTTAAAATGGCGCTGTTTGCTCCGAGGAGGCGCTTATACTGCAGATACCGTTCAAGGAGGGCGGGCGGAGGACCCAAAGAGGCGGGGTAGGACCGCGGCCGGCCCCTGCGGGTGAACCATTTCTTGAGCTTCTGCAAAGCCGCGGTCACCGAATTTTCCTTTGAGAACGGAACATTTCCCCCCGATTATAGAATAAACCGGGGTGGTCCTCAACTGAAAATACATTTTCCCCCTTATGGACGAGGCACCTGGCTGGCATAAGACCGGCCTTCACCCCACCTTCCGACACGGTAAGATGTAAAAAACCTATCAGATCTCTCATCAGGGAGGATTTAAGAAATAATTAATTGACTTCTCCGGGGTTTTGCGATTTCATGGGCTAATTTTAGAGTGATTCAGCGATCCAATTTTGCTGCTCGGGAGGTCGACCGTGCCTCAATGCCCCCATTGTCAGAATCCGTATGAACCTGGACAGCGTTATTGCAGCACCTGCGGCAGTTTCCTGCTGCATCCGGAAGAGGGGGATACCTTTTGCCCTCAATGCGGGGTGCGCGTCTCGCCTCGCCAGGAATTTTGCCACGAGTGTGACGCTCCCTTGAAAGGGGCTCAGGCCGCACTCGATGTCTTGGGACCCGAACAGGAACCCATGCTGCCGCCGAAGGCGCCCTCCCCTGCCCCGGCTCCATCCGGCGGGACGCCAACCTGGCTCATCGGCCTGTTGGTGGGCACGGGCGTAGTTATCATCATCTTGCTGATCTTGCTCTTCAGCCGAGACACATCACCCCCGCCCGCGCCGCCGCCGGTCCCCAAAGCCGAAGCCCCGGCTCCCGCCCCTGCGGTCCCGGCCCCTGCTGCGCCTGCGGTCCCGGCCCCCGAACAGGCTCCTGCCGCCGCGCCGGAACTCAAAGAGCAGATGCAAAAAGTGCTCTCGACCTTGCGGGAAGCCCAGATGCGCAAGGATATCGTCCAGTTTATGAGCGTCTACTCCGTTACCTATCCTCAGTTGGACGCTAAACGGGCCGAGACGTTGAAAGCCTGGGAAAATTTTGATTTTACCAACCTGGTATTTACCGTTGACAAGGTGCAGCCTCTGGACCCTGATAACGCCCTAGCCTGGGTCACGTGGTACATTGACACCAGGAATCGGCGCAACCAAGAACTGACCAGCTATACCCAAACCTATCAGGTGCGGTTTGCCAAAGAGATGGGAAATTGGCGCATCCGCTCCCTTGAAGAGGCGGAACAATAGGAGGAAGCATGAGATTTGCCCGCATCGTGCCCGGATTATTACTCGGCATGTTAGCCTTAGCCCTGCTCTCCGGATGTCAGCCACCCGTCACCACCGGCGGTTATCCGGTGTCTCCCACTTACAACTACGTGGTTCCCACCGTGACCTACTTACGGGATTGCCCGGGCTATGACTGCGGCATTGTCACAGAGGTCTACAGCGGCGATCGGGTGGTCGTCCTGGACCGCAATGATTTCGGGTGGGTCCGGGTGCAGTTGGACCGCACCGGCGGCATCGGCTGGATTTCCAGCGATCTGCTGAGTTACGGTCCGGTACCGGCGTCTTTCTATGTTTCCCTGAGAAACGTGTACCTGCGCAATTGCGCCGATTATAACTGCACCGCCCTGGAGCTGCTCCACCGGGGTGACCGGGTGGATAGACTCGACCAGGACAGCCGCGGCTGGTGGCGGGTCAGGTCTTTCCGCTCCGGCACGACGGGCTGGCTTCCGGCCGCGGCGCTGTCCATCCGGTCGGGACCGCCCTATTACTATGTGAACGTCAATAGCCTGGCCCTGCGCGCCGGACCCAGTACCGGCAACCGGGTTCTCACCACCCTGGGGTTCAACCAACAGGTGGAGGTGCTGGGTTCCGGCCCCGGCGGCTGGCTGCAAGTCCGGGATTCCCGGACCAATACCATCGGCTGGGCTTACGGCCGCTACCTGGAATCCTTGCCGGTGAGCTACCCGCGCTCGGCGCCCAGCCAACCCGCCCGGAAACCCGCGCCCCAACCGGAAAAGCCTAAGACTCACACCCCACCCAAGGCCATGTAATACCGTTTTCTATTTTCGGTTTTAAGATCAAGAATACTCAAGATAAGAAAGGCTGGTTGAGCCGCAGGTTCAACCAGCCTTTTATGTGAGGTTGCAATCAATAATAAGAGAATATTTTATGTCATTCTGAACAGAGCGTAGCGGAGTGAAGAATCTCTGTTGCTTTAAAAGATAGATTCTTCGCTACACTCAGAATGACAAAGAATTGTCTCTTAACTTTTGGAATTCCCTGAAGGGACTGCGGCTAGGGTTTTGGGGGATTTTTTGTAAATGCAAGGGCCTTTTCCCTTAGCCCTCTCCCCAAAGCATTATTTCTCCCCGCCCCGAATCCGATTAATAAGGTCCGAGACTGAGGTGGGCTCGGTGATGGGGACCAAGGAGACCTGGCCGCCGTAGCCTGTGACGACTTCGCGGCCGGCGACCTGTTCTTCGGGGTAATTGCTGCCCTTGGTAAGGACATCGGGCTTGAGCGCTGCCAGGAGTTCCGGCAATTGGGCGCTGTCAAAGAGAGTGACGTAATCCACCGCGGTAAGAGCTGCCAGGATGCGGAGCCGCTGGGCCTCTCCGATGACCGGCCGGCCCTCCCCTTTCACCTGCCGCACTGAGGCGTCCGAATCCACCGCCACCACCAAGATGTCTCCCAGACGCCGGGAAGCCTCCAGAAACTCGATATGGCCGCCGTGGAGCAGGTCGAAACAGCCGTTGGTAAATACCACTTTCTTGCCCTGGGCCTGGAGTTGGGACACCAGCAGGCGCAGTTCGGAGAGCGGCCTGATTTTCTCTTCCAGCCGGGTCCCACCCTGGCCCAACTCCTGAGCCAGTTCGGCCCGGAAGATGGGGGCGGTGCCCACCTTACCCACCACCACCCCGGCCGCGACGTTGGCCAGGGCGGCCGAAAGAATCGGGTCACCCCATTGGGCCAAACCCAGGGCCATGAGTGCGGCCACCGTGTCGCCGGCGCCGGAGACGTCAAACACTTCCCGGGCCCGGGTGGGGATATGCAGCGCCGGTCCGCCGCCTGCAAACAGGAGCATGCCATCCGCCCCCAAGGTGATGAGCAGGTATTTCAGGGCGAGACCCTCGCGCAGCCGGGCCCCGGCGGTCACCAGGTCATCCCACGCGAATAGGGAAGCGCCCGCAGCCAGTTCCATTTCCTTGCGGTTGGGGGTGATCACCGTGGCCCCGGCATACAAGGAGAAGTCGGCGCCCTTGGGGTCAACCACCACCGGATAGCCTAGCCTGCGCCCTTGGGCAATGAGTTCCTGCAAGACCGGCGGGGTGAGCACCCCTTTGGCATAATCGGACAGGACCAGGGCGTGAAGCCCCGGCAGACGGGCGCTTAAAAACTCCCGGGCGGCCTGCTCGAAGGCTAAAGGGGCCGGAGTGCGGGTTTCCCGATCAATGCGCACTACTTGCTGGGAGGCGCCCAGGACCCTGGTTTTCCGGGAAGTGCGCCGCCCGGCGTCCGTAAACAGGCCCTCTACGCCCACCCCCAGCCGAAGCATCTCCTGCTTCAGCAAGCGGCCGGGATTGTCATCGCCCACCAGACCCAAGACCTCAACCTGGGCGCCCAGGGCCACCAGGTTGTTGACCACATTGCCGGCGCCACCCAGGGTGTGGGTTTCCCGCTCCACCTCCACCACCGCTACCGGAGCCTCGGGGGAGATGCGCTCCACTTTCCCCCAAAGATACTCATCCAGCATGAAGTCCCCGGCCACCAGCACCTTAAGGCTTGAAAAGCCTTCCAGGTCCACCTGGCGGAGACGCTCGGCTAGGATTTCGGACTTATGCTGCGATTCGGGAGGCATGGCTCAGTTCCTTCCCACCCGCTCAGGTCAGGCGGCCGTCCCCGGCCGCCGCCATGAAATACGCCGGGTGAGAGGCGGGCGGGGACGCCCGCCCTACCGACTACGATTCGACTTCTTGGCCGATATGGAAATATTTGAAACCCAAATTGGCCAATTTGACCGGATTGTACAGGTTGCGGCCGTCAAAGATCACCGAGGCCTTCATCAAGGAGCGCATCCGCTCGAAATCGGGCTCCCGGAATTTAGACCATTCAGTGCAGATAATCAGGGCGTCCGCGCCTTCAAGGGCCTCGTAGGTAGAGGACGCATAGGACACATCCTTGTTGTCCCCCAAGTATTGCCGGGTGGCGGCCATGGCTTCCGGGTCGTAAGCCTGAACTCGGGCGCCCGCTTCCAACAGACGGGCCATGATCGTCAGCGCCGGGGCCTCTCGAATGTCGTCCGTCTGAGGCTTGAAGGACAGCCCCCAGATGGCGAAAACTTTTCCTTTGAGATCCTCTCTAAAGTGGGTGCGAATGACGTCCACAAAGATCCGCCGTTGATCCTGGTTGATATCCTCCGCGGCCTCTAACAGCCGCGGGGTATAATCATAGGCCCGGGCCGTATGGATCAAGGCCTGCATATCCTTGGGAAAACAAGAACCGCCGTATCCCAGTCCGGGAAAAAGAAAGAGGGCGCCGATGCGGGGGTCAGACCCAATCCCCTGCCTTACCTTGGCGATATTGGCGCCGGTGCGGCTGCAGATATTGGCCAACTCATTGATAAAGGAAATTTTGGTGGCCAGGAAGGCGTTGGCGGCGTACTTGGTAAGCTCGGCGCTCACCACATCCATGATGATGATGGGCCGGTTGGTACGCGTAAACGAAGCGTACAACTCTTTCATTAACTCAGCCACCCGCACCTCGTCGCATCCCACCACGACCCGGTCCGGCTTCATGCAATCATCAATCGCAGTGCCTTCCTTGAGGAACTCCGGGTTGGAAACCACGTCGAATTCAAAGACTTCGCCTCTGGCCTGCAATTCTGCCTGGATGACCTGGCGTACCTGACGGGCCGTGCCAACGGGCACCGTGGATTTGTCCACGATCACCTTGTAGCCGTTCATATGGCGGCCGATCTCTTTGGCTACCTGGAGCACCATGGACAGGTCGGCGGAGCCGTCTTTGTCCTGGGGTGTCCCCACCGCAATGAAACAGACCAGGCTTTTTTGAATCGCCGGCCCTAACTCGGTCGTGAAAAACAAACGGTGTTCCTGATAATTACGCTTGACGTAAGCCTCCAGACCCGGCTCATAGATGGGAATGCGGCCCTGTTCCAAGGCTTCAATCTTGGCTGCATCCGTATCCACACAGATAACTTCATTGCCCATTTCGGCAAAGCAGGCTCCGGTCACCAGACCCACATAGCCTGTGCCGATTATTGCCAGTTTCATGAATTAATAACCTCCTCGATGGTGTGCTTCTGGTTCGGCTTAAAACAGATCAGGACCTTCCTGGTTCTTACTTTCATTGGGGAACCGCACCGGCGAGCGCTTCATCTTCTCTCCCAACCCCGGAATGAATACGGTGAAACCAATCCTCTGATCATTCGGCCGGTCGGTGTACGACAGGACTACCCCCCAACACTGGCGTTGCAAGACCACGCCATAGCGTTTCTCCAGTTGGTTGTTGGTCGCAAAGGTGTGACCATACGTGAGCCAGGTTTTCACAGAACTGAGCAGGTTGAGATAGGTCTCGACATTGATTTGTTTGGCGAAGTTCCTGACAAAAATATAATTAGCGCTCACATAATTCTGACTCTTCTGGTCCAAAAAGGTTACCTTGAAATCCGCCCGGTCAAAGCTTTTTTCGTATGGATTGAGGCCTATATTGCTCCCCAAGGCGACTTGTTGCACGGGGTAGAACTGCATTTCCCCCCAAAAGTCGGAAAAGCGCTGGTGAAATACGGGATTACCGTCCAAGCCCATGCCGGTCCTGTCAAAAAAGGCGCTCTGGCTCAGACGGAGCCAGAACGTATCCCGCACCATGGCCTGACCTTGCTGGTTCTGACTGCGCCACAGGAAGTTGTTGGTAATCCCATAAGTTAAAGCGTTGACCCCGCCGATGGGATCTTCCCCATCCCGGATCGGCAAGTTGCGGTCGGCCTGGGCCAGCCAGCCCTGGTCAAACGGATCGAAGTCGGGATAGCGCTTGGGGTTATACCTGGGGATATTCCAATAAGTCACATCGGGACGCAGAATATGTCTGAAAAAATGGCTAGACCCTTCGCCCCGGCCATAATCCTTATCCCAGGCCCCGGACAGAGCCACTTTGGAATCGTATAAATTGCGTGGGATGTATTGCTCCGGCGGGCCATCGGGAACGCTGTGATCCACCCGAAACAGAGTCTCCCGGAACCCCACCCGGGAACTGAACGATATACCCGGCAACGGTTGACCCTGCAGCCAGAGCTGAGGATGCACCTCCGTTCGGTCCCCGGTCATGCCATGGTTCTGATAAAAGTAATTATACGTGGAGTTCAGGCCAAAATAAAGCGGCAGACCGCCCAGGCGCAGCGGCACTGAATTGAACGACACTCCCGGCACCCGGTTGAACAGGTTGGGGTCGTTGTTGACCAGTTTCTCATAGTACTGGGTATAGAGGGTGAAATTGGCCACAGAGAAGTTGCGGGCCAGCAAGAAGCTGGAAACCCGGGTATTTACCTCCTGTTGCTCCAGATCCCGGCCAAACTCCATGAGCAAGTCCCGGGAATAGCGGTTTAGGCCCATATAGCCGAAATTGAAGTCGGCGAGGTAATTGGAATCGCTTACCCGGTCCAGGGTCCCCCTGGCCTCCCATTCTCCTATGGGCTGGTTGACCATGCCCGAAGCCCAGTAACGCCGGTTGGTGGTGCCGTTTTCATTGTAGGGCGCATAGCTGTCATTAATATAGAAGAACCGGAAATTGGCCGCGGCCTCGTTATGTCCCCGGCTGCGGAATTCCGCTCCCTGCATGTACCCCCGGTTCGAGAGCACGGTCTGGTAAAGCATGACGTCAGCGTAGTTGTTGATGGCCCAATAAAAGGGGGCTTCCACCACCGAACCGCCCGCCCGGTGCTGCCCAAAGGAAGGAATCAAGAAGCCGCTTTGCCGGCTCGTCATCACGGGCAGGACGGCCACCGGCAAGTAGAGCACCGGAATCCCGGCCAGGCGCATCAAGCCGTTCCGGCCCGCAGCATACCCCTCCAGGACCACGGAGAGTTTGCTCGCCGAAAAGCTCCACACGGGTTGGTCGGCATCGCAGGTGGTGACCTTAGCCTCCTCCGCGTAATAGGTATTTTCGCCGGTCTTGCGCATCAGGGGGCTATCCACATGAAAGTGGTTCTTGGCCAGAAAGAGGCGCGCCCCCTGCATTTCGCCACAACGCGTCGCCAGGTTGAACTGGCCCTCCTGGCCAGTAAAGATATCTTCTCCCAGGACCAGGACCACATTGCCCTTGACCCGGGCGATTTTCGTGGTCTCATTGACCTCCACCTGTTCCGCGTTTATCCGCCGGTCGCCCTGGCGGATCTCGACGCGGCCTTCAGCGGTATAGATATGGTTGGCGGCATCGTAGGTAAGTTTTTCGGCGCGGATGCTCCATGGCCCTCCCTGGAAGCGTTCCTGCTTAAACATCTCCATCTCCATGACCGCACCGGCGCTCCCCGCGCTGAGCAGGAAGATCAACAATCCAAAGGCCAGGATCCGAATCCGATATCGCATTACCGCTAACTCCCAGGGGTCTCTTCCAAAATTTTTGCATCATACCACAGGCCATCCCCTCTTTCAAGGAAGCCACAGCTTTCCAGTTCAAACTGCACCAGTCTTTTTGCCCCAAAAAACCTCTTATCCCTCAAGCGTCAAAGGCTAATGATAACCATTCAGGAAGTGTTGATTTTTATGGAGCCGGCTATATTTTGGGATCGGGGGGCCCGGGGTAATTTCAGGTTAGGGGAAGATTTTTAACCCGGCGGTCAACCCTTGCGCCTAAAGATAAGTTGGCATATTATAGCCATAACGCCCGGATTGACGTTGCCATTGGGGAGTTCAGCGCCCGTCGTGTCCAAAGGCCACGGCATTGCCGGCAAAAGAGTTCCGGCCTTTTGCGCATATGGCCGATATACTAATGAAACGGCAGCGTCCTCCAAATGTCCCAGAGCCCCCGTAGCTCAGTTATGGATAGAGCAATGGATTCCTAATCCATGTGCCGCTGGTTCGAGTCCAGTCGGGGGCACCAAAAATAGGCAATAAGTAAAAGAGGTTATCCATTTCCGGTTAACCTCTTTTTGCTTTCACACTGGCCAGGGATAACCCAGGGTGCGAAAAATTACCTCTCGTGGTTCTCGGCAATCGTCTGTCCTCTAGCTCCGATGGTTGAAAATTAACTAAAGATATAAGCCTTTTTAAGAACAGAGGCTGGAAAAAAAAACGGTAAGTATTATTATAACGAAGAAGTGAAGAAACCTTTTTCGCCATTTCAGAGAGGGAGAGACGATGCAGTCCAAGAGCCCGGAAGAATTGCACCCGCCATGCGCTGCAGCATGCCCGGTAGGCACTGATGCCAGGCGCTATGTCGGCCTGATCTTCCAAGGCCGTTATGAAGAAGCTATGGAAGTGATCAAGGCTAACAATGTGATTGCTTCCGTCTGTGCTTATATATGTGCCCATCCATGCGAAGATGCCTGCCGGCGGCAATATGTGGAGGGTCCCCTGGCTATTCGCGCTTTAAAGCGCTTTGTCATGGACCATACCCGGGAATACCGGCGGAGCCGGTACAAGCGAGCCTCCCTGACCCGGCCCCAGCGCGTGGCCATTGTCGGCAGCGGCCCGGCCGGCCTGGCGGCCGCACGGGATTTGCTGCACCAGGGTTATCCCGTGACGCTGTTCGAACGGGAATCAGAGCCCGGGGGCATGCCCATGCAGGTGGTGCCCAAGTTTCGCCTCCCCAAAGCTGTGGTGTGGGAAGACCTGAAAGAATTGGAGGCCCTGGGAGCAGAGTTCCGCACCGGCCAGACCTGGGGGCAGGATTTTTCCCTCCAGGACTTAAAAGAACAGGGCTATGACGCCATTATGCTGGCCATCGGCTTGCAGAAGGGCCGAAGTCTGCCGGTTCCCGGGATGCACGCCGACGGGGTGCATCTGGCCCTTCCCTTTTTGCGCCAGGTGGCCCAGGGGCAAAAGCCGCCTCTGGGCCAGAAAGTGTTGGTTGTGGGGTGCGGCAACGTGGCCATGGATGCCGCCCGGGCCGTAAAACGGCTGGGGGCTCCGGAAGTGTTGATGATCTGCCTGGAAGCTCCCGGCCAGCTCTTTGCCTCGCCGGTGGAAACCGAGCGCACCAAGGACGAAGTGATCGACCTCATTTATCAATGGGCCCCCAAAGTGGTGCAGGCCGAGGGGGGACGGGTGCAGGGCATTGAATTGATGGCCTGTACGTCGCTTTTCGATGACCTGGGCCGGTTTGCCCCCACCTACGATGAGACTCGGACCCAGCGCCTGGAAGCCGATACGGTGATCTTTGCCATCGGGCAGGAGGCCGAACTGGACGCGGCGCTGCAAGAAGGGCTGGAATTGGCGGGACCAGGGTTGCGGGTGGATCGGCAGACCATGGCCACCTCGCTCCCCGGGGTTTTTGGGGCTGGGATATTTCTCGCAGGGGAAATCTTTACCGGGCCTACTCTGGCCGTGGCGGCCGCGGCCAGCGGCCGGAAGGCTGCCGGGGCCATCGACCATTTTCTCCGCAGCGGCCGGTACATCACCGTGTCGGAAGACTGTCCCCGGCCGAACCCGAGGTTGCCGAAGGAGCAGGCCTCCAGGATCTGCCGTGTCCCCACGCGCCCTCTCAAAGAGCGCCCGGTGGCGGACCGCCTCAAGGATTTTGACAGCGCCGAACTGGTCTATGAGGAACAAGATGCTCTGATCGAGGCCCGGCGCTGCCTGCACTGCGGCCGGGGGGCAGAGGTGATTGGCCACAAGTGTATCCGTTGCCTCACCTGCGTGCGATGTTGCCCCTTTTTGGTCCCGCATATGGAAAGTCAGGCGGTATTTCCCGAGGAAACCTGCATTGCCTGTGGCTTCTGCGCATCCCAGTGCCCGGCCTACGCCATCAATATCCGGCGCCTAGAGCCGCCGGCCATGCGCCAGCGAGTTGCGCACGTCTTGATCAATGGTCCCCGGGAGATAACCTACGCCTGTATGCGTGGCCTGACCAGCCGGGAGCAACTCAAGGCTCCGGACACGGTGTGGTGGGACTGCCTGAAGCTGCTTCAGCAGGAGGACCTCCTGGCTCCTTTTGAATTTGGAGCTACCGGTCTGGTCTTGCGCGAATGCAAGGAAGATTGCCGCCTGCAGACGGCCGCCTCCTGGCTCCAGCGGCTGGTCAGCCGCACCAATGAGATGCTGGTAACCGTGGGGCTCGGGGAGGGGGTACGTTTTGCCCCGGAGATCGACGCATCCGAAGGACCGGCCAAGGACCCAAAGGAAGGCTCGTGATAGAGATCATATTTATCCATAACATAGCTTCATAAAATACTTTGACATGTTTGTCTCTGCGTCTCTGCGGTTAATTAATTTTCACCGCAGAGACGCAGAGGACGCGGAGAACGCCCAAGACAGCCCGCCATAATTTTTTCGGTTCACCTCTTAAATTTTTTGTCCCTCCTCTTGACTTCATATAATTGCAGGTTATAATTTATACAAAATTGATATAGATTATGTTGGTACGGTATTTACTCTGGAGGAAGGTCATGAAATTTATGGATCATTGCCCGGCCGATGCCACGGCTGATTTAGTCTATCGCGCTTGTCCCATGCACCTTCTGGAGCCGATGGAATTAATGAAAGACCTGAAGCAGGGTCAGGTGTTGGAAATTTTGACCGACTATGACGGCGCCCTGGAAGACATCCCGGCTTGGTGCGCCAAAAACGGGCAAGAGTTTATGGGCATCTGCGAAGATGCCTGCGACGATTGCTATAAGCTCTACATTAAGAAGCTATCCTGAGGATGCGCCATGAAAAGAGCCTATATGGATCACGCGGCGGCCACGCCGGTTCGCCCCGAAGTTTTGGAAGCCATGTTGCCTTTCTTTGTCGAACGGTTTGGGAATCCTTCTGCCGTGTATGACCTCGGATCTGAAATCAAAGCGGTCATGGAAGAGCAGCGCGGCAAGGTGGCCCGGCTCATCGGCGCCCGCAATGAAGAGATTATCTTCACCTCCTCGGGTGCGGAAGCCAATAATCTGGCCATCAAAGGCATGGCCCTGGCTAATTTTCTGAAGCGAGGCAAACACCTGATCGTTTCGGGCATCGAACACCACTCGGTACTTAATTCGGCGAGGTTCCTGGAGAAGTTTTTCGATTTTGAAGTAACCTTTCTGCCCGTTGACCGGTACGGCCGGGTTGATCCGGAACGTCTTAAGAAGGCCCTCACCCCGGCCACGGTCATGGTTTCCATCGGCCACGGCAGTAACGAGATCGGCACCCTCCAGGATATCTCCGAGCTGGTGGCGGTGTGCCGGGCGGCAGGGGTCCCTTTTCACACTGATGCCGTGGCTACCGTGGGCCAGGTGCCGGTGGATGTAAAAGAGCTGGGCGTGGACCTGTTAACTATTTCAGGTCCGGCCCTGGGAGCGCCCAAAGGCATCGGGGCTTTGTATTTTCGCAACAAACTGCGGCTGGTGCCCCAGCTCAACGGCGGCATTCAAGAAAACGGCAGGCGGGGCGGCACCGAGAATATTCCCGGCATTGTGGGCTTCGGAAGGGCGGCGGAGCTAGCGTTTCAGGAATTGGATGAGAAAGCCGTCTACCTGGCGAAGCTGAGGGATCTTTTGGTCGCAGGAATCCTGCAGAATGTCCCCAACGTCTTTTATACCGGCCATCCGGATAATAGACTGCCAGGCCATGCCAGTTTCTGCTTCGAAGGCATTGAGGGTGAGGCCTTGGTTTTCAGGTTGAGTAGCCAGGGAATCTATGCCAATACCGGTTCGGCCTGCGCCTCCAAGGCCCTCAAGACCTCGCCGGTTTTGGGCGCCATCGGCATCAATCCGGAAGTGGCCCAGGGCTCCCTGGTATTTACCCTGAGTCGCTCTAACCGGGAGGAAGAGGTAAACCATGTCCTTTCGCACCTGCCCCTGGCAGTAGAAAATCTCCGGTCTTTCTCGCCGGTCTGGCGGAAGAAAATGGCCGCAGGAGCAGGAGCCTAAAAATGAAGCTCTCCACCAGAAGCCGCTATGGCACCCGTCTTATGGTAGATATGGCCCAGCATTATCATGATGGCCCCATTCACCTGGCCAACGTCGCCAAACGGCAAGGGATCTCCGTGAAATATCTGGAGCAAATCATCATTCCTTTGAAGAAGGCTCATTATATTCAAAGTGTGCGAGGCCCCAAAGGTGGTCATGCCCTGGCCAAGCCCCCGGAGGAAATTACGGTGGGGGAAATCGTGGCGTTACTGGAAGAGGGCGCGAGTTTCGCGGAGTGTTCAGACCATGACGACTCTTGTGAGCGTTCTTCAACCTGTTTGACGCGTCATCTTTGGAAAGAGGCGGCGCAAGCTATGTTTGACAAATTAAACGCCATTACCCTGGCCGATGTGATGGAAATGGGCGAACCCTGCCTTTCCGATCAAGGAGTCTAAAATGTATAGCGCAACCGTAATGGACCATTTCAACAATCCCCGTAATGCCGGGGTTATCGAAGATGCCGACGGGATTGGCGAGGTAGGCAACCCTGTCTGTGGCGATATGATGACTTTCTACATCAAGGTCAAGGACAACCGTTTGGAGGACGTAAAATTCCAGACCTTCGGCTGTGTGGCTGCGATTGCCGTATCCAGTATGGTGAGCGAGATGGCAAAAGGCAAGCACCTGGAGGAGGCCAAAAAGATTACCAATAAACTGGTGGCCGAAACCCTGGGCGGCCTGCCGCCGAACAAGCTGCATTGCTCCAATCTGGGAGCCGAGGCCTTGACGCTGGCCATTAACAATTATCAGGAGAAGAGCCATACAGCTCCCGAAAAATGAGGGCAATGGCCAAAACCGGCCAATCAGGCGATTCAGGAGCAGAATGAAGAGCTCCTCTTTCAAGGGCATTTGCGCCGGAAAAGAAACTTACTAAAAGACTTGATAAAAGATTCAAGAGGCATTATTTTATAAAAAAAATATTCAAGAAGGGTATAATAACTGACGAATTTAACTAACTAAGTCAATAGGATATATCTCCATTTCTTGCTTCACCGACAGGAGGCGGCATGGACGGCTACGGGGTGGTGAGATTCTTGGTGACGGGTATGATGCTGCTGGTCATAAGCGCTTGCGGCGAGTCCCCGATTAACGTAGAGGCCCTGAAATCCAAGCCCAAGGAATACGTAGGCTCGGATACCTGCAAACTCTGTCATCTGGAGCATTACGACTCCTGGAAGATGACCCTGCACAGCCGGATGATGCAGGACGCCCAGAAGAACCGGGACGCCATCGTCACTGAGATCGATCCTGCGGTAATCCGGGCTGATCTGGAAAAAATCAAAGCCAAGCTTAAGATTCCGGTGGACAAGTTTTATATTCCCAAGGTGGAAGACATCAAGTACACCGTCGGCAGCCAGTGGAAGCAGCGGTACCTGGTGGAAAAGGATGGAAACCTCGTCTTTGCCCCCATTCAATACAATCTGGAGTCCCACCGCTGGGTCAATTACAACGAAGACAAGTGGGAGAAAAAGCTCTGGTTTAATGACTGCGGCGGCTGCCATGCCACCGGAGTGAATTTAGAGAAGAAAACTTTTATTGAACCCGGCGTGAGCTGCGAGGCCTGTCACGGCAAGGGCTCCTGGCACGCGGCTCTCCCCAAGACCGCGGTCTTCGAGAAGCGGACCACCATCGTCAATCCGGCCAAACTCACCATGGGGGTGGCGGTGCAAATCTGCGGCTCCTGCCACAATCGGGGCAAGGCCACCAAGCAAAAAGGCGTCGAATGGGCCGTGGGTTATGAGCCGGGGAAAGCCCTGGAGGCTTATTTCAAATCCACCTCGTTTGCCGCGGGCGACGTCAAGCACTTGTATGCCAATGAGTTCTCCCAGGGCCACCACCAGCAGTATATTGACTGGTCCCTATCGATACACGCCAAAGAAGGGGTGACCTGCACTTCCTGCCATTACGTGCACCAGATCGGCATGCCGCCCACCCGGTCCCAAACAGTGAGCGCGGGCTCCAAGCAATGTCTCACCTGCCACGTGCAGATGAACAACAATCAGGCCCACTCCATTCATTCCTTTGCCAACTGCGTGGGCTGCCATATGCCCAAAATCGCCACCAGCGGGGAATCCGGCGATATCCACAGCCACGTGTTCGTGACCTTGTTGCCCAAAGATACCCTGGCCAATCCAGTGATCCCCAACTCCTGCCAGACCTGCCACAAGCATAAGAATCAGGATCTGAAGCAGTTGCAGGCAGCTTATGATGCCCTGACCGTGCTACCCAAACCGGTGGGACTGTCCCAGAAGGCGGTGGAGGTTCCAAAGGAGGTTCCCAAGAAGGCAGAGGCCCCGGCACCAGCTCCGGCCCCCAAAGCAGAGGCTCCCAAACCACCGGCTGAGGCCCCCAAGGCGCCTCCCAAAGAAGGCGAAAAGAAATAAGGAGACGGCTATGCACCTCCGGAGGCTGCTCCCGAAAGCCGTTCTCCAGGTTACCTTGGGACTGCTGGGGGTCCTGATACTGTGGCCCTCAGCAGCCCCGGCCCAGGAAGAGGTGACCTCGCCCATCCGCCGGTACAAAGATAAGGAACTCAGCACCGGCTACTACGAGGAACATGAGGTCAAACCCCGGCGCGTGCGCCCTTATGTAGGAGTGCCGGAAGTGCAGCGGCGCTACTCGCCCGTTACCCCCTACCGGCCCCGGGCGGCCATTGAGCCCGGTGTCCGCTCCCGCCTGGAAGACTCCCATGCCGGCATCCAGTTCTACGAACAGCGGCGGTGCGAGGAATGCCACGTGAACGAGGCCGGCCACAGCCACACCACCCGGGGCAACCTTACCTGCCGCCAGTGCCACGGCGCAGAACCCATCGCCGGCATCAACTTCTACTTTTCCCCCATGAACCCCATTCGGCGCCATGCCTACGTCTGCGCCAAGTGTCATGAAGGGGCCAATGTCTCTTTTGCCACCTTTAAGGTCCACGAGCCCAAGGCCAGTGACCCCGCCACTCGGAAGACCTTTGCGTCCCTGTATTACACCAACTGGTTCATGTACCTGTTGATCGTGGGCACCATGGTGTTCTTCGGCCTCCACACCCTGATCTGGGTGGGTAAAGAGTCTTACCACGCCATTCGCGAGAAAAGGAAGCCGGAGCCGGAGCCTAAACCTGAGATTGAGCTCGAGCCCGAGCCCGAGCCCAAGGCCGAATCCCCTCCCGAGAAGCCGGAACCCAAGGAGCCGGAAAATGAATAACCAGGTGCGGATTGTCCGGTTCAATATCTTTGACCGCCTCTTTCACGTCTTTATCATGGTGACCTTCCTGATCCAGGCGGTCACCGGCCTGGGGCGCCTGTTATATACCACTAACTGGGGCAAGGCCGTCGTCAACATTTTCGGTGGCTATGGCGGCGCCACCACGGTCCACAATACCGTGGGCATCCTGATGATTATCGGCTTTGTGATTCATATCGCCTATGTCCTGGCCAAGGTGGAATGGAAGACCTGGCACAAGAGCCTGTTTGATGCGGATTCACTGGTCCCACGGCCGGCGGACGTGGTCCACCTGGGACAGAAGATCCGCTGGTTCTTCGGGCTGGGGCCCCCTCCGGCTTTCGACCGCTGGACCTACTGGGAAAAGTTCGATTACTGGGCGGTCTTTTGGGGCCTACCGCTTCTGGCCATAACCGGCATACCACTCATGTATCCGCTGGCAGCCAGCCGTATCATGCCCGGCTGGGTCTTAAATGTTCTGGTTCTGCTCCACCGGGCCGAAGCCCTGCTGGCCATGCTTTATATTTTCATCATCCACTTTACCATCGGCCATTTGCGCCGGGGCATGTTTCCCATGAATGAGTGCATGTTTGCCGGCAGCGTGGAATTGGAGAAGGAGCGGGAGGAAAAACCGCTGTGGATCGCTCGGCTCCAAGAGGATGGGAGGCTGGAGGAGGCTATAGTCCCAGGGCCGCCGCAGTGGTACCGGATAGCATATTTTATCTTCGGTTACACAGCCCTGGCCGTCGGCCTGTATCTGCTGCTCAGCATTATCGTTTACCGCAACTACATCGAATGGCACTAAAAGCTATTTCAAATGGTTTTTTTGTTAACCAAATTTTTGCCATGCCGCTCCGGTTCTACAAATTCATGATTGACCTGCCCGGGAGGATAAAGGAGGGATTATGCCACTAACCCTCACAGGGCGAGAGATCTGGGCAGTTATTCACGGCATGATGCTGGGCTCGCTTTTTTTGTTGGCCTATGGGGGCGGTCTGGCCGAACTGATAAACTTGAGTTCCAAATGGTCCACCGAAGCCGGTATTAAAAAGCGGGTGCGCCGCTTGATTGTCGGTACCTGGTTTATGGCGGTGGTAGCCTGGCTCACGGTTATCATCGGCACCTGGATCGTCTATCCCATGTATCGAGCTAAACCTCCGGCAGGAGCCGACCTGAGCATGTTTCCCCGCTCGTTCCTGCTTTCCAAACCCGAGCTGGCGCAATGGCACAAATTTGGGATGGAGTGGAAGGAGCACGTGGCCTGGCTGGCGCCCATTCTGGCCACCACAGTGGCCTACATGGTGACCCGTTATGGCGCCAGGTTAGCCAAGGACGATCAGGTTCGTCGTGCCGTGATCGTCCTTTTCTCCATCGCCTTTTTCGCGGCTGCGGTCGCCGGTCTTTTTGGAGCCTTTATCAATAAAGCGGCCCCGATTCATTGAGCGGAGGAGCCTACCATGGCGAATCAGCAGTCGGAAACTAACGGCTCCATCGTCGCCGCGATGTTGGCGGCCGGCATCGGGTGCTTCTTTTTGGGGTTAACAACCTCGTTGGCGCAGGGCAGCAAGGCCATCGGCGGTCTGCTAAATTTTTACAACCCGGTTGGCCCCTTGGGCGGCAAAACCATAGTGACCTTGGTACTATGGTTGGTCGCCTGGGGAGTACTTGCCAGCAGATGGAAGGACCAGTCGGCAGACTTTGGCAAAATATATAGGGTGACCTTAATCCTGGTGGGCCTGGGACTATTGGGAACGTTTCCCTTGTTCTTTGACTTATTAGGTCATTAGTATTTCAGCAAACCTGGCCGACTTGGGGAAGACTGCCTAAGTTATCATCGCACCGCAAACTTTTAGGATGAAAAAGGCAGGGGCAGCACCGGGGCCACGTCCATCCACAACACGGTCGGCATCCTAATGATCATCGGCTTTGTGGAAAAGGAGCGGGAAGAAAAACCCCTGTGGATCGCCCGGCTCCAGGAGGAGGGGCGACTGGAAGATGCCATAGTCCCGGGACCGCCGCGCTGGTACCGGATCACCTATCTCGTCTTCGGTTACACGGCCCTGGGCGTTGGCCTTTACCTTCTTATAAATCTGCTTATTTATAAAAATTACATTGAATGGCATTGATGATAACGTGCCATAAACAGGAACTTATCGGATTCTTTACGAAAATTGCGTTATGGGCTGAATATAAAAGGTCTTAAGCTCACTGATAAGGTTTTCAAGAATAGTAGGTAGCTGTCATCCCACGTTCCCTGCTTTTCTGTCCCAAGGCATACACTTTTTCCCCGGAGGAAACCGTTAAAGATATCTGGTATCCTCGTTAATAAATACCCGGCTCGAAAAAAAGCTTAGTTTTGTACAAATTCTTGTAATCTTTGGTAACCATGATTATCGTAAACTCACAGTAAAAAAGCCAACCCCGTCGCAAGCTGGGGACGGAAAGCCATGAGGGCTTGCTAAGACAAAACCATGCAACCAAAGGAGGATAGCTATGAAATTCTTTCTAAGCGCATTCCTGACCCTGGCTGTCACAGTCCTGGGTCTGCCCTCTCAGGGCCTCACCCTCCCTATCACCTACACAGCGAATCTAGACGGCCCGAGCGAATCTCCGCCCAACGCATCGCCCGGAACCGGCTTCACCACGGTCATCTTCGATTCCGCTGCCCACACCCTGGAGATCCATGCAACCTTCAGTGATTTGATCGGACCTACGACCGCGGCGCACATCCATGCCGCTACGGACTCACCGTTTACCGGTACCGCAGGAGTCGCTACCCAGACACCAACTTTCGCTGGCTTCCCTCTGGGAGTGACGAGTGGGACTTACGAGCACACCTTTGACCTGACCCTGGCCTCGTCATGGAACCCCGCCTTCATTGCTGCCCAAGGAGGGACTCCGGCAGGCGCTGAAGCGTCGCTTGACGCTGCCTTAGCGGCTGGAAAGGCCTATTTTAACATTCATTCCACTTTCCGTCCTGGTGGTGAGATTCGCGGCTTTTTAGTGGTGCCCGCTCCAGCCACTCTCCTTCTCTTCGGCACTGGTTTAGCAGGCTTGGCAGGAACCCGACTCAGAAGGAAGAAACAATAGTCCACACAAGGCAGGGTCATTGTGACCCTGCCTATCCAACATCAATCGCCAATATTCGATCGCTGGCTATTGACTGTTCCGCGGCCGAGATCCTCGCTGCCATCTTCGTGTGACGTGACGACTCCAAACCCTGGGGAGCTTTTGAAGGCCCCGAAAGGGAATCCTAAAAAAACGGATTGGCTCCCGAATGACTCTTCCCGCCGGAACCTCAAGAACTGGGAACTTCAACCTTTGATTTGTTATCTGCGCTCTCGGATTTGTTATTTTTTTCAGTAGGAATTTCATCCTCTGATTTGTTATCTTTTTCAGGTTGTCCCTTCCTGAGCTCATTCAACACGTCTACGACTGAATTGTAAAGGTCAAAGCCAGCCCGGGTGTGAAGCCGGCTACCCTGAAGCACCTTCCGGAAATGCCCTTTGGCGTTGCAAATGCCCAGGACAATGCCTCGACTTTTAAGGTCGCCGTGAAGCTCATCCAGCATCTCGACGGCGTTCACATCCATATCTACAATGGCCTCGGCATTGACGAGGAAGAAGGTGACCTGGGGCCGGGCCGAATCGATCAGTTCCTGAACCCGGTGGGAGAAATGAGCGGCGTTAAAAAAGTAGAGCGGCCCGCCAAACCGGTAGATCATGAGACCCGGCACAATCGGCGGCCGGGTGATGGTTTCATGGGGCCGGGCCAGCCGGTGCAGGACGAGAATGATGGCGAAAACCACCGCCACCAAGATGCCGATCATGAGACCGGCGATCAGAACCGCGGCGGTGGTGGCAATGCTGAAGTAGGCCGAAGCCGGCCGCGTTCGCCACGCGGTTATAACTTCTTTAAAGCTGAAAAGCCTGATTCCCGCTACGACAATGATCGCCGAGAGCGCCACGATCGGGAGATGCTTGAGGATATCGGTGAAATAGAGCAAAAACAGGCCGAGCATGATGGCGGCGGAGAACCCCGCGAACTGGGTGCGCCCGCCGTATTGATCATTCACCACGGTGCGCGACTGACTGCCCCCGATCGCGAACCCTTGGCAAAAACCTGCCCCCACATTGGCCAGACCCAAAGCTATCAACTCCTGGTTGGGAGCTATCCGATACCGCCCTTTCATGGCAAAGGCCCGCACCGTGACCGCGCAGTCTATATAAGAGACGAGGGCCAGGCCCACGCTGAAGGGCAACAAATCCAGGATATCGGAGAACTTTATCTGTGGCAGCGTAGGATTCGGCAGTCCGGCGGGGACGGAACCGACGATCTTGATTCCCTGGTTTTCCAATCCCAACCACATTACCGCGACCGCGGCCAGACCCACCACGAGGACTGCCTCAGGCAGCTTGGGAATAAAGCGAAACAGGAACAATCCCAGGAGGCAGGCTGCCCCCATATATAAGGTGAGTGGGTGATACGTGAAGATCTTGGTGCCCAATTCCCAAATCTGCAGGAAAAAACCTTCCTGTTTGAGTTCAATCCCGGAAATTTTTCCCACTTGACTTAAGATGATGATCAGGGCCATGCCGTTGAGAAATCCGATGACCACGGATTTAGGAATAAAGTCGGAAATGAACCCTATCCGGGCTATACCTCCGACCACCTGAATGACCCCTACCATGATGGCGAGCATCATGGCCAGGGCCAGGTAGCGGGCCGGGTCTGCACCTGCGGCGAATGTTGCCAGGGAGGAGGCCACCAGGATTGCCACCGTGGCCTCACAGTCAATAATAAGTTGGCGAGAGGTGCCGAAGAGGCCATAAACCGCCATGGCCAGCAGGGAGCCATAAAGGCCGTTAATAGGCTTAAGCCCGGCCATTTGAGAGTAGGCCAGCGCCGCGGGGATGGTCACCATGAAAATGATCAGACCGGCTAGCAGGTCGTTCGGCAAATAGCGCAGTTTATAATTCCGCAGCAGATCAAGTCGCAGCATGGCGGTGGCGCCGTCTGGCGTGGCGACCACCGTTTCGAACTTCTCAGTTCCCTCTCTGCTTTTTTTTCTTGGCATGCTCTCCACCCCTTGGCATTGCGGTCTTGACCTTATTTTATTAGCACTTTGCCGGGAAAAATCCAGCCTAACTTATTAATTTTTTAAAATTTTTTTTGTGCCTAATTGTAATGGGGAGGATAGCTGTGCTAGATGAGAGTGGCCAGCTACTTATGGAATTTTAAATATAAATCTGGGGCAGTTTACATAACGAATCTGATGATTAATTTTTAGAGGGACATCGCAGGCATCAAAGACCTGGCTTGGAATAGGCCACTGAACCGAAATTGACGGCACATCAGGTTGGTTATTATGTGGGATGGAATTAATTTATTTTCAATGTTCCTTACTGTAGCAGGTTTATGCCTGTTCGAATCAGTAACCAGTATCGATAATGCGGTTATAAACGCCGATGTTCTTGTAACAATGTCTCAGAGAGGCAGGCGCTGGTTCCTTCTTTGGGGGCTTCTCTTTGCCGTCGTCGTGGTTCGAGGAGTTCTGCCCTGGTTAATCGTCTGGATGGCTACTCCAGCGCTCGGCCCCATTGGCGCTCTCACCGCCACCTTCAGCAATGATCCGAGAGTTATAAAGGCAATTAAAGATTCATCTCCAATATTGCTGGCCGGTGGGGGAACATTTTTGATTTTTCTTTTTTTTAATTGGCTGTTCATGGAGCCGAAAAAGTATGGCCTTAAGGGAGAACGTTTCATTCATGCGCAAGGGATCTGGTTCTATGCGGTAGTTTCAATAATTCTCACTCTCATTGTTTGGTTTGCGCTCAAAATTAATCCTTTCATGGCCTTTGGAGCAGTGGTGGGATCAAGCGCCTTTTTTATCACGCATGGTTTTAAGCAAAATGCACAACAGCGTGAAGAACAGTTAGTTTCCGGAAAAGGGAACTTAACGGATATAAGTAAAATTTTATATCTTGAAGTCATTGACGCCACTTTTTCCATCGACGGTGTCCTGGGGGCCTTTGCTTTTACGCTTTCCGTGCCACTAATCCTGATCGGCAATGGTCTGGGCGCTTTAATCTTACGCCAACTGACGGTCGGAAATATTAAACGAATTAAAAAATACATTTACCTCAAAAACGGGGCCATGTACGCCATATTTTTCCTTGGAACCATCATGCTGTTAGACAGTTTCGGATTCCATATTCCCAGTTGGGTTTCGCCCATCATCACCTTCCTGGCAATTGGCTATTTCTTTATGCGATCCCGGAAGGTTTTGGTCGAATGCCCTAAGGCAAAAGAAAGGAAAAAGGGACCGGCCTCGGGCCAGACTTAATCCCGCGGTTGGATAACCTGTGAGGTCATTGGTTATGAATATGAATTTGAATGTGCTAGGCATTAACCTGAACTTGGACAAGGCGGTAGGCCAACTCGTTGACAAGCTAAGCGGCTGGGCCATCGCCACCATCAAGATGCTGCCTAACCTGGTGGTAGGCACCCTCCTTATAATAATTTTTTGGATCTTGAGCGCTTACGCGGCAAGATTAGCTAACCGGCTCATATTAAGGTTCACCGGTTACAGACACATTGCCAGACTTATGGCCAGGATGACCACCCTGGCCGTCATCACCCTGGGCGTAATCCTGGCCCTCGATGCCCTCAACCTGGATAAGGCCGTGGCTTCGATGCTGGCCGGCATCGGCATCCTGGGCGTGGCTCTCGGCTTCGCCGCCAAGGATCTCTTCGCCGATTTTATCGCGGGCATAGTCTTGCATTTCGAACATCCCTTCCGTCTGGGCGATCGGATCAAGAGCGGCGATATTTTGGGCTTCGTTGAGTCCGTGGAATTCCGCGCCACCATAATTCGCGGCAGACAGGGTGAGAGATTTACCGTCCCCAATAAGGACATATTGGGTAACGCGATCACCAATTACTACATTTCCGGGGACCGCCGGGTAGATTTATACATCGGCATCGATTACACGCCTGATCTCCAACAGGTTGAAGACCTGGCTCTGGAGGCGGTGAGAGCTTTGGACCCGCCGTTACGGAACCCCGACCGCCCGGTGGAATTTTTTTATGAAGAGGTGAAGGATACCACAGTCATTTTCAGGATTCGTTTCTGGATCAACGAACCCGATCAGCCGGTCTTTTTAAAGGCCAGAAGCGAGGCTATCAAGGCCATCAATGAGGCCTTTAAGGCCAAGGTAGTTATCAGGCCCTCCGCGGTTGTCACCCTGGATTTCGGGGTAACCGGAGGATCAACCTTGAGAGACCAACTCGAGGGCTTGACAATTCCCCTCTCCTTGCCGGAAACAACGCAAGCACAGAATAATAAAAGCTCCAAGATGGAGGATAAACAAGACAAGATAGATGCAAATTCCAAAACCAGGGAAAAGAAAAGCGGCAAGGAACAAGACAGTCGGGAGGAATAGTTCAGTAATGTCAGACAAAATCACGTTCTCTGCAATTTAATTCCGGCAAAGAGAGCCAGAAATGAAAACCATCGTCCTCATAGCGCTCAATGTGTCTTTATTGGGCTTTTTTATTTTTCTGCTCACCCGGCGGCACCTGCTTACCTATCATCATGACCGGCGCTTGTGGCTGACCTGGCTTTCCGTAGGTGTCATCACCTTAATGGATGAATGCACCTCGCCGTTTTTTGGGATTGCCGAGGCTTACCGCTTTATCGGCATCGGGGCCGTGGTTTTTCTCGTTTTAACCAATCTGTTGATGCGCTTCATGTCTTTCCGCTACGCGGAAATTGCCGAAATCCTGGAACATCACAAGATCATCGGGGGCGGGGTTTATTCCTTTTCTTATTTTGTCCTGGGACCGACGGTCTCTTTTATTGCCGTGGCCTCCATCCTGGTGGATTACATCCTTACCGCCTGCATCTCTTCAGTGAGCGCCGTGGGCAACCTCATCCCCTTCACGTCATTCGCACAATCGTCTGGCGAATTCCAGCTTTTCGTGGCCCTGGGGATTATCTGGTTAATTGCCGGGCTGAACATTGCCGGTGTCAAAGCCAATGCCCGGTTTACCTTTGGGATCTTCCTCTTAACCGCTTTAGTCATGTTGAACCTGGTGGCTTCCGGCCTGGTTGACTTCGGGCGGTTAGGAGCTTGGCCGCGGCTTCAGGCGGCGTTTGCCAGCGCCGCCGGCAGCCTGGAAAAAGGCTCCTGGTTGACCCATTACGGCACTTTCGTTACCCACATCGCCTTCTGTATCCTGGCGTTTTCCGGCATCGAATCGGTGATCCAGACGGCCGGCCTGGTCAGAAGTTGGCGGGACATTCTTAAAGCCTACTGGTTTCTGGCCCTGACCGTGGGGTTGATGACGCCGCTCCTCAGCGCCCTGGCCTTGACGGCGCCCTTTGATATCAGCAAACATGAACTTGATCTGCTATCTCATTATGCCACCATAGTTAATGGTGTCCCCTTCGGCATCCTGGTGGCCGTGATAGCCGCCTTTGCCCTGGCCATGGCAGTCAATACCGCATTTGTGGCCTCCAGCGAACTCTTGGAACGGGTAGCGCAGCGTTATAGGCTCAAATGGCTTATCGTTACCAACCGCCGGCATTCGCTCTATAGAATTCATCTCCTGAATGCCGCCTCTTTCACGGCCATCGTGGTTATCGCCGGGGGCAAGCAGGCTCTGCTGGCGGAGATGTTCGCCGTAGGCCTGGTGGCCAGTTTCTGCATCAACATGGGTTGCCTCGTTCTCTACCGTTACCGCAAGGGAACTACCGAGATCGAGTATTACACCAGCCGTCTCGGCACCCTCATCTTGTGGATCATCCTGATCAGTTGTTTTGGCTTCCTGGCGGTGGTGAAGATTCATGGCACCGTCTTATGGGCCATAATTAGTGCTATTGTGCTGACCATCGGTCTGTTGGTGTCCCGGCGGCATGCTCCGGAGATCAAGGAGGAATTCAAAGGTGATATCACGGCGGATATGATCGGCTATCTGATTGAATCCAGAGAGCGGTCGGTGCACCTGTTTTTCCGCCGCGGGAGAGAGCCGAAACACGGGATGGATGAAAGGGCCCCCGGTCTGGCAAGTCTGGAGCCCGGAATTAGCGAATGGAATAGCGTTTATATAACTTTTTATTCTCCCCGGGCCGGTGCGCCTCCCAAGGCCCACTCCAATCATTTCCGATTTTCACTCTCCAAACACACCTTCTTTCATGAGATGGTTTACTTATTGCGGCTGATGGAAACCGAATTTCCTGACCGTCATGTGGTGGTGCACATAGGCTGGCCCCTGTCTTCCTGGTTTGACCGCCTCTCCATGGGGGTGATGTATTTGAAGTTTCTGCGCCTGCCCTGGATGTTCCCCAGTTTCGGGTTTATTATGCGTTATACCACGAGAGTATCTCTGCCCTTGGCGAGGCGTAACCAAGAAAACCCAGCAGAACAAAAGGGCCAGCCATAAACATCCTCGGCCCCGACTCACTCCGGCCCGCGCTAAGCCTAACGGCGAGGTCAGTCGAAGCAGCTTAACCGCTAATCCCAGGCCGGGGAGATGCTCAGGCCTTCGTTCCCCAGTTTAAGGGCCGCCCCCATCCGCTCCGACTTCAGATTAAGCACCACCCCGGTGGAATTCTTCAACACCAACCCGCCAGATCCTTTAATCACCGTAGCACCGGCCTCGACGCCATAATATGTGCCCGGGAAGTCGTCAAGTTTTTGTAAATTGTAGACATCCCCTTTGGCATTTATCGAGGTAACGCCTACGCCGATCAGATTCAAACCCTTGACTTTAAATTTGTAACCCTTCCCCTTAAAGTTAAGCGTGCCGTCGCCCCAGCTTACCCCGAGGCCTGCTGCGACCTGCGTGACTTTGATGGTTACTGCGCCGGCAGGATTGCCTTTTTTCTCTTCTGCCCCTTCGGCCTTTTTCTCCTGGGCTCCTGCCGAGATTACCGCCAAAGATAAGAGCAACGCCGTGATCAGACTGAATAAAATTCTTTTGGTGAACATTTTCGTTTATTCTCCTCTGCTAAGTGATGGGCATTGCTTGATGCCACCAACGACAATGGGCTCCAGGCCTAATAAGATCGCCAGGAGCCCTGCGTCTGTTGCAAGGTTAAGACATATAAAGCGAGCCTGACCTTTTATAGGATTGCCCGATTCTGCTTCAGTCGTGTTCGCGTTCGTGGCCACGGCGTTCGAAGCTTTTCCATCCACGCCCTCGATATTTGTAGGATTTTCGCCCGCGGTGCTCCCAATCTTCGTACACTCCTTCCCTGCCTATCTGGGGGGCGACATAATAAAGGAACTGCGAAAGTGGGTCCGTATATGGCGCGGAATAATAATTGTAATAATTATAGGGCGATGGGTAATAATAGGGGTTGTTATAGGGCGGCGGCGGATACGGCGGCGGTTGTCCGCAGGCCGGATCGGTTCCGAAGCCGTGGTAGCCTTGACCGCCCCCAGCCAGCAGCATTAAGGTCAACCCCAAGGTTATCCACACTCTCTTCATAAGGAACCTCCTTGATAATTACCAGGACGTTACAACCAGCCTTCTCACTGCGATAAGCCAGAACCGCAGGAGATTCACGGCCATCGGTAGGACCAGGGAATTCCCGTTTCTCCGCACGATGGCCGATTCGCCCTCATTATTTTTTCTTCTTCTTTTTACCGGCTTCTTCCTTCATACACTTTTCCATCATTTCCTGGCGCCAGCTGGTCATGGCCAGCAGGTACTTGCCCTGTTCCACCGGACTCAGCAGGGCCAGTTCCGCATCCCGCTGATCCTTGAAGGAAGTAAAGAGCTTATCCTGACCGGCCGTGGTCGCGGAGACCAGATCCTTGATCTTCGCCTCATCCGGTTTGTCTGTCGCCAAGACAGTCTTCAATTCCCCTTGGGATTTCTTCAGGTCGGCGATAATCTTCTGGCGCTCAGCCGCATATTTATCGTCCACCTCCATAAAAGCCTTTTCTTTGTCAGGGGCAAGCTTCATTTTTTTGAGGATTTGGGCTTTGAGTGCCTTGAGCTGTCCCTCCATCTTCTCTTGGGCCTGGCCAAAGGTGGGAACCAGCAGTATCACAGCCAAGATGGCGCAGAGCGCGCCGAGCTTGAAGTTGAACTTACCTTTCATGCTGTCCTCCCTTTAATAAACGGTTAAAGGCCACTTAGAACCTGGCTAGAGAGCCCGTTCCATTTCGATGGTAAAGCCTTCCGGCCCGATATTCACACTCAAGCCTTTCTGCTCGGCCACCAGGCGCAGGCGAACGCCTTGATGGTTTTGCACGATCAAGCCTTCCTTGCCTTTGATTACCGCCGCGCCTGCCTTAACCGCGGCATAGGGCCCCGGGAATTGTCCGACATCGAATAAATTATAGACATCTCCCTTGACGGTAGCCTTCTTAATCCCAACCCCAAAAATCTGCAAGCCCTTAACTTTAAAGGTGTATTGCTTGCCTTTGTAGGTAAGTGCGCCCTTGCCCCACTCATACCCAACCCCAGCCGCGACCGTGGTCAGAGTCATTTCCACCTGACCCATGGGGAAGGGTTTGGCATAAGGAACTTTTTCTTCGCCCGGTGGGGGTGCTTTCTGGCCGACTTCGGGTGCTTGTGCCTGGACGTTCATTGAGAAGATCGCCACCAGGAATAGGGCCACTAATCCGAGAATGGAAAATCTTGACCGGTTCATTTTTGCCTTCCTCCCGTCAGGGGACGGACAGAGTCCTGTCCCGAGATAGTTTTTTTGTAAAATATAATTCAAAAAATTAGAGCTGAATTTCCTGATGTCAAGAGAGCGAATTTTGGGAAGGCAAGGCAGAGCTCTGAAAACTCACCTTGCTTGCCCTGAAATAATAGCTTCCGGAGAATCATCATTCCTTGACTGAATTCTTTCTGGGGGGGTTATTGACAAGGAAATTTTGAACCTTAATTTTAAATTACATAAATTGATTTTTTCTAATTTATCCGTTTTTTAGAGATAACTATTGCACCATCGTAAGGCCTATCAAGGGCAGGAAACAACGAGCAAAATTTTCGAGGAGACCATGAGATGAGAAAACTGCTGTGTGGGGTAGTCCTGACCTGCTTCTGGCTGGGAGTAAATCCCGCCCTGGCTCAAGGCCCGACTGAATATATCCGGGGCATCCTGGATAGAGTAATGACTATCCAAAACAATGATTCTTTAAGCCGGGCAGCACGCAGTCAGGCAATCCATCAAATTGTTAGTAGCTCTTTTGATTTCAACGCGATGGCCAAAGACGTGTTGGGTGGCACCTTTGACCAGTTGAGTTCCAGCCAACGCAGTGAATTCATCGATACTTTCCGATACCTCTTTCAGGATTCTTACACCAGGATGGTGCTTAATTTCTTAAAGCAGGAAAATATTGAATACGGGAAGGCCACCCAGGGCGGAGGAAAGGCCAAGGTTGACACCGTTATCAAACGGCCTAATGAAAACATCCCGGTCACTTACCTGATGCATTCCGCCGGCGGCTGGAAGCTTTATGATGTCGTTGTGGACGGCGTAAGTATCCTTTCGACTTATAGGAGCCAATTCGCCAATGTCATCAAAACCAAGTCTTTCAATTATCTTATCGATAAGATGAAGCAGCAACGTCGAGGGGTTGAGTAGACCTAAAAGGCTGTATAAGCCGATACTCGCTTATTCATAAATACGATCTTTAGGAGGATTCTATGCTGGGTTGGGCAATTACATTCCTCATTGTGGCATTAGTGGCCGCGCTTTTGGGGTTTACTGGCATTGCGGTCCTTTCGGTTGAGATCGCTCGATTACTGTTCATTGTTTTCATCGTCCTCTTCGTGATCTCGTTGATCTTTGGGCTGATGCGGCGACCTCCAAGAATCTGAAGATTGACCACATCTGTGATTCGGTAATGATTTCCACTAGTAAAACCTAATGGGAGGATTGCGATGAAATTCTGTGGAAAAAGGGCTCTCTTGGCGCTTGCTCTTGCCCTGGCTTTGACTGCTGGACCTGCGGCGGCCCTGGAAAGGGCCGAATTTATTAATGGCACCCAGTGGACCCAGTGGTCCAACCAGGACAAACTCGTTTATATCCGGGGCATAGGCAACTGGGCCGATTTTGTCACCGAGGCCCAGACGCAAAAGGGCAGGAGCTTTGAGTTTTGTATTTCCAAGGTCCTGGTCGATGAGCTCAAAACCAAGAGTTTGGGCCAAATTGTGGCCAACGTCGATGCTTATTACCAGGAGAATCCCACCAAACTTAATACCTCAGTGATCGAAGTAGTTTTACGGCGCAGCACCAATGCCTGCCCGCCTGAAGCTGGCGCAAGGGGGAAAAACTAATGAAAAAATATCTGACTTTGACTTTGGCGGCCTTCCTGTTGGTCGGCGCCTGTGCCGGCATGGATACTACTACACAACGGACCCTGACCGGTGGGGCCGTCGGCGCGGGCAGTGGAGCCCTCATCGGCGCGGGAGCGGGCTCTGCAGCCAGCGGCGCACTCATCGGGGGTGGCGCGGGGCTTTTAGGCGGCTACCTTTACGATCAATACCAGAAATCCAGGTAGAAGCGTATTTGCCTCTGCGCCCTCTGCGTCTCTGCGGTTAATTTTTTTTCACCGCAGAGGCGCAGAGGGCGCGTAAGATACGTCATCACTCGTTCCATCTCTTCTTAGGCGGTTTCCCGAAGAGCAGATCCGGAGGCCGGAGATAAATCCTCTCTACCAAGAGATCCAGGGTCTCAGAGGTCTGCCCCAGTTTCTCCACCACAGCATTGACCCGGTCCAGGGCCAGACGGGATTTCCCCACGGTTTCCGGAAGCATCATAGCCTCCAGGTCCTTTTTCGCCTTGGCCACCAGGGTGCGCGTGCCCTCGAAGGTTTCTCTGGCCTCCAGGAGAATCTTTTTGATTTCCCCCTTGGAAATATCCTTATCAATTCTGGTGGAGATCTTTTTCAAATTACCTGAACTGACCTCAAGTCCGGCTATGATGCGCTTCGTTTTCTCTCCCCCAAAAAAATCTTTCATCTCTTGAAAACCAAGCTTCGCCTCTTTTGAAATTCCTTTTGCATCTATTTCCTTCAGATTGGCGACGACTTCCTCTATCCCCGTGACAATCCTCTTGATTTCCGAAGGTTGGGAAGGAATGACCGGGTATTTTGAAACAAACGTGAGCTCGGGGGATACAAAGGGCTTTTCCGGATCGAGCGGGACCAGGTTAACAAACATGACTCCGGTAACCCCGGTTAACTGCAACTGAGCTACATAACCTTTGGTCGGGTCAAATTTGAGATTGACGACCATGACCACCCCGACCTTAAGGTTGTCCGGGGCTATCGTGATATCTTCCACCCGCCCCACCTTCACCCCTCTAAATTTAACTTCCGAATCCTTTTCCAAACCCTGGACCGATTCATCAAAATATGAGATATAACTTTTCCCTCGCTCGAAGTATTGACTGGCCCCTATCCAGATCAATATTGCGGCGAAAATAATGAATCCCCCGGTGACAAAAAGCCCCAAGAGAAAACTGGAAAACTTCTTTCTGGCCATCTTAGATTTTCCTTTCCTTTAACCTGGAAGGCAGACGATTAAAGAAGTTATGTACCCGGGGGTCCTCCGAGTGCTCTTGCAATTCCCGGGGATCGCCTGTAGCAATCAGTCCCCGGGCGTCTTTGTCCAGCATGATAACCCGGTGGGCAATATTGAAGATGGATTGAAGTTCATGGGTGACCACCACCATAGTGATCCCCATCCCGGCATTGATGCTTTTCGTGAGGATGTCTATTTCAGCAGCAGTAACGGGGTCCAAGCCGGCCGAAGGCTCATCGAAAAAAAGGACCTTGGGGTCCAAAGCCATGGCTCGAGCCAGCCCCGCCCGCTTCTGCATGCCACCCGACAGCTCCTCGGGCAGATGATTCTCGTAACCTCCCAGGTTGACCATCCCCAGCTTCATCCTGACGATACGGTCTATTTCGTCCTCAGGCAGACCCGTGTACTCCTGCAGGGGCAAAGCGACATTCTCACCCACAGTCATGGAACCGAACAGGGCGCCGGCCTGAAAGGTCACGCCGATTTGCCGCCGTAATTTTCTTTGCTCCGATTCATCCTCCGTGTTGATATCAATGCCGTTGATCAGCACCTTGCCGGAGAAGGGTTGATAAATGCCGATCATTTGTTTCATGAGGGTTGATTTGCCACAACCGCTCCCTCCCAAGATCACCAGAATTTCGCTAGGGAAGACCTCGAGGCTGACGTCTTCTAAAATGATATTTTCTCCATAGCCCGCGGTAAGCCGGTCCACCACGATAACGGGTTTTTTCCCCTGACTCGATGGCGTCTTTTTATTTGCCAAGGTTCGTCATCCTCGCTCTGAAAGGGTGCATCCTGACTTGATCCAGGTCCTTGCCCCCGGGGCTTGCCGTTTCACCGGGTTCCGGAACACTCACCTTTAGTGCAGGGTTATGGCCTGATGTAGTGCAAAACTATGGCGAAGATACATTCGATAATTACAATAATAAAGAGGGAAGTCACCACCGCCGACGTGGTCATAGTCCCTACGGCCGCAGCCCCGCCCCGCACCTGGAAGCCTCTCTGGCAACCGATGCTGGCCACCACTACCGCAAAGACCACCGACTTGATCAGGCTGGAAATCAGATCGAATAACGTTATATTCTTCATGGTTTCATTGACATAGGTGTAAACCGTAAAATCCAGCATATACACCCCCACCAGGAAGCCGCCGGCAACACAAAAGAGCATGGAGTACAAGGTAAGCAACGGCAATACCACAACTGTGGCTAAAACCTTGGGCACGGCTAAGAACCGCAGAGGGTCAAACCCCATGGCGCTGAGGGCATCCACCTCTTCCTTCACCATCATGGTGCCGATCTCCGCGGCAAAGGCCGAACTTGACCTCCCGGACACCAGGATAGCGGTCAGCAAGGGCCCCAACTCTTGAACCACCGCGATGGCAATCAGGGCCGCCACAAATATGGTAGCTCCTACGAGCTTGAGCTGCAGGGCCGAGAGGAAGGCTATGACCGCCCCGGTTCCCATGCTCATCAGACTGAGGATGGGGAGCGCGTCCACCCCGGCCCGCTTCATGTAAAAGAGAACATCCATCCATCTCACCGAGCCTGGATGCCGGAAACAATGGGCCAGGGCGAACAACAGATCCCCCAGGAAAGACTGGAGGGTATAAAAGTCGTCCAGGAGCACCCGCGTCTCATCCCCAATTTGGGTAAAGAAATCAGGCGTAACTTCCTCGGAGCGCAGGGGAGCCATGCTGACGGCCTCGGGGTCGATAAGGCCCATCACCCCCCTGGTTTTTTCACTTGCCTTCTCAAAGCTGCAGGGAATCGATTGGGCTTCGGCCTCCGCCTTCAGATCCAGCAAAGCCAGCGCCGCGGCACTGTCAACATACTCCACCCCGCCTAAGTCTACGGTCAGAGAAGTGGGGTCCATGCGACTCAGGAAGCTCTCCAGTTCTGACCGAAACTTAAAGAGATTATCAAGCCCAATCTGTCCGGAAATCCTGAGGCGGACCGCCTTGCCTTTATTGCCCTCGACCTCAAGGCTGAATTCCGGCAGGCTCTCGGTAGGCTCAGTCATATATTCCTCGGTTTGTGCAGCAAGTTGGCCGTCTTTGAGGCAAGCCCGCCAAAATCATAGATCATGAGATTTTTCAATGAGTTGATCCTGACTCATTTGAATAAACAATAGTCACTTAGTCCGGAAAAGCAATATAGGGCAGAAGTTTACGACTTCATGGACCCGATGAGAGTGAGACCGGATCTGGGTTGGTGGGCTGTGGAGCGGGGTCTCGGCGAAGGCCTCTTGACTCGCATTGCCTCACGGCTGAAATTACGGCAGGAGTTGGATAAATTGTTGCGTCAGGCGCAAATCATAAGCAACTTCATTCGCCTCGTGGTCGCCTAAAAGCAGTTCCGCCTCGCCTCTCCAAGCTTCCCCGCACTAGGAATGAGCGCGGAAAATTGTGTTATCTTCTTATTTATGCTAAATGGCTATCTAGCAATTTTTTTAATCGGTTCCCGATCTGAACTTGGGAACAAATCAGCCGGCCGTACATTGCGCCTTGGCGTCTTGGCAGAGAAAACGCCCTGGCGTGAGACTATCATTAATCTTGGAACCCGCCTCCGCCAATCTGGATAAGCGTCAATGGCCACTCCTTCTGGGTCTGGGCCTGGTGGGGCTGGTGCTGTTTTTCTACCAATTGGGCGCAGCAAACTTGATGGACCCGGACGAAGGCCGCTATGCCGAGATCGCCCGGGAAATGCTGGCCGGCAAAGATTGGCTCATCCCCAGGCTCAACTTCCTCCCTTATCTGGAAAAACCGCCCCTGGTCTACTGGCTCACGGCCGCGAGCTTCAAGATCTTTGGAGAAAACGCGGCTGCGGCCCGTCTGCCGGTGGCGTTAAGCGCCTTGGCCGGGTTGTTCCTGGCCTACGGTCTGGGCCGGGCCTTCTGGGGGCCGATGGCGGGGGTCCTGAGCGCCCTGGTCCTGGCTACCAGCGTCGGCTACGGTGTCCTCGGCCGCATCCTTACCCTGGACATGCCTTTTGCCCTCTTTTTAAACCTGGCCATCGGCCTGGGATACCTGGCCCTGAGCCGAGAACATCCCCGGATTTGGCTTTGGGCTTATCTGGCCCTGGCCCTGGCGGTCCTCACCAAGGGGCCGGTGGCGGTGCTGCTCACGGGCCTCATCTGGATCATTTGGGTGGCGGCCAACCGCTGGCCCTGGCGCCCCCTCATCAATCTCAGCGGCTGGGTGCTCCTGGGCCTCATCACGCTGCCGTGGTTGGTGTACGTGCAGTGGCGGTTTCCGGAGTTCTTCCAATTTTTTATCATTGAGCAGCATTTTGGACGGTTCCTGACCCCGGTCATTCACCCGGAGCCTTTGTACTATTACATTCCCGTGCTGCTGGGGTTGCTGCTGCCCTGGACCTGGCTTTTGCCCTGGGCTCTGGGCCGCGGCCGCCCCTTTAGGGACCCGGATGAGCGCTTCCTTATCATCTGGGCCGCGGTGATCGTGGTCTTCTTCTCCCTGTCCCGGGGCAAGCTCGTCCCATACATTCTGCCGGCGCTTATGCCTCTGGCGCTCATTATTGGCCGCGGTCTCGTCGAACTGACCGGCCCTGGGCGCTTATCCTTCAACAGCCGGGGTCTCAGGACCGGCTTGATCATCTGGGCCGTGAGCGGAGTGGCGCTGGTGGCCCTTAACTCCTGGCCTCCCGAGCCCTTGGCCCGAGCCCTGGGCAAAGCCGGCCTCACCTCCCCTTATCTTCTCTTAGCCTGTCTGATTTTTGCCCTAACGCCCCTGGCCGCCTTGCTCTGGCGCCACCTGGGGGCGCTGCTGTTGGGAGCGCTGCTGCTGGCCGCCCTGCTGCCGACCGGCATCGACCAGGTGAGCCGAGGGCGGTCGTTTAAGGACCTGGGTTTGGCCCTCAAACGCGAGTGGCAGCCTGGGGCCGCGCTGGTGGGGGTGCAGCTTTATTCCCAGGGACTGAGCTTTTACAGCGGCCACATCTTTTATCTCATGGGCTGTCGCACCGAGTTGGACTTCGGCGAGCGCCTGAGCCCGGAGCAAGGCCTCTGCCTTCCCGGCAAAGCCGCACTGCCGGCCTTCACCGCGGCCCATCCTGTGACCTTTTTTTTCCTGAAAAAGGACGATCTGGCCTGGCTGGCCGAGGGGTTGCCAGGCGCCTTCCGGCGGGTGGGCGCGCATAAGGATTGTATTTTGGTGGCCTATGAAGGAAAATAATAAGATTATGGTGTCGCCATCCATATAAGGATGGCTTCTGGGATAACCAGAATCTGTCCCTTTCGCATTTTACCCAACAAACTTAACCTATAACTTATTGATAATTTATCTTATATTAACCTGAAACCTGAAACCTGAAACCTGCTCTTAAACCATGCCCCAAATCCTTTACCGCTATTTGGTCCTGGAAATCCTGCCGCCCTTTGGCGTGAGCCTTCTGGGCTTCACCGCCATCGTGTTTTTGGGGCGCATGATGAAGGTCACCCAGATGATCGTGGTCAAAGGCGTTGGCCTCATCGACGTCTTAAAGACCTGCGTCTTCCTCTTACCCTACCTGCTCGTGTTCACCCTCCCGATGGCGGCCACGGTGGGCATCTTGCTGGCCATGACCCGGTTAACGGTTGACCAGGAAATGATCGCCATGAAGACCTCGGGGTTGAGCTACGGCCAACTGCTGCCGCCGGTTCTCGGGTTTTCCCTGGCCGTGGGACTCCTGACCCTTGGCCTCACCGTATTTGCCACCCCCTGGGGACAGCAGGCCACCAAGGATTTGCTCAAGGATGTGGTCAAGCGGCGGGCCGATTTGGGCATCAAAGAACAGACCTTTAATACCGACTTTAACGGCCTGATGCTCTTTGTGAATCAGGTGGAGGCCAAGGGCGGCCATTTGGAAGGGATTTTTGTTTATGATACCAGAGACCCGGAAAATCCCCTGACCATTTATGCCGAGAACGGGGACCTGAGCTACGACCCGAAGCAGGAAACCATGCTCATGCAACTCCAAGACGGTCGCGTGATCCGCTGGGGCGAGGGGGCGAATCGCTGGCAGACCCTGGAGTTCAGGACCTATGAACTCCCCCTGGAGGTGTTCAGTTTTGCCCTCAAGGGGGGCAAATCCGAGTCGGAAATGTCCTTAAGGGAATTGTGGGCCATCATTGCTCAGAAGCCCCGGGGGTCCGACCCCTCCAACCGCGCCCTGGTGGAACTGAACCAGCGGTTTGCCCTGCCCGTGGGCGCGATGCTGCTCTGCCTGATGGCCATGCCTTTGGGTTTAAGTCCCCTGCGCCATGGCCGCACCTGGGGCCTGGTCCTGGGCCTGGTGGTGTTTCTGGTTTATTACGTGGTTTTCACCGCGTCCTGGCGCCTGGCCGTTAACGCGCGGATCAATCCGGCGCTGGCCCCCTGGCTCTCCAATTTCCTCTTCGTCTGGGTGGCCCTCTATCTTTGGCGCCGGACCGTGCGCGAGCTGCCCTTACTACCCGCCCACTGGCTGCTCCAGGGCCAGCGCCTGTTGAAAATCAAGGGCTAACAACAATGCTGTTCACTTAACCATTGGCAACCCCTATTAGGATGTAGGGGCGGGGTTTCCCCGCCCATCCCCTGGCACTTTTGAACCAGGGCGTGGAGACCCCGCCCCTACCAGGTCGAGATGAACCTTCCGGGGAATTCAATTTTCTCTTTACGCCCATTTCTTTTTCCCGATAAAATAGTAAGCTGCACGCATAACTTAAGCACAAAGGGTGAGTTATTTCTCAGTTAGACACACTTCAAGGCGCCCGGGTGTTGATCACCGGCGGCGCCGGCATGATCGGCAGCACCATCGCCCATCAGGCCGTGGCCCAGGGGGCGATGGTGAGTATTCTGGACGCCATGTTGCCGCTGTATGGGGGCAACATGTTCAATCTCCAGGGGATTATAGAACAGATCCGGTTTATCCCCGGCGATATCCGGGACCTGGACCTCATGCGGCGGGTGGTGCCCGGCTACGATTATATTTTCAGTTTGGCGGGCCAGGTGAGTTACGTGGACAGCAACATCGACCCCCTCCTGGACCTGGATATCAATTGCAAGGGGCACCTTCAGGTGTTGGAGGCCTGCCGGATGGAGAACCCCCGGGCCAAACTGCTTTTTGCCAGTTCCCGGTTCGTCTATGGCCGCATCGAATACAATCCCGTGGATGAAGGCCATCCGTTTAATTGCTTGAGCATCTACGGCATCCACAAGCTAGCCGGCGAAAAATATTATCGCTTCTATCAAGAAGCCCATGGGCTGGCCACCGTCAGTGTGCGCATCGCCAACCCCTACGGTCCCCGGCAGCAAATGAAGCACAGCAAATACGGCATTCTCAACTGGTTCATCCGCCTGGCCCTGGAGGGGCATCCTCTCACCGTATTTGGCGAGGGGCTGCAGCGACGGGATTATATCTTTAATGAAGACTTGGCCGCAGGCTGTATTGCGCTCATAGGTAGCCCGGGAAACGAGGGGCAGGTCTACAACCTGGGCACCGGCACCGGGGTCCCGCTAATCGACATGGCCCACCTGGTGGCCGCCGCGGTGCCCGGCACCGAAGTGCGCCAGGTGGAGTGGCCCAAAGATCGATATTTCGTGGAAACCGGCGATTATCTCAGCGATATCACCCGGATCACCGCTGCCTCGGGCTGGCTGCCCCGGACCACTCTAAAAGAGGGGATCGAGCGCACCGTGGCTTATTACCGGCAACATCGGGGCCAATACTGGTAGCGCCGCCGGTAGGGCGGGCGTCCCCGCCCGCCTCTGGTGGCACAGGCTTTCCAGCCTGTGCTGGTGGGCCGTGCCCACCCTACTTGCTCAAGGTTTTTTTCTAACCACTTGCAACTGACCACTGGCAACTGTTCCAAGCAGCCTAAAGATTTGACTATGACAAAATGGACCTCAAAGATCAAAAACCATACCTTTCTCGTCACCGGCAGCGCCGGGTTCATCGGTTTCCACGTGGCGCTGGCCTTGCTGGACCAGGGCGCCCGGGTCGTGGGGCTGGACAACTTCAACGATTATTACTCTCCGGCGCTGAAACATGACCGGGACCAGGAGCTGCGCCGGCACGCTAATTTTATCTCCATCACCGCCGACCTGGCCGATCTCCCGGCCTTAGAGGCCCTGTTTCAATCCCACCAACCACAAAAGATTTGTCACCTGGCTGCCCAGGCCGGGGTGCGCTACTCCCTGGTCAACCCGTTTGCCTACCAGAAGTCCAATGTGGAAGGGTTTCTCAATCTCCTGGAGATGGCCAAACGGTGCCGGGTTGAACGCCTGGTCTACGCCTCCAGCTCCAGCGTCTATGCCGGCCTGACCGAACTGCCCTTTACCGAAACCCAGCGGGTAGACACACCCATCAGCCTCTATGCCGCCACCAAAAAGGCCAACGAGCTCATGGCCCACGCCTACTCCCACCTGTTCGGCCTCCACACCGTAGGGTTAAGGTTCTTTACGGTGTACGGCCCCTGGGGCCGGCCGGATATGGCCATGTGGTTGTTTACCGCAGCCATGCTCCGGGGCAAACCCATTAAAGTCTTTAATTACGGCAAGATGCAGCGGGATTTTACCTATATTGACGACGTTGTCCAGGGCGTGGTGGCCGCGCTGATGGCTCCCGGCCTGGACCGTTATGAAATCATTAATATAGGAAATCACCGGGCCGAGGAACTCGCCAAGGTGATCAGCCTTCTGGAGTCGGAGCTTAAGGTCACCGCGGAGCAAAAGCTCCTGCCCATCCAACCCGGCGATGTCCCGGCCACCTATGCGGATATTACCCGGGCCCGGACCAAGTTGGGTTTTGAGCCCACTACCCCCATCGACATCGGGATTCCTCGCTTTATCCAATGGTATCTGGATTATCACCGTCTGCCGCGCCCCTAAGGGCCGCCTCCGACTCACGAAGGAATGGTGCAAGATATGGATTTGCTCAGAAAAATCAAGGACAAGCAGGCGTTAATCGGAATTATCGGCATGGGCTATGTGGGGCTGCCCCTGGTTTTGCGCTTCTGCGAGATGGGATTTTCGGTCCTGGGCTTTGACACTGATGTCCACAAAGTGGAGCTCCTCAACCGGGGCGAGTCTTATATTAAGCATATTCCGGGCCCCCGGCTGGCGGCCTTGCTTGAGCCCCAGGAGGGTCAGGGACAGTTTGCCGCCACCCACGACCAGACTCGTTTGGGTGAACCCGATGTCTTGATCATCTGCGTGCCCACTCCCCTGACCACCAAGCGGGAGCCGGACCTGCGCTACGTGGAGAGCACCACCCTCCATATCGCCGCCTGCCTGCGGCCGGGCCAGCTCATTTCTTTAGAATCCACTACTTACCCCGGCACCACCGCTGAACTGCTCCTGCCTATCCTGAGCCGCAATTTCAAGGTCGGAGAGGATTTTTTCCTGGTTTTCTCACCTGAACGGGAAGACCCGGGCAACCCGACTTACCACGTGAGCACCATTCCCAAGGTGGTGGGTGGCGTGACCCCCGCCTGTCTTACTCATGGGGTGGCGCTTTACTCCCAGGTGATCGAACGGGTGATTCCCGTATCTTCCACCCAGGCCGCGGAAATGAGCAAGTTGTTGGAAAACATCTATCGGTCGGTCAACATTGCGCTGGTTAATGAACTCAAAATGCTCTGCCTGCGGATGGGAATCGACATCTTCGAAGTCATCGAGGCCTCCAAGACCAAGCCCTTCGGGTTTCAGGCCTTTTATCCCGGTCCGGGCCTGGGGGGCCATTGTATCCCCATTGATCCCTTTTACCTGACTTGGAAGGCCCGGGAGTACGATTTTTCCACTCGCTTCATCGAACTGGCCGGTGATGTGAACACCGGGATGCCTTATTTCGTAGTTGAGCGGGTTATCAAGGCCTTAAGCGACCACCAAAAGCCCCTGAATGGCGCCAAGATCCTAGTCTTGGGGTTGGCCTACAAAAAGGACGTGGATGATCGCCGGGAATCGCCGTCTCTCAAGATCATAGACCTGCTCAAACAAGAGGGCGCCGAAGTCTCTTATAACGATCCCCATATCCCCAAGTGTGGGAAATTGCGCCACTATCCCCACTTTGACATGAAATCGACGCCCCTGACCGAGAAAGTCTTACAAGACTCCGACCTGGTGCTCCTGGTAACGGACCACACCGCCTATGATTACCCCTGGATTGCCTCTCGGGCTCGCCTCATCGTCGATACCCGCAATGCCTTCCGGGATCTGCCGGGGAATCATATCTACCCGGCCTGATGCAGGGTCGGGTTTTAAACCCGCCGCCACAATTCATCTGCTCAGGTCATCAGAGCCAGAAGCTCCCCGGTCTTGTCCTTCAGGAGGTCCGGGTCTTGCCGGGTTTCCACATTGAGGCGGAGCACAGGCTCGGTATTGGATTTGCGCAGATTGAAGCGCCAGGCGGGAAATTCCAGGCTCAGGCCGTCGGTGCGGTCCACGACACCGGCTTCGGCCTGATATCGTGCCTCAACGTGCTCTATAACCTCATCAGGATCAGCCACGGTGCGGTTGATTTCGCCGCTCACCGGGTAGCGGGTCATGCGTTCCGCCACCAACGCCGACAGGGGTTGACCCGTGCGGCACATGAGCGCCAGCACTAAGAGCCACGGGATCATGCCGCTGTCACAATAGGCGAAACTCCGAAAGTAGTGATGCCCTGACATCTCCCCGCCGTAAAGGGCGTTCTCCAGGCGCATGCGCTCCTTAATGAAGGCGTGTCCGGTTTTACACAGTACCGGGCGGCCGCCTGCTTCCTGCACCATCTCGATGGTATTCCAGGTAAGCCTGGGGTCGTGGATGATCGCGGCGCCGGGATGCCGCGGCAGGAGCGCCTGCGCAATCAATCCCACCAAATAGTAGCCCTCGATAAACGTCCCGGCTTCATCAAAGAAAAAGCAGCGGTCAAAGTCGCCGTCCCAGGCCAGGCCCACCGCGGCTCCGTGGTCGCGCACCACCTGGGCCGTGGCGGCCCGATTCTCCGGCAACAGGGGGTTGGGCACCCCGTGAGGAAAAGTCGGGTCAGGGGTATGATGCATCTTGATGAACTTAAACGGCAGATGAGGCTCCAAGGCGTCCAGCACCGGCCCGGCGCAGCCGTTGCCCGCATTGACCACCACCTTGAGGGGCTTTAAGGCCTTAAGGTCGATGTAGCTCAAGAGGTGGCCGATATAGGCGGAAAGAGAGTCGGAGGCCACCCGCCCACCTTTGGGTGGAGAGGTGCGCAAACGTTCCGGACTTGCCGCCAACAACTCAATTTCCTTGAGACCGCAGTCGCCGCTGATGGGCCGGGATTGTTCCCGGACAAACTTCATGCCGTTATATTCGGGCGGGTTGTGGCTGGCGGTGACCATGATGCCGCCGTCCAACTCAAGATGCGAGGTATAGAAATAGATTTGCTCGGTTCCGCAGAGCCCCAAATCCCAGACATCCACCCCGGCATCGTTGAGCCCCGCAATCAGGGCTGCGGTCAGCGGCAGGCTGGAATAGCGCACATCCCGCCCCACCGCCACCCGGATCGGCGAGAGCATTGTGGCATAAGCCTGGCCAATTCGGTAGGCGAGATCTTCATTGAGTTCCTCCGGAACCCGCCCCCGGACGTCGTAAGCTTTGAAACAAGGTATTTTTCCCATAGTTAATACCGAGTCGCATTAAATGAGAGATTTTTTAAAAGAGGCAGCCCCCAGTGCCCGCCCTGATAGAGGGCCGATATGCGAATCGCCATGACAGACGGCTCGATATAAGCTCCTGCATTTGGGGCCAAAGTTCAAGAGATAATAGTGGTAAGGCAAGAAAATAACTCCACACCCTTCCCGGGGGGGAGGGCAGGAGTTGGGGCTGAATACTAAGGAGGGGAAGCAGGTTAGCGTTTTTTGACCAACCGCAACGCTGGTCGAGAATCCGTGGTGAACTCCCGGCTGTTCATCTTGCCTTGCCGGAGAGCATTTTTGACCCGCACGCCGTTAATCAAGAAGTACGCAATCACCGCCCGTTCCCAGGCTGGACCTGGTTCAAATTCTTCCATGCGCGTCTTAAAATGGTTGAGGAGGGCAGTGAGGTCGGCTTCTTCATAAGCAAGTACTCGTTCAGCGATATGCTCGATAGTTTCCGCAATCATGTAAAAATAATCCCTCTCGAGTCTCGTTACGCGTTTATGTTCCCTTGTATCTTTGTATAATGCCGAAATAATGTCAAGAAAAAAACTAGTCTGGAGCCATCCCTTCTAAGTCTATGATAACTTTACTTAATCTTACCGCCTCGGCTCGCAGGATCGCCTCCCCTTGCTCCGCGGTGGCCGGAGCCGGGTTGCCCCAGACCCCACCGGCCCAGTACCGCCGCTTATCCCGTACCAGCATAAACTTGGGAAAAGTGGGCCATTCCTCCGGGGCCGTCCCCTGGATCAGGCCGGGATAGGCCGCCATCATAACCGCGGTTTCCACTTCCCCGGCATGAGAGTCCCCTTTGGTTTGGACCAACCCCGGTTGCTCACCCAAAACCTCCCGGAGCAACTCCAGCAGATTGACCACCGCGACCCTGACCTCGGGGAGCTCCGCCAGTAGACGTTCGCCAGCTTCAATGATAGCACTGATATGAGTTCCGCCGGCATGGCCGCTGATGAACACCAGGTTGCGGCAGCCAATGCGGTAAAATTCCCGGCCCACGTCCACCAGCAAGGCCCGCAAGGTGTCCCCGGAGATGCTCAACGTGCCGGGATGCTCCCGGGTGGAGCGGCACATGCCATAAAACACGGGAGGGGCCACCACCACGGGCGTGAGTTCCGCCACCCGCCGGGCCACCTCAATGGCATGAAAGGTGTCCGTGCCTAAAGGCAGATGCGGTCCGTGCTCCTCCAGCGACCCCAGCGGCAGAATTACCGTCTGCGTCTGGTGCAGCAGGGCTTCGAAACCCGGCATGGTCAAATCTTCCCATATGGCCATAGGCGTGGCGCGCCCCCTTCCTCGACCCCAATAAAAACCCCGGATACCGGGGTCGGATCGTTCCTTATTTTTGATTATATTAACATGTCTTGGGGCCGAACCGCTTCTAAAATTCCAGTATGTTCAAATTTTCCTAAAGTTTACCAATTTTTTCTCGCTCTTCGATTGCTTGAGGTATGAGAAGATTTTTCCCCTTGTGGGAAAAAACTCCTTGACTACCTTTCATCGCTTGAGGTATAAAAACCGAGGTTGTACCAAAAAGCACAAGGAGTCGGGCGTTGGAAATTCCGCAGGCCTTGAGCGATTTCTCGTTTGTTCTCGTCTACCTGGTGGCGGCTGCATTATTCGCCTCGGGTCCCCTGATCATTGCCAAATTGATTGCCCCACGGAGCTACGGCGCCGCCCGGGACGCGATCTACGAATGCGGCATGCCCACCATCGGCAGCGCCTGGATTCAGGTGGCAGTGATCTATTATCTCTTTGCCCTGTTGTTCTTGGCCTTCGACGTGGATGTGCTCTTTCTTTTACCGGTCCTGTTGGCCTACGGCAAAGGCTATGTCTGGCGAGACTTTATTGAAGTAACCATCTTCATCGGCATTCTGTCCCTGGTCATCATCTATGCCTGGAACAGAGGAGTGTTCAGTTGGAAACGAAAACAGGTGAACCCCTAATCCATTTCGGAGTTCTGGAAGAGGCCCTCAACCTGGCCCGGGCCAACTCGCTGTGGCCTATGACTTTCGGCCTGGCGTGCTGCGCCATCGAGATGATGGCCGTGGGTATGGCCCGGTTTGATCTGGCCCGTTTCGGCGCCGAGGTCTTCCGGCCCTCCCCCCGGCAATGCGACCTGATGATCGTGGCCGGCACCATCTCCAAAAAAATGGCCCCCGCGGTGGTCCGGCTCTACGAGCAGATGCCCGCCCCCAAGTGGGTCATCGCCATGGGCAACTGCGCCATTTCCGGCGGCCCCTTCTATTATCCGAACCAGTACGCCATCGTGCCTGGCGCCGATCTCATCATTCCCGTGGACGTCTACGTTCCCGGCTGCCCGCCCCGCCCGGAGGGGTTGATCGAAGGGATACTCCTCCTGGAAGAAAAGATCACCAAACGGGGCCGGCTCAGGAAGTTCAGAGATGCTTAAGGATACCCTTAAAAAAGCGCTGGCCCCTTTGGGTCTGGAGAACGTTGCCGACGGCGACTACGCCAAAACCGGCTGCCACCTGGAGGTTACGGCCCAGCCGACCCAAATGGTGGAAGTGGCCCAGGCCATGCTGGACGCCGGCTGCTTCCTGGAATCCTTCACCGCGGTAGATTTTCCGGAGGCTTTCGATCTGGTGTACCACTTCGCCAGTTTTGACGAGCTCTGCCGCACCGCGGTACACGTGCCCCTGGGCAAGAAAAAAGGCATGTACACCATCTCCCAAATCTATCCCGGGGCTGATTGGTATGAACGTGAGGTCTTTGACCTGTTCGGCATCCATTTCTTCAATCACCCCAACCTCAAGCGGCTCTTGCTGCCGGAGGATGCCGATTTCCATCCCTTACTGAAAGATTTCCAGGCGGGGCCGGGCAATGATTGAGCTATTAGGAATAGAAGAAAAGACCTATACCCTGAACCTGGGGCCGCAGCATCCCAGCACCCACGGCGTCTTGCGGGTGCTGCTCGAGATGGACGGCGAGTTCATCACCAAGGCGGAGCCGGTCATCGGCTACGGCCACCGCGGCCACGAGCACATGGCGGAGAATCGCAATTATGCGCAATTCCTGCCTAACCTGGGGCGCGTCGATTACCTCCACGCCCTGGCCTACAATCAGTGCTACTGCATGGCGGTGGAGAAACTCCTGGGCCTGGTGGTGCCGGAGCGGGCCGAATTCATCCGGGTGATGACCAACGAACTCAACCGCATCTCATCGCACCTGTTGTGGTTCGGGGCCTATCTCCTGGACCTGGGGGCCTTCACCCCCATCATGTATTGCTTTGATGACCGGGAACATATCCTGGACCTTCTGGACCGGGTCACCGGCTCACGTCTGACCTATTGCTACTACCGGTTCGGCGGCGTGCCCACTGATATCGACGACGAATTCGTCGCCGGCTGCCGGGACTTCGTCAAGCGGCTGCGCAGCCGTTGGTGCGACTATGACAACCTGGTGACCAAAAACGTCATCTTTATCAACCGGGCCAAAGACGTCGGCCTCATCACCAAAGATCAGTGCGTGAAATACGGCCTCACCGGCCCCATCCTCCGGGGCAGCGGCATTGCCTACGACATCCGCAAGAGCGAACCGTATTCCGCCTATCCCGAGTTCGATTTTGAGATTCCCACCGGGACCCGCGGCGATATCTTTGACCGCTATATGGTGCGCTTGGCCGAGATGGAGCAGAGCTGCCGCATCATCGAGCAGGCTTGCGACAAGCTCCCCAATGGCCCCATCATGGCGGAAAAGGTGCCCAAGCGCATCAAGCCAGCGGAGGGCGAGGTCTACCAGGCCGTGGAAACCGCCCGGGGTGAATTCGGTATGTACATTGTCAGTAAGGGGGACGTCAAACCCTACCGCATCAAGCTCCGGACCCCGTCCTTTGCCAATATGAGCGTCTTTTCGGAGTTAGCCGTGGATACTCTGGTGGCCGATCTGGTGGCCATCCTGGGCTCCATTGACGTGGTCATCCCGGAAATTGACCGGTAAAAAAAATAGTGATCAGTGGCCAGTGGTCAGTGGTCAGTGGAATTAGCGTGCATCTGACCGAAAACCGAAAACCGAAAACCGAAAACCGTTTTTAACCGAGCGCAAACTATGGAACGAGCGGCGCAATTCTTGGGTAGTGCAGAGGCCCGGTTGATCGTGGGTCTGATCGGGGTCATCACCCTGGTCTCGGTGAACGCCTTGTTTCTCATCTGGGTGGAGCGGAAAGTTTCGGCTCATATGCAGCTCCGCCCCGGTCCCATGGAAGTGGGTCCCCACGGCGTCCTCCAGTCTCTGGCGGATGCCCTCAAGCTCATGGGTAAGGAGCTTATCACCCCGGAGGAAGTGGACAAGCCGATCTATTGGCTGGCCCCCATCGTGGTCTTCCTGCCGGTGTTGCTCTCCTTTCTGGTCATTCCCTTTTCTGAAACCATGATCATCCGGGACATGAACGTGGGCATCGTTCTGATCCTGGCTTTCTCCACCCTGTCTGTCCTGGCCATTCTCATGGCCGGCTGGTCATCCAACAATAAGTACTCGGTCTTCGGCGCCATCAGGTCGGTCGCCCAGAACGTGGCCTACGAAATCCCTCTGCTGGTCACCGTCATGAGCATCATCCTCATGGTGGGTTCGTTCAAGCTCTCCGACATCGTTGCGGCCCAGAGCGGCACCTGGTTCATCGTGATGCAGCCCCTGGCCTTTATCCTCTATATCATCTGCGCCACCGCCGAGACCAACCGGGCGCCTTTCGACCTGCCGGAAGCCGAATCGGAACTGGTGGCCGGCTTCCATACCGAATATAGCGGGATGCGGTTCGCCCTCTTCTTCCTGGCGGAATACACCAACTTGTTCATCGCCGCGGCCGTAGCCACCGTGCTCTTCCTGGGCGGTTGGCATGGGCCGATTCTTCCCGGCCCGGTTTGGTTCCTGATCAAGGTCTATGCCCTGGTCTTCATGTTCATGTGGTTCCGCTGGACCTTTCCCCGGGTGCGGTTCGACCAGTTGATCACCTTCGCCTGGAAGATTTTGATTCCTCTGGCCTTTGTCAATCTACTCATAACCGCCTTTGTACTAAAACTCAGATGAGGCGGGCTTGCCTTTATTTCCCTCGCCCCCTGAGGGAAAAGGTCAGTGAGGGGTGCATAAGAACAAACTTTGGCAACCAGTCTAGCTGCCGGAATAAAGGTTACTAAGCGATGATGAGTTACTTCAAAGAAATTGCGGTGGGTTTTTGGAGTCTGCTGGCGGGCATGGCGGTCACCATCCGCTATTTTGTCAAACCCATCGTCACCGTCCAGTATCCGAGGGCAAAGATCCAGATGTCCCCGAATTACCGGGGCTATCCCCAGTTTATCCTCGACCCCGAGACCCAGACGCATCGGTGCATCGCCTGCGAAATGTGCTCCCGTATCTGCCCGTCCCAGTTGATCACAGTGGAAGGGACCAAGTTTCCGGGTGAGAAGCAGAAGCGGGCCACCAAATACATCCACGAGCATCAGTATTGCAGTCTCTGCGGTCTCTGCGTCGAAGTCTGCCCCACCACGGCCCTGGAGTTCTCTAAGGTCTATCGTTTGGCGGGCTACCAGCGGGAAGACTGTGTCATCGACCATCTGACCTTGCTGCAAAAGCGGCAAAAGGCCGCCGGGGTGGCCGTGACGCCGGTTCCCACGGCTGCGGACATTGAGGCGGCGGTGGCGGCTGAGGCTCTCGCCAAGGAAGCCAAAGAAAAAGAAGCCAAGGCCAAAGCCGAGGCTAAGGCAAAAGAGGCCTCCGCCAAAGCGGAAAAGGAGGTCAAAGAATGAGCTTCTTAAGCGCTTTGATCACGCCCCAGACTGCGGCCACCGCGGCCTTTGTGATGGTGATCGGTGTCACCATCCTGGGCGCCCTCATTGCAGTGGGAGCCAGGAACATCTTCCACAATGTCCTGGGCCTGTGCCTGTCACTCTTCGGTGTGTCCGGTATCTTCCTGTTTCTCAACAGTCCCTTTGTGGCGCTGATGGAAATCCTCATCTATGTGGGGGCTATCTGCATCGCCATCTGTTTCGCCATCATGCTCTCCGAGCCCCTGTATCTGCCCGGTCCGCCCCGGAACAAGATCAAAGTTCTGGGCGCCGCGGTGGGCGCGGGCGCGGTCTTCGTCTTCCTGGGCCTGTTATTGAAAAAAACCACCTGGACCGCGGCTGCCGAACGCAGCAACGACTGGTCCGTCACCACCATCGGTCATTACCTGCTTACCAATTACGCCTTAATCTTTGAATTAGTCTCCCTGCTGCTGCTGGTGGCCATGCTGGGCGCCATCGTCACAGCCCGGGGCGGCCGCGGTAAACCTTAACTCGAGGGTTTGAGATGCTGCTGTTTAATCAATTGCAGACTTACCTCTATCTGGCCCTGGTGCTTTTTGCCATCGGTCTCTACGGTGTTCTGGCCAGGCGTTCGTTGATCGCCATCCTCATCTCCGTGGAGCTGATCTTAAACGCCGCCAGCATCAATTTCATGGCCTTCAACCGCTTCCTGGCGCCCCACCCCGCCGTGGGACAGGTCATCACCCTGTTCATCATGGCCGTGGCCGCCGCCGAAGCGGCCATCGCCTTGAGCATCATCGTGGCCGTGTACCGGAAGTTGAAAACCATCAACGTTGAACAAGCCACCGAGCTTAGGGGTTGATTATGTGCTCGTGGGATCCGATTCTTCTGGGTTGTTTCCTGACGGTGCTGTTGCCGTTGTCGGCCTTTGCCCTGATCATGATCTTTACCCGGGATAATGCCAAGCTGTCGCTGGCCATCTCCTTGATCGCCAGCACCATCCCCGTGATCATCGCCTGGACCTTTTTCTTCAAGCTGGGGGGGCACGCACCCATCGTCTATAACTTCGACTGGCTGGTTTCCGACATCGTCAAGGTGCCTTTCGGGTTCTTGCTTGACCCCACCAGCCTGGTGATGTTCGTGATCGTGGCCACCATCAGTTGGCTGGTGCAGATCTACTCCATCGGCTACATGAACGGCGACCCGGGCTTCGGGCGGTTTTACGCCGACCTGTCCCTCTTCGCCCTGGCCATGCTTACCCTGGTGATTTCAAGCGGCCTGTTGCAGTTGTACATCGCCTGGGAACTGGTGGGTCTGGCCTCATATCTCCTCATCGGCTTCTGGTACGAAAAATTCTCCGCCTCGGAAGCCGGCAAGAAGGCCTTTGTGGTTACCCGCTTCGGGGACATCGGCTTTTTCATGGGCCTGGTCTTCCTCACCCTTTTCTATGGCAGCCTGGATATCGCCACGGTGAATGCCGCGGCGGTGGCCCAGAAGATGCCGCCCTGGCTCCTCACCACCTCCGGCCTGCTGATCTTCTGCGGCATCATGGGAAAAAGCGCCCAGTTCCCGCTGCACGTCTGGCTGCCTGACGCCATGGAAGGTCCCACCCCGGTTTCCGCCTTGCTGCACTCCGCTACCATGGTGGCCGCGGGCGTCTACCTCCTGACCAGGATCTTCCCGTTCTTTGCGGCCTCCGCCACCACCATGACCGTGATCCTGGCCATCTCCACTCTGACCCTGCTCCTGTCATCCACCATCGCCTTGGTGGCGACCGACATCAAGCAGGTCTGGGCCTATTCCACCATCAGTCAGCTTGGCTTCATGGCCATGGGGCTTGCGGCCGCGGCTTTGGCCTCCGGCACCCTGTTCGCCGGCTACTATCACCTGACCACGCATGCGGCTTTTAAGGCCCTCCTGTTCTTGTGCTCCGGTGTTTTCATCCACCATTTCGGCACCAACGACTTCTTTACCATGGCCACCAACGGCGGACGCAAGCTCTATATACCCATGGCCTGCATCACCATTGCCGCGCTGGCCCTGGCCGGAATCTTCCCCTTTGCCGGCTTCTTCAGTAAAGAGGCCATCTTGGGGACCCTGGGGGCGCTGGACAACAAGCTCTGGCTCGTCCTGGGCCTCTTCGGGGCCTTCCTGACCGCGTACTACTCCTTCCGGGTGATCTTCGTTATGCTCTTTCCCAAGTCACCCCAGGCCTATAGCCAGGTCCCCGGCCATATCGTCCATGTAGAAGACGAGGCCCATGGCGGCCATGGACACGGCCACGATGAATCCCACGGCGTTCCCTGGGTCATGGTCTTCCCCCTTTTGGTGCTCGCCTTCTTCACCCTGATCCTGGGCTTCTGCCATGACTACTTGCAGAAGCTGCTCTTAGGCGAAGTGCATCATCACGCCATGGATTACTTCCTCCTGGTGGCCGCGGTGGGCTGCGCCGTCAGCGGCATCGCGATGGCCTGGGTCGATTGGGGTATGAAAGACGCCAAGTGTGTGGGCTTTATCAGCAAAATGCCGGCCCTGCAAACCTTCTTCATTGAAAAGTGGTATATGGACCACTTCTGGCGCTGGTTCTTGAACCGCATCATTTATGGCACCTTTTCCAAGATATTCACTTACAACGACCGGCGGGTAGTTGACGGCGGCGTGGACGCGGTGGCTTTCTCCACGGTGGGCAGCGGCCGGATTCTGTCCTTCATTCAAACCGCGTTCTTACAATACAACCTGCTGTTTATGGTACTGGTCCTGGCTGGCGTCGGGATCTATCTCATGATGGGCCGCTGATATGACCGAACATGCTGCTTCCTTCCCGTATCTGAGCTGTATGCTCCTGTCCCCCTTTGTGGGCCTGCTCATCCTTCTGTGCCTGAAAAACGAGCAGAAGTTCCTCATCCGGGCAGTGTCCGTGGTGGCGGGGGGTATTTCCCTGGCCCTGGCCATCTTCATCTTTGTCGCCTATGACAAGACCTTAGGCGGCCTCCAGTTCGTCGAGAAGTACGAGTGGGTCAAAACCTTCGGCATCACCTACTTCGTGGGCGTCGAAGGCTTGAATGCCCCGATGCTCCTCCTCACCGGGATCGTCATCTTCACCGGCTGTCTCACCATGTGGGAACTGGAGAACCGCCCCAAAGAATACTTCATCTGGATGATGGCGCTGGTGACCGGGGTCTTCGGCGTGTTCATGTCTTATGACCTGTTCTTCTTCTTCCTGTTCTATGAGATCGCCGTGGTGCCCATGTACATCCTCATCCTGGTCTGGGGCTCCACCCGCAAAGAATACGCCGCCATGAAGCTGACCTTGTACCTCATGGCCGGCAGTGGTCTCATTATCCCCGGCATCCTGCTGCTCTACGCCAGTTCCGGGCTCAACACCTTCAACATGCTTCTGCTGCACCAGGCCCACTTCACCCCCTGGGTCCAAAAGGTCGCCTTCATCCTCCTGTTCTTCGGGTTCGGGGTCCTGGCGGCAGTCTGGCCGCTCCACACATGGTCGCCCGTTGGCCACGTGGCTGCGCCCACCTCGGTATCCATGCTCCATGCGGGCGTGTTGATGAAACTGGGCTCCTTTGCCATCCTCCGAGTAGCCATGTTTCTGCTGCCCGCGGGCTTCCAATACTGGGCCAACCTCATGATGCTTTTGGCCACTGCCGGCATCGTCTACGGCGTCTTCGTGGGCCTGGCCCAAACCGATCTTAAATACGTCATCGGTTATTCTTCAGTCTCCCACATGGGCATCGTCTGCCTGGGATTGGCCACCGGCACGGTGGACGGTCTCAACGGCTCGGTCTTCCAGATGTTCGCCCACGGCATCATGACGGCCCTTTTCTTCTCCTCGGTGGGCTACATTTATGATCGCACCCACACCCGGGATATTCATCAACTGGGGGGCTTCTCCAAGATCATGCCCGTGGCTTCGGCCTTCTTCATCACCGCGGCCCTGTGTGGCGCCGGTGTGCCGGGAATGGCCAGTTTCTGGGCCGAGCTGCTGGTCTTCATCGCCACCGTCAAGGTCTTCCCCATCGCGGGCCTGCTCGCCATCGCCGCTCTGGTGGTGGGCGCCCTGTTCGCGCTTCGGGTAGTCCAGAGCACCTTCTTTAACGAACCAAATCCGAAATTCGTGCACTTTGAAGACGTCAGTCCCTTCCTGGCGCTGCCCCGGATGATCCTCATCGGCACCCTGCTCCTTTTCGGGTTCTTCCCGCAGCTGATGGTAAGCATGATTAAATCCTCGGTCATACCGTTTCTCCAGGGAATGTAACCATGAACATGATGCTTTTCGGACCGGAACTCTATTATCTGGGCATGGCCCTGGTGTTCTTTTGCCTCACTTTGAGGCGCCAGGTGCAGGTGCAGTTGGACTACCAGATCGCCTTGGCCTTGTCAGGCATCGGCGTTGTGGTGACCGGCTACTGCCTGTTCCAACAAGGCGACCTGTTCTTCAAGGCCTACCGGGTGGACCTATTCAGCCAGATCTTCAAGTTCGCCCTGGCCCTGGGTCTCTTTTTGGTCTTGACCATCTCCCACAACCTGGCCCAGATCGAGGAACGCTACCAGGCGGAATTCTACCTCTTTCTCACTACCACCACCATCGGCATGATGATGCTGGTGTCGTCGGTTGAACTCCTCACCATCTATGTGGCCCTGGAGCTTTCCTCCTATTCCCTGTACATTCTGGTGCCGCTCAGGCGGGGTGACGGGATTGATGTCGAAGCGGGCATCAAGTATCTCTTCATCGGCGCGGTGTCTTCGGGCTTCATGCTCTTCGGCTTGAGCTACATCTTCGGCGCCACGGGCTCTACTTATCTCGTCGATATCCTGCCCAAGATGACCCAACTGATGCACAGCCCCATCGGCATCATCGGGCTGCTCCTGGCCATGGCGGGCTTCTTCTTCAAGCTCTCCGTGTTCCCGTTCCACTTCTGGGCTCCGGACGTCTACCAGGGTGCGGCTAATCAAGTCGTGACGTTCATCGCCACCGCCTCCAAAGCCGCCGCAGTGGCCCTGTTGCTGCGCCTGGCGGTTCTCGGCACGGCCGCCGGCTATAACTTCACCGTCGCCCTGGTCATCCTCTCCGTCCTCTCCATGACCCTGGGCAACCTGGTGGCCATCGTCCAGAAAGACTTCAAGCGTATGTTGGCCTACTCCTCCATCGCCCATGGCGGGGTCTTCCTGATTGGCGTCCTCACCATCACCGAGGCGGGCTACATCGGCGCGATCTATTATGCCCTGGCCTACTTGGTGATGAACTTCACCGTGTTCATGGTGCTCTCGGAAGTAGCCACCGACGGCCGGGATCTGAAAATCGCCGAACTGGCCGGACTCTACCGCCGCAGCCCTGTGCTTTCCATGAGCCTGATTTTGGGGATCTTTGCCCTGGCGGGCGTGCCGCCGTCCATCGGTTTTACCGGCAAACTGCTCATCTTCACTTCAGCCATGAACTCCGGCTATTTCTGGCTGGTGTTGATCGCCGCGGTTAACGGAACGATATCCCTTTATTACTATTTGAAAGTGATCTACGCCGCCTATTATATCGATGATCCGGGCCTGCCGGTTATCCAGCTGGCCCTGCCCATGAAGGTGCTCAACTATGCCCTGGCGGCCATCATCATCGGCTTCGGCTTCTTCCCGGACCGCATCGTGGAACTGGCCAAGGCCGCCGCCAAAATGGTCTTGTAAGTTATAGCGATTGCCAAAAGCTCTTTCCTTCTTTCCCTTCTCCCCTTGTGGGAGAGGGTTAGGGTGAGGGGTCCCAATAAAGCCAAAAACCGCCTTCTATCCGGAAAGGCGGTTTTTTTTGGTCTGTGCACCACAGAAAATGAGCTTAACTCATGTGCCCTTTCAAGCGTGCCACCTCCAGATATTTAACTTATTGATGCCATTATAATTATTGCTACAAAACTGGCTACTGACCACTGGCCACTGATAACTGAATCACCTCCCCTACCCGGCCCGCAGTCCTGACTCAAATACCGCTGCGCCCCTGATGTGCATCAGGTCAATCTCATGGCTCCTGAGCCAACGGTACACCGTCTTGCTGCAGACCTGCAGGCGGCGCGATACCGCGCAAATATTTCCCCTCTCAGCCTCGAGGAGCTCCTTCAAGCGAACCGGTGACGGTCGCGCCGCCAAGACACCCTCCGACTCAGCCTGGGGCATTTTCGGCGCCCTGGTCGGCTGCGGCGCAAAAGACAGATCTTCGGCCCTCACTACTCCATCTTTACTAAATAACACCGCCCGGGTGACCACGTTCTTGAGTTCCCGCACATTACCTGGCCAGGCATGTTTTTGCAGGCGGCTCCGGGCTCCGTAGACGAATTTCAGCTCACCCCGGCCGAAGCGTTGACTCGTCTCCCGGGCGAAATGGTCGGTAAGCTTAGGAATGTCGTCGAGGCGTTCGCGTAAAGGGGGCAGGTGGATGGCCAGCACTGCCAGCCGGTCGTATAGGTCCTGACGGAAGCGACCCTGGGAAATTAGCCGGGGCAAGTCCTGGTTGGTAGCAGCAATCAGGCGCACATCCACCATCACCGGGCCGTCTCCCCCCACCGGCTCGATCTCGCCCTGCTCCACTGCCCGGAGGAGCCGGGGTTGGATAGATAAGGGCAGGTCTCCGATCTCATCCAAGAACAGGTTCCCGCCATGGGCCAACTTGAACCTACCTGGCCGGGCCTGGCGGGCGTCCGTAAAGGCCCCCTGCACGTGCCCAAAGAGCTCGCTGCACGCTAAAGACTCCGTCAGGGCGGCGCAGTTCAGACGCTGGCAGGTCTTGCGCCGGACCGGCCCTAGCGCGCAAATGGCCCGAGCCACCAGTTCCTTGCCGGTGCCAGGCTCTCCCGTGATGAGAATAGGTAAATCCGCCTCGGCGTAAGTAGGCAGCCTATCCAGAATTTCGATCAAATGAGGGTCTGCGGTGATGATTTTGGTTAATTCGGAAATTGGAGGATCCGCCGCATCGCCGTCCCCCTGAACCACACGGTGATCAATCCTGATCATGTGGGAGCACCTCCTGTGCCGCCGTCAATAAACCTAAATAAAGTATGAGTATAATTAAATATATTATTATAGTTATTATAACAGCATAGATTAATATTAATGGAAATTAGGAGATTCCTAAATTACACTTCCGGTTTCCCTTAGAAGTAGTCAATATTATTAATTATTTAATTAAATCTATTCAGAATTTCTTCAGCCACCCGCCTTATGTCCGCATGCGCTCCGGTTAAGGCCAAAATTTGCAATTTACCTTTAAAACCCTGTTGCTCTACCCGGCTGCGCTTTTCCACCTGGTCCGCCATGGCCTGGAGCACGTCCACCACCACGGCAGCGTCAGGGTAATCCAGCAACCGAGTCAGGGCACCCCACTCTTCCGGCAAGCCATAATCCTCCAGAAAAATTTTTGCCAGCCCCGCAAATTTCTTGCCACCGTGGCTGGCTTCCAACTTCTTCAAGTCGGTTTGATATTCGGGCCGGGCGCGTTTCCCTTTGAACAAGGCCTCGGCCTGGGCCAGGACCTGTTTGCGGACCTTCTCGGCCTGTTTTTTCGGGACCCGGGGCGCGGCCGGGGCCCGATGCCGGGAGCCGTCCCGCCGTTGATCGATCTCCCGCCAACTGGGCCGCTCTCGGTCGTCATCATCCTTTCTGGGCGGCATACTTCAATTCCTCCTTGACCATCAAATGATCCCAGAACTGAACCGACAAGTTGCAAAGAATCGGTGGCACAGGCGTCTCGCCTGTGCAGGTCAAGCTTTAAGACTCCGATTATTTATCAGGCCACCTGAAAACAGGATGTGTGTCTCCGACTCCTAATAGGCCTGGCAAAATAATCTTCCCGAGATCATCTCCTCCCCCAACCTCACAGCCACGCCCCTTTATAAATTCAAGTACAGTAATTGCAGATACACAAGCATCAATCATATCCTTAGGGCCTGGAACAAAATTAGAAAAATCAATAGTTACTTTAGGAGTAGAACGGCCTTTTAAAATAGAGTACGAAGCTGAAGGAAATACTTCAAACACCCCTTCTCTTTTTCTCAAACAATCAAACAAGCTAAAGCCTAATTGCATCCATTCAGGACAATTTTCCCCCGTTGGAGTCCATTGTGGATTAGCAAGATTTAAGGCTTTAAGGATAACCTCGCAATGCCTGCCATAACCCTTCTCTCCCATTCTCCTTGATCTCCAATGTCCTCTATTACCATCCCAGTAATGATGCCTTGGAGATGAAAGGGGAATTCTGGGGGAATCAATTCCAATAGCTAAATTTTCAATTCCTTTTTTTTCAAATTCATTAATTACTCGGATTAAATCTTTACAGATTTCATTGTTTGAATCTCCGTTTAACCAACCCGAAGAGAGACATGATGCTTTGTTATCCAATATTAAAAAAGGACATCCTCTTTTTATCTGGACGTCAATTCCCATGAAGAATTGAATTTCTAATTTTTGCAACAAACCCTCTTTTTATAATCCATAAGCACAGGCGAGACGCCTATGCCACCAGAAAATAGGCTGCTATTCTCCTGAATTAGCCGCCTCCCCATGAAAGCGATTTTGGGCCGCAGCCAACCCTTCCGCCAGCAAGGTCGCCACCGCCTGGGCCGTCCGTTCTATAAACCCCGCCACGTTTTCCGCATCCGCGGCCGGGAAGGGACAGAGCACATATCTTTCCGTGGGCATCCGGACAGGCGGCCGGCCAATACCCATTTTCACCCGGAGAAACTCTTCGGTGTGGAGTGTGGCAATGATATCCAAAACTCCCTTATGGCCACCGGGACCGCCGCGCTCCACCAACTTGAGGCGCCAGGGCGGCACATCCAGATCGTCATGGATGACCACCAAATCCTCGGGAGTGAGCTTGAAATAAGACAGGAGGCGGGATACCGCCTGACCGCTGAGATTCATATAGGTGGTGGGCTGCGCCAGGATAACCGTGTCCTGCCCCACCCGGCCCCGCCCCCAGAGCGCCGCATGACCGGTGCGGTTGAGCGGTATGCCCCAGAGTTCCGACAGATAGGCCACCACCTGGAAACCCAAATTGTGTTTGGTCCAGGCGTACTCCCGGCCGGGGTTCCCCAATCCCACCAGTAATCGCATAGAAGCCTTCAGCGGTCAGCAGTCAGCTACTGCTGAAAAACGCGAGATTCTCCACCTCGAATGATTATCAACCGGAATGGCCTTAGAACACCAAGAATATGATGAATTACCGATTTTAAAAAGCTGACCGCTGATAGCTGATAGCTGACAGCTATCTCACACAAATAGCGAACTCACCGAATCCTGGTTGTGAATCCGCTTGATAGCCTCCCCCAGGAGAGGAGCCACGGACAGGACCCGGATCTTCTCCAGGCTCGCGGCCTCGGGGGTGAGAGGAATGGTATCGGTGACCGCCAGGGTCTGGATCATGGACCCCTGCAGATTGCTGACCGCGTTGCGGGACATGACCGGGTGGGTGACACAGGCATGGACTTTGCGCACTCCGTGGCGCATCAAGAGCTCCGCGGCCATGGTCAGCGTGGCGCCGGTGGTGACCATATCATCCAGGATGATGGCCTCCTTGCCCCAAACATTGCCGATGAGGGTCATGGCCTTGATGGCCGTAGCGTCCCGGCGTTTATCAATGATGGCTAAAGAGGTATTCAGGCGCTTGGCAAAGGCCCGGGCCCGCTCCACACCTCCGGCATCAGGCGACACCACCACCAGGTCCCCGCCGAAATTCTCCCGGATATAGTCCAGGGTTATGGGAGCCGCATAGAGATGATCCACCGGAATATTGAAAAAGCCCTGAATCTGCCCGGTGTGTAGGTCCATGGTGAGCATGCGGTTAGCCCCGGCGGTGGTGATGAGATCGGCCACCAGCTTGGCGGAAATGGGGGTCCGGGGCGCGGTCTTGCGGTCCTGGCGGGCATAGGCGTAATAGGTGACCACCGCCGTGATGCAGCGAGCCGAAGCCCTTTTCAGGGCGTCACACATGATGAGCAGTTCAAGCAGATGTTCGTTACAGGGCATGGAGGTGGGTTGCACGACATAGACATCCTTGCCTCGCACATTTTCATGGAACTCCACGGAAATTTCCCCGTCGGAGAAGGTCCCCACCGCAGCATCCCCCAGTGGTATCTCGAGATGCCGGCAGATCTTTTCCGCCAGGGGACGATTGGCATTACCGGCAAAGATTATCAGATCGTCCATGCGTCGTTCTCCCACGTGGTTTGGGGTTCCGGGCCGGTGAGGCCCCGGGCTATGGCCAGCCAGCCCTTAAAGCTCCGCCGCAGCTTCAAGCCCGCCTGCTGGGCCGACTCCTTGCTTACAAATAGCCCAAAGAGGGTGGGCCCGCTCCCGGAAATGCCCTGGGTCCAGGCTCCCGCGTTCTTAAGGTCATCCAAGAACGCCCCCAGTTCAGGAAAGCGCTTTAGAGCCACCGCACCCAGATCGTTCCGCACCCAGGTCTCCGGCCGCGCAGGGTCCCAGGTCTCTGTGCGCGGCGGGTCCGGCAGACCGGCAAGATCGAGATTTTCATAGACCCAACGGGTGGATAAGGGGACCCCCGGGTTGGCCAGCAGATACCAATAAGGGAGCAAGGGCACGGGGCTGAGTTGGGTGCCGATGCCACGCCCCACTGACGGTTCCCGATTGAGAAAAAACGGCACATCAGCCCCCAAAAGGCTGGCCAGATGGTGGAGACGAGCCTGGGTAAGGGGCGAACCTGCCAAATCATTCAAGGCCATCAGGGTTCCGGCCGCGTCGCTGCTCCCACCTCCCAGGCCCGCGGCCACGGGAATTCGCTTGGCGAGGTTAAGCAGCACTCCCTGCTGCCGCCCCGTCTCCTCTTGAAACCGCAACGCGGCGCGCCACACCAGGTTCTCTGGCCCGCAGGGCAGATCCGGCGCGTCGCATACCAACCTGATGCCTTCGCCACCCAGGGTGACGGTCAGTTCGTCGGCCAGGGTCAGGGGCTGCATCACGGTCACCAATTCATGGTAACCGTCGGCACGGCGACCTACTACCCTGAGATAAAGATTGACTTTGGCGGGGCACAGCAGCCGGGCCGTGTCCCCGCCGGAGCCCGTAATCAGCCTACCTCCCGGACATACGCCATCCGCAAATCATGGAGCAGATGATCGAGGAGGTGGTCTTCCTCCGGGGTCAGGTTGTTCTTGGTCTTTTCCCGAAGCAGGCCCAACAGGTCGATGGTCTGTTTGGCCAGGGGGAGATTTTTTTCCGGCTTCCCGGTTTCGGGGTCCGGAATCGCGCCCAGACTGATGAACGCGGTAGAACTTAAAGAGAAGATGAAGGAAGGGAAGGTTATTTCCGGCAGGAGCTGTTCCTCTTCGGTTTTACCAGCCTCAGACGCGGCTTTCTGGGAAGCCTCCTGAAAGGCCTCCTCAGCCGCCGCGTCCTTGGCCGCCTGTTCCCGGGCTTTAGCCTTCTCTTCCTCGCTCAGATGGAGATAACGCCGGTCCTCGACGGTATAACCTTTATCTTCGGGTTCACCCATGCTTGCCTCCGGCGAGCGCCTGCCCCTATACTCTAGAGCTCCAACTGATAGGCCATGGCCACATGCTCCAGGGCCCGAAGATCGGCGAGACATTCCGGGGTCACGGGAGTGTCGGTGGCGAGCAGTATAATATTCTGACCCCGCTCCTTCTCCTGGCCCACGGTCATCCGGGCAATGTTGATGCTGTGCTTGCCGATGGTGGTGCCGATGGCCCCGATCACCCCGGGGCGGTCGGTATTATAAATGAACAGCATATGCCCCTCGGGGACGACCTCCATCCGGAATTTATTGATCCGCACCAGGCGCGGCTCGTATTTTCCGAAGATGGTGCCGGCCACTACGTTTTCCTCATTGCCGGCCTTGACGGTCAAGCGGATCAACGTGGAGAAATCCTCTGTGGCGTCCGCCTTTTCTTCGCTGATGTGGATACCCCGGGAGGCCGCCATGGCCGGGGCGTTGACGTAATTCACTTCATCGCCCACCACCGGGTAGAGCAGGCCCTTCAGGATGGAATGGGTTAAAGGCTTGGTATCCAACTGGGCCACTTCGCCCACATAGGCAATGGCCACCGCGGTGACGGGACCTTCGGAGATCTGCGCCTGAAACGCGCCCAACGCCTCGGCCAGCGTGAGATAGGGCTTGAGTTGGGCCATGGCTTCCTGGGACACGGACGGGGCGTTCACCGCGTTCTTGATGGTGCCGTAGAGGAGCAGTTCCAAAATCTGCTCGCACACGGCCACCGCCACATTGGCCTGGGCCTCTTCGGTTGAGGCGCCCAGGTGCGGGGTGCAGACCACATTGGGCAGCTCCCGCAGGGGCCAGTCGGCCGGGGGCGGTTCGGTCTCGTAAACGTCCAGGGCGGCAGCGGCCACCTTACCGTTTTTTAAGGCTTCCAGAAGAGCTACCTCATCGATGAGACCGCCCCGGGCGCAGTTGATCAGGCGCACCCCGGGCTTCATCTTCATGATGGCTTCTTTGCTCAAAAGCTTGGCTGTGTCCTTGGTCTTCGGGGTGTGGATGGTGATGAAGTCGGAACGGGCCAGGAGCTCATCTAAAGAGACCAGTTCCGCCCCGATCTTGGCCGCCAATTCCTTGGTGATGAAGGGGTCGTAGCACAGGACCCGCATCCGCAGGCCCAGAGCCCGTTCGGCCACCACGGTGCCGATGCGCCCCATGCCGATGATCCCCAAGGTCTTATTGAATAGTTCGGTGCCCTGGAACTTCTTTTTCTCCCATTTGCCTTCCCGCATGGAAATAGCTGCCTGGGGAATGTTCCGGGCCATGGCCATCATGAGCGACAAGGCATGCTCCGCTGTAGTGATGGTGTTGCCCCCGGGTGTGTTCATCACCACGATGCCGCGTTTGGAGGCAGCGGGGATGTCCACGTTATCCAGCCCGGTGCCGGCGCGGCCCACCACCTTCAAGCGAGGCGAGGCGGCTATGAGATCCGCGGTGACCTTGGTGGCGCTCCGGATGACCAGGGCGTCGGCATCCTTAATTTCGGCCAGCAGCTCCTCCGGTTTCATACCCGGCTTGGCCACCACGTCAATATTGGGATGGGACTTGAGGATATCAATCCCGGCCTGGTGTAAGTTATCGCTGATCAGGACTTTCATGCCCCCGCCTCCTTGATCAAAATCTCTTGCGCGGCCTTAATCCCCACGCCAGGCTCGACCTTATAGCCCAACCCATTGAGGACCATTTCCAGGCCGCCGAGGGTTCCCAGGAGATCTACGGTGTCGATAAAGCCCATGTGGGCGATCCGGATGATCTTGCCCTTGGCTTGGGCCTGGCCGCCCGCGATCCAGATGCCTTGCTTCCGCAACTCGCTCACCACTTTTTGGCCGTCCACCCCGGCCGGAGTCTCAACCGCAGTCAAGACATCCGAAGGATTATCCTTGGAGTAAAGGGCGAGCCCCATGGCCGCCATGGCCGCCTTGGTGGCTTTGGACAGCCGCCGGTTATGGGCATAGATCTTTTCCAGCCCGAGCTTCCGAATCTTGGCCAGGACTTCCTGCAAGCCCAACACCAGGGATACCGGCGAAGTGTAGGGTGTCTGGTTCTTCCCCTGGGATTTGAGCTGCTTGGTAAAATCGAAATAATATTTGGGCAGGGTGGATTTCTTGACGAACTCCCAGGCCTTGGGGCTCAACGCCGCGAAAGCCAGGCCCGGAGGCAGCATCATGGCCTTCTGCGACCCGGCCACCAGCACGTCGATGCCCCATTCGTCCATGGGGAGCGCATAGCCGCCCAGGGCCGAAATAGCGTCAACGACTAAAATGGTGCCCGGACGGCTTTTGGTCACCGCGGCCAGTTCTTTCACCGGGTGCTGTACGCCGGTGGAGGTTTCATTGGCCTGGACCAAGACCGCCTTGATCTCCGGGTTGGCATCCAGGATCTTGGCCACGGCCTTGGGGTCCACTGCATGGCCCCATTCCACGGGGAGGCGATTCACCTTGACCCCATAGACATTACACAATTCGGTCCAGCGTTCGCCGAATTTACCACCGTCTATCACTAAGGCGGTATCCCCCGCCGACAGGGTGTTGGCTACCGCCCCTTCCATGGCGCCGGTGCCGGTGGCGGTAAAGATCAACACTTCCTGCTCCGTTTGGAACAGGTATTTCAGCCCTTCCCTCACTTCGCCCAGGATTTCCATAAATTGGGGCGAACGGTGGTGAATGATGGGCTGCGCCATAGCCAGCTGAGTTTCCGGAGCGACAGGAGTCGGTCCCGGGGTCATGAGATACATTTTCATCGTTTCTTCCTTACCTTACGACCTCGCCATGCAGCGATGGGAATTTGTAAGAAGCCTGTGGAATTAATAATTTTATTTGGAATTCCCCCCACTGTCAAGCCTCCGGCCCGATGATTTGTGAAGCAAAGCACAGATGACAAGTCCGCTCTCATTCAATTTGTGGACATAATTTTCATATTGTTTCAAAAGTCTTACATAATTTCTTGAGGCTTTCCCAAATAAGCCTGATTTTATAAGACTTTTGCTATGGCATATAATTTGCTTTAAGTATTTTAATACCAAATAAGGTTTATCTATGTCTAAGTTCCAAATCGGCCTCATGGTTGGTTGTCTGCTTGGAGCCCTGATCATGGTGGTGGCTCTGGGGATAATCCAACTCTATCTCGAAAAACGGCGGGAGCAGCACGACCAGGTCAGGGAAAAGACTGCCCGGGAAATCCAGGCTGCTATCGGGGCGCACTCTTATGCCAAGCACGACTCCTTAAGTCACCTGCCCTTCCCGACCCTGGAGGAGCCGGGTGCGGAAGAGGACCTCACCATCTGTTATGTGTCTATCCGCATAGAATAGCCGAGCGTAAGGGTCTGACTCGCAGACCGTGGTTTGTTTACTTTGATCCGCCCTCCAACTTCGCCATGCCTGGCCCTCATCCATACCCAACACCTGCCGGTAAAATTTAAGCAAACCCCTGCTCTTCTGACAGGCTCAGGCGTTTGACTTCCTGGCCTAAACCGGGTACAATCCTGACAACCCTGCCGAGGACCGCAACTGTGCCTGAATCCTGGAAATTTCGCATCCTGCGTCGGGAAGCCCGCCGTCACCGACTCATTCTCGAAGGTCACGCCACTCCCCCTTATGAGCGGCCCTATCACGATCCTCTCTTCTTTTACGCCGTGATGGGTCCGGATCATCTCTCTCTGGAAGTGAGCCGGGACTTCGATGGCGAACGCCTGCTGGAGTACCTTTACACCCGGCTGGGCCAGCCGGTGGAGCCGCCCCGGATTCAGGTCGGCGGCCGCCAGGACGAAGAAGAAGGCGCCTTGCTCCTGGTAGACTGGCGTTTTCCTACAGCCGGGCGGGAGGAAATGATCCGCCGCATGAGCGACATCCTGGGGCAATCCCTGGTCGATTGACATCATTTTCTTTGCGCCTCTGCCCCTTGCGCTTTTGCGTGAGATAAAAACCCTCAATGTGTCTTTACGTAAGATAGAACAGCATCAGGAGGATTAATGATCCATCTGGGAGACTACGACCCCAAGCTGGAAGGTATCTGGTGGGTGGAAGAAGCCGGCATGAGCTGCAATGTCTACGTCCTGGATGAGGGCCGCACCCTCATCGATGCCGGTAACTTCTACGGCATGCTCCATGAGATGAGCCAGGAGTTCGATATTTCTCTTTTGCAAAACCTGTTCATCACTCACTGTCACTTCGATCACGTGGGCGGGATGGGTGAGCTCTTTGACTGGTCTAACCCTAAGGTCTACGCCCACATGGATACCCTCCCCTATATCAATTTTCGCAATGTGCCCTTTATGCAGATCATGGAGAAAGCCGGCCGCGTCGACCAGGTGGTGATGTTACGGGGGGGTGAGCGCATCCAGGTGGGGCCCCATCTCCTGGAGGTTATCCCTACTCCCGGTCATACCAAGGGTGACATCTGTCTTTACGAGCACCATAACCGCATCCTTTTTTCCGGGGATACGGTGTTCCCCAGCAGCGCCACCGAAAATATCCTGGCGGATGCCGATAAGCAACTGGGCGATATGGACCAGCAAATAGCTTCCCTGGCCCGCCTGGTACCCTATCCGGTGGATTTTCTTCTCCCCGGACACGGTATGCCGGCCTTCTCCGACGGCAGCGACCACGTGCTCAACGCTTACATTGAAACCCGTAAGGGCAAAGAAGAAGATCCCCGCCAGCCCTATCTGGATGCAGCCAAGATGCTGGGCGAAGCAGGCCGGCCGGAAAAGGCGCTGGAATGCTACAACATGACCTTGATGCAGGACCCCGCCAATATGGAGGCCCTGGTCTACAAAGCCACGACCTTAACTGAGCTCCAGCACTATGACGAGGCTCTGGAGATCTTTGATAAGATTCTGAAGGTGGCGCCGGATCTGGATGAGGCCAATACGGGCAAAGGCTTTGCCCTGCTGGGGTTAGGTCGGGTGGATGAAGCCTTTAAGCTTCCGGGCTTTGCCGCCCGCTTAAAAGAGTTGGTCTGATACCGTTGTTCGTTTCTCATTTTTCGTTTTTGGTTAATATATAACAGTTTTAAAGACCAAAATAGAAATCCACCGGAAAACGAAAAACGAAAAACCAAGAACGAAAAACGAGATAGGTGGGAACCCCGGTGCCTCAAAACTGGCACATTGCCATCGATAACCTGGAGCAGCGCCGCAAAGTGGCTATGGTTGAAGGCCACGCCCGCGGGGATGATTCTCCCCCCGGCGACGACCCCGTAGAATTCTCCCTCACCCTGTACCGTGACCAGGCCTCTTTAAACGTGCCCGCCTCTACCCAGGGGCGGGCCTTCATTGCCCGCCTCACCGAAATCCTGGGAACCCCGCGCATGGAACCCACCGTTAAATGCAGTTGCTCTTGGGGTGACGGCGTCATGGGGGCCATGCTCCTCGTGCTCTGGGACCTCCCGCAGGACCCGGCCTCGCCGACGCTCCAGGAGCTCTCCACCTTTTTGGGAATCACGGTCGTCTTGCCGGCTTAAAATCAACGCTGCATTAACCTTGAACTTCGAACTTTGAACGTTGAACTCTTGCTTCATTGACGTGCAGCAGGGGTGACACCAGGCTGCGGATGCACGATAACGATCCAGGGCAGGCACAGGGCCTTCTGCTCCGATGCATAGGGGAAGCCGGAAGGCAGATACGCCCCAAAGGGGCACTGGCCGCAAAGCTGGCCCTCGCTGCCGCAAATATCCCGGAGGCGCTGGGGATCGCCGATCAACTGGCGCAATTCTGCCTGCAAGGCCTCGATGTCTTTCAATTGGGGCTGCGCGATCTCCTCGATCATCCGCTGCATCACCACGGCCAAGTCCAGCAGCAAGGGCGGCAAGCTCTCCTCGGCCTTCTTCAGCCGTACCAAAAAGTCATGGGTCTGCACTCCAGAGGTGCTCATAGCTTAATCTTCTTTCCTCCCGGTCCGCCGGGAAACCGGATGTGGTCCAGCATCCCGGCTCCCAGATAGATCTTATATAACGTATTGAGCCATTTATTGGGCTTGGCGACATACTCCAGTTCCGGCCGCCGCCCGGCGCCCCATTCCATAAGAAACTGGGTAAAAATAATCCACTGCATCAGCTCTTCCGGCTGCTCCAGCACGGAAGGATAATAGCGAAATTCCACGGTCCCCCGATACCAATAGGAATGCAGGTTGAGGCCGTGGTAGCGGGTGGGGTGGAGCTTTCGATGCCGCGAGGTCTTGGCGTCATCCCGGTTTTCGGGGGAATACCAGAGATTTTTCACCAGAGGCGCCCGCCGTTCGGAGCCATTGTGCCGAAACCACTTATAGAGATCAATTTCCAGGGGCCGGCAGGTTTCGGCCTGGCGACGCTCTTCCGGGAGCAGGTGATAGATATAATTCTCAAATATCGCCACGATCCGCATCAACTGAAAAAGTTCCTGGTTGCCGAAGGTTGCCGGATCTACCCCGTGGTGGACGTGGAAACCGCAGGTTTCATTCACCTGGATTTCTGGAAACTCTTGCAGCAGCTTGAAAATTTGAAAGATCCGAATCAGCCCCTGAACTCCCGTGAGAATGGGGCTCACCAGTTCGCCGCCCCCGGCCCCTTTGACGGAGTCGTCCGTCACAAAGGACCAGGCTTCGTACGGTGGTTCATTGGGAGAAAACCCGTTCAGGATGATGCCCCGCTGCTGAAAGACCTGGGGGAGCAAAACCCCCTGGGGGGAGCGGTTCTTGATCTTGTAAGGGGGGATGACCTCCCGGTCGCCGGCGGAGAGGCTGTACTTCAGTCCAAAAAACTCGATCTCGACGCCGAAAGGCCGCTCCGTAAAATAACGGAGCATGGGGTAGCGCTCTTTCAGACGCACTTCCTCTTGGGCAAGTGAGGCGCTATCCTCCATCTTCTCCTCGATCCGCATGATTCCAGGAAACCGGTGTCGCCTTCCCCGCCATAGTTCTTTATACCCAAAATAAATTGGCAAATCAAGGAATTGCTCTCATTGCCGGCTATCTTTGGGAGGAGAGCGTTACTGCAGGAAGGCCATTCAGAGGCGGTTATACCAGTGTGCATTCAAATGGTGGCACAGGCGTCTCGCCTGTGCAGGGCAGGCTAAAGCTTGCGATTACCCGAATAGCTTCTTGAACCTAGGTATTACGTGGCTCCAGGCCCGACAAACTGGCAAAACTATTCTGGCCCAGGTGACCCGATCTTATCCCCTCCCCTAAACTTTGGGCGAGGCATACCGGCCTGGACCAGTTCACTAAGCAACTAATGTGGGCGCGTCACGGCGATTCGAGAGAACCCCGTCGGGATCATCTTCTATTGAGGGTACTTCACCTCAAAGACCCGCTTGGCCACTGCAAACGTACCTTCGTAGTAGGGCTCTCTGAGGTTGGTAACGGTTACACCATAGCGGTGGTTGGAGGCATGGATCATCTTCCCCTCACCCAGGTAGATGCCGGCATGGCCAATGTGGCCACCCCGATTGAAGAAGAGAAGATCTCCCGGCAGCAGCTTGGAAAAATCCATTTGGCGGGTCACTACCTTTCCCACCTGGGCCTGTTCGGCACTGGAGCGAGGCAGGTCGATCTTGAACCCATGGTAAATGAACTGCACAAACCCGGAGCAATCTGTGGCCGAACTGGTTTCCAAGGACGCACCCCTGGCATAGCGGGCGTGACGGTAAGCGTTAGCCTTGGTTAAGACCAGCTGAGAGAAATCCCAGGGTTCAAACGTATTAAAGCCACGGGAGGTCGAAGACCCACGATCGATCTTGTCTTCCTGCTTGGGCGGCTGCGACAGCGGGGTGGTAAGGGTCTTTTTGGGGGCGGTCAGAGGCTCCAGCAAGAATTTGCCATCCCGTTGGGGCGTGACTTTCATCAGCGGAGCCGACTCCGTTACCCCACTCCGGGAGGGACTGGAAACCATGGAGGATTCAACCACTTCGCGTTCGTCGGAATGACTCCGCGAGGAGCGGGATCTATAGCTTTTCGAACTTTTACTAGATTTACTTTTCTTAGCGACCTTCTCTGTCTTCGTGGATCGCTTTTTGACGCTTTTGGTAGGGGTTGAAAAAGCCAGGCTAGGGGAAAAGGTTAATGCCAGAGTGATTGCCGCACTCCATAAGAATCGATTCACCATCCAGAACCTCCTTTGTTATGGGACAATCCGGGAGGGAACTAAAAGCCATTTTTAGCTCCGGTCATTTGGCCGGCAATGCTCAGAGTAGTCCGATAGAGAGCATTCCTTTCAAGGTTTCAGGGTAGGTAATTTTGCCTAGACCAAATTAGGTAGAAATACCTATTCAATTGGCTGCAATTTAGTCTATGAAAAACAAGATGTCAACCCCTTTTTTTCCTCAAATCTGAGCCGACCCAAAGATGTTTAACATAATTAACATGTTATAGAAGATAATAATTTATTGAATCAAGCCGCATCACTAAGGGTTTATGATGGTTAGCGAGAACAACCGGGCTTGGAGGCAGGGCAGGTTTATACCAACGGCCTGGTAAGGAGCAGACCTGGATACAAGGGAAAGGGGCCAGAGACGATTTACCAAACGCCTCGGCCCCCCGACAAAAAAACCAAAAACGAAACTAGAAAAACGGGAAAAGGGTTAACCTTCCGCGGCCTTTTTCTTCTTGACCTTGGGCAGGGTTTCGGGGCGATCCACCAGCTCGAGAATGGACATGGCGGCGCCATCGCCCAACCGGACTCCCAAATGGATGATCCGGGTATACCCCCCGGGACGGTCCTGGAAACGCTCCTTGAGCTCCCCGAAGAGCTTAGCCACTACCTTCTTGGAGCGCACCACCGCCATCGTCAGGCGCCGGGCGTGCAAGTCGCCACGTCTGGCCAGGGTAATGACCTTCTCGGCCCACATGCGGGCTTCCTTGGCCTTGGCCCGGGTAGTCTCCACCCGCTCTCTTTCCAACAGCGCGGTCACCAAATTCCGAAGCATGGCCTGGCGATGCTCCGTAGTCCGGCCCAGGCGCCGACCAGCCTTTAAGTGTCTCATGCGACCTCTTCCTTCCTTTCCGGCATCTGATCAGGGGGCGTAAAGCTTTCCAGCTTCATGCCCAGGTGCAGCCCCATCTCTACCAAGATCTCTTTGATCTCGTTGAGAGATTTGCGGCCAAAATTTTTGGTCTTCAACATCTCCTGCTCGGTTTTCTGGACCAGCTCGCCGATATAGCGGATATTGGCATTCCTCAAACAGTTGGCGGCCCGCACCGACAGTTCCAGTTCATTGACACTGCGATAAAGATTCTCGTTAAAGGTCGGCGGCTCTTCCAAAGACTTCTCTTCGGCCCCCAGGGGTTCCTCTTCGAAGTTGATGAACATGGTAAGATGTTCTTTAAGAATCTTGGCGGCATAGGCGATGGCATTTTCCGGGGTGATACTGCCGTCGGTCCAGACCTCCAGCGTCAGCTTGTCGTAGTCCGTCCGCTGCCCCACCCGAGCCTGGGTCACCACGTAATTGACCTTGCGGATGGGCGAAAAAATGGCGTCCAGGGGAACATAGCCGATGGCTTGGTCTTCGTCTTTATTGGCCTCGGCGGGCACAAAACCCTTGCCCGTCTTTACCGTCATCTCCATCACCAGTTCGCCGTCCGCCGCAAGGGTGGCAATGTGATGCTCGGGGTTGAGGATTTCCACCATGCCATCCGTCTGGATGTCTCCGGCTTTAATCTCCCCTTTGCCGCGGGCCTCAATATGCAGCATCTTGGTGCCTTCGGAAAGTATCTTCAAACGCACCTGTTTCAAATTAAGCAGGATCTCGGTGACGTCTTGCATTACCCCGGGGATGGCAGAAAATTCGTGATAGACATCCTTGATGCGGACCGCAGTGATGGCCGATCCCCGCAGGGAGGAAAGCAAAACCCGCCGCAGGGCGTTGCCCAAGGTGGTGCCGAAACCACGCTCCAAGGGCTCGCAGGCAAACTTGCCATAAAAGCGGTTATGGGTCTCACTATCGACTTCCAGCCGTTTGGGCTTAATAATATCGGTCCAATTTTTGTGAATCATGGCTCCTCAGAGAACTACTTACCTTTTAGGTCCCGGGCTTCCGCGGCCTGTCGGCCATATCCGGAAGTCCGCCTCCCGTACGAACCGTGCGGTCGGGGGAGAGTCTGGGAACGTAAAGGGTCATGATGCTATTTTGAATAAAGTTCCACGATGAGATGTTCTTGAATCGGCATGGTGATATCTTCCCGCGTGGGGAACATGACCACCCGACCCTGGGCCTCATCCTTGTTGAACTCGAGCCACGGAGGACAGCCGCGCCGCGCCACCGCTTCCATGGCATCTTTGATCAAAGGCAGGCTGCGGCCCTTTTCCGTTACTTGAATCACATCTCCCGTCTTTACCAGGAAGGAAGGCAAATTCACCTTGGCGCCGTTGACCATGACATAGTTATGGCGCACCAATTGCCGGGCCTGGGTCCGGGAGTTGGCAAACCCTAACCGGTAGACGATGTTGTCCAAACGCCGTTCCAGAAAAACCAACAGATTGGTCCCGGTCACCCCTTTCTGCCGTTCGGCCTTTTCAAAATAGCTGCTGAACTGTTTCTCCAACACGCCGTAAATCCGTTTCACCTTCTGCTTTTCCCGAAGCTGCAGGCCGTAATCGGAAACTTTGCTCCGGCGCTGGCCATGCTGGCCCGGCGGGTAGTGACGCCGCTCGATGGCGCATTTATCCGTGTAACAGCGATCCCCTTTGAGATAGAGCTGCATCCCCTCCCGGCGGCAAAGCCGGCATGCTGGTCCCACATATCTAGCCACTGTTGATACCTCTCCTTAAACCCGACGACGTTTGGGGGGGCGGCAGCCATTGTGGGGAATGGGGCTGACATCCCGAATCAGGTTGACGCTCAGGCCCGCGGCCTGCAAGGCACGGAGCGCTGCTTCCCGGCCCGCGCCCGGCCCTTTGACAAAGACATCCACGTTCCGCATGCCGTGGTCCATGGCCTTCCTGGCCGCATCTTGCGCCGCCAGCTGGGCCGCAAAAGGCGTGCCCTTCCGGGAGCCCTTGAAGCCCTGGGTCCCCGCCGAGGACCAGGATATGACATTACCCCCGGGATCGGTGATGGTCACCAGGGTGTTGTTAAAGGTGGCCTTAATGTGTGCAACTCCCACCGGGATATTCTTCTTTTCCTTTTTCTTCTTGGTGCGTGTCTGCGCTTTAGCCATCGCCCCTCCTTAAGCCTTCTTCCGTTTGCCCACGACGCTGCGACGCGGGCCTTTACGGGTGCGGGCGTTGGTATGGGTCCGCTGCCCCCTCACTGGCAGGCTCCGGCGGTGCCTGAGCCCCCGGTAGCTCCCCAGGTCCATGAGGCGCTTAATGTTCATGGAGACTTCGCGTCGGAGGTCCCCTTCCACTTTGCAGGTTTGGTCGATCACCTGCCGAATGCTGGTGATTTCGCCCTCGTTCAACTCGGACGTCTTGGTGCTGGGTTCAACCTTGGCTTCCTGCAGCACCCGCGTCGCGGTGGTGCGCCCGATACCGTAAATATACGTCAGGGCGATCTCGATTCTCTTGTTTCGGGGTAAATCGATCCCGGAGATTCTGGCCAATTCCTTCCCTCCCCCTTAGCCTTGACGCTGCTTATGCTTGGGATTTTCGCAGATCACCCGCACCACACCTTTGCGGCGAATAATCTTACACTTGGCGCACATGCGTTTCACTGAGGCTCTCACCTTCATAAGTTTTGTCCTATCTGACCCGGTAGACGATGCGCCCCCGACTCAGGTCGTAAGGCGACAATTCCAGGATAACTTTGTCTCCCGGGAGAATTTTAATATAGTGCATCCGCATCTTCCCGGAAATATGAGCCAGCACCTTGTGACCATTGGGCAACTCCACCCGGAACATAGCATTGGGAAGAGGCTCGATCACCGTCCCTTCAACTTCGATGGCATCTTCTTTTGGCATCTACCGTGTCTTTATAGTGAGTTTATGGAGCGTTCTTGGTTGTCCGCTTTTCCTTACAATAAACGAAATTGCCTTACATTCTTTATCGTTTGAAGCAATTTTAAAGTAATCGTCGTCTCTTCCCCTCCTGTGCAAAAGGGGGGGTTAGGAGACATTTCTCTTAATTTCTGAATCCCAACAATAAATTATAAATTAGAGTCGGCTTAAAATCAAGACGCCATTCTCCGTCACTGCCACACTGTGTTCAAAATGGGCGGCGTAAGACCCATCCTGCGTAACTGCGGTCCAGCCATCCTTCAAAATCCGCACCCGCCAGGAACCCAGAGAAGTCATGGGTTCAATGGCCATGGTCATGCCCACCTGCAGGGTCGGCCCCCGCCCCGGCGGCCCATAATTGGGGATCTGCGGGTCCTCGTGGAGCGACCGGCCAATACCGTGCCCCACAAACTCCCGGACGACCCCAAAGCCGGCCCCTTCCACCACCTCCTGCACTGCATGGGAGATGTCGGACAGGCGGTTACCCGCTTTGACCATGGCGATGCCGGCGTACAGGGATTTTTCCGTGGCCTCCATGAGGGCCAGGGCCTTGGGGTCTACTTCCCCCACCGGCACCGTAATAGCGGCATCCCCATAGTAGCCGTCGTACTTCACCCCAAAATCCAGGCTCACCAAGTCCCCGGCCGCTAGCCGGCGAGACCCGGGAATCCCGTGGACCACCTCTTCGTTCACCGAGACGCAGATGGACCGGGGATAGCCACGGTAGCCTTTGAAGGCCGGCTGCACCTGGCGCTGGCGGCACATCTCTTCCGCCGCCTCATCCAATTCCCTGGTCTCGACTCCCGGTTTGACTTTTTCTTTAACCCCCTCCAGGACTTCGGCCACGATGCGGTTGGCCACCTCCATCTTGGCGATCTCCTGCAGGGACTTTAACAGGATCATAAACCCTTGCGCCTCTGCGTCTTGGCGCCCCGGCCGTGAACGAGACCGCCAGGGCGCCAGGCACGCTCAGAAGCTTTAGTGCTTGCAGCCGCAGCTGCAGCCGCCGGAAGATCCCGCGACGATGTTCACAATCTGTTTGAAGATGTCGTCAATGCCGCCCACACCCTTAATGGGCCGCACCAAACCCTTGGCGCTGTAATAGCCGATCAGCGGCGCCGTGGCCTGGTTATATGTGCTCAACCGGGACCGTACTGTGGTCTCGTTGTCGTCGTCCCGCTGGTAGAGCTCGCTGCCGCACTTGTCGCAGATGCCTTCTTTCTTGGCAGGGGTGAACTTGATGTGGTACATCTGGCCGCAGTCTGCGCTTTTGCAGGTTCGCCGCCCGGTGAGCCGGGTCACCAGCGCTTCTTCGTCCACGTCGATGCTGACCACATGGTCGATCTTGGTCCCTAAGCTCACCAGTACCTTATCCAGGGCTTCGGCCTGGGGCACCGTGCGGGGAAAACCGTCCAGGATAAAGCCTTTCTTGCAGTCGGCCATCGCTAGACGATCCTTAATGATGCCGATGACTACTTCATCGGGCACCAGTTTCCCGGAATCCATGTATTCTTTGGCCTTGCGGCCCATTTCCGTCCCTTCCTTCACTGCCGCCCGGAGGATGTCGCCGGTGGAGATCTGGGGGATCTGGAATTTCTCGATAAGTTTTTTGGCTTGTGTACCTTTGCCCGCGCCTGGGCCGCCCAACAGGATCAGATTCATAGCTTCCTCCTTCTTTAGGTCAACGCCGTACCCGGCTCATACGCTTTTTCATGAATCCCTCATAGTGGCGGGTAAGCAAATGCGATTCGATCTGGCTCATGGTATCCATGGCCACCCCCACCACGATCAACAGGGCCGTACCACCGAAGTAAAAAGGCACATTGAATTTCCGGATCAAAATGGAGGGCAGTACGCACACTGCCGACACGTAGATCGCGCCTCCCAAAGTAATGCGGGTCAGGATTCGATCAATATATTCCGAGGTGGGCTTGCCCGGCCTCAGCCCCGGCACGTAACCCCCCCACTTTTTTAGGTTATCTGCCACATCCACCGGGTTGAAAGTCACCGCGGTGTAGAAATAACAGAAGAAGAAGATCAGACCGACGTAGACGAGATCATGCACCCCGCCGCCCGGCGACATGGCATCCGCCACCCACTTGACCCACTCATTGTGGACGAAGCCGGCAATCGTCGCTGGAAACATGAGAAGCGATGAGGCGAAAATCGGCGGGATAACGCCTGAGGTGTTCACCTTCAAGGGCAAATGGGTGCTTTGGCCGCCGTACATGCGGCGCCCCACCACCCGTCGGGCGTACTGCACCTGGATTCGTCGCTGGCCCCGCTCTACGAAGACGATGAAACCCACCACCACCACCATCGCCACCATGAGGAGGACCATGAGGATGGGCATGATCTCACCCGTCTTGATCAACTCGACGGTTTGGATCAGGGCGGAAGGCATGCGGGCCACGATCCCTGCGAAGATGATCAGGGAGATGCCGTTGCCGATGCCCCGTTCCGTAATCATTTCCCCCAGCCACATGATGAACGCTGTGCCCGACGTCAGGGTGAGCACGGTCATCAGGCGGAAGGCCCAGCCGGGGTGCAGCACCACCGGCATATTGCTGGACCCGCCGGTCATGGACTCCAGGCCAATGGCGATCCCGATCCCCTGGATGGCCGCGATGACCACAGTGCCATAGCGGGTGTACTGCTTGATCTTCTTCTGTCCAGCCTCGCCTTCCTTATAGAGCTTTTCAATGCCGGGGATCACCACCTTGAGCAGTTCAATGATGATGGAGGCGCTGATGTAGGGCATGATCCCCAGCGCAAAGACGCTCAGGCGCTCTAAAGCGCCACCGGAGAACATGTCGAACAGCCCGAAAATGGTGCCCCGCTGCGCCGCAAAAAACCGCATCAGGGCATCGGCGTCGATCCCCGGGGTGGGGACCTGGCAGCCCAACCGGTATACCGCCAGTATCAAGAGGGTAAACAGGATGCGGCGCTTCAACTCCGGGATCTTGGCGATGCTGGAGAAAGCTGACACTTAGAGGACCTCCACCCGACCTCCGGCAGCTTCAATCCGGCTCCGAGCCTGTGAGCTCACCGCCTGGATCTTCACCACAAGGGGCACGGTCACTTCGCCCTGGCCCAACAGCTTGATCCGCTTGACCTGGTTTTTCACCAGACCCGCGGACTTCAAGGCGGCTTCATCCACCACCGTATCCGCGGGGAACCGGTTCAGGTCCCGCAGATTGACGATGGTCCAGGCTTGCCGGAAAATGTTGTTGAAACCCCGTTTGGGGATCCGCCGGGTTAGAGGCATCTGACCGCCCTCAAACCCCGGTTTGACGCCGCCCCCGGCGCGGGAGTTCTGCCCTTTGAAGCCCCGGGCCGCGGTTTTGCCCCAACCCGAACCGGGGCCGCGGCCGACGCGTTTCTTTTTATGCTTGGAACCCGGGCTGGGTTGCAATTCCGAAAGGCGCATCTGCTATTCTCCTTCGGGGACCTGCCGCACCTGGAGCAAATGCTCCACCTGGCGCACCATTCCCATAATGGCAGGGGTTTCCCGGTGCCGCACCGTTTTCTGCATGCGGGTCAACCCCAAAGTCTTCAGGGTCAGACGGTGCTTCGGCGGCCGGCCGATGGGACTCTTTTTTAAGGTTATTTCCAGAAACATGGCTTTAGCTCTCAGCTTTCAGCTTTCAGCGATCAGCTAAAAGCTTCAAAAGTATTTACAACGAATTGTTTTGGCTTGTTGCCTAGCCTTTATAAGGTGCGCACGCTTAGAGCCTGCGACGACATCAACCAGCTGATAGCTGACTGCTGACAGCTGACAACTGCCTTATCCTAGTATTTCCGCCAGAGGCCGGTTGCGCCGGGCGGCCACGTCTTCCGGGGCCGACAGCATTCCCAAGGCCACCATGGTTGCCTTCACCGCGTTGTGCGGATTGTGGGAACCCAGGCACTTGGTCAGGACGTTTTTGATGCCCGCCACTTCCACCACCGCCCGCACCGGACCGCCGGCAATGACCCCGGTCCCTTCCGAAGCCGGTTTCAACAGGACCCGTCCGGCCCCGAACACCCCGGTCACCTGGTACGGAATGGTGCTGTTTTGGATGGGGACCGTGATCATGGACTTCTTGGCCTGCTCCACGGCCTTGCGGATGGCTTCGGGCACTTCGTGGGCCTTGCCCAGACCAGCGCCTACCTTGCCTTGACCGTCGCCGACCACGACAATGGCGCTGAATCGAAAGCGGCGCCCGCCCTTGACGACCTTGGCGACGCGGTTGATGCTGACCACCTTATCGGTAAATTCCGATGCCTCTGGTTCGAACAAGCTTACCTCCGAAAGTAGCTGTCAGTTATCTTGTTGCCAGTTATCAGTTAAAAAGATTCTTTACTGGTCACTGGCCCCTGACCACTGGCCACTGTTTCTTAGAATTCCAGGCCGTGTTCCCGGCAACTGTCCGCCACGGCCTTCACCCGGCCGTGATAAAGAAAACCATTACGATCGAAAACGACTTTAGCAATGCCCTGGGCCTTGGCCTTGGCCGCCAAGAGTTTGCCCACCGCCTTGGCCTTATCCACTTTCTTCATACCGCTGAGCTGGTCCTTCAGCTCACCGCTCAAGGTGGAGGCTGCCGCCAACGTCTGGCCTTTGTCGTCGTCAACGATCTGGACATAGATATGTTTGGTGCTGCGAAAGACCGAAAGCCTAAACCGGTCTCCCCCGGCAAGTTTCTTCTTAATCCGCTGTTTCCGCTTCAGCCGCGCCGCTACTTTAGGGTTCATACGCACTCTCCTTTAACGGCCGCCGGCCTTGCCAACCTTGCGGCGAATCACTTCGCCGGCATACTTGATCCCCTTGCCCTTATAGGGGTCGGGTGGCCGCAAGCGCCGAATCACCGCCACCGTCTGGCCCAGAAGTTCCTTGTTGGCGCCAGAGAACTCGATGCGGTTGGCTTTCTCGACCTTGACCGTAATTCCCTTGGGCAGGGGAAACTCCACGGGATTGGAGTAGCCAATATTGAACACCAGGGTGTCCCCCTTGGCTTCCACCTTGTAACCGGTGCCCACCAATTCCAGTACTTTGGTAAACCCCGCGCTGGTCCCGGTGACCATATTGGCCGCCAGGGTGCGGGCTAGACCCCAGTAGGAACGGGTGAGCCGGTTGTCATCCTGGGGCTCAACGACAATATCTTTATCCCCGATAACGATATTGACCCGGGGTGGCATAAGTTGGCTCAGAGTCCCATTGGGACCGGTGACCACCAACTTGCCCTCTTCCATCTTGACCTTTACCCCTTTGGGTAAAGGCACCGGCAATTTTCCGATACGGCTCATATCTTCACCCTTACCAGATCTCGCACAAGACCTCACCGCCCACGCTCAGCTTGCGGGCCTGGCGGTCGGTGATGACCCCCTGAGAGGTCGAAATGACCGCCACTCCCAGGCCGCCCTGCACTTTGGGCAGCTCGGCATGGCCGGTGTAGACCCGGCGCCCGGGTTTGCTGATCCGTTTCAGTCCCTGGATGAGCGGTTGCTGATGATCAGCGTACCGCAGATAGACCCGCAGGATGCCCTGGCGATTGTCTTTAATGACTTTATAATTTTTAATGAACCCTTCTTCTTTGAGGATGCGCGCCAGGTTGATCTTCATGCGGGAAGCAGGAATATCCACCTTGTCAAACCGCGCGCCCCCGGCGTTGCGAATCCGGGTCAGCATATCGGCAATGGGGTCGGTCATACACATAGTTTGCCCTACCAGCTGGATTTCGTTACCCCAGGGATCTCTCCCTTGAGGGCCATGTTGCGGAAACAGATACGGCAAATGCCGAACCGCCGGAGAAATGCCCGGGGACGTCCACAAAGCGGGCAGCGGTTATATTTCTGCACCGGGTACTTCGGTTGGCGTTTTGCCTTGGCAATCAACGATTTCTTGGCCATTTGCAGCTCTCCGTAGGGGCAGGTTTTAAACCTGCTCCTACAATTATTTTCTAAAAGGCATCCCCATGAGCTTGAGTAAGAACCTTCCTTCTTCATCGCTGGGGGCGCTGGTCACGATGGTGATATTCATCCCTTTGACCTTGTCGATCTTGTCGTAGTCGATCTCCGGAAAGATAATCTGCTCTTTGATGCCCAGGGTGTAGTTGCCCCGGCCGTCAAAAGCCTTTTCGCTCACCCCCCGGAAGTCCCGCACTCGGGGCAGCACCACGTTCAGCAGCTTGTCCAGGAAGTAGTACATACGGTCCCGGCGCAAGGTCACCATGCAGCCGATGGGCATACCTTCCCTGAGCTTGAACGCCGCAATGGACTTTTTGGCCCGGGTCACCACCGCCTTTTGGCCGGTGATCGAACCCAACTCCACCGCAGCCGACTCAAGGAGCTTAATGTTCTGGATGGCCTCCCCCAACCCGATGTTGACGACGACCTTCTGAACTCGGGGCACCTGCATGGAGCTCTTATACTTGAACTCCTGCATCATGAGGGGGATACACTCGGTCCGATAAAAATCCGCCAGGCGCGGCTTGCCAGTGAAGGCCACGGCCGGAGCCGCAGTTTTCGCCGCAGCTTTTTCCGCCGGCTTGGCACCGCCCTTGGCCGCCTTCTTCTCAGTTGGCTTGCCCTGGCCCTTGGCCTGGCCCTTGCCCTTGTCTTTTCCTGATCCTTTTTCAGCCATCAATCAATTCCTTGCATTTCAGACATACCCGGGCTTTTTTGCCTTCCCCGGTAGTGGTCATACTAAAACGGGTGGCGGTGGCGCACTTGGGGCAAATGAGCTTCACCTTGCAAACATACAGCGGCGCTTCCTTTTCCACGATGCCACCCTGCCCGCTCGTGGGGCTGGGCCGGGTGTGCCGTTTGATCATGTTGACCTTCTCAATCAGCACCTGGTTCTTCTCCCGGAACACCTTCAGGACCTTGCCGCTTTTCCCCTGCTCTTTGCCGGTGGTGACCTCTACCAGGTCGTTCTTCTTCAAACGAACCTTTACGGGCTCTACGGCTTTTTTGTACCCCATTAGAGCACCTCCGGGGCCAGGGAGATAATCTTCATAAACCGCTTGGCCCTGAGTTCCCGGGCTACCGGTCCGAAGATCCGGGTGCCGATGGGGTCGCCCTGGGGGTTGATAAGCACCGCGGAGTTATCATCAAACTTGATGTAAGAGCCATCGGGGCGCGCGGTTTCCTTAACGGTGCGCACCACCACGGCCCGCATCACGTCTCCCTTTTTCACTTTGGAGTGCGGCAGGGCTTCCTTAACCGCCACGATGACGATATCTCCCACCCCGGCATACCGCCGCCTGGTCCCTCCCAGGACCCGGATGCAGGATACCTTCTTGGCGCCGGAGTTGTCCGCCACCGTCATTTGTGTCTGAACCTGGATCATGATTCTATCCTCACGCCCACTGGCAAATGCAAATAAGGCTTATTGGGCCTTCTCCAGGATTTCCTTGACCCGCCAATGCTTATCCCGGCTCAAGGGACGGGTCTCTTCCAACAAGACCTTATCGCCAACCTGGCAATTGTTCTGGGCGTCATGGGCTTTGATTTTGACCCGCCGCCGGATGATCTTATGGTAGAGGGGGTGGGCCACCAGGCGTTTCACTTCCACCACCACGGTCTTGTCCATTTTGTCGCTGACCACCTTGCCAATCCGGGTCTTACGCACACCGCGCTGCTTTTCCATATACTTCCCAACCCCTCGGGTAGCACAGGCTTTCCAGCCTGTGTCGCCTACCTTAATGACTATTCGGCCTTCTGCCTCAGTACCGTTTTGACCCGGGCCAGGTCTTTTCTGGCCTGTCCCAGCCGGGCGGTGTTATCCAGTTGCTGCCGGCTATGTTGAAAGTTCAGGTTGAAGAGCTCTTCCGAGACCTCTTTCAACTTGGCCTGCAACTCCTCGTTAGTCAAATCGCGCAAATCCGCGGCCTTCATATGCTCGCCTCCACCACCGGCTGCTCTTTCACCAGTTGCTCTTTTTCCACAAACTTGGTGGGCAGCGGCAGTTTATGGGAGGCCAGGCGCATGGCTTCTTTGGCCGTTTCACGGTCAACCCCCGCCATCTCGTAGAGGATGAGCCCGGGCCGGATTACTGCAACCCAACCTTCCGGACCGCCCTTCCCTTTCCCCATGCGGGTTTCCGCCGGTTTCTTGGTAAAGGGTTTATCCGGAAAAACCCGGATCCAAATCTGGCCGCCGCGCTTGACGTGCCGGGTGATGGCGATACGGGCCGCCTCGATCTGTTGGGCCGTAATCCAGCCGCATTCCTCGGCCATGAGGCCAAATTCCCCGAAGGCGATATAGTTGCCTCGGGTGGCCTTGCCCCGACGCCGGCCCCGCATGACTTTCCGATGTTTAACCCGTTTTGGTGCTAACATTGCTCTTTCCTTTCCCACCCCCCTTACCTAAAGGGAGATAGGGGGAATTAATTTCGTCTTGCGTACTGCGCCTTCTGATTTCCAGTGGAACCTCGGCTTTCGTTTCTAACCTAAACCCTGCCCCCTGAAACCTGAAACCCGCAGTTATAATCCCATGCCTTCTTCGATGCTCAGGACTTCGCCGTGGAAGATCCAGGTCTTAACCCCGATGATCCCGTAGGTCGTCTTGGCTTCGGCAAATCCGTAATCGATGAGAGCCCGCAGGGTGTGCAGCGGCACCCGGCCTTCCCGGTACCATTCCTGCCGGGCGATTTCCGCGCCGGCCAAACGGCCCTTGCAGCGGATCTTGATGCCCTTGGCCCCGAACTTCAAGGCCTGGCCCACCGACTTCTTCATGGCCCGGCGGAAGGAGACCCGGCGCTCCAACTGTTGGGCGATGTTTTCCGCCACCAGTTGGGCATTGATCTCGGGTTTCCGCACCTCGTGCACGTCGATGACCAGGTCCCGGCCCACCAATTTTTCCAGGCGGCGGCGCAGGTCTTCGATTTTCTTGCCTTTTTGGCCGATAACCATGCCCGGCCGGGAAGTATGGATCTTAATGGTCAGCTTGTTGGCCGCCCGTTTGATATCCAGTCCGGCGATCCCCGACCCTTTGAGGTCCTTGTCGGCTCTGATGAAATCCCGGATCCTGCGATCCTCCAACACCAGGGATGCAAAATCCTTCCGAGCGAACCAAACGGAATCCCATTTGCGATAGCTCCCCAGACGGAATCCTATGGGGTGAACTTTCTGGCCCAATCCACGCCTCCTTAATTATACCGTTCCCAGTTCCCAGCCGTCAGTTGACAGACACTGACAACTGGCCACTGACCACTGATCACTAATCATTTCCCGGTCCCTTCCTGCAGGACCACGGTGATATGGCTGCTCCGTTTGAGGATGCGGTTAACCCGTCCCATGGCCCGCGCTTGGAAGCGCTTCAGGGAAGGGCCGCCGTCCACCTGGACGCCTTTGATTACCAGGGTATCCACGTCAATCTGGGGCCGCTGCTCGGCATTGGCCACCGCGGACATTACCACCTTGCGCACCAACCGCGCCCCCCGTTGCGGCATAAATTGGAGCATGGCCAGGGCCTCTTCCACCTTCTTGCCGGGGAGAGTCCGTGCCACCAGCCGCAGCTTGGTGGGCGATATGCGCAGATATTTGGCGCTCGCCTTGACATCCATGGCTACTTTTTACTCACTTTGGTTTTGCGGTCGCCGGCGTGGCCCCCGAAATGCCGGGTGGGCGAAAACTCGCCTAACTTGTGCCCCACCATATTTTCGGTGACGTATACCGGAATAAACTTTTTGCCGTTATGGACCGCCATGGTTAATCCGATAAATTCCGGAGTAATAGTCGACCGCCGCGACCAGGTCTTGATCACTTTGCGGTCCTGGGTCTCCCTGGCCTTATACACCTTGGCCTGGAGGCTATCCTGCACGTAAGGTCCCTTTTTTAATGAACGGGCCACGATCTTCCCCTCTACTTCTTCGACCGGTGTTTCACGATGTACCGGTCACTGGCTTTGGGTTTTCTGGTCTTAAATCCCTTAGTGGGTACGCCCCACGGGGTACACGGATGCCGGCCGCCTGAGGACTTGCCTTCGCCGCCGCCCATGGGATGGTCCACCGGGTTCATGGCGACACCACGCACATGCGGCCGTTTGCCGGTCCAGCGTTTCCGTCCGGCCTTGCCCAAGGAGACGTTTTCCTGCTCCGAGTTGCTCAACTGCCCGATGGTGGCCCGGCAGTCCACCGGCACCATCCGGACTTCGCCGGAGGGCAGTTTCAGGTGGGCCTGCTTGCCTTCCTTGGCCATTAACTGGGCGTAAGCGCCTGCGGACCGGGCCATCTGTCCGCCCTTTCCCGGCTTCAACTCCACGTTATGCACCTGGGTGCCCGTGGGAATGTTCAGCAAGGGCAGCGCGTTACCCGGTTTGATGTCCGCCGTGGCGGAAGAAACCACTATGTCTCCCACCTGCAGACCCTGGGGCGCCAGGATGTAGCGCTTTTCGCCATCCACATAGTGCAAAAGCGCAATCCGGGTGGTGCGGTTGGGATCGTATTCAATGCTGGCCACCTTGCCCGGAACTTCCAGCTTGTTGCGCTTGAAATCGATGAGGCGGTATTGCCGCTTGTGTCCTCCGCCCCGATGGCGGGCGGTGATCCGGCCGTAACTATTCCGTCCCCCCGACTTCTTCAGGGGGACGACCAGGCTCTTTTCCGGCTCGCTCCGAGTGATCTCGGCAAAATCCGTGGCCGTCTGGAACCGCCGCCCTGGTGAGGTAGGTTTTCTTGAAATGATTGCCATATTATAATCCCTTAGGTTCTATTTACCTAATCCCCGACCCTTGACCCCTGGTTTAGATGCCCTCAAATCCGGCGATCTTTTCCCCGGGCGCCAGCGTGACGATGGCCTTCTTCGAGTCGGGGCGCATGCCACTGGTCTTCCCCAGGCGCTTTTCCTTCCCCCTGACGTGGACCGTGTTCACCCCGAGAACCTTGACCTTGAAGATATCTTCAATAGCCTTCCGGATCTCGATCTTGTTGGCCTTAACCGCCACCCGGAAGGTCAGCTTGTTGGCCGCTTCCTTCTGAGCGTGGGTCTTTTCCGTGATGATCGGCCCCTTAATCAAATAATGATACGGCTTCATTTGGCCAACCTCGCTAAGATCTGGTCCACCGCCGGCGAAAACAACACCAGGTGCTCGTACTTGAGGATATCGTAGACGTTCAGCCCCATGGGGGGCATCACCTGGATTCCCGGCACATTCCGGGCGGAGAGTTCCAGAGCCTGGTTCTCTTCCACCGCGATAAACAGGGCCTTGTTAATCTCAAAAGTCTTCAGGATCTGGACAAAGTCTTTGGTCTTCGGGGTGGTATGAGGATAAGCATCCAGCACGAGCAACGTGCCATCCGCCACCTTGCTGCTCAAAGCCATCTTCAGGGCCAGGCGCCGCACCTGTTTGGGCAGCGCGTAGGCATAGCTCCGAGGCCTTGGCCCGAAGGTGGTCCCGCCGCCCTTCCAAATAGGGGACCGGCTGCTGCCAGCCCGGGCCCGGCCAGTGCCCTTCTGACGCCAGGGCTTACGCCCGCCGCCCCGCACTTCACCCCGGGTCTTGGTGCAAGCGGTGCCAGATCTACGGCAAGCCCGCTGCCAGGTCACTACTTCGTGGAGCACGTGCCCCTTGACCTCCACCCCAAAGATCTCGTCTTTAAGGTCCAGTTCCCCGACTTTTTCTTTTTGAATATTATAGATATCTACCGTCGGCATACTATCACCCGGCCTTCTGGATGAGCACCAGGCCGTGGCTCGGGCCGGGTACGGCCCCTCTCACCACCAGCAGGTTCTCTTCAGGGCGCACATCCACCACTTCCAAATTTTTCATAGTCACCCGGGCATTCCCCATCCGGCCGGCCATCTTCTTGCCTTTGACCACCCGTGAGGGGTAGGCGCTACAGCCGATGGAACCCGGTGACCGGTGGGACATGGAACCGTGGCCCATGGGACCCCGGTGAAAATTCCACCGCTTGATGGTCCCGGCAAAGCCTTTACCCTTGCTGGTGCCGATCACGTCCACCAGGTCGCCGATCTCAAAGAGCTCCACGGTGATCTCCTGGCCTTCTTCAAAGCCTCCGGCCTCGTCCACCCGGAATTCCCGCAGTTCTTTGAACCCGCTCTTGGCGCCGTGTTTTTCAAAATGACCTTTTCCCGGCTTGTTGCACTTAGTCAAAGCCTGCCGGTCAAAGCCCATCTGCAGGGCCTCGTAGCCATCTTTGGCCGCGGTCTTCTTCTGCACCACAAAACAAGGGCCGGCTTCGATAACCGTGACCGGCACTGCCAGACCGTCATTATCGAAGATCCGGGTCATGCCCAATTTTTTGCCAATTAAGCCCCCAGGCATTTTAAACTCCTCAGGTTTCAGGTTTCAGGTTCCAGGTTTCAGCGCCGTGTGGAGAGGATAACTTACCCTCGTGCGCACATCCTGGCACCTGACACCTGACACCTAACACCTGCTTTTAAACTTTTATCTCTACGTCCACCCCGGCTGCCAGGTCCAACTTGCTGATGGCGTCCATGGTTTGCTGGGTCGGTTCCAAGATGTCCATCAGGCGCTTATAGGTCCGGACTTCGAACTGCTCCCGGGACTTCTTGTCGATATGCGGGGAGCGCAGCACGGTGTATTTGTTGATTTCCGTGGGCAGCGGAATTGGTCCCGCCACCCGGGCGCCGGTGCTCCGGGCCGTTTCCACGATCTCCAGCACCGATTTGTCCAACAGCTTGTAATCGTAAGATCGCAAGCGAATGCGAATCTTGGGCGTAATCATGAATTTACCTTTATTCTACAATCTCGCTCACCACGCCGGCGCCCACAGTGCGGCCGCCTTCACGGATGGCGAAACGGAGTTCTTTTTCCAGGGCCACTGGGGTGATCAGGGTCACTTCCATCTGGACGTT